>ERZ1673695.181-NODE-181-length-112164-cov-9.295329_pt1 | contig 112164 bp, 101 predicted proteins | sample MGYA00580225_ERZ1673695 | MGnify/ENA primary metagenome ERZ1673695 (study PRJEB41218, sample SAMN15661739) | gut metagenome | host: Homo sapiens | place: Canada: London | collected 2015-08-20/2019-03-30 | study: EMG produced TPA metagenomics assembly of... | reverse complement strand
CACCACAGGTGAGTACCCCGCCGGTATGCTGCCGCTATGGGTCAAATGAAAATGTTCTTGACTTGGGGAGCACTTTAAGCGGATAGCGGAAAGCATCAGACGGCACGGGATAGGATATTGCCCATAGTTTGCGCCGCTTTGAGCTGCGCGTCGGTGGTCACATGAGCGTAGGTGTCCAGCGTGAAGCCCGCCGAGTAGTGGCCCAGCATCGAGGACACCGTTTTTACATCCACGCCGTTCTGGAGCGCCATGGTCGCGAAGGTATGGCGCAGGTCATGGAAGCTCCCGCCTCCGGCGGCACCGCTTTTGACCGCGCAAAAGCGGCGAGAAAACGCGCACGGGCTGCGCCCGTGACCCACTTCATTGCAGACTCGCGACAGAACGACTGCACACGCTGCGCAAAGAAATACCCGCCATTTTTGTTGCCGCTTTCGATTTGACCTTCGTCTATGTCCGCTTGGCCGCTGCCCCTGTGGGGGTTCAAATTTTTTTGCAGCGACTGCTGTACTGGCTCCGCAGCAGCGGCTGAGCGGAAAGAGAAGCACGCCAAATCGTTCAGAAGAAAAATCAAACACACGGTTGCTGAGATGGTGATTTAATATGAGCAGTTCGGGGGTCAAGGGGCGGCAGCCCCTTGCGTTCTCTTTGGGTTTCAAAGGGGCTATTCTCTACGTTAGAGAATAGCCCCTTTGTTATGCGCCGCGCGATGCGCGGCATGGCGAGGTTGTACGCCGAGCCGATCATCTGGTGGATGTTGCGGACGGTTTTCGGTGCTAACCCTTTCGGCTTTTTCTTGGCCTCAATGCGGTCTACTCGCCCGCCGTCCAGCAGGTGTTTGTAGAATCGCTGCAAGTCCAGAGAAGTGAGTTCTGCCAGCGGGATGCTGCCGATTTGCGGCTTAATGTGGTTCTTGAGGAAGCCCTGGCTGGTTTTGAAGGTGGACGGTCTGAGTTTGATTTTGACATAGTTTTCCATCCAGACCTCCAGCCAACTGCACACGGTGTAGGCCTTGGCTTTGGCAAAGCCCACGAGCTGATACCCGATGCACAGATCGGTGGCGCCGGAATAGGTCAGCGCGGAGAAGCGGATGGTCATGCGCCGGGCGTCGCTGCCGAGCGTCAGCCGCTCCGGGGACTCGTAGGTCCGGTCGTCCACGCGGATGCTGTTGATGACCAGCGGCGGCATCGGCGCGGAGATCTCCCGGAAGTCAAACACGCTGACGCCGTTTCGTGTGGCCAGATACAGGCTGCCGTCCGGGGCCATATAATTGCAGGTGTTTACCCGCAGGGAGCCGGTGAGCCCGCGAGCCGTTCCGTACTGGGTGGCGTGCGGCGTTTCTCCCGCTAAGATCTGCGCCTTATCCAAGGCGTAAATGCCGCTGTCCTGCAGCAGCCACAGCTTTCCGTCCCGCTCGTAGAGATCGAAGATCGAGCCGGGACCGATGCGCAGACCGTCCAGCCTGCGGAAAGTCCCGTCCCGCCCAATAATACAGGTGGCTGCCCGCGCTGACAAAGGCGCTGCGGCCGTCCTCCTCCTGCAATATGCGCAGCACCACACCGTCCTCCAGCCCCTGCTCGTAGCTGAATTTTGTGATCGAGCCGTCCTGCGCCAGCGCGTAGATCCCGCTTCCGGTGCTGCCCGCCAGCAGCGTGCCGTCGGGAGCCTGAACGATGCAGAGGATCGACTGCGTCTCCAGCCCGTTGTCCTTATCATAGAAGGCGGCGACCTCATCGCCCCGGATCAGGGCAAGGCCGTCCTGCGTTCCCACGGCCACCGTACCGTCCCGCAGCTCGAAGGCCACGCGGATACGCGTGCTCCCCAGCCCGTTGCTCTGATTAAAGAAAGTAAGCTCTCCGCTGCCCGTGTCATAGCGCACAAGGCCCAGCTCGGAGTAGGTGCCGCACCACAGGCGACCGCGGCTGTCCACCATAAGGCTCTGCACATGGATCCCTGCCAGCGCCTGTGTCAGCTTATTGGATACAGGCTGCCAGTCGCTGTCAAAGGCCAGCAGTCCCTGGTTCACGGCGGCATAGTACCGTCCGCCCGCCGCGGTCACGGCATTGATATCCAGGTCCGTCAGACCCGCCGCGAGGTTGGGCGAAGCAAAGCAACCGGGGCTGTAGCGGAGCAGCCCCTCGTTGGAGGAGGCCAGCCAGACGTTGCCCTCGGTGTCCAAAGCGGCGCAGTTCACCGCGTCGGTGCTCGTGCCCGTATGGGGATCCCGCTGCGTGCCGTCGGCGGTGACCCACGCAAAGCCCTGCCGGCCCGAGACCAGTATATCTCCCTCGGCGGTAACGTCGATCCGGTTGTGGTTGGCCGCATCCGTCACCTTGTAGGTCTGCACTATAAAGGCCGTGCCGTCCAATCTCTGACCGCTGCACACAACTTTCGCCAGCGTTGAGCCATCGGTGCCCAGATAGATGTTGTTCGCGCGGTCCGAGGTCAGGCAGCTTATCACGCTGCCGACTTCGAAGAACAGCTCCGCGTCCAGCATGGCCAGCACACGGTCGTCCTGCATGACCGCGCACTTTCCCGTGCTCATGGCGCACCACAGGCGGCCATAGCGGTCGATCCCCAGCGCATAAGCGGTTTCGCCCGTTATGTACGGGTTGCTGTAGGGCACCAGAAGTCCGCTGCGGACCCGGCACACGCCGGAGGTGGAGGCAACGTAAATGGTGCCGTCGCGTCCCTCCGCGAAATCGCGTATGCTCAGATAGCTGTTCTTTTTCGTACAGGGCACGGCGGTAAAGACGCCGTTTTCGTAGACGAACACCCCGGCGTCGCAATGGCGCCCTCGGTGCTGAAATTGTGGAATTCGGAGCCGTCGAAGCGCAGAAGGCCGCCGTAGCTGCCCACCCACAGGTAGCCGTCCCTCGTCTGCAGGACGGCGTTTGCCTCGTCGGTCGGCAGGCCGTTGGTCTGGTCGAATACCGTTCGCACATAGGCAGGCTCCAGCTCCACCGCCCGCGCAGGGATACCGCGCAGCACCGCCAGCAATACCGCCAGCAGCCATGCTCCTTTTCGATTCACTCAGCATCCCTCCCGGTCAAATGCTCCATGCCGGTCTGTCTCCGGCGCGGTCGGCGGCAGGGGCTTTTCGTGCCGCCGGTCGGGCTCAGATCCTTGCCACGCCGCTCCTGCGTGCGGCTTCGGCGACCGCCTTGGCTACCGCGGGACCGACGCGCGGATCGAACGCCGCGGGGATGATGTAGTCCTCGGAGAGCTCGTCGCCCACAAGTCCCGCCAGCGCTTCCGCCGCCGCGACCTTCATCTCTTCGTTGATGTCACTCGCGCGTACGTCGAACGCACCGCGGAAGATGCCGGGGAACGCGAGCACGTTGTTGATCTGATTCGGATAGTCGCTGCGGCCGGTGGAGATAACCCTTGCGCCGCCCGCCTTCGCCGCGTCGGGGAAGATCTCCGGCGTCGGGTTCGCGCAGGCGAAAATGATCGCGTCCCTGTTCATCGTCTTGACCATCTCGGTCGTGACGGTATTCGGCGCACTCACGCCGATGAACACATCCGCGCCCACCAGCATATCGGCGAGCGTGCCCGCCTTGCGGCTCAGGTTCGTGACCTCGGCCATCTCGGTCTTGATCCAGTTGAGTCCCTCGCGACCCTGGTAGATCGCGCCCTTGCGGTCACACATCGTGATATCCTTGAAGCCCGCCGAGAGCAGCAGCTTCGTGATGGCGATGGCCGCCGCGCCCGCGCCGGAGGTCACGATCTTCACGTCCTCCTTCTTCTTGCCCACGACCTTGAGCGCGTTCGTGAGGCCCGCGAGCGTGATGACGGCGGTGCCGTGCTGGTCATCGTGGAAGATGGGAATGTCACACTTTTCCTTCAGCTTGCGCTCGATCTCAAAGCAGCGGGGGGCGGCGATGTCCTCGAGGTTGATGCCGCCGAACGAGCCGGAAATGTTGTAGACCGTCTCCACGAACTCGTCCACGTCCTTGGTCTTGACGCAGATGGGGAAAGCGTCCACATCGCCGAAGGCCTTGAACAGCACGCATTTGCCCTCCATGACGGGCATACCGGCCTCAGGGCCGATGTCGCCGAGGCCCAGCACGGCGCTGCCGTCGGTGATGACCGCCGCCATGTTCCAGCGGCGTGTAAGCTCATAGCTTTTGTTGATATCCTTCTGGATTTCCAGACAGGGCTGCGCGACGCCGGGGGTGTAGGCGAGGGACAGGTCATCCTTCGTCTTGACCGGCACGCGGTTCACCATCTCGATCTTGCCCTTCCACTCGCCGTGCAGGCGGAGCGATTCTTTTGCGTAATCCATAGCGTTCTCCTTTTTATTGGCAGGCTTTCAAACCATCCGCTCGGGGCGGACGATGCGGTCAAATTCCTCCGGCGGCAGAAGCTCCAGCGCGGCGCAGGCCTCACGCAGCGTCAGATTCTCCGCGTATGCCTTCTTTGCGATCTTCGCGGCGTTTTCATAGCCGATGTGCGGGTTGAGCGCTGTGACGAGCATCAGCGAGCGGCGCACGTTCTCGTCCATCCTCTCCCGATTTGCGCGGATGCCGGACGCGCAGTTTTTGTCAAACGAAGCGATGGCCTCGCTCAGCAGGCGGACGGACTGCAGAAAGTTATAGGCGCACACGGGCATAAAGACGTTCAGCTCAAAGTTCCCCTGCGACGCCGCTATGCCGACGGCGGCGTCGTTGCCCATGACCTGCACCGCCACCATCGTCACCGCCTCGCACTGCGTGGGGTTGACCTTGCCGGGCATGATGGATGAGCCGGGCTCGTTGGCTGGAATGGTGATCTCCCCCAGCCCCGTGCGCGGACCCGAGGCAAGCCAGCGCACATCGTTCGCGATCTTCATCATGTCGCACGCGAGCGCCTTGACCGCGCCGTGCGCGAACACCAGCTCGTCCCTCGACGTAAGCGCGTGAAACTTGTTGGACGCGGTGACAAAGGGCTTCCCGGTCAGCTCTGCGGCAGCCGCGGCGACCGCCCGGTCAAAGCCATCGGGGGCATTGAGTCCCGTGCCGACCGCCGTGCCGCCGAGCGCCAGCTCCCGCAGGGGAGGCAGCGCGGCGGTGAGCAGCTCACGGTCCCGTGCGAGGCTCGTCCGCCAGCCGGAGATCTCCTGCGCGAAGGTGATGGGCGTCGCGTCCTGCAAATGCGTCCGCCCGGATTTCAGTACGTCGGCGTTCTCCGCCTCCAGACGCAGGAGGGTCTGCTCCAACGCGGAAACAGCGGGGAGAAGGCGGCCCTCCACCGCAAGGCAGGCGGCAATATGCATCGCCGTGGGAAAGGTGTCGTTCGAGGACTGCGACATATTGACGTCGTCGTTCGGGTGCAGGAGCTTTTTCCCCGCCAGCTCGTTGCCGCGGTTGGCGATGACCTCGTTGACGTTCATGTTCGACTGCGTGCCCGAGCCCGTCTGCCACACAACGAGCGGGAAATGTCCGTCCAGCTCACCGGCGAGGATCTCGTCGCAGACGCGGCCGATCAGGGCGCATTTTTCCGCGCTCATCCGCTCGGGCAGCAGCTCGCGGTTGGCGATGGCCGCCGCCTTTTTCAACACTGCAAACGCCCGGATGATCTCCATGGGCATCGTTTCGATCCCGACGCCGATGGGGAAATTCTCATGTGAGCGCTGCGTCTGCGCGCCCCAGTAGCGGTCCGCCGGGACGCGGACCTCTCCCATCGAGTCCCGCTCTATCCTGTATTCCATACGTTTCCTCGCTTCCGTTTGATCTGTTATCTCCATAGTACACGCCGCGGCACGGATGTCAACAGGAGATTTTACGCCCGGGCGGCAGGCAGGCGAAAAAACGCGGGCACTGCCCGGAGAAGCTGCATAACGCCGCCTTTACAGCAAAAGGGACCGTTCTCCTCCGCAGAGAACGGTCCCTTTTTCCCATCTCTTTACTTTGCCAGCTCCGCATACTCCGGGGCCTCCGCCGTGGCGGGGGCGATGACGGAGCTGGTATCCCTCGCCCACTCGAGCGCGTGCTCGCAGAACATCCGCGTGATGGTGGACGGCTGCGCCGCCGCGCTCGTGGCGATGGCAATGTCGCGGTAGTACGGCTCGTCGAGCGGCTTTTTGATGATGCCGTGGCGGTTGGGGTGCAGGATCAGATCGTGCACCACGCTGATGCCCAGCCCGCACTCGACCATCGCGAGGATGGCGAAGTCGCTGCTGACCTCAAACTTGATGCGCGGGGACTGCCTGAGGTGCTCGAGGAACAAATTGATCTCGTAGTCCTGCTCCTCCATGAGGCTGATGAAATCCTCGTCCGACAGCCGGCTGACGGGGAAGCATTCCGCGTCGCGCAGCGGGTGGTTCGGCGGCAGGATGACCGTCAGCGAGTCGCGCAGCAGGAAGGTCGTGTCGAACTCCTTGGCGCAGGGGAGGGCGAGAAAGCCGCAGTCGATCTGCCCGCGGCGCAGCCAGGTCGCGATCTGGTTGTACTCGCCGTTGAAGATCTGAAAGCGGATATTGGGGTATTTTTCGTGGAAGGACTTGATCATCAGCGGCATCCAGCCGGTCGCCATGCTGGTGAACGCGCCCACGCGAATGAGGCCGTTTTGCAATCCGTGCAGCTCGCCGACGGCAAAGCTGAGCTCCTCCTGCCCCTTGACGATGGATTGAAGGATGGGCAGCAACTGCGTCCCCTCCGAGCTGATCTCGATGCCCGAGCGATTGCGCGTGAGCAGCGGGACGTCCCAATGCTCCTCCAGGTCCGCGATCATGCGGCTCACGGCAGACTGCGTGTAGCCCAGCTCCGCGGCGGCCTGTGTGATGCTACCGGTCTCGATGGTCTTGAGGTAGGCCAGATATTTGTGGATCATGCGCTCATCTCCTTGCTTGCATCGGCATTAAGGCCATGATAGCCGAATGTGAATCATCTGTCAAGTATTCCATTTTGGAATGTTCAGCAGAACAAGGTTTTTCTTGTGCATTCCGCATTAAAACTATATACTGTATGCGTAGATAATTAAACACTATCGCGAAGCGGTTTGCAGGCCCACGACGGCGTTGTTGCAAATCGCAGAAAATTTTTGAGGAGGCTATCACCATGATCCATTATTCCTGCATCGGTGCGACCGGCTATGTCTGCGGCGAAGTGCTGCGCATGATGGTCAACCATCCCGACGGCGAGCTCGTCAACGTTCTCGATACCTACGGCGTGGGCGACGCCATCTCCACCCATCATCCCGCCCTGCGCGGCTTCTATGATCAGACCATCCTGGATCTGACCGAGGAGAACGTGCGCGAGACCGCCCGCAAGAGCGACGTCGTGATGATCCAGGTCCCCTCCGGCGCGGTCGCCAAGTGGGCGGAGATCGTTCTCGCCGAAGGCTCCCGCATCATCGACATCGGCGCGGACATTCGCTTCCGCGACGTGAAGGTCTGGGAGAAGTGGTACGGCGACAAGCACACCAATCCCCAGATGACCCATGACGCCGTCTACAGTATGCCCGAGATGAACCGCGAGCTGGCCAAGGGCAAGAAGCTCATCGCCAACCCCGGCTGCTATCCCACCGCCTCCACCCTCGGCCTCCAGCCCATGCTCAAGACCGGCCACATCGTTGAGAACACCATCGTGATCGACGCCAAGAGCGGCTACACCGGCGCGGGCCGCCGTCCCGCCCTCAACAAGCTCCTCACCGAGGCGGAGAACAACTTCTGTGCCTACGCCCTCGGCGGCGGTCACCGCCACACCCCCGAGATCGAGCAGAACATCGCCTACATCACCGGCAAGGATCTGATGAAGCCCGAGACCTGGCAGTACATCAACTTCCAGCCGCACCTCCTCCCGCAGGTCCGCGGCATCGAGGTCACCATCTACGCCACCTGCGATAAGGACTTCACCAACGAGGAGGTCTACGAGCTGTACAAGGACTTCTACAAGGACGAACCCTTCGTCAAGGTCTTCCCGTCCAATATGCCCGTGCAGACCAAGTGGGCCTACGGCACCAACTTCGTCGAGATGACCCCGACCTTCGATTCCCGCACCCACCGCCTGATCGTCTCCTCCGTCATCGACAACATCGGCAAGGGCGCCGCCGGCCAGGCCATTCAGAACATGAACCTTATCATGGGCCTGCCCGAGACCACCGGCCTCATGATGCCCCCGATGTATCCGTAAGGAACTGATTTTATATAAAGTAAGAATAAGAAAAGGAGAACAACACTATGGAATACAAAGTGATCGAAGGCGGCGGCATCACCTCCCCGAAGGGCTTTACCGCGGGCGCTGTGTACGTCGGCGTGAAGAGCCGCAAGTCCCAGAAGCCCGATGTGGCCGTCCTCTACTCCGAGACCGAGGCGTCCTGCGCCGCAGTGTTCACTACCAATAAGTTCTGCGCCGCTCCCGTCATTCTCGACCGTGAGATCCTCAAGAACGGCAAGGCCCGCGCCATCGTTATCAACTCCGGCAACGCCAACGCCGCCACCGGCACGCAGGGCATCGAGGACGCCCGGACCGTCGAGCGCGAGGCCGAGAAGCTCCTCGGCGTGGGCGAGAACGAGGTCTTCGTCTGCTCCACCGGCGTTATCGGCCAGAAGCTGCCCGTCGAGAAGGTGCTCGATGGCGTCCGTCAGATCATCCCCGCCAAGCTCGACAAGGCCAACGGCTCCGACGCGGCCTATGCCATCATGACCACCGACACCGTCCGCAAGGAATCCGCCTACGAGCTCGAGCTCTCCTCCGGCACCATCCGCATCGGCGCGATGGCCAAGGGCTCCGGCATGATCCACCCCAACATGGCCACCACCCTCGCCTACGTCACCACCGACGCCAAGTGTGATTCCGCCGACCTGCAGAAGATGCTGCACAACGCCATCGACAAGAGCTTCAATATGTGCACCGTCGACGGCGACACCTCCACCAACGACACCATGATCCTGCTCGCCAACGGCGCCTCCGGCGTCGAGGTCAAGACCGAGGAGGACAAGGCGGCTCTCGCCGGTCTCATCGAGCACATCTGCATCGACATGGCCCGCCGCATCGCCTCCGACGGCGAGGGCGCGACCCATCTGATCGTCGTCGAGTCCTACGGCCTGCCCACCGAGCATGACGCCCGTCTGGTCGCCAAGGCCATCGCCGGCTCCACCCTGTTCAAGGCCGCCGTGTTCGGCCGCGACGCGAACTGGGGCCGCATCATGGCCGCCGCCGGCTACTCCGGCGCGGACGTCGATCCCACCAAGGCCGACTGCATCATCAAGAGCAGCGCCGGCGAGGTTCAGGTCATGAAGGACGGCTTCGGCACCGACTTCAGCGAGGAGCTGGCCAAGGCCGTGCTCACCGAGCATGACATCACCGTCATCGTCGACTTCCACAGCGGCGACGGCAAGGCGGTCGCCTACGGCTGCGACCTCACCTACGAGTACGTCAAGATCAACGGCGACTACCGCACCTAAGGAGGGCTACCCATGAGCGACGTTGCGAAGAAGGTAGAGACCCTGATGGAGGCCATGCCCTACCTTGAAAAGTATCAGGGCAAGGTCATCGTCATCAAGTACGGCGGCAACGCCATGATCAACGACGAGCTCAAGGACGCCGTGCTCCACGACGTCGTGATGCTCAAGCTCCTCGGCCTCAAGCCCGTGCTCAGCCACGGCGGCGGCCCCGGCATCAACAAGATGCTCGAGAAGCTCAACATTCCCGTGCAGTTCATCAACGGCCTGCGCTACACGTCCGAGGACATCATGCGCGTGGTCGAAATGGTCCTCGTCGGTCAGGTCAACACCGAGCTGGTCGGCAGGATCAACCAGATCGGCGGCAAGGCGGTCGGCCTCTCCGGCGTGAGCGGCGACATCTATCACTGCCACAAGCGCAGTGAGGAGCTCGGCTTCGTCGGCGACATCGACTACGTCAACGCCGACGCCATCAACGCCATGCTCGACGCGGGCTTCATCCCCGTCATCGCCCCCGTCGGCACCGACGGGCAGGGCAACACCTACAACATCAACGGCGACACCGCCGCGGGCAAGCTCGCCAGCGCGCTCGGTGCGGAAAAGCTCGTCATCCTCACCGACATCGAGGGCCTGTGCAACGACATCAAGGTGCGCGATGTCATCAGCTACCTCAACATTCAGGACGTCAAGGCGCTCAAAGACAAGGGCACCATCGCCGGCGGCATGATCCCCAAGGTCGACTGCTGCGTCGAGGCCATCGAGGAGGGCGTCACCAGCGTCCACATCATCGACGGCCGCAAGCCCCACTCCGTACTCTACGAGGCCTTCACCACCGAAGGCACCGGCACCACGATCGGCACCGCACAGCCGAGCGTTGGCATCAAGTGGTAAAAAATACATAAAATTTTAACAGGAGGACTCTACCATGATCGAAAAGTTCAAGACCAATGCGGAAGTCATCGAAAACGGTGACAAGTATCTCTACGGCAACCATGTCCGTATGCCCATCTCCATGGAGCGCGGCGAGGGCGTCTACGTCTTCGACAAGGACGGCAACAAGTACCTCGATTTCGTCGGCGGCATCGCCGTCAACGGTCTCGGCCACTGCCATCCCGCCATCGTCAAGTGCCTGCAGGAGCGTGCGGAGACCATCCTCCACTGCTCCAACTACTTCTACAATGAGCCCGCCGTCCAGACCGCGAAGCTCATCGTCGAGAACAGCTGCTTTGATAAGGTCCTCTTTGCCAACTCCGGCGCCGAGGCCAACGAAGGCCAGATCAAGCTCGCCCGCAAGTACGCCAAGGATCACGGCCATCCCGAGCGCTTCGTCGTCATCACGATGAAGAACTCCTTCCACGGCCGCACCCTCGCCACCTGCACCGCCACCGGTCAGTATGCCGTCCACCGCTACTTCGAGCCCCTGCCCTCCGGCTTCCGCTATGCCGAGTTCAACAACCTCCAGTCCGTCAAGGACATCATGGATGAATACGTCTGCGCCATCCTGACCGAGCCCGTCCAGGGCGAGGGCGGCGTGCGTCCCGCCTCTCAGGAGTTCCTGCAGGGCCTGCGCGACCTGTGCGACGAGAAGGGCATCCTCCTCATGTTCGACGAGGTCCAGGTCGGCTCCGGCCGCACCGGCAAGCTCTTCGCGCATCAGAATTACGGTGTGGAGCCCGATACCTGCTCCATGGCGAAGGCGCTCGGCTCCGGCGTGCCCATCGGCGCGGTCTGCGCCCGCGGCGACGCGGCCAAGACCCTCACCCCCGGCACCCACGGCTCCACCTTCGCCGGCGGTCCTCTCGCCTGCGCTCTGGCTGCCACCACGCTCGACGTCATGATCAACGAGGGCGTCATCGAGAACGCCCGCGTCATGGGCGAGTATTTCCGCGATCAGATGCACAAGGTCATCGAGAAGAACCATCCCAAGGCGGTCAACGAGATCCGCGGCCTCGGCATGATCAACGGCATTCAGCTCAACCATCCCAGCGGCCAGCCCGTGGTTGACCTCTGCTTCCAGGACAACAAGGTGCTCATCAACAACACCAACGGCAATGTCCTGCGCTTTGTCCCGCCGCTGATCACCGGCAAGGAAGAGATCGACCTGTGCATCAAGGCGGTCGACGAGGCTATGACCAAGCTCGGCTGGTAAGAGAAAACAGCGTCCTGACCAAGCCAAACGGTCAAACTTTGTGATATCCGGCAAGCGCGCGGCACTTGCCACCGTGCATAAAATATGCTAAAATATCCGCATATTTAATCGGTACGCCGCGCGCTTCCCGTATCAGCCTTACATGCAATTTCCCCGTCCTCCCCTTCGCAGGGGGGCGAGGGAGGACGGGGAGACCGCAGCAAATCGTTTCCTGATCATTCAAGGAGGGAAAAATCACCGAATAAAGGGGGAATACCGTCAAGATCACGTCTTCCTGCCGCCGGTCTCATCTGCCGGTCTGCGGGCGCACAGACCCTCGCAAATACCGTAAAACAGTGTTCACCATCTACGAAGCTGCGCGGACGGGAGCGTTCCCGCCCTATGCGCACCATGTATTTAGAGAAAGGTTGGTACAATCAAGTGAGTGAAGAAAAGAAAGCCAGGACCCCGCGTATGCCAAAGCTGTGGGAAGCTCTGGTCACCATGCTGATCTTGGTCGGCGCATTGGCGCTCGGCATCGTCAAGTATGAAACAGACCCGCATGTCCCCATGTTCATCGGCGTTATGGGCGCCGCGCTGATGGCGCTCTACCTCGGCTACAAGTGGGAGGCCATCGAAAAGTCCATGATGGACGGTATTTATAAAGCCCTCCAGTCTGTCTGTATCCTCGTCATCGTCGGTATCCTCATCGGCGTTTGGATCAACGCCGGTGTCGTTCCCACAATGATCTTCTACGGTCTGAAGGTCCTCAAGCCCGCGATCTTCTTCATTGCGTCTGTTCTCATCTGCTCCATCACCTCTCTTGCCACCGGTACCTCCTGGGGCACGATGGGTACGATGGGCGTCGCCCTCATGGGCATTGGCTTCGGTCTCGGCATGAGCCCCGGCATGACCGCCGGTGCGGTCCTCTCCGGCGCCTACTTCGGCGACAAGATGTCCCCGCTGTCCGATACCACGAACCTTGCGCCCGCTATGGCAGGCACGGACGTTATGACCCACGTGAAGGCCATGATCCTGCCCACCGGCATCACCTATGTCATCACCCTCATCGGCTTCGGTATTCTCGGCGCCATGCAGTATCACGGCGGCGATGCCGACATGAGCCGCGTGACGGAGTTCTCCGGCGCGCTCGAGGCCGTGTTCAATATCAACCCTGCGCTGCTCTTGCCCCCGGTCATCGTTATCGTGGCGGTTGCCATGAAGATGCCCGCCATCCCTGGTATCACGCTCGGCATCATTTCCGGCGCGATCATGGGCATGATCTTCCAGCCCGAGTGCAACATGGGTACCGTGTTTGATTTCGGCATGAACGGCTACTACTTCAGCGACGAAGTGCTCGCCATGTTCGAGGAGACCCTCTCTCCCGAGACCAGCTACACCATGACCCGTCTGCTTGAAAGCGGCGGTATCCTCGGCATGATGTCCTCCGTCGCCATGACGATCATCGCCATGATGTTCGGCGGCATTATGGAGGACACCCACCAGCTCGAGGTCATCGTCAACAGCCTCAAGAAGCTGGCGAAGGGCCCCGCGGGTCTCGTGCTCCTCACCGAGTGCACCTGCGTGCTCTCCAACGCCGTCATGCCCGAGCAGTACATCTCCATCGTCGTTCCCGGCCGTATGTATGCCGAGGAATACAGAGAGAAGGGTCTGCACCCGGCTCTCCTCTCCGGTACGCTGGAAAGCGCCGGTACCGTCACCTCCGCCCTCATTCCGTGGAACACCTGCGGCGTGTTTATCTCCAGCACCCTTGATATCAACGCGTGGGGCGCGGGCGGCTACGGCCCGTGGGCTCTGTTCAACTGGCTGATGCCGCTCATCAACTGGCTGTGCGCCCTCATCGGCTGGACGGTCAAGGATCTTGCCGGCAAGCCCTATAAGAAGTCCAAGGCTGCGGCTAAGGCGGAATAAATCAAAACGGCAAAGGAACGGTCTATGAACAGAGGAACGGCACGATACCCTCTTTTAGAGATCGACCTTGACAAGCTGAAAGCAAATCTGGCAGCGCTCATCGAGCGCTGCCAGAGCCTTTCTGTCGAGGTCACGGGCGTGGTCAAGGGCTTTTCGGCGCTGCCGGAGGCCGCCGGGGTCTATACGGAATGCGGTGTGCGGAGCCTTGCCTCGTCCCGTCTCAGTCAGCTGCGCGCCCTGCGCGGCGCGGGCGTTGCCTGCGAGCGCGTTCTCATCCGCATTCCCATGCTCTCCGAGCTTCCGGAGGTCGCGGAGGTCGCGGACATGAGTCTCCAAAGCGAGCTTGAAACGCTCCGCGCCCTCAACGCGGTCTGCGCGAAGCGCGGAACGCGCCACAGGGTGATCCTGATGGCTGACCTCGGCGATCTGCGCGAGGGCTTCTGGAGCCGCGAGGAACTGGTCGACGCCGCGCTTGAGGTCGAGTATAAGCTCGACCATCTGGAGCTGGCGGGCGTCGGCACGAATCTCGGCTGCTACGGCTCGGTCGCCGCCACGCCGGAGAAGCTGCGCGAGCTGGTCTCCGCCGCCGAGGCGGTGGAGCGCGCCATTGGCCGCGAGCTGCAATATATCTCCGGCGGCGCGTCCACCTCCGTCCACATGGTGCTTGACGGCACGCTGCCCGCGCGCGTCAACCATCTGCGCATCGGCGAGTTCGCCCTCCTCGGCGGCATCTACGGCTGCTATCCCGACTTTCTGCGCCGTGACGTGTTCACCCTCCGCATGGAGGTCGTGGAGTGCAAGCCGAAGCCCAGCTATCCCGTCGGCGAGCTGACCGTAGACGCCTTCGGCAAAACGCGCGAATACACCGACCGCGGCATCCGCCGCCGCGCGCTCTGCGCCGCGGGCCGCGTCGATTACGGCGATCCCTTCGACCTCACGCCGCGACTCGCGGGCGTGGAGGTCCTCGGCGCGTCCTCGGACCACACCATTCTTGACGTGGAGGACGCCGCCGTCCCCGTCCGGCTCGGCGACGTGCTGGACTTCGGCGTGAGCTACGGCTCGCTCGTCTACCTCACCAACACGCCCGAGGTCCGCATCGTCTATCGGAAAGGCGGCCGCCTGTACACGGCGGAATAACGCACAAGGAAGCCCTCCGCTCGGTGAGCGGAGGGCTTCTCGTCGCTTTTTTGTTTTCTCAGCTCAGCGTCGTGCCGGTGACGAAGCTCGCCACGATGATGAGCAGGATGGAGATGGGCGCAACGTACTTGACCAGCACGCTGTAGACCTTTGCCAGCTTGAACGGCTTGCCGTCCAGCTCGATCTCATGCACGGCATTCGCGGGCTTCCAGATCCAGCCGGTGAAAATGCACACGCCGAGCGCGCACAGAGGGATCATCAGACGGTCGGTGAGGAACTCCATGAAGTCGCCGAAGATGGGGAAGCTCACGCCGTTGGCGAAGTCAAACCAGATGCCCTTGATGTTGAACGCGGCCTGCGACATGGTGTACAGACAGCCGATGAGGAACATCAGCGTGCAGACGATGATGGTGGTGGGCTTGCGCTTCCAGCCGAAGCGCTCGGTCAGGAACGCCACCACGCCCTCGATGAGGGATATGCTGCTCGTCAGCGCGGCGAACAGGAGCAGCATATAGAACAGCACGCCGAAAAACGCGCCGCCCGCCATGTGCTCGAACACGCCCGCGAGGGACGCGAAGGCGAAGCCGCCGCCCTTGCCGACGTTCTCGGAGCCGAGCGTCGCAAACACCGCGGGCACGATGATGAAGCCGGCGATGAGCGCCACGAGCGTATCCATCGTGCAGATGAGCGCCGTGTTCTTGCCGAGGTTCTCATGCTTGGGCAGATACGAGCCGTAGGTGATCATGATGGCCATGCCCAGCGACAGGGAGAAGAACGCCTGCCCCAGCGCGGAGAGGAAGGTGTTGAAGCCGACCTTGCTCCAGTCGCAGCTGAGCATATAGGCGAAGCCGACCTGCGCGCCGTCGAGCGTGATGGTGCGCGCGAGCAGTACAATGAGAATGATGAACAGCGCGGGCATACCGACCTTGTTGAACTTCTCGATGCCGCCCTCAACGCCCTTGATGATGATGACGGCGTTGACTGCCATAAAGACCGCGGCAAAGAGAATGGCGGTCAGCGGGAACCATGTCTCACCCGTCGCGGCGTTGTAGCCGAGCAGGCCGTAGAAATAGCCGAGCGGATCGGCATAGACCGTCTGCGCCTCCGTAATATAGGACACAACGTAGCGCAGCACCCAGCCGCCGACGTGGCAGTAATAGGAGGTGACGATGAACGCCACCGCAACACCCGTGACGCCGACCCACTTGAAGCCGCGGTAGCCGAGCTTGTGGAAGCTGTCGATGGCGTTCGCCTGCGCGGCGCGGCCGATGGTCAGCTCCGAGAGCATGACGGGGAAGCCGATGAGAACGACGATGGCCAGATAAATGAGGATGTAGGCGCCTCCGCCTCCCTCAAAAGCCTTGCCGGGGAACTTCCAGATGTTGCCGAGGCCGACGGCGCTGCCCGCCGCCGCCAGGATGAAGCCGATCTTGCTTCCCCATTGGGCACGATTGTTTTCCATGTGATTTTCTCCTTTAACTACGTTTCTCTCTCCGTTTTCCGTCAAATTCGTCCTCATATATTTTAATGAGATGTATAAATTAAACAGAAATTAGTCAAATGATACCGTCTTTCTTGCCAAAAGTAAAGCGACGTATTATAATAAAAATATGAGCGATCCTAATAGAAAGGAAATACTTCTATGGAAAGCAAGAAATTAGAGGCCCTGCTCATGGCAGTCGATCTCGGCAGCTTTACCAAGGCGGCAGAGGTCCTCGGCTACACGCAGTCGGGCCTGACACACATGATGAACTCGCTGGAAAAGGAGGTCGGCTTCACGCTGCTCGAGCGCGGACGCAGCGGCGTGCGCCTCACGGAGGAGGGCGAGCGCATCGCGCCCGCCGTGCGCGAATTTCTGCAGGCCAACGCCCGGCTGGACAGCGTGATCGAGCAGGTCGCCTCCTCGCGCACGGAGATCATCCGCGTCAGCGCCTACGCCAGCATCGCCATGCACTGGCTGCCGGGCATCATCCAGCGCTTCCGCGAGGAGTGCCCCGACGTGGACGTGGACATCCGCATGGCCGACCACGTCGACGTCCCCTACGAGCTGCTCGCGCAGGGCAAGATGGACGCCATCCTCGTCTCCCCGCAGGACGAGGGCCAGTACGAGTGGGTGCATCTTGCCGACGATCCCATGTTTGCCGTTCTGCCGAAGGATTTCGACACGCAGGGCATGACCGCCTTCCCGCTTGCCGCCTTCGAGGCGCGCGACTTCATCATGCCCTCGCAGGGCTTCGATAAGGACATCATGCGCATCTTCAACCGCATCGGCGTCAAGCCGCACATCCTGCCGACCTGGGTGGACGATCCCACCGTCATCAGCATGGTCAGCCACGGCCTCGGCGTGAGCATGATGACCGAGCTGACCGTCCGCGGCCGCACGGACGGCGTGAAGCTCCTGCCGGTCGAGCCGGCGTCCTCGCGCGAGCTTGGCCTTGCCGTCCGCTCGCTCGACGCCGCGAGCGACGGCCTGCGTCACTTCATCGACTGCACGAAGCGCGTCGTCGCGGAAATGCAGCCCTGAGCCGTTGCAAAAGCCACTTGTAATCACCGCCGAAGCGGTTATAATAAGGAAGCCCGCCGACCCGCGGGCGCAGAGAAAACAACGCGAAAGAAAAGGAACACCCTATGCTCACCTTTACTCCTGTCACGCAGCGGGACATTGCCCGCCTGCGCCGCTACTATAAAAGTTGCGAATACCAGCTCTGCGAATACTCTGCCCTCGTCAAGCTCATGTGGCGCAGCCACCTGCACCCCTCGTGGGCGGAGGGCGCGGGCTGCCTGATCGTCCGCAATTTCATCGACGGTCAGTATTGCTTCGACTACCCCGTTCCCGGCCCCAACGGCGATGAGGACGCGGCGCTCACGCTCATCGAGGACGACTGCCGCGAGCGGGATATTCCCCTCGTCCTCTCCGTCGTCCCGCAGGACAAGGCGGAGCGCCTTGCCGCGCGCTACCCCTACTTCCGCTTTTCCTCCCCGCGCGTCTGGCGCGACTATATCTACGCCGCCGAGGATCTGCGCGACTTTGCCGGACGCCGCTACTCCGGACAGCGCAACCACATCAACAAGTTCCGCAAGCTCTATCCCGACGCCGCCTTCCGCCCGCTCGGGAAGAGCGACCTGCCGCTCATCACGCAGTTCTTCCGCGACTACGAGGCCGTCTTCACCAAGGCGTCCGACTCGGCGAAAAACGAGCTGCGCTGCGCCGAGAAAATGCTCCGCATGACCGGCAGCCCGCACTTCCTCGTCGGCGGCATGGAGCTGGACGGCAGGCTCCTCTCCGTCGCCATGGCGGAGCGCTGCGGCGACACGCTGCAAATTCATATCGAAAAAGCCCTCTACGGCTATGAGGGCGTCTATCCCGCCACCGTGCAGGCGTTCGCGCAGGAATTTGCCGTGGACGGCGTGCGCTGGCTCAACCGCGAGGACGACGCCGGCGACAAGGGCCTGCGCACCTCGAAGCTCCAGTACCTGCCCGACCACCTCGGCGCGAAGCTGCGCTTCGACGTGCTCAACGAGCTGGTCAACATCACCGAGATCCCCACGCTTACCACCGCCCGCCTGACGCTCGACGCGCTCACCGACGCGGACAAAACCGCCTACGCCGCCCTCTGTCTCGACGACGACCGCAACCGCTGGTGGGGCTACGACTTCCGCAAGGACTTCGACGGCACGCCCTACGAGGACTACTTCCTCGCCGTCGCGCGGGAGGACTACGCCCGCTCCCGCGCCGTGAACTTTGCCGTCCGGCTCGACGGCGCGCTCATCGGCGAGGTCGTCCTCTACCGCTTCGATTCCCGCGGCGGCGCGGAGCTCGGCTGCCGTGTCTCGCCGGGCTTCGCGGGCCACGGCTACGGCACGGAGGCGTTCGCCGCCGTCGCCGACTGGGCGCTCTACCGGCTCCACCTCGCCCACGTCGTCGCCAAATGCTATAAGGAAAACGACGCCTCCTACAGGATGCTCTCCTCCTGTATGCACCGCGCCGGCGAGGATGAGACCTTCTTCTATTTTGATAAAGAAGTCTGAACCGCGTATGAAAAGACCGCCTCTGCACACAATAGTGCAGAGGCGATTTTTTGTGTTCACACAAAAGCTCCCAGCATTTGCGGCACGCCGACAGGCGGCAGCCGCGCCGTATGCAGGCTTTCCATCCGCCGCCGACGGAGAGCAGCGCAAGGCAGAGCGGCAGAATGGAGATTTTCACGATGGGAACCAATTCCGAATTTTGCTCCGATGAGCGCGTGGGCTACACCCTGCTCAAATCCTTTCTCGCGGGCGACGTCAACGCCAACCGCTGCTACGCCGGCCTCTCGCCCGAGGAGCAGCAGCGTCTCGTCTCCGGCGCCAAGAGCCTGCGCACCCCCGACGAGGTCGCCAGCTACGTCTGGGATTATCTTGACAGACAAGGACGGTAAGCCGCCATGGAGCGCCTGACGGGACACTTTGAACTGGATGTCCGCACGCTCGACGCCCTGCTGGGCGTCGAGCGCTGCTTTGACATGATCGCCCGCGACCTCGTCGCGGGCGGCCGCCGCTGCCGTCTGTATGTCGTGGACGGCTACGGCGACGACGCGGTGCTCGAGCGCATGATCGGCTTCTGGCTCGCCCTGCCCTCCACCGCCGACGCCGCCGACGCGCAGACCTTCATCGACCGCTATGTGACCTTCAGCGAGGTCAACGCCGAAGCAGATCTCCGGCAGACGGCCACCGCCGTGTTCCTCGGCAAAACGCTGCTCCTCGCCGAGGGCTACGGCGAATGTATCCTCATCGACGCGAAGAGCTACCCCTCCCGCGGCGTGGAGGAGCCGTCCTCGGGCAAGGTGCTGCGCGGCGCGCACGACGGCTTCATCGAAACGCTCGTGCAGAACGCGGCGCTCCTGCGCCGCCGCATCCGCACGCCGCAGCTGACGCTCGAGGGCCACAAAATTTCCGAGAAATCCCGCGCCGACGTCGTCCTCTGCTATCTCGAGGACAAGGTGGACCGCGCGCTCCTCGCGCGCGTCCGCGCGAAGCTCGCCGCCATCGACGCGGACTCCATCTCCATGTCGCAGGAATCCATCGCGGAATCCATGATGGACCGGAGGCAATGGTTCAACCCTTTTCCACGCGTTCGCTATACCGAGCGCCCCGACGCCGCCACCGCGAGCATCATGGAGGGCAGCATCATCGTCCTCGTGGACAACTCCCCCGCCGCCATGATCCTGCCCACCCGCTTCTTTGATTTCGTGCAGGAGGCGAACGACTTCTATTTCCCGCCGCTCGTCGGCTCATACCTCCGCATCCTGCGCGTGGTCGTCTTTCTGCTCACGCTCTTCATCACGCCCGTGTGGTATCTGCTCGTGCAGGACCCTGACCTTCCCAACAGCACGCTGGGCTTCCTCGCCGTCACGAGCAAGTACGAGGTCCCCATCCTCGCCCAGCTCCTCCTGACCGAGTTCATTGTCGACCTCCTCAAGCTCGCCTCGCTCAACACCCCCAGCGTCTTTTCCAACTCGTTTTCCATGATCGGTGCGCTCGTGCTCGGCGACTTCGCCGTGCAGGCGCATTGGCTCGTGCCGGAGGTGCTGGCGTACATGGCGTTCGTTGCCATCGCGAACTTCGCCCAGCCGAGCTACGAGCTCGGCTACGCCTTCAAGCTTCTGCGCCTCGTTCTGCTCGTCAGCTCCGCTGCCCTCGGCTGGGTCGGACTCGCCCTCGGTACGCTGCTCATCGTCATCCTGCTCGTCACCACCAGGCCCATCGCCGGCGGACATTATATGTATCCCATTTATCCCTTCAACTGGCACGCGCTCCGCGCCCTGCTCATCCGCCGCCCCATCGCCCCCGACAACACCTGAATGTATTGCTCAAACGTATCGCTCAAAAAGCCGCCCTCCCGGGCGGCTTTTCTTTTGTCCGATCTCTCCTATTCGCCGCTCTCCCCGCGCTGCCTCCTCCGTCTCCGCGTCAGAGCTCCGAACCAAAAACCGGCGGCGGAGATGATCGTTCCCTTCAGCAGCAGACTCGGCTGCGGCAGACGCAGGATGCCGACGGAGAGCATGTTGGCCAGCATGAAGGTTGCGTACCCCGCGAGCATATGCATCGTGCCGAATGCGAGCGGCAGCAGCCAGCCTTGTCTTCCGCCGTATCCGCCCCGGCCAATGAGCAGTGAAATGACAAAGGCGGCGACCGGCAGCACGAGCCACAAAAATACGATGCCGTAGCCCATGGCGTCGTCTGGCCCGGTGAGCAGCCAGAAAAAGAGCACGGAAACGGCCCAGATGCCCAGATATACGCACAGAAGGATCAGCAGAGATTGCTCCCTCCGGCTCCGCACGGTGTTGGTGCTCTCCTCCAGATAATCCAGATAATCTGACATCGGTGCTTCCTCCTTTAACAATGCATCCAGACTGACCGCGTACAGGTCGCTCAGCCGCACCACGCTCACAATGTCCGGATAGTTCTTTTCATTCTCCCAGTTTGATATGCTCTGGCGGCTCACGCCCAGTGCCTCCGCCGTCTGCTCCTGCGTGAGCCCAGCCGCTATGCGCGCCTGCCTGAGCTTGGCTCCGATCTCCATAGGCATCCCGTCCTTTCTGCCTACATCATAGGGAAATGAGCGGGCTTTGTCCATCAAAAATATTTGACAACGGTCGGTTTTCCCAAAAACTTTTTCCAACCCCCTTGACAAATCGTTCCTGATGTATTATTGTACTAATCATCTAATACAATCATACATCAAGAAAAGGAGGAACCGTATGGAGTGGCAATTCCGCAATGACAGCCCCATCTACACCCAGCTCACGCAGCGCCTGACGCAGGCCATCGTCGCGGGCGAATTTCGGCCCGGCGAGCGTCTGCCCTCGGTGCGCGAGCTCGCGGTGGAGGCGGGCGTCAACCCCAACACGGTGCAGCGCGCGCTCGCCGACCTTGAGCGCGACGGGCTGGTCTTTTCCCAGCGCACCGCGGGCCGCTTCGTGACGGGAGATGTTTCCATGATCGAAAACGCGAAGCTCCGTCTGGCGGATCAATGTGTGGAGAATTTTCTCTCCGAAATGGCAAAGCTCGGCTGCGGCAGAGACGAGGTCATCGCCCTGCTGCAAGACCGAAAGGAGGAAGAATCATGAGTATTTTAGAATGTAAGGCGCTCACCAAGCGCTACGGCGGCAAGTCCGCCCTCGAGGGCGTAGACCTCGCCATCGAGCCGGGCCGCATCGTCGGTCTGCTCGGCCCGAACGGCAGCGGCAAAACGACCCTCATCAAGCTCACCAACGGCCTGCTCACCCCCACGAGCGGCGAAATTCTGATCGACGGCAAAGCCCCCTCGCCGGAGACGAAGGCCATCGTCTCCTATCTCCCCGACCGCAACGCCCTGCCCGACTGGATGACCGTCGCGCAGACCGTCGGCTACTATGCCGACTTCTACGCCGACTTCCGCCGCGACGCGGCGCAGGAGATGATCCAGCGTCTCGGCCTCGACGTCTCCCAGCGCGTCAAAACGCTCTCCAAGGGCACGCGCGAAAAGCTCCAGCTCATCCTCGTCATGTCCCGCGCGGCAAAGCTATATCTGCTCGACGAGCCGATCGGCGGCGTCGACCCCGCAACGCGCGACTACATCCTGCGCACCATCATCGGCAACTACAACGAGGACGCCTCCGTCGTCATCTCCACCCACCTCATCGCGGATGTCGAGCAGGTGCTCGACGAGGTGATCTTCCTGCAAAACGGCCGCGTCGAGCGGCACACCACCGTCGACGCCATCCGCGGCGAAACCGGCAAAAGCGTCGACGAGCTTTTCCGGGAGGTGTTCAAATGCTGACCAAACTCATCCGGCACGAATTTCGTGCCACGAGCCGCATCATGTGGCCCATCTTCGCGGGGATGCTCGCGCTGACGCTTGCCATGCGCGCCTCCCAGCGCGTGCTGCAAAACGATTTTCCCTGGCTGCTCAACCTGCTGGCGGTCCTCGTCACCATCGGCTTCGTCTTCGGTATCATGGCGCTGTGCTTCGCGCCGCTGGTGCTCTCCGCCGTGCGTTTCCGCGACCATCTCCTCAAGGACGAGGGCTACCTCACCCTGACGCTGCCGGTGAATATGCACCAACTCCTTGCCTCCAAGCTGATCGTCTCGGCGGTCTGGTACGCCGCGGCGTTCCTCGCCGTCGTGCTGCTGTGCATGATCGGCGCGTTCGATTTCAGTGATTGGCGGGTGGTCCCGCAGTTCGCGTCCGACCTCTTCCTCTCCTTCCGCAAGCTGGACAGCTCGATGCAGGGGCAGGCGCTGCTCTTCGCGTTGGAGTTCTTCCTCTTCTGCGTCCTCGGCGTCACCGCCGTTTCCCTCATCGTCTACGCGGCGTACGCCGTCGGCTTCAGCTTCAATAAGCACAAGAGCGCCCTCACCGCCGTGTCCGTCCTCATGTTCTTCCAGCTCGTGCAGTTCGCGGCCATCGCGGTTCTGGTAAATCTCTTCGGCGACGGCTTCACCGCGTGGTCGAGCCTCACCGGCGTGCAGGCAGGCAATGCCATCTTTGCCGTCGCCCTCGTCTGCGAGCTGATCGTCTGCGTCATTTTCTACCTCGTCACCTATTTCTTCCTCACGAGGAAGCTGAATCTGGAGTGACCCATGAAAAAATTTCTTGTCCTCATTCTGACGCTCGCGGTGGGCCTTGCCCTCCTGCGGCGGAAAAAGTAAACAACCACCTCATCTGAAAAAGCGGCCGGAGAGCGAAAAAAGCTTTTTCGGCCGCTTTTTGCGCGCAAAATCAAGAAAAATTTAAGAAAAAAGCACAGAAAAAACACAAGCTCCGCCTGCTATCATGGCGGCAGAAATATCGGAAAGGAGTTTTCCCCATGTCCCTTCTTGAAGTCAGCGGTCTCTCCAAGACCTACACCACCCGCTTCGGCGGCGCGAAGGTCGAGGCGCTCAAAAGCGTCACCTTCTCCGTCGAGAGCGGCGAGTACGTCGCCGTCATGGGCGAGAGCGGCAGCGGCAAAACCACGCTTCTGAACCTCCTCGCGGCGCTCGACCGCCCCACCGGCGGCACGGTCCTCCTCGGCGGGCAGAACCTCGCCGAGATCCCCGAGGAGCGCGCGGCGGCCTTCCGCCGTGACCACCTCGGCTTCGTCTTTCAGGACTTCAGCCTTCTCGACACCTTCTCTCTGGAGGACAACATTCTCCTCCCCCTCGTCCTGCAGGGCAAGAGCCGCTGCGAGATGAAATCCCGCCTTGTCCCGCTCGCCGACCGGCTCGGCATTTCCGACCTGCTCAAAAAGTACCCCTACGAGGTCTCCGGCGGCCAGAAGCAGCGCGCCGCCGTGGCCCGCGCGCTCATCACGCGCCCGCAGGTTCTCTTTGCCGACGAGCCGACCGGTGCGCTCGACTCCGGCTCCACCGAGGAGCTGCTCCGTCTCTTCGGCACGGTCAACGGCGCGGGGCAGACCATCGTCATGGTCACGCACTCCGTCCGCGCGGCCAGCTGTGCGGGCCGTGTCCTCTTCCTGCGCGACGGCGCCGTCGCACAGGAGCTCACGCGCGGCACGGACACGGAGACCGCCTTCTACCGCCGCATCGCCGACGCGCTCACCGCGTCCCAGACGGGGGGCGGCGCGGTATGAATGCGTTCTTCTATCCCCGTCTGGCGCTCAGCGGGATGCGCCGCGACCGGCGCATTTACGCCCCCTACCTCGCCGCCTGCGTCTTTATGACAGCGGTGGTCTACGACCTCGCCTTCCTCGCCGACAGCCCCGCGCTCTACGCCGTCGGCAGCGGCGTAAACGGCATGGGCACCTCGGCGATCCGCCTCGTGATGACCCTCGGCAAGTGGGTGATGGCGGTGTTTGCCCTCCTCTTCTTTTTCTACACGAACGCCTTCCTCATCCGCCGCCGCAAGAAGGAGCTCGGCCTCATGAGCGTCCTCGGCATGGACCGCGGCGCGCTCGCCTCGCTTCTTTTCTGGGAGACCGCCTTCTCCGCGCTCGTCTCCCTCACCGCGGGACTCGCCCTCGGCGTGCTGCTCACGCAGCTCTCCGCCCGCGTGCTCTCGCATTTCGCCCGCACGGAGCTGCCCGCTCTGCCGCTGCTGGACCTTGGCGCGGTTCGCTTCTGCGTCCTGACCGATGCGTTTATCTTCTTTCTTCTCCTCCTGAACGCATGGCGGCAGGTGCGCCGCGCCTCCGCGGTCAGCCTTCTCCGCAGCGACAGCCTCGGCGAGCGTCCTCCCAGATCCCAATGGCTCCTCGTCCTTCCCGGCCTGGGCCTTCTCGGCGGAGCCTACTACCTCGCCGTCACCATCACCGAGCCGATCACCGCGATGCTCGTTTTCTTCGTAGCCGTCGTCATGGTCATCCTTGCGACATTCCTTCTCTTCATCGCGGGCAGCGTTACCCTCTGCCGCACGCTCCAAGGCAATGACCGGTTCTATTACCAGAAGAAAAACTTCGTCGCGCTCTCCTCGCTCGTCTATCGTATGAAGCGCTCCGGCGCGGGACTTGCCGTCATCTGTATCCTCTCGACCATGATCCTCGTCATGCTCGGCTCCACCGCGGGGCTCTACTTCGGCGCGGAGGACGTCGTCCGCACCCTCTCCGCCGAGATGAGTCGTGAGATCGCCGCCGAGGCGCGCGCGGAGTTCTACGCCACCTACGGCAGTCTCTTCTTCCTCGCCCTCGTCCTCAGCACGGTGTTCCTCCTCGCCTCCGTCCTGATGCTCTACTACAAGCAGCTCTCCGAGGGCTACGAGGACGCCGCCCGCTTCGCCGTCATGCAGCGCGTCGGCATGACAAAGCGCGACATCCGCACAAGCGTCAACGCCCAGCTGCGCATGGTGTTCCTCCTGCCGCTGCTTGCCGCCTTCGTCCATCTCGCCTTTGCCCAGCCGATGATCTGGCGCATTCTGCGGCTCTTCGGACTTCAGAACCTTCCGCTCGTGCTCGGCGTCACGGCGTGCGCCTGCGCCGTGTTCACCGTGCTCTACTGCGCCGCCTGCCGCCTGACCTCCAACGCCTACTGCCGCATCGTGGGCGAAGGGGTCTGAGGCCGCGTCGCCGGAAAATTTGAACAATTCCGTAACAAATCGCCGTTCCGCTTGTTTTTGCTTCGCGCCGTGATATAATAGTGTGGAACAACCCCATTTTGTTGCACGGCTTCGTGCAAGAGGAAAGGAAAAATTTATGGGCATCAAATTTTCCGGCTCCGACGCCGGCGGCTTCCGCTTTGATTTCTCCGGCGCGAACAGCGCTGCCGGCGGCAGCGAGGGAAGCGCCGCGCCCAAGCGCGAGCGCAAGCCGCGCAAGGCCGTCGGCACCCCCGGCAAGCGCATCGCCATCAATACCCTCGTCACCCTCCTCGTCGGCGCGGTCTACTTCTACCTCGAGCTGCCCGCCATCAACCTCCACGCCGAGGAGTTCTACGGCTTCGTCCTGCTTCTCTGCGCGGTCTACTGCGGCTGCGCCCTGCTGACCTCCGGCTTTCAGGGCGAGGGGGCCAAGGGCTACTTCCGCTTCGTGAAGAAGCAGTGCACCGTCCCGTTCTTTCTCGCCGCCGGACTGCTCGCGCTTGCCGTCGTCGGCGGCGTGGCCTCGTGGGTCGTGTTCCGCGCGGGCAGCTACCAGAAGCTCCTCACCGTCCAGTCCGGCGACTTCTCCTCCGAGATCGCCGAGGTCGCCTACGACCGCATTCCCATGCTCGATAAGGACAGCGCCGAGAAGCTCGGCGACCGCAAGCTCGGCGAGCTTTCCGACATGGTCTCCCAGTTCGAGGTCTCCGAGGACTACACCCAGATCAACTACCACGGCCGCCCCGTGCGCGTCACCCCGCTGCGCTACGGCGACATCATCAAGTGGTTCAACAACCGCTCCGCCGGCCTTCCCGCCTACCTCATCATCGACATGGTCGATCAGAGCGTGGACGTCGTCCGCCTTGACGAGGGCATGAAGTACACCACCGCCGAGCACTTCTCCCGCAACCTCTACCGCCACCTCCGCTTCCAATATCCGACCTTCATGTTCGAGGAGCCGGTCTTTGAGATCGACGAGAACGGCACGCCCTACTGGGTCTGCGCCAAGAAGGAAAAGACCATCGGGCTCTTCGGCGGCACGGACAACAACGGCGCGGTGCTCGTCAACGCCGTCACCGGCGAGAGCGAGTACCTGACCGAACCGCCCGAGTGGGTCGACCACGTCTACTCCGCTGAGCTCATCATCGAGCAGTACGACTACTACGGTATGTACCACAACGGCTTTATCAACTCCATCCTCGGCCAGCGCGACGTCACCGTCACCACCGACGGCTACAACTACATCGCCGAGGGCGACGACGTCTACCTCTACACGGGCGTGACGAGCGTCGGCGGCGACGAGAGCAACGTCGGCTTCCTGCTCTCCAACCAGCGCACCAAGGAAACGAAGTATTACCCCTGCGCCGGCGCGACCGAGTACAGCGCGATGGACAGCGCCGAGGGTCAGGTCCAGAACCTGCGCTACACGGCGACCTTCCCGCTGCTCCTGAACGTTGCCGAGCAGCCGACCTACTTCATGGCGCTCAAGGACGCGAGCGAGCTCGTGAAGATGTACGCCATGGTCAACGTCAACCAGTACCAGATCGTCGCCACCGGCGCGACCGTCGCCGAGTGCGAGTCGAACTACCGTCAGATGCTCCGGCAGAGCAATCTGATCTCGGACGATCAGACCGGCATCGACCAGCCGGTCGAGACCGACCGCCGCTCGCTTGAGGGCGTTATCGCCGAGATCCGCTCCGCCGTCGTTGACGGCAACAGCATCTACTTCCTGCGCTTTACAGGCGAGACGGACTTCACCGTCCGCATGAGCGCCGCGGACGTGCCCTACGCGCCGCTGCTCAATGTGGGCGACCGCGTGCGCGTTTGGTACTACGACGGTCATGTCAGCGAATTCTGGATCGAGGCGTGCGACCTTGAGCTGCTGCCCGTCTCCACGCCCGCCGAGCCGGACGACGCGCAGCCCTCCGGCGGCGTGGATGCATAAACCATGCAAATATACAAAAAGGCGATGGATATTTTCCATCGCCTTTTGTCATGCTTCGCCGCAGCATGACAGAAAAAATTCAGATGTTAAGCATGACATGAAGGAATAATTGCAGGAATTTTAATAGGTATTATCAAAATTCCGAAACTTTTTCATTTCTGTTTCTGCGCTTTGCACAAAAAGGAAGGGAAAATTTCTCACAGCCGGACGCTTCGATTTTGGACGTACCCCCTTGAGAAAGCGCCTGTTTTGTGATAGTCTAACAGACGAGATGGAAGCACCATCGAAATGCTCTTAACGAGTAAATTTAGAGGAGGCTATTATCATGAATGCTTATATCCAGAGAGTTCTGGACGAGACCAGAGCCAAGAATGCGAATGAGCCCGAATTTCTGCAGACCGTCGAAGAGGTCCTGACCTCTCTCGAACCCGTCATCAATGCCCACCCCGAGTATGAGGCTGCCTGCCTGCTCGAGCGTATGGTCGAGCCCGAGCGCACCATCGAGTTCCGCGTCGTTTGGATGGACGATCAGCTCAAGTATCACGTCAACCGCGGCTACCGCGTTCAGTACAACGCGGCGCTTGGCCCCTACAAGGGCGGCCTCCGCTTTGCTTCCAACGTCAACCTCTCCATCATCAAGTTCCTCGGCTTCGAGCAGACCTTCAAAGATGCTCTGACCTGCCTGCCCATCGGCGGCGCCAAGGGCGGCTCCGACTTCTCCCCCATCGGCCGCAGCGACGGCGAAGTCATGCGCTTCTGCCAGGCCTTCATGACCGAGTTCCATCGTCACATCGGTCAGGACATCGACTGCCCCGCCGGTGACGTTGGTGTCGGCGGCCGCGAGGTCGGTTATCTGTACGGTCAGTATCGCCGCATCGTCGGCGCTGCCGAGTTCGGCGCTATGTCCGGCAAGGCTGTCTGCACCGGCGGCTCCATCCTCCGTCCCGAGGCGACCGGCTTCGGCGCTGTCTATTATCTGCGCGAAGTCCTCAAGCACGACGGCAAGGGCATCAAGGGCCTGCGCGTCGCTATGTCCGGCTACGGCAATGTTGGCTGGGGCATCATGAAGAAGATCGACGAGCTCGGCGGCAAGGTCACCTATTTCGCCGGCCCCGATGGCTACATCCACGATCCGGATGGCGTCTGCGGCGAAGAGAAGCTCAACTTCATCCTCGAGATGCGCGCCAAGGATCCTATGCACTGCAAGCCCTATGCCGATAAGTTCGGTGTTGAGTTCGTCGAGGGTCAGAAGTGCTGGGGCGTCAAGGACGTTGACGTTTACATGCCCGCCGCTACCCAGAACGATGTCAACATGGAGTGGGCCAAGAAGATCGCCGAGTCCGGTGTTCCTTACTACATCGAAGTCGGCAACATGCCCACCACCAACGATGCTCTGGCCTTCCTGATGAGCCAGAAGCACCTCACCGTCGCTCCTTCCAAGGCTGTCAACGCCTGCGGCGTTTCCGTCTCCGAGCTCGAAATGGCTCAGAACGCTCAGCGTATCTACTGGACCGCTGAGGAAGTCGACGCCAAGATGGAAGCCATCATGAAGAACATCTACGACGCTTCCGTTGAGGCTGCCGAGCGTTACGGCCTTGGCTACAACCTGGTCGCTGGCGCCAACATCGCTGGCTTCCAGAAGGTTGCCGACGCCATGATGGCTCAGGGCATTTTCTAAGCCGAACCGCTTTGAAAACCAAAAAGAAGAGCTGCTTTTGCAGCTCTTCTTTTTTGCGCTTTTCATTGCTTACAGAACGCTCATCACATCGTAGTGCAGGCCCTCGTCCGCGTAATCGGGAATGAGACCGAGCCGCCAGACGGAGACCGAGGTCACGCCCACGAGCCTGGCGCAGGCGAGCTTCTCGGCGGTGCTGCGCGCGTCCTCGTACCAGAGGAAGATATGCTGTCCGCTCTCCGTGCTGTAGGTGCACCACGGGCTGCGGGCCGTGTCGGACCAGCCCATCACGGTGTCGCTCTGGCACAGACGCTTGTAAACCGTGGTCTGCAGCGGGTGCGTGGAGCGGACCGCAGTCAGCAGACCGTCCGCGTCCGTCTGCCATGCGCGGGCATCCATGCTGACGGCAAGCGTCAGCTTCGCGGGATCGTCCATCTCACGCGCCGCCGTGCGCACGGCGTAGTAGACCTTGTAGAGCGGCGCGCAGGGATGGTTGCGGTAATAGCGCGAGCCGAGGAAGCCGGTGAGGTCGCTCGCCGCGTAGTCGTGCGCCATGAGGATCACGCGGTCGCAGAGCGTGCCGAGCGTCTTGAAATCGTAGCCGTCGAAGTAGGCGTCGCCGTAGACGGCGGGCATGACGGCGGCGTAAAGCGTCTTGCCCTCGGCGTGCAGCACGGCGGAAAGCTCCGTCATAAAGGCGTTGAAGCTCTCCTTGTCCGCGGCGCGCAGACCCTCGAAGTCGATGGTCACGCCACTGTAGGGATTGTAGCCGAGGTCGGGGTACACGCGCTCAAGCTCCGCCATGATCTCCGTGACCGCCGCCGCGCGGGAGGACTCGTCGGCGAGCATCGTGCGGAGCGGCGCGTTCGCCATGAAGACGTTGAGCTTGAGCTCCACGCCCGCCTCGCGCAGCGTGGGAACCACATCGGCATAGCCGGCGGGGATGTAGAAGCCTGAGCTGTCGTCCTTCACGGTTGAGAGCTTCGCGCCCTCCTCAGCGGAGTAGGTCATGTGGCTCCAGCCGAAGCTGACGGCGTCGAACTGCTTGGCCTGCTCGAGCTGCGAGTAGGACGAGAGCGCGTAGAAGGCGTGCTTCCACGTCGTGGGCGCGTGGTACTTTTCGTAGACACGCACGAGCATGGCCGCCGCCTGCTCGCGCGCGGCGGTGCCGTCCGGCTCAAAGGTCGTCTCGGTCGCGCCGGTGGTCATGCCGATCTCGTAGGCGATGGCAATGTAGCCGCGCTGGGCGGTCACATCGGCGAAGGGCAGCGCCGCGTCCGCGTCCGCCTTGGCAAGCTCGCCGAGGCCGAGCGCGCGCACGAGCATCACGGCCATCTCGCGGCGCGTGATGGCGTCCCTCGGGCGGAATTTTCCTCCCGCGTCAATGACGCCGTTGGCGGCAGCGGTGTTGACAAACTCCCGCGCCCACGAATCCGCGATGTCGATGGCGGCGTCCTCGCCGCTCACGCTCTCCCAGCCGAACATCCGCACCAGAATGGTGACGAACTGCTCGCGCGAGATGGTCTCTCCGAGGCCGAAGCGCCCCTCCCCCACGCCGTTCATCAGACCGTACTCTGCGGCCTTGTCGATGCTCTCCCTCGCCCACGAGTCGGCGGGAACGTCGGTGTAGTCTGCGGCGAGCGCGGCGGTGCTCAGCGCAAGCATGAGCAAAAAGCCCAAAAATAAGGTTCGTTTCTTCATGACAGCCTCCGAGGTCGGAAAAGTTTTCGACACCATTTTACAGGAATCGCCGCCGCATTGCAAGTAGACATAATAAAAAATTATGTTCCCATCAAAAAAGAGACCGCCGGAGCGGTCTCTTTTCGCTGTGCGATATGGGCTTATTGCTCCGCGCTGTCGCTGTCCTCCGGCAGCGCTGCGGGGTCGGACGCCGCGCTCTCCTCGCAAGCCGTCTCCGCCTTGGGCGACGGCTTCGCCGCGCCCTTGCCGAGCAGGAGCGTCACAACGCCGAGACCGAGCGGCACGGAGACGAGGCCCACCGCAAAGGACAGACCGGGCACACTGGCCGCGACGCGCCAGACGAGGATGCCGATGGCCAGCTCCGCATAGTAGCAGGGAGCCTTCTTCATCGCCCCGCGCCAGAGCAGCGCGCCGAGGAAAAAGCCAAGGAACACGGGAGCGGCGATGATCGCCGCAGCATAAAGGAACAGCACGATCAGTGCAAGGCGCACGCCGACATTCGAGATAAACAGCAGGATCGCCGCGAGCGGCACGCCCGCGAGCACCGCGAAGCCGATGCCGAACGCCTTGGCATACCTGCCGAACGGCGCGCCGTAATACTTCCGATCCACCGTCTCCCACAGCGGCGTGAGCCACAGCAGGACAAAGGCGAGCAGCAGCACGCCCGCGAAGCTCAGCGCCTTACGCAGCACGATGCTGCCGACGCCCGGTTCGTCGTCGGGGACCGTAATGCTCACGCCCGCGTCGCCGCTTTCCGGCTCGTCGTAAAGCTCGGCGTTGTCCGCGATGCCGTCGGGCACGGAGCGCAGGGCGCTTGCATTGCAGTGCAGCCGCCCGCCGATCTTGGCGCCGTCGCCGATGACGACGTTCTCGGCGCTGACGTACACGTCGCCGCCGACGGAGCCGGTGATGGTGACGGTGTTGGCGGCGGCGTAGAGGTCGCGCCCCACCGTGCCGTTCACCGTGATGCTCTGACCTGCGGCGAACACGTCGCGCTGCGCCGTGCCGCTCACGCCGATGCTGTAGCCCGCGAGGAACGCGTCGTTCTCCGCCGTGCCGCCGAGCGTCACCTCATAGCCAGCGGCCATGACATACGCTCCTGTACCGTTCACGCCGACGATCCTGCCCGCGGCGAGCAGGACACCGTTCACCGCGGCACTGCTCCGCACGGTCTCTCCCGAAAGAAACAGTGAGCCGTCGCGCGTACCGTCGGCAGAGCCGTCGGCAAAAACGTCCTCGAACGCGGCGCAGGCCGGCACGGCAAGCGCCGTCGCCAGCAGCAAGCTGAGGAACAGGGATACGAGCTTCTTACATTTCATTTTCCTTTTCTCCTTCCATCGCGGCGGGAGCACTTGCTTTCCCGTCCGCGTCTTCAAACATTTTGCGGGACTCCTCCTCGCTGAGCCCCATGATGAGGTTGACCGTGCGGCGCATATCGTCCGTCGCCTCGTCCACCCAGTCGGCATCCTCGTGCAGGATGCAGCTCCCCAGGCCGTGCGCGAGGAAAATGGCCATGGTGTGCGGGTCCATCGTCGGCTTCGCGCCGCAGGTCATGAGCGTGCGAATGATGTCCTCGATATACGGCTCGATGACCGTGAGCGTCTGCTCGCGAATAGCCCAGCGGACCGTGCGGTGCATATTGCCCTCGTACTTCGCGCGGAAGGCGCGCACCTCGCGCTTGATGTAGCTGAAAAAGCGCAGCAGCGCCCGATAGGGCTTCTCCTTCGCCTCGGCGACAAGCGCCTCAAGGTCCTTCCGGTAGGGCTCGAAGAAGTGGTCAAGCACATCGGTGAACAGCTCGTCCTTCGTCTTGTAGTAATAGTAGAACAAGCCGACCTCGCCGCCGACCTCCAGCATAATGCCGCGCACGCTCGTGCCGTCGTAGCCGTGCTCAAAGATCTGTCGTCCTCCGACCTCGCGGATGCGGTTCTTCGTGCCGCCCTCGATCATCTGCTTTCGTGCCATAGGGAGTGCTCCTTTCCTGAACAGTTCTCAAATTATAGCACGCCGTAAAGAAATTGCAATATGGTGTTTTGAACAACATTCAAAAATATAGCCTTCTTTTCTGCTACCGGATGATGAAAGTGTACAGGAAAGCGCAAAAGGTCATTGCGTTTTTGTCTATTCTCTGATAAACTGAATACATTACAAGCAACTGCAAGCAGGACCGACTGAACGAAACAGAAGGGAGCTTTATCGTATGGGACTGATCAAAGCGATCGCGGGGGCCGCAGGCGGCGTGATGGCCGACCAGTGGAAGGAATACTTCTACTGTGAAGCGATGCCCGCAAACATTCTGGCGACCAAGGGCCATAAGAAGGTCACGGGCCGTTCGAGCAACTACAAGGGCGATGAGAACATCATCACCAACGGCTCGATGATCGCGGTGGCGGACGGCCAGTGTATGCTCATCGTCGAGCAGGGCAAGGTCGTGGAGGTCTGCGCCGAGCCGGGCGAGTTCCTCTATGATACCTCCACCGAGCCGAGCATCTTCTCGGGCAAGCTCGGCGACGGCATCGGCGACGTTTTCCGCAACATCGGCAAGCGTTTCACCTTCGGCGGCGAAGCGCCCAAGGATCAGCGCGTCTACTACTTCAACACGAAGGAGCTCATCGGCAACAAGTACGGCACGGCGTCTCCCGTTCCGTTCCGCGTGGTCGACCAGCGCGCGGCGATCGACATCGACGTGGGCATCCGCTGCTTCGGCGAGTACAGCTATCATATCGCCAACCCACTTCTGTTCTACACGAACGTCTGCGGCAACGTGAGCGAGGACTATGACCGCTCGAACCTCGACAGCCAGCTCAAGACCGAGCTGCTCACCGCGCTCCAGCCCGCGTTCGCGAAGATCAGCGAAATGGGCATCCGCTACTCCGCGCTGCCCGGCCACACGGTCGAGCTGGCGGACGCGCTCAACGAGGCGCTGAGCGCCAAGTGGCGCGACCTGCGCGGCATCGAGGTCGTCTCCTTCGGCGTTTCCTCCGTCACGGCGAACGAGGAAGACGAGAAGATGATCAAGGAGATGCAGCGCAACGCGGCGTTCATGGACCCGACCCGTGCGGCGGCGCACCTTGCGGGCGCGACCGGCGACGCGATGAAGACGGCGGCGGCGAACCCGAACGGCGCGGTCGGCGCGTTCATGGGCATGGGCATGGCCGGCGGCATGGCAGGCGCGCAGATGGGCACCCTCTATCAGCAGGGCGCGCAGCAGCAGGCGGCGCAGGCGCAGGCGGCTCCCGCTGCGGCCCCAGCCGTACAGGGCTGGACTTGCAGCTGCGGCCAGACGGGCAACACGGGCAAATTCTGCGCGAACTGCGGCAAGCCCGCCCCCGCTCCGGCGAATGAATGGACCTGCGAGTGCGGCGCGAGGAACACGGGCAAGTTCTGCTCCGAGTGCGGCAAGCCCGCGCCCGCGAGCGAGTGGACGTGCGACTGCGGCACCGTGAACAAGGGCAAGTTCTGCTCCAACTGCGGCAAGCCCAGAGCCTGAGCGATCCACAAACGATAAAACGGTATGATCGGGCCTGCCGCGCTGCGTGGCAGGCTCCTGCCGACCTTATGACAAGTCTGAAAAAGGAGAAAAAAGCATGGCAAATCAGGTGACCAATTACAAGTGTCCCGCCTGCACCGGCCCGCTGCGCTTCGACAGCGCGACCGGCAAGCTCCAATGCGACTTCTGCGGCTCGAGCTACGAGGTCGCGGAGATCGAAAAACTCTACGCCGAGAAGGACGCGCAGGCTGCCGGCGCGTTCCGTCAGGCGGAGGAACAGGCCGCGGCGGACGGCGAATGGACCTCCGCCTCCGGCAGCGACTGGGGCGCGGACGCGGAAAAGCTGCGCGTCTATTCCTGCCCGAGCTGCGGCGCGGAGCTGATCTGCGACGAGACGACCAGCGCGACCTCCTGCCCCTACTGCGGCAACAACACCATCGTGCCCGGGCAGTTCAGCGGCGCGCTCAAGCCCGACTATGTGCTGCCCTTCAAGCTGGATAAGGCCGCCGCGGTCGCGGCGCTCAAAAAGCACTACGGCGGCAAGAAGCTGCTGCCGAAGGCGTTCTCCAATGAGAACCACATCGAGGAGGTCAAGGGCGTCTACGTCCCCTTCTGGCTCTACGACGGCAGCGCGGAGGTCGACGTCCGCTGCCACGGCACCAAGGTGAGCGGCTACTCCACCGCCCGTGAAAACGTGACCGTCACGAACCATTACGACGTGCGCCGCGCGGGCACGGTGCGGTTCGAGCGCGTGCCGGTGGACGCCTCGAGCAAGATGCCTGACGACCACATGGACGCGCTGAGCATGGCCGAGCGCGATTTCCAGATGCTCGCCCACGGCGACACCGCCAACGCCGCCTTCACCGACTACGGCAAGTACATCATGCAGGACGAGTTCCTCGACAATTTCCGTGAGGACGACTGGTACGGCGGCTTCGCGGACTACATCGCCGCGTGCGGCCGCTACCTCGAGGCCAACGCCAACGGCGCCCCCATCGACGTGGAGCCGTCCGACGAAACCGAGGAGGAATATGAACCGCTGAGCTTTGGGGATAAGCTTTTCTTTGCCGCCCTCATGGCCTTCCGGTTCGGTCTGCCCCTCGGCCTGATCGTGGCGTTCATCGTCTGCGCGGTCTATAAACGTCAGCTCAAGAGCGTGCGCCGCGCGACCGAGGCCGCGCGCTACACCGTCTCCGGCGGCGCCGAGATCACCGCGCGTGAGGACCGCTTCACCCACACCACCGAGGTGCGCACGCCCATCAAGACGGAGTCCGACGACCACGACAGCGGCCCGAGCTTCTCCGGCGGCACGACCGTCAACTCCGGCGGCTTCTCGCACTCCGGCGGAAAATTCTGAATCCCCGAAAGGAAAACATCTCCCATGAAACGAATCCTTTGCGCGCTGCTCAGCGCGTTGCTGCTGCTCACCCTCACCGCCTGCGGCGGGAAAAAGCCGGCGGAGGACCCCACCGCGCAGCCGCCGGTCGAGCAGCCCGACACCCCCGATACTCCCGATCCCCCTGCGCCGAGCGAGGCGGAGCAGTCGCTCGCCGACCTGCGCGAGACCATCCGCGCCGCGGGCGCGGTGCTCGGCTGTGCCTACCTCGGCTCGACCAACGGCGAGACGGATACCGACCTGACCGCCCTGCTCGAGGGCGCGGACTGTCTCACCGCCTATCCCTTCCTGCGTGAGATCCCCGCGGAGCAGGTCATCGCCCCCGGCGGCTGGGACATCTACTGCATCGTCCCCGCTGATGAAAATGCGGACGTCGCCGTGAACGAATACGGCTGGCTCAACGAGGGCGCGGAGCTGCCCGAGGCCGGCGAGCTCCTCTATCACGGCAGCGGTGCTGCGCCGGTGTATCTCATCGCCAACGAGAGCGACATCATGCCGAACACGCAGGTCACCGTCACCGCCGCGGACGGCACAGCCATCATCTACCAGCCCTTTCTCAGCTTACGGGACGGCTCTCTCGCCGTCCCCGAGGACGGCACGGTGTACGACTTCACCGTTTACCCCGAAGGCTTTGTGCGTGAAACAACCGCCTGAGCCGCCAAATCCACAACAGATCGCGAGGTTTTAGCTTGTCTTCCCCCTCCCTGCGCGGCCTCTGGAACGAGTGCCGCGCCACCATGCGCGGCCTGGAGCGCTGGCGCTGCTGCATGGCGTTTTTCTCCAGCGCGTTCCTGGCGTTCGGTCTCTACCACGTCCACTCCGTCTCCGGCATCACCGAGGGCGGCGTGCTCGGCGCGACGCTGCTGCTCGACCATTGGTTTTCCCTCTCTCCTGCCGTCTCCGGCTTTGTGCTGAACCTGCTGTGCTACGGCTGGGGCTGGCGGCTGCTGGGCCGCAGCTTCATTGCCTACTCGCTCATCGCGACCGTGGGCTTCTCGCTGCCCTACAAGCTCTACGAGCTGTTCCCGCCGCTCTGGCCGCAGCTGGCCGAAATGCCGCTGCTCGCCGCCGTGGTCGGCGCGCTGTTCGTCGGCGTCGGCGCGGGACTTTCCGTGCGCGCGGGCGGCGCCTCCGGCGGCGACGACGCACTCGCCATGTGCATCGCGCACGTCACGGGCATGGGCATCCAATGGGCCTATCTCTCCACCGATCTGGTGGTGCTCGGCCTGTCGCTGACCTACATCCCGCTGCGGCGCATCGGCTACTCGCTGCTGACCGTGCTCATTTCGGGCCAGCTCATCGGGCTTGTGCAGAGGCTCCCTCTCCCGTGGGATAAGCCGCGGCCGGAGGCTGCGGAATAACGCAAAAAGGAAGCAGATGCTTTGCATCTGCTTCCTTTTATTCCGCTTGCTTTTTGCCTCAGCCGACGAGGGAGGCGGTATCCATGGCGATCATCAGCTCTTCGTTGGTGGGGATGAGCAGGACCTTGACCTTGGAATCCGTGGCGGAGATCACGCGCTCCTCGCCGCGGACGTTGTTGGCGTCCTCGTCCATCTTCACGCCCATGTACTCCAGACCGGACGCGATCTGCATACGCTCGAGCGCGTCGTTCTCACCGACACCGGCGGTGAAGATGATGGCGTCCACGCCGCCCATGACGGCGGCATACGCGCCGATGAGCTTCTTGACCTCATAGGCGAACTTCTCACGGGCAAGCGCGCAGCGCCCGTTGCCCTTCTCAGCGCCCTCCTCCAGATCGCGGAAGTCGGAGGAAACGCCGGAGATGCCCTCCATACCGGACTTCTTGTTGAGGATGTTCAGCATCTCACCGATGGAGTAGCCGTACTTGTTCATCAGGTACTCCAGAATACCGGCGTCGATGTCGCCCGCGCGGGTGCCCATGGGCAGGCCGGCGAGGGGCGTAAAGCCCATGGAGGTCTCCACGCTCTTGCCGCCGTCCACAGCGGTGACGGAGGAGCCGTTGCCGAGGTGGCAGGAGATGAGCTTCAGGCTCTCGATGGGCTTGCCGAGCATATCGGCGGCGCGGGAGGCCACATACTTGTGGCTGGTGCCGTGGAAGCCGTAGCGGCGGACCTTGTCGTTCTCGTAATACTCATAGGGAATGGCATAGGTGTAGGCCACAGGAGGCATCGTCTGATGGAAGGCGGTGTCGAACACGGCGACCATGGGCACGCCGGGCATGAGCTGCTGGCAGGCCTTGATGCCGATGATGTTGGCGGGATTGTGCAGAGGCGCGAGGGGATTGCACTCCTCGATGGCGGCCATGACCTCGTCGGTGATGACGACGGACTTGGCGAACTTCTCGCCGCCGTGGACCACGCGGTGACCGACCGCGTCGATCTCCTTCATGGAGCCGATGACGCCGTTCTTCTCGTCCACGAGGGCGTTCAGAACAGCCGCGATGGCTTCGTTGTGGGTGGGCATGGCGACGTCGGCGACCTTGATGGCCTCCTTGCCCTCGAGCTGGGGCTTGTAGGTGAACTTGCCGTCGATGCCGATGCGCTCGCAAAGGCCCTTGGCGAGCAGCGCGCCGGTGGCGGGATTGAGAAGCTGATACTTCAGGGAAGAGCTTCCTGCGTTGATGACCAGAACATTCATGTTGTTTCCTCCGTTTTCCAGGGGGCGGCGTCTTGCAATGTGCCCCAATTTCAGGTAAGATAGAGATGGGAATTGTGGGAATTTGTCCAACGGACCAATACATACGCCTTTTATTATAGCAAAAATTTCCGTGATGACAACCATAAATTTTTTTGCGGGAGCCAAAATTGTAACCATTTTGAGATGATTTTTATGCGGACTGCTGGTATCATAAGTGAGTATAATCCATTCCATCGCGGCCACGCCTGGCAGATTGGCGAGCTGCGCCGCCGTCTCGGCGCGGAGACCGCCGTCGTCTGCGCCATGAGCGGCAGCTTCGTCCAGCGGGGCGATTTTGCCGTCATGCGGACGCACGCACGCGCGGAGGCCGCCGTGCGAGGCGGCGCCGACCTCGTGCTCGAGCTGCCGCTGCCGTGGGCGATCGCGTCCGCCGAGGGCTTCGCCGCGGGCGGCGTGGGCGTTCTGGCGGCGACCGGCGCGGTGGACACGCTGGTCTTCGGCAGTGAGTGCGGCGACACGGAAACGCTGAAGGCCGTGGCGGCGGCGCTCGAATCGGAGTCCTTTGCCGCGTATCTGCGTCAGGGCTTACAGGAGGGCGTCTCCTTCGCCGCCGCGCGGGAGGCTGCCGCGCGCGAACTGCTTGGAGATCGTGCCGCGGTGCTCGCGCAGCCGAACGACATTCTGGGCGTGGAATACTGCAAGGCCATCGCGCGGCAGGCCGCCGCGCTGATGCCGCTGGCGCTGCCGCGAAGGGGCGTCGGGCACGACGGCGGCGCGGCGGAGGGCTTCGCCTCCGCGAGCCACATTCGTGAACTGCTCATAAACGGCGCGTGTGCCGACGAATTCCTCACACCGGAGAGTGCGGACATCTATGCGCGCGAGTGCGCGGCGGGCCGTGCGCCGGTGACGATGGCAAACGCCGAGCGTGCGATCCTCGCCCGTCTGCGCGCGATGCGCGAGGAGGACTTCGCCCCCTTCGACGGCGGCGGTGAGGGGCTTTACCACCGCTTCTACGACGCCGTGCAGCGCGAGACGACGATCGACGGCATCCTCGCCGCGGCGAAGTCCAAGCGCTACGCCTACGCGCGGCTGCGGCGGCTGTTGCTCGCCGCTTACCTCGGCGTCACGCCGGAGGATATCCCGCAGCGCGTGCCCTATCTGCGCGTGCTGGCGTGCAATGCGCGCGGGCGCGAGCTGCTCCGATACATGAAAACGACCGCCGCCGCGCCTGTCCTCACGAGGAGCGCGGACGTGCGGCGGCTGGATACGGACGCGCAGCGGCTCTTTGCCCTGACCGCCCGCGCGGAGGAGCAATATACTTTGGCCTATCCGTCCCTTGCCGCGGCGAAGCCCGGCAGCGCATGGACGACCGACCCGGTCATTCTGTGACCGGCATTCAGAAAGGAGACTCACCATGAAAAAACTGTTCGCCTCCCTGCTGACGCTTTCGCTCTTGCTGTCGCTGACCGCCTGCGGCGGCAACGGCGATCCGACTGGTCCCGATGCTCCAAAGCCCTCCCAGCCGGAGACGCCGGAGCTGACCTTCGCCGTCGGCACGCCGCTCACCCATGAATCGACCTACACTGCCGACGACGGCACGGTGCTGCTGCACACAAATTATGAGCTGCCGCAGCTTGAGCTTCGCACCGCCGACGGCGCGCTCTATGAACCCGGCGCCGCAGCCACACAGAGCGCGGCGGTTGCCGTGCGCGACGCCTTCAACGCCGAGATGGAGCGCTGCTACGCCGCGGTGCTCTCCAACGAGTCGGAGCTGGCTCAGGAGGCGCGCGACCATTACGGCAGTGACTCCATGTCCTTTGAGTACATCTACTACGAGGATGAACTGCTCGGCGAGGTCGTCTACCAGACCGACGGGCTCATCAGCGTGCTTGCCAATGCCTACGCCTTCTACGGCGGCGCGCATCCGAACACCTCCACCCTCACCTGGAGCTTCGATCTCACCACCGGCGAATTTCTGACGCTCGACGCGCTCAACGCGCAGTCCTCCACCGACAGTGCACTCGGCAAAACGCTGGTCGATACGCTCGCCTCGGAGATCGTGAACAGGATCTACGAAGAGGGACTGGACGATTACCTCTACGATGATTTCTACTCCTACGTCTATGACCTCTCCTCCAACGCGCACTTTTATTTCAGCGGCAGCGGCATGACCGTCAACTTCGACGCCTATGTCCTCGGGCCCTACGCCTCGGGGCCGCAGACCTTCGAGATCCCCTACAGCCACTTCTACAACGCGCTCGACAGCCACACACAGTCTCTGCTCAATGTGCCGCAGGACGAGATCATCATTGCGGACTATTACACCACCAAAACACTCTGGTCGTGGTTCAACATGACCACCCCGCCCGTGGACAGCGGCGCGCCCGACATCACAGTGGACGGTCTTCCCCTCGCCCGCGTCATGCTGGGCGACGTGAACACGCTCGACGAGCTGCGCGCGCTGCTGTGCGAGCACGTCAGCGCGGAGCTTGCCGACGAATGGCTCGCCACAGGCCGCTTTGTGGAGTCCGACGGCGCGCTCTACGCGGCGTGTGCCGACCGCGGCAGCGACATCACCATCGACACCGAGAGCTATCTGGTCGCGTGGAACGGCGATGCCGGCGAGATCATGCAGACCATCACCCGTCGGGAATGGAATGACGAAACCGGCGATTTTGTGCCTGTTCCCGGAAGCGAGACTTATTACGCCTACCCCTTTACCACGATGAACCGCCACGCGGTGTTCTCCGCGTTCCCCTGCCCCTACTGAAACAGCGCATAAAAAAAGCGGAGACTGTTCGACAGTCTCCGCTTTTTTCTATGCGTTTCAATCGACGTGCTCGCTCGCGCGCATGGCGAGGATGGTGCGCTCGATGAGGGTATCGAGATCCCAGCCGAGCATCTCCGCGCCGCGCTCGATGACCTCGCGCGAGCAGCCGGCGGCGAACTTTTTGTCCTTGTACTTCTTCTTGACGGACTTGACCTCAAGGTCGTCCACGCTCTTGCTCGGGCGCATGAGGGCGACCGCGCCGATGAGGCCGGTCAGCTCGTCGGCGGCAAAGAGGACCTTCTCCATCTCGTGCTGCGGCTCGGGCAGGCCGTCGAAATGCAGGCCGTAGCCGTGGCTGGCGGTCGCGCGGATCAGGCGCTCATCCAGTCCCTTTTCCCGCATGATCTCCTGCGATTTGATGCAGTGTTCGTCGGGATACATCTCAAAGTCAAGGTCGTGCAGGAGACCCACGGTCTCCCAGAAGTCGGCCTCGTCGCCGTAGCCCAGTTCATTTGCGTACCAGCGCATCACGTCGCCGACGATCTGACCGTGCTTGAGGTGAAATTCACCCTTGTTGTACTCGTTGAGCAGGTCCCATGCCTGCTCTCTGGTCAATGCCATAACAATGCCTCCTCAGGGATTTTCGTCCGTAAAGTGGACGTGGTTGAAAATGTGGTCGGAGCAGAAGCAGTGATAGCCCGCGCACTTCGAGCAGTAGCGGAACTGCAGCTCCGGATTCGTGACGTCGGTGCGGCCGCAGACCGCACACTTGTGGCGGTAGCCCTGGCTCTGCTGCTCGCGCTGCGTCTGGCGGACGGCGTTGTGGAAGTGCGCCGCCTGCTTGGTCCGCGTCTGCTCCCGCTTGGCAAAGCGCCCGATCTCCGGCGCGAAGAACACAAAGAAGTTCAGCAGCGCCACGAGCGGCAGCACCACGCCGATCCAATAGCGGGAGGCGGCGCAGAAGAAGATGATGTACGCGAAGTAGCACGCGTCCAGAATGGCCATCCACTTGATCTTGACCGGAATGAAGAAGAACAGCAACACCTGCGCGTCGGGATAGAGCGTGGCGAAGGCGAAGAACATGGCAAAATTCACATAGGTCGCGCCCGCCACCTGCCAGTCGTACCCGGTGATCAGACTCGTGATGACCGCGCCGAGCGCCGTGAGGAGCACGCCGCTGAGGTAGTAGATGGTGAACTTCGCCGTACCCCACTCGCGCTCGAGCGTCGAGCCGATCCAGTAATAGAAATAGCAGCTCACCAGCAGCCAGAAGGGTCGCGTGTCCGTCGGCAGAAAGCTGAAGGACAGCAGCCGCCAGAGCTGCCCCTGCTTGAGGCCCGCCCAGCTGAAGCTGAGAATGGAATAGAACGAGGTATTGTTGAGCGAGGAAAACAGGGAGAGCAGATAGAAGGCGATGTTGCCGATGACGATGTAGAGCATCAGGTTCGGAATGCCGAAGTTCGGATGCAGCACGCAGAAGCGGTCGATGCGGCGGCGCAGAGAATTCAAGGTCGATCCCTCCGATCGTGAAAATAGCTTATCCTGCATTGTACCCTATGCGGCGGAAAAAGTCATTACCAAATTATAAATTCCGCGAAAATTCCCGCCGCGCGGCGGGAATTTTTCGGCTCAGTAGTGATATTTTCTCCGCTTCGCGGCAAGGAGCGAAACGGTGACGAGCAGCGTGAGCGATTCCGCGGCGGTGACGGCGAGCCAGATGCCGTTGATGTCCAGCCACCTCGGCAGCAGCAAGATCGCCGCGACCTGAAACACCAGCGTCCGCAGGAACGAAATGAGCGCGCTGTCCGTGCCGTCGTTCAACCCGGTGAAGAACGCCGAGCCGAAGATGTTGAAGCCGAAGACAAGAAACGAGACCGAGTAGATGCGCAGGGCGTTGACCGTCATATCGTGCAGCGCCGCGTCGTAGCCCACAAAGAGGTCGGCGATAGGGCCGGCAAGGGTCACGGAAGCGCCGGTCATGACGAGGCTCACGAGCACGGTGATGATCAGGCTCTTGCGCAGGAGGCTTTTGAGCTCCGCATGGTTTTGTGCGCCGTAGTGGTAGCCGACGACCGGCGTGACGGCGATGGAATAGCCGAAGAAAAATGCCTTGAAGATGAAGTCGACGTACATCAGAACGCCGTAGGCGCTCACGCCGTTCTCACGCGCGATCGCCATGAGCTGAATGTTGTAGAGAATGCCGACAAGCGAGCCGGAGAGATTGCTCACCATCTCGCTCGAGCCATTACAGCAGGCCCGCCAAAGCGCACGCAGGTCAAAGCACGGCCGTCCGAGCCGCAGCGGCGTGTCGTTCTCGCGCAGGAAGTAGGCGAGCGGAATGGCCGCACCGACCGCCTGCGAAAGGGCGGTGGCGAGCGCCGCGCCCGCAAGTCCGAACGGAAGGACATAGACGAGCAGGAAGTCGAGCACCACGTTCGTCAGTCCCGCGAACACCGTCACCTTCAGCCCGAAGCCCGGCTTTTCCGCCGTGGCAAGGAAGCTCTGGAAGCTGTTTTGCAGCATGAAGAGCGGCAGCGAGACGAGCAGGATGCGCCCATAGAGCACGCAGTCGTCGATGGTCAGCTCCGTCGCGCCGACGGCATAGGAGATCGGTCGGATGAACACGAAGAAGACCGCGGCGAGCACCGCGCCGCCGACCGCCAGGATCGTGACGAGCATCGAGAAGATGCCGTTCGCCTCCTTCGTCTTTCCCTCGCCGAGGGTCTTGGCGATGAGGGCGCTGCCGCCGGTGCCGACCATGAAGCCGAAGGCGGAGAGCGCCATGAGCACGGGGAAGATGAGGTTGAGCGCGGCGAAGGCGTTCTTGCCCACGCAGTTGGAGACAAAGAAGCCGTCCACGATGCTGTAGACCGAGGTGACGATCATCATGACGATGCTGGGCATCGTGAAGCGCAGAAGCTTTTGGTAGGTAAAATGATCGGAAAGCGTGATCCGCAAGGCGTTCTGCCTCCTTTCTGTCTGGCTTTTGCGGCAGTTAACTGAAGAAATCTCCGTTGAACTCCCGCAGGAGAAGACTCTGATAGTCGCGGACACACAGCACCACGTCGGGCTGATAGGCCGCGATGTAGTCGCTCAGGCTCTGCGCCGTGTAGTGGCGCAGGTCGACCGAGCGCAGCTCATTGAAGCTGTAGTAGGCAAGGCACTCCACCGGATTGGTGAAGCTGTCGCCGAAAATCAGGGCGTTGGGAAGCTCGGGGCGGTCGGTTCGGATGACCGTCTCGGCGATGTCGCCGCCCATGTAGAGGCCGTAGGTCAGCGGCTCGGCGTCGCTGCCCGGAAGCGCGTAGACCGTGGCCTCCGCCGCCGCGCCGTTATCGAAGCGGGTGAAGGGGAGGTCCTCGGCGAACGAGGCCGTGAGGAGCTTTTCATCGTTGCCGCGCAGGCCGAGCAGCTTGCGCGTGCGCGAGCCCATGTAGGGATTGGGCAGCGCGGAGAAGGTCACGTCCGTCCCCTCCTCGGGAACGCAGAGCGCGCAGCCGTCCGCCGCGAGCCGCTCCGCCGCCGCGCGGTAGGTCACATACGCGCCGCGCAGGCCGTAGTGGTTGTCCACCTTTGAGCTGAACTCCGGCAGATGGCCCTCGGCATCAAAGATCTCGCCCATGTCCACATAGGCGATACCCCGCGCCTCCATGGCCTCGCGGAGCGCCGCGCGCTCGGCGGCGGTGTAGGCGGCGCGGTTTTCGAGGTAGGCGGGATATGCGTCCTCGTAGTAGGCGTACTGGCAGGGCACGGCGAGATAGCAGTAGTATCCCCCGTAGGCCTCGATCTGATCGCGCAGCGCGGCGTTGTCCGCCGCCACGGTGTCGGCCTCGCGCACGATATCCTCGGCGGTGTCGGGCATGGTGTAGAGCTCCTCGAGCAGCGCGTCGGGCGTGACGACGACCTCGTTCACCACAGGACGGTGGAAAAGATTCAGGTCGCACCAGGTCACCGCGCGGAGCGCGGCGGTGCGCCAGGCGGCGTAGTCGCAGAACATGGTCTCCAGCTCGCCGAAGACCTTACCGTTTGCGATGCTCTCGACGCTGATCTCGGGGAAGGCGGAGAGGTTGCGGTTTTCGTAGTAGGAGTAGCGCTCCTTCGGCAGCAGGATGGTCGCTGCCATCAGGACCAGGAGCGTGCCGGAAAAGAGCAGGACCATCACCCACTCGCTGAATTTTTTCATGTCGGCGCCTCCTCTCAGAACCGGAAGTAGATGAAGGGATTGAACGATCCCGTAACGAGCTTGCAGTATGAGCACGCCAGCAGCGCCATCGCCGCGAGCTTCGGGCCCCACGTCAGCACGGCGCGGGCAGGCGCGGCGTCCCGCTTTTGAAGCGCCGTCTCCAGCCATTGCTTCACCGGCAGCGCGGCGATGCAGCAGCACAGCAGCTCCGGCCAGAACTCCAGCGCGTAATAGACGACGCGGCTGCCGCACCACACGCCGCTGCTGCCGAACATGGCGGCGAAGTAAGCCGCCGCGGCCGTGAGCGTCTCGGCGCGGAAGAGCACCCAGCTGAATACGACCAGCACCATCGCGTAGGCGTGGCGCACGAGCGACGGCAGACGCTCCAGAGCCTTGCCCCAGAGGAGCTTTTCCCCCACGAGCAGCACAAAGAACCAAAGTCCCCAGGCGATGAAATTCCAGCTCGCGCCGTGCCACATTCCGGTCAGGAACCAGACGACGAAGAGGTTCCACACATTGCGCGCCCTCGAGCAGCGGTTGCCGCCGAGCGGGATATACACATAGTCGCGAAACCAGGTGGAAAGTGAAATGTGCCAGCGCCGCCAGAACTCCGTGACGCTCCGCGCGACATAGGGGTAATTGAAATTCTCCAAAAAGTGGAAGCCGAACATTCGCCCGAGGCCGATGGCCATATCGGAATAGGCGGAGAAATCGAAGTAGATCTGGAAGGTGTACGCCACCGCGCCCAGCCACGCGAAAAGCACCGAGGGCATAACGGCGGCAAAGGCCGCATCCGCGATCCGCGCCACGGCGTTCGCCAGCAGCATCTTTTTGCCGAGGCCGAAGAGAAAGCGCACCGCGCCGGCGGAGAATTCGGAGACGGACTCATGCCGCTCGTCGATCTCCTCCGCGACGGTGGTGTAGCGCACGATGGGACCGGCGACGAGCTGCGGAAAGAAGGCGATGTAAAGCGCGAGCTTGAGCGGGTCGCGCTGCACCGCGGCGTCGCCGCGGTACACGTCGATGACGTAGCTCAGGCCCTGAAAGGTGAAGAAGGAGATGCCGATGGGCAGCGTCACCTGCGGCACCGGAACGACCGGCAGCAGAGCGTGGAGCATCTCGCCGAAGAAACCCGCGTACTTGAACCAGCCCAGCAGCGCAAGCCCCAGCACCACGGCAAGCGTCATGCCGAGCCGCCGCGTCCCCGCGCGGTGCGCCGGCCCCGCCAGCAGCCCGCCGACGTAGTTGATGACAATGGAGAGCAGCATGAGCAACAGAAATTTCGGCCCGCCGCAGGCATAAAACGCCAGCGAAAAGGCCAGCAGGATAAGGTTTCTCAGATAGCGGCAGCGCCGCGGCACAAGGAAATACAGGACAAGCAGGCACGGCAGGAAAAAGATCAGAAAGCTGGCGCTGCTGAATACCATGACACTCTCTCCCCTCTTGAAAATGAGCAAAAAAAATCCGGTCTCTTTTTTGACCGGACGCATCCGACATCTTCTCGACCGCTGCGGCTGCGGCCGCAGGTCCTCCGATGACTCTCGCATTTCTTGCTGTGGCTATTGTAGCATAAGAAAGGGCAAAGTCAAGCATTTGCACAAATTCTTGAAATATCTGTTGACATCACATGGGAATCCGGGTAGAATAATTTCAGCAAATACCAGACAAGTTCATACTTCATCAAGAGTGGTGGAGGGAACGGCCCGATGATACCACGGCAACCTGCAGCGCAAGGTGCCAAATCCGTCGAACGAATCGAAAGATGAGGGAAAGCAAAAAGTTTTCGCACTCGACCGATTCGGCCGAGCGCTTTTTTTGTGCTCCCGCGAGAAAAGAAAGGAAAGAAGAATCATGGCAAAGCGTTTATTCACCTCCGAGTCCGTCACCGAAGGGCATCCCGACAAGATCTGCGACCAGATCTCCGACGCGGTGCTCGACGCCATTCTGGAAAAGGACCCCAACGGCCGCGTCGCCTGCGAGACGACCGTCTCCACCGGCCTTGTCCACATCATGGGCGAGATCACGACGAGCTGCTACGTCGATATTCCCAAGATCGCGCGTGAGGTCATCCGCTCGATCGGCTACGACCGCGCGAAATACGGCTTCGACTGCGACACCTGCGGCATCATCACCAACATCGACGAGCAGAGCGGCGACATCGCCATGGGCGTCGATAACTCCTATGAAAACAAGGAAAGCGGCGCGAGCGACCTCGACAACGGCGCGGGTGACCAGGGCATGATGTTCGGCTACGCCTGCGACGAAACGCCGGAGCTGATGCCTCTGGCCATCTCACTCTCGCACAAGATGTCCAAGCGCCTGACCGAGGTTCGCAAGCAGAGTCTTGTGGACTATCTGCGTCCCGACGGCAAGACGCAGGTCACAGTCGAATACGACGAGGCCGGCAAGCCCAAGCGCATCGACACCGTGGTCGTCTCCACGCAGCACGCGCCCGAGGCGGAGCTGGAGACCATCCGCCGCGATATGATCGAGCTGGTCATCAAGCCCACCATCCCCGCGGGCCTTCTCGACGGCGAAACGAAAATTTATGTCAACCCAACCGGCCGCTTCGTCATCGGCGGCCCGCAGGGCGACAGCGGTCTGACGGGCCGCAAGATCATCGTCGATACCTACGGCGGCAGCGCCCCGCACGGCGGCGGCTGCTTCTCCGGCAAGGACCCGACGAAGGTGGACCGCTCCGCCGCCTACGCCGCGCGCTGGATCGCCAAGAACATCGTGGCTGCCGGTCTTGCGTCGAAGTGCCAGGTGCAGCTCGCCTACGCCATCGGCGTGGCGCATCCCGTGAGCGTGCTCGTCGAGACCTTCGGCACCGGCACGGTCGCCGATACGAAGCTTGAGGAGGCCGTCGAGAAGGTCTTTGACCTGCGCCCGACCGCCATCATCCGCGACCTTGACCTGCGCCGCCCGATCTACCGTCAGCTCGCCGCCTACGGTCACATGGGCCGTGAGGAGCTGGGCGTCGCATGGGAGAAGTGCGACCGCGTGGAGGCGCTCCACGCCGCGCTGTAAGCCTCTCGCACAAGGAAATACCGTTTCCCGAAGGGTCCCGCCGCGTACACGGCGGGACCCTTTTGCGTCCTCGCGCATAGACTGAAACGCAGGCGTATCGTCTGCGCTTCGGCGGCACACCGCCGAAAAATCAAGGAGGGTGATCGCTATCAATCGTTATCAGGGTAATTGCGGCAGCAGCTGCGGCTGCGACCAGCAGTGCTGCCCGCGTCCGTTCCCGCCTCCCCCGCCGCCTCCGTATCCGCCCTACGGCGTGATCGGGCCGACCGGTCCGCAGGGCGTGCAGGGCATTCAGGGCGTTCCCGGTCCCATCGGTCCCACGGGGCCGCAGGGCGTGCAGGGTCTGCAAGGCCCGCAGGGTCCTGCCGGTCCTGCGGGCGCGCAGGGAGCACAGGGTCCCACGGGTCCTGCCGGCCCGCAGGGTCCGCAGGGCGCACAGGGGGCGCAGGGTCCCGCCGGCGCGACCGGCGCGGTCGGTGCTGCTGGCCCCGCCGGTGCTGTCGGTCCTGCCGGTCCCATCGGACCCACCGGGCCTACCGGCCCGCAGGGTCCTGTCGGTGCTGACGGTCCGCAGGGGCCTGTCGGCCCCACCGGCCCTGCGGCGACGATCAGTCCCGCGGCGGCGGTCGCAGACACCACCGATCCCGGCAACACGGCGGCTCAGCTCAACGCGCTGCTCGCCAGTCTGCGCGCGGCGGGTCTGCTCGCCACCTGAGAGAAGAAAAGCAACGCGGCGCGGAAATTCCGCGCCGCCTACATAGCATGGGAGGGATATTCGCTTTGAAGGTATGCGTTTACGCCATCTGCAAAAATGAGTCGCAGTTCGTTGACCGCTTCATGGACTCAATGTCCGAGGCCGACTATGTCTGCGTGCTCGACACCGGCTCAAGCGACGACACCGTAAAAAAGCTCCGCGCACGCGGAGCCATCGTGGGCGAGACGGTCGTCTCGCCGTGGCGCTTCGACACGGCGCGGAACGAGTCGCTGGGGCTCATTCCCGCCGACGCGGACATCTGCTGCGCCATCGATCTCGACGAGCAGTTCCACCCTGGCTGGCGCGCCGCGCTGGAGCGTGCATGGCAGCCGGACACCACCCGCGCCCGCTACCGTTACACCTGGAGCTTCCGCCCCGACGGCAGCGAGGGCATGGTGTTCTGGGCGGATAAAATTCACAAAAACGGCTGCTACCGCTGGGCAAGTCCGGTGCATGAGACGCTTGCCTACACCGGCGAGGGTGCGGAGCGCTTCGTGGACGCGGCCGGCGTGCAGCTCGACCATCACCCAGACGAGACGAAGTCCCGCGGGCAATACCTGCCGCTGCTGGAGCTGGCCGTTCGGGAGGACCCGCAGAACGACCGAAACTGCCACTACCTCGGACGGGAGTATATGTTCCGCGGCGAGTGGCAGAAGGCCATTGAAACGCTCGCGCGGCACCTGACGCTGCCCTCCGCCGTCTGGGCGGACGAACGCTGCGCGTCGATGCGCTACATCGCCCGCTGCCTGCGCGCGCTTGAACAGGACACCGAGGCGGAGCGCTGGCTGCACCGCGCCATTGCCGAGGCTCCGCACCTGCGCGAGCCGTACATGGACTACGCACAGCTCCTCTACGCGCAGGAGCGCTGGTACGGGCTGGTCGATGTGCTGCGCGCCGCGCTTGCCATCACGGAGCGCCCGCGCACCTACATCTGCGAGGCGGACGCCTGGGGAAGTCTGCCCTACGACCTGCTCTCGCTGGCATATGCCCACCTCGGCGACGCGGAAAACGCCGCCGATGCCTGCCGGAATGCCGTCGAGCGCTCGCCGCAGGAGGAGCGGCTGCGGAAGAATCTTGCCCTCTTTGAGCAAATGCGCGAGCGGTGACGCTCGCGCATTTCTTCGTTCTGTCTATTCCGTCTTTTTGTCCGCCGCAGACCCGCTGTTCGGGTACTGCCTGGAGGAGTAGGGATTTTTGTTCTCCCGCGGCTCGTCGCGGCGGCTGCCGCAGTCGCTCGCCCAGCCGATGACGAGCATCCAAACGATCAGCCCGCCGATCCAGAGCGCGAGCGCGAGCCCCGCCCACCAAAGCGGCCAGCCGCGCCAACGGTGCAGCGCAAATAAAAGCGCCGCAGGGATGACGCCCTCCCAATTCAGCAGCAGATTGAGCAGCAGACAGAGGAAAAATCCGCCGCTGCGGCGGGTCCTACGCATGGCTCACACTCCCTTCACGCGGATGCGGCAGGCTTCGCTTTATAGATCCTCGCCGCAGTTGGGACAGCAGCTCGGCATCCTGCCGCAGACATTGTAAAGCCCGTACCCGCAGTGCGGGCAGCGGTAAAAGAGAAACATTTGAATAAGCGACACAGCGAGCACAGCTCCCGCTATCTTCGTGCTGAAAAAGCTGACCGCAATGGTCAGCACAAAGCCGACGATCAGCGCCTCAAGGCTCCGCTTGTGCTTCATACCTGCTTCCTCCTTTCCTTTTCTCCTCACGCACTATGAGTTCATTTTGATTTTACCATATCCGTCCGCTCCTTGCAAGCGCGGCCCTTGCATTTTCCTGCGCGGTATGATACATTGTATTCACTTTTGAAATTTGGGAGCATCACGATGGAGCTTTGCGATTATTACCTCAAGTATATGAACGCGCTGTGCGAGGGTACGCTTGCCGCGCCCTCGGGCATTTCCCTCAGCGGCGAAACACCCGAGGCGCGCGCGATGAGTCTGCAGGCCGCGCTGAAAAACGTCAGCGTGCCGGACTTCGTGCGCCGCTGCGCCCGCGCGGCGGGCGACGCGCTGCCGGACGGTCTGTTAGACGGCTTCCATGAGGAGGACTTCGCCCGCGCGCTCTTCGCGCGCATGGCGCTCGGCGGCGCGCCGCAGCCGGAGGAGCCGCCCGCTCCCGCCGGGGAGGCGGACGAGCCGGCCCCCGATCCCGACGCGGGCAAGCACGCCTTCGAGGTGTTCTGCGACTGCCTGATGCTCGACGAAAACCTCATCGCCTACCTCATCGACGTGCTCAAGGCGAACGACCGCGCGGGCTTCTACAAGCTTTCGCAGGTCACGACGCATCTCGACCTCGACCCCGATGAATTTCTCTACTGGCTCGCCCACCGCGAGGACTACCCCGAGACGGACGAGGAACGCGCCTGCGCCGTCATTCTGGACACCTGCCTCGACCGCCTGCGCGCGGAGGGACAGATGGAGGTCGCTGCTGCGCTGCTCTCCGGCGACCGCATGACCTTCGACGCCCTGCGCTGCGAGGCCCCCGAGCTGCGCCAGCTCTCCGTCGCGACCTATGTGTGGTTCGAGAAAAACTACCTCGACCGCGACTACCCGCTGCGCTTCGTCCTCAGGTGCAACGGCGTGCAGTTTCCCGATACATTGAAAAAGGAGCCTTGATATGACAGCGGCTGAAATTTATAAGACCCTCGGCGTGAGCGGGGAGGTCCTCGCCTACGGCGAAAAAATACTCGAAACGCTCCGCCCCCGCTTCGCGGAGATCGACGCGCGCGCGGAGATCAATCAGGCGAAGGTGCTCGCCGCGATGCAGAAGAACCGCGTCAACGCCACGCACTTCGCCGCCTCGACCGGCTACGGCTACGACGACGAGGGCCGCGACAATTTAGAGCGCGTCTACGCCGACGCCTTCCACACCGAGGCCGCGCTGGTTCGCCCGCAGATCACCTGCGGCACCCATGCGCTCGCCGTCGCGCTGAGCGCGAACCTGCTGCCCGGCGACGAGCTGCTCGCCATCTCCGGCAAGCCCTACGATACGCTCGAGGAGGTCATCGGCATCCGCCCCTCGCCCTGCTCGCTCGCCGAATACGGCGTAAGCTACCGGCAGGTCGATCTGCTCGACGACGGCAGCTTTGATCTTCCCGCCATCCGCGCCGCCATCTCGGCGAAAACGAAGCTCATCCACATCCAGCGCTCCAAGGGCTACCAGCCGCGTCCGACGCTCTCGGTCGCGCAGATCGGCGAGGCCATCGCCGTCTGCCGCGCGGTCAAGCCCGATGTGACGATCATGGTCGATAACTGCTACGGCGAGTTCGTCGAGACGGTCGAGCCGAGCGACGTCGGCGCGGACATGATCGTCGGCAGCCTCATCAAGAACCCCGGCGGCGGTCTTGCGCCCATCGGCGGCTACATCGCCGGTACGCAAAAGTGCGTGGACCGCTGCGCCTACCGTCTCTCCGCGCCCGGGCTCGGGCAGGAGGTCGGCGCGAACCTCGGGCTGATGCCCTCGCTCTATCAGGGCTTCTTCCTCGCGCCGAACGTCGTCTCCGGCGCGGTCAAGGGCGCGGTGTTCACCGCCGCCGTGTACGAGTCCCTCGGCTTCCGCGTCGTTCCCGCCGCAAGCGAGGAGCGGCACGACATCATCCAATGCGTCGAGCTGAAAAGCCCCGAGGGGATGCTCGCCTTCTGCAAGGGCATCCAGTCCGCCGCACCGGTGGACAGCTATGTGGACCCCGTCCCCGGCGATATGCCCGGCTACGATTCGCAGGTCATCATGGCGGCGGGTGCGTTCGTGCAGGGCAGCTCCATCGAGCTGTCCGCCGACGGCCCCATCCGTCCGCCCTACGCGGTTTACTACCAGGGCGGCCTGACCTGGTACCACGCCAAGCTCGGCGTGCTGCTCTCGCTGCAAAAAATGCTTGACGCAGGGCTGGTCACACTGCCCTGACTCTATATTGTCAGGAGGGTCTTGCTATGCTGATCCGAAGGACTCCCCTTACCAACCGTCATTTCCGGCGCAGACCCCCGCCGGAGACTGTCCGTTTTTTGATCTCAAAATACTGACAGATATAAAGGAGTTTGACAATTCTATATGTGGTTCTGGCTTTCTCTCATCGCGCTGCTCTGCTGGAGCGGCAGCGACCTCTTTTCCAAAATCGGCTGCCGCGACGAGGACGACCGTCTCAGCCATCTCAAGATGGTCATGGCAGTCGGCGTCGTCATGGGCCTGCACGCGGCGTTTGAGATCTTCGTCGGCGGGACGGAGATCAGCTTTGCTATCATCCTCACCTACCTGCCTGTGTCGCTGCTCTACATCGGCTCGATGACGCTCGGCTATCTGGGGCTGCGGTACATTGAGCTGTCCGTCTCGTCGCCCATCTGCAATTCCTCCGGCGCGCTCGTCGCCGTGATGACGCTTGTGTTCCTCGGCGGCGAGGATTATTCCCCGCTTGCCATCTTCGCCGTGCTGCTCGTGTGCGTAGGCGCCATCGGCCTCGGTGTGGTGGACGCGACCGAGGACCCCGAGCTGCGCGCGGCGCGTCAGGCCGAGGGCAACCGCAAGTACGCCAAGAGCTTTCTTGCTCTCGCGCTGCCGGTGGCCTACTGCCTGCTCGACGCGGCGGGCACCTTTGCGGACAACCGCGTGATCGAAACGCTGACCGCGCAGGCCTTTGACAGCGGCAGGTTTGCCACACTGGACGAATGCACCAAGCAAGTGGCAGCCTCCGCCAACTGTGCCTATGAGCTGACCTTCCTCTTTGCCGCCGTGGTGTGCTTCGTCTACGTCGTGCTGATCCGCAGGGACCGCCTTATTCCCAAAAGGGAGGCGCCGAAGTACCTCGGCGCGGTCTGCGAGACTGCGGGCCAATTCGCCTACATCTACGCCATCGCGGACACCGAGCACCTTGCCATGTCCGCGCCCATCATCAGCTCCTACTGCGCGGCGAGCGTGCTGTGGAGCCGTCTCTTCCTCAAGGAAAAGCTCTCGTGGAAGCACTACGCGATGATCGCTCTTGTGGTCGTCGGCATCGCCATCATGGGCGTGTTCGACGTATAAAGAAAACAGAAAAGGACGGCTTTGCGCCGTCCTTTTTCTATTCCTCGATGGGCACGTCGATGATATTCACGCCGCGGCGCAGGGCGTATTCGATGGTGTAGCGCGTGCCGCCGGGCAGGCCGTCGTGCACAGCGATGAGCAGGTCGGAATGGTCGACCATGTAGCGGTTGCGCCGCTGCATACACTCGCGCGTGTAGCGTTCCTGCACCATCGTCTCATAGTCGCACTGCTCCAGAATCCGGCGGTAGCGCTCGCGCTGCGCCGCGCTCCAGCCGTCCGCCTGCGTCGGGCAGGGGATTGCCGCCTCGAGCGTCACCTCGCTGTGGCGCTCGCGCAGCGCCAGCACCGCCTCGGCGCAGTAGAGGTCGCAGCCCTCCGCCATGCCGCAGATAAAGTGCGTATAGCCGTCCTCCACAGCCCGGGCGATCACCTCGCGCAGCCGCGCCTTGAGCCGCAGGCAGCGTTCGTCGCCCTCGTCCGTCCCCCACGGCAGCTTCGCCGGGCGGTGACCCGTGAAGCAGCAGCTCACCGGTTTTCCGCGCACCCGCATTCCTCCCCTCGTCGTTTTCTTTTTATTATAGAACATTCGTTTTTATTTGTAAAGTATTGTTTTTTCCTCTTGCATTTTTCCAAGCACTGTGCTATGCTTTAGCCAAACTTGAAATACAGGTCTTCGAGGCGGGGTGAAATTCCCCACCGGCGGTATAGTCCGCAAGCGGCATTTTTGCCGCACGATCCGGTGCGATTCCGGAACCGACGGTCACAGTCCGGATGAGAGAAGATGTGCTGCGCGCTGTTACCACGCAATTCCCTCGCTCTTTTTGCGTCATGCACCTTGGAAGACTCGTTCTTTCAAGGAAAATGATCAAAAGGAGTGTTTTTTCATGTCCGAACCCAACGTCAACGCCATCCCCTCCGCCCGCGCCGCGGGCCGCAGCCGCACGCACAAGGTAACGGTCACCGCCATGCTCTCGGCCGTCGCCTTTGTGCTCATGTTCATCGAATTTCCCATCCCCGCGCTCATCCCCGCCTTCGTCAAGCTCGACATCTCCGACCTTCCCGAGCTGCTCGCCGCGTTTTCGCTCGGCCCCGTCTACGGCGTGGTGGTGGCCTTTCTGAAGAACCTGCTCTTCGCCGTGCTGCACGGCACCTCGTCCGCCTACGTCGGCGAGCTGTTCAACTTCCTCATGGGGTCGGTGTTCGCCTTCTCCGCCGGCTTTGTCTACCGGCGCAACAAGTCCCGCCGGGGCGCGCTGCTCGGCGCAGTCATCGGCACGCTGCTCATGGCGGTGCTCTCCGTTCCGCTGAACTACTTCGTGGTCTACCCCGCCTACGTCGTGTGCTATCACCTGCCGCTCGAGACCATCATCGGGATGTACCAGGCCATCCGTCCCTCGGTCGACGGTCTGCTCGAATGTCTGCTCGTGTTCAATATGCCCTTCACATTTTTCAAGGGCCTGCTCGACGTGGCGCTGTGCTTTTTGATCTACAAGCCGCTCTCCCCCCTGCTGCACAAGTAAAAAGGCTCTCTCGGGCGGTCTGCCAAGGCAGGCCGCCCTTTTTATGCAAACAGCCGAAAATTTGTAAAAATTTTGTGCAAAACGTTGGGTATCTGCAATATTGACGATTTGCTCCCGCAAGACTATAATTCACTCATTCAATCCAATAAAGCGAAATGCAACGATCGAGACAAGTACCATGCGCCATTCGGTCACAGCGAGTCGGGGACAGTGGGAGCCCGATACACAGAGGCCATGCGAATAACACTCGGGAGCAGCGATCTGAACGGCTTCGGCCCGGTAGGAAAGACGCGGCGTGCGGCGTTAAGGCACAGGGGTTTGTTGGAACCCCGCAAAGGGGCCGGTCCTTGGATCGGCAAATTAGGTGGCACCACGGATACGCAGCGATTCGTCCTAAAATTTACAGGACGTCGCTGCTTTATTTTATCTGGAGGTGCTTTTTATGTGCGCTATCATCGGTTTTGATTCCCCCACCCTGACGGAGCAGGAGATCCGTCCTTACTTTGACCGCACCGTTTCCCGCGGTCCCGACATGAGCCGAATGGAAAAGGCCGGCCGCGGTATGCTCGGCTTCCACCGTCTTGCCATCATGGGCCTGCACGAGGAGGGGATGCAGCCCTTCCACCTCGGCGGCGACATGGCGGTTTGCAACGGCGAGCTGTACGGCTTCCGTCCGCTCAAAAAGGAGCTGGAGGCCAAGGGCTACACCTTCGCGTCCGAGTCCGACTGCGAGCTCATTCTCCCCCTCTACCGCGAGTACGGCGTGGAGATGTTCGCCAAGCTCGACGCCGAGTTTGCCATGATCATTTATGACGCCAAGACCGACCGCCTCGTCGCCGCGCGCGACCCCATCGGCATCCGCCCGCTCTTCTACGGCTATCTCGCCGACGGCGGCATCCTCTTCGCCAGCGAGGCGAAGAACCTCGTCGGTCTGTGCGAGCACATCATGCCCTTCCCGCCGGGCCACTACTACGCCGACGGCAAATTCGTCCGCTACGCCGACCTCACCACGGTGACGGAATACTCCAAGGACGATCTGGACACTGTATGCAAAAAGATCCGTGAGAAGCTCATCGCGGGCGTGGAAAAGCGGCTCGACGCCGACGCGCCGCTCGGCTTCCTGCTCTCCGGCGGTCTGGATTCCAGCCTTGTCTGTGCTATCTCCGCCAAGCTCCTCGGCAAGAGGATCCGCACCTTTGCCATCGGCATGGACCTTGACCCCATCGACCTCAAGTACGCCCGCGAGGTCGCCGACTTCATCGGCGCCGAGCACACCGAGGTCATCATGACGCGCGAGCAGGTGCTCGCCTCGCTCGAAGAGGTCGTTGCCATGCTCGGCACTTACGACATCACCACCATCCGCGCGAGCATGGGCATGTACCTGTGCTGCAAGGCCATCCACGAGCAGACCGACGTGCGCGTGCTTATGACAGGCGAGATCTCCGACGAGCTCTTCGGCTACAAGTACACGGACTTCGCGCCCTCGCCCGAGGCCTTCCAGCAGGAGGCGAAAAAGCGCGTGGACGAGCTGTATATGTACGACGTGCTCCGCGCCGACCGCTGCATCGCGGTCAACTCCATCGAGGCACGCGTGCCGTTCGGCGACCTCGATTTCGTCAAGTACGTCATGAGCATTGATCCCAAGCTCAAGGTCAACAGCTACCACATGGGCAAGTACCTGCTGCGCGAGGCGTTCGCCGCCGACCGCATCCTGCCCGAGGATATCCTCTGGCGGCAGAAGGCCGCCTTCTCCGACGCCGTCGGTCACTCGATGGTGGACGATCTCAAGGAATACGCCGAAAGCCTGTACACCGACGAGGAGTACGAGGAAAAGCGGAAGCAGTATTCCTTTGCGACGCCGTTCACGAAGGAAAGCCTGCTCTACCGCGAGCTGTTCGAGAAGTATTACCCCGGGCAGGCCGAGATGGTCAAGGACTTCTGGATGCCGAACAAGGACTGGGAGGGCTGCGACGTCAAGGACCCCTCCGCCCGCGTGCTCTCCAACTACGGCGCAAGCGGCGTGTGAGCTATACGGAATCAACAGGAAGAGGCCGCCCCGCGGGGCGGTCTCTTTTCATTTGAGAGAAAAGCCGCGCGGCGCATTGACATTCCTCCCCGCCGCGCCTATAATCAAGTTCTATTTTTCCTGAAAGAGGCCGCCTATGAAATACGTCAAGCAATTCGGCATCATTCTCCTCATTTCCTTTGCCGGAGAAGCGCTCAACTACCTGCTCCCCCTCCCCGTGCCCGCCAGCATCTACGGGCTGGTACTGATGTTCCTGTGCCTGCAGCTGCGCGTCTTCCGTCTGGAGGACGTGCGCGATACGGCGCTCTTTCTCATCGAGATCATGCCGCTGATGTTCATTCCCGCTGCCACCGGACTGATGACCTCGTGGGGCATCATCCGCGCGAAGCTCTTCGCCTATCTCGCCATCGCCGTTATCACGACCGTGCTGGTCATGGTCGTTTCGGGCCGCGTCACGCAGTTCTTCCTGCGCCGCGGCAAGGAGGTATGAGCATGGAATTTTTTGAACACTCCGTCTTTTTCGGCGTTTCGCTCAGTCTGCTTGCCTACGGGCTCGGCGTGGTGCTGCAAAAGCGCTTCCGCCTGGCGCTCTTCAATCCCCTGCTCCTCTCTGTCATCGTCACGATCCTTGTGCTCGTCACCGCGCATATCGACTACGAGGTGTATTACGCCGGGGCGAAGTACCTCAGCTACCTGCTCACGCCGGCGACCGTGTGCCTCGCCGTCCCGCTCTATGAGAAATTCGCATTGCTGCGCAGCAGCTGGAGGGCCATTCTCGCCGGTATCCTCTCGGGCGTGCTCACCACGCTGTGCAGCGTGCTGGCACTGAGCCTCGCTTTCCGCCTTTCACATGAGGAGTACGTCACGCTCCTGCCAAAGTCCATCACGACCGCCATCGGCATGGGCGTCTCTGAGGAGCTCGGCGGCTATGTGACGCTGACCGTCGCCATGATCATCATTACCGGCATCCTCGGCAACGTCATCGCCGTCGCCGTCTGCCGCGTGTTCCGCATCACCGAGCCAATCGCCAAGGGCGTAGCCATCGGCTCCGCCGCGCACGCGCTCGGCACGGCGAAGGCCATCGAGATCGGCGAGGTGGAGGGCGCGATGAGCGGCCTGTCCATCGTCGTGGCCGGACTGCTGACCGTGGTCGGCGCCTCGGTATTCGCCAACTTCCTGTGAAGAAAAGGAGTCCCCTGTCCGCACGGACAGGGGACTCCTTTTTGCTGCTTTACAGGAAGAGCTTATCCTCGGCGCGGCGGGTGTAGTCGCGCTCAAGCATCGCCTTGTGCGAAAGGAAGGCTTCGTCGTCGAAATACTTCGCGCCCGTCGGGCAGTTCCGCACGCAGGCATGGCACTTGATGCACACGCCCGTGACCTCGGCGGGGTCCTCGCGGCTGATGCTGCCCATCGGGCAGAGCGCCGCGCACACGCCGCAGCCGGTGCATTTGCTCCGGTCGGTCTGCGGCTTGGCCTTGAGGAAGTTTTTCGGCTCGCCGTCCAGTCCGAGGGGACGGTAGTAGGGCGCGTCCGCGTCGCCGTCGACCTGAACAGGCGCGGGGATCTCAGTCATTTTGCCGAGCTTCGTCACGACCGCCGCGCCGAGCTGCGCGAGCACGGTCATGTCCTCGCGGTCGGGACGGCCCGCAGCCAGCGTATCCGAAAAGGCGTGCTGGCAGGCGAACGCGCCGGCGGCGATGGTGTGGAAGCCCACGTTCTCCAGACTCGCGCACAGCTCGGCGAGGGAGTTATCAAAACTGCGGTTGCCGAAGGTCACGACCGGCACAGCAAGCGCGCCGTTTCCGGCAAAGCCGGTCTGCACAAAGGGCAGGAGCTTGTTGGGCACCTTGCCGGCGTAGGTCGGCGTGCCGAAGATCACGAGGTCCTTGTCCGTGAAGGCATAGGTCTCCTCCCGCGCGGCAGGCAGGGTGAAGTCGACGGTCTCGAGCGGCAGCTCCAGCGTCTGCGCAATGGCGTTTGCCAGGGTGGTGACGACCTTGCGGGTCCTTCCGGTAGCGCTGAAATAGACGGCGTAAACGGTTTTGATCTCCATGATGCGTCCTTCTCTCTTCATTTTTATATAACTCTCAGAGGGAAAAATCCTCCGGCGAGTGCGCTTTGGGATCGAGCGAGGCGGGCCGCGGCGGCACGCGGCGCAGAGGGTCGTAGCGGAAGTGGCGGCAGTGGTCGCTGCCGTCCACCACGCCCCTGCGCGAGCAGGCGACCTCGCACTCGTTCACCGCAGAGCCGTGGGCGCAGTAGGTACAGCGCGGCTCAATGTCCTTGCGGAACGGATTTCTCATGTCCTCTCTCCCCTTTTTCTTTCTTTTTATTATAGGCTCAAAAGGTCGATCGCGCCGTCCTTCATCACGGCGCGCAGCTGTGTGACGGGGTGGTCGTAGGAGTCGATGATGCGCGTGGCGATGACGTCCTCCAGCTCCTTCTGGATGGTGCGGCGCAGGTTGCGCGCGCCGTAGGTGAGCGAGTAGGACTTGTTCGCCAGATACGCGGCGACGGCATCGTCGTAGGTGAAGGTGAAGCCCTTCTCCTTCAGGCTGGCCGCCAGCTCGTCGAGCATGATGCGGGCGATGGCGACGAAATTCTTCTCATCGAGACGGTTGAAGCAGATGATCTCGTCCACGCGGTTGATGAACTCGGGACGCAGGAACTCACCGAGCGCCTTCATGATGCGCTCGCGGTTCTGCTCGCTGACGCTGCGGCCGAAGCCGACGCTGCCCTCCTTGCGGTCGCTGCCGGCGTTGGAGGTCATGACGATGACGGTGTTTTCAAAGTTGACCTTGCGGCCGTGCGCGTCGGTCACCTCGCCGTCGTCGAGAATTTGCAGCAGGACGTTCAGCACATCCGGATGCGCCTTCTCGATCTCATCGAAGAGAATGACGGCGTAGGGCTTGCGGCGGATCTTTTCGGTCAGCTGACCGGCCTCGTCATAGCCGACGTAGCCCGGAGGGGAGCCGACGAGACGCGAGACGGAGTGCTTCTCCATAAATTCCGACATATCGAGACGGATGAGGGAGTCGGGTGAGTCGAAAAGGTCGGCGGCAAGCTGCTTGACCAGCTCCGTCTTGCCCACGCCGGTGGGGCCGACGAAAATGAAGCTCACGGGCTTGTGCTTCGGGCTGATGCCCACGCGCCCGCGGCGAATGGCCGCGGCGACCACGTCCACGGCCTCGTCCTGCCCGATGATGTGCTTTTTCAGGCGGTCGGCCAGCTCGCTCAGGCGCTTGAACTCGGCCTCGCGGATGCGGCTGGCGGGAATTTTCGTCCACAGCTCGATCACGCGGGCGAGATTGTCCATCGTCAGCTCGGGATCGCCCTGCGCGCAGAGACCGTCCAGCTCGCTCTGCGCCTGAAGCTCCAGACTTTTCAGCTCGGCGAGGCGCTCGAAGTCGGGGTTCTCGGTCTCCGCCTCGAGCAGCTCGCGCTCCTTGGCGTAATCGTCCAGCTCGCGGCGCAGCTCCATGCGGCGGTTGATGTTTTTGTCGTGCAGGTTCATGTCCGAGCACGCCTCGTCGATCAGGTCGATGGCCTTGTCCGGCAGGAAGCGGTCGGTGATGTAGCGCTCAGAGAGCACGACGGCCTGGCGCAGGATACCGTCGGAAATTTTCACGCCGTGGAAGGACTCGTAGTAGTGAGCGATGCCCTTGAGAATTTTGAGCGTATCCTCCATGCTCGGCTCGTTGACCGTGACGGGCTGGAAGCGGCGCTCGAGCGCGGTGTCCTTCTCGATGTGCTTGCGGTACTCGTTGAAGGTCGTCGCGCCGATGACCTGAATTTCGCCGCGCGAAAGGGCGGGCTTCAAAATATTGGCGGCGTTCATGCTGCCCTCGGCGTCGCCCGCGCCGACGATGTTATGCACCTCGTCGATGACAAGAATGATGTTGCCGAGCTTGCGGATCTCCTCAATGAGGCCCTTCATGCGGCTCTCGAACTGGCCGCGGAACTGCGTGCCGGCGACGAGCGCGGTGAGGTCAAGGAGATAGACCTCCTTGCTGCGGAGCTTGAAGGGCACCTCACCCGCGGCGATGCGCTGGGCAAGGCCCTCGGCGATGGCCGTCTTGCCGACGCCCGGCTCGCCGATGAGGCAGGGGTTGTTCTTCTGGCGGCGGTTGAGAATCTGAACGACGCGCTCGATCTCCTCGTCGCGGCCGATCACCGCGTCGAGCTTGCCGTCGCGGGCGCGCTGGGAGAGGTTGATGCAATAGCTGTCAAGAAATTTATGCTTGGCGGCCTTGTCGTTCTTCTTGCCGCGCTCAGCGCGGCCCGGGCCGTCCGCCGCGCCGTCCGCAGGCGCGGGCGCATCGCCGTTCTGCCCGCCGAAAAGGCGGCCGAGGAACGGGAAGGTCGCGGTCTTGCCGTCCTCCTCGTCGTCGCCGTCGGGCGCGTCGATGCCCTCAAGGTTTTCGGCGCCGCCGAAAGCGCTCATCATCTCGTTGGAGATGTTGTCAAGGTCCTCGTCGGTAATGCCCATGCGCTGCATCATCTCGTTCACCTGCGGCAGGCCGAGATTCTTGGCGCACTTGAGACACAGGCCCTCGTTGATATTTTTACCGTTCTCCATGCGGGTGATGAATACAACGGCAACGTTCTTTTTACATCTGGAGCAAAGTTGTGGCTGCATAATGGGAAACCTCCGTTATGTGAGAGATGCGATGATGGATCGCGGGGTGTTGTTCAGAAACCACGCGAGCAGGTGCGTGCCCGCCGCATGGTCCGCAAACCACGTCACGCCGAGGCGCGGCGCGAGGAATACAATGAGAAAAATAAGCAGCGCGCCTTCAATGAGCGAGAGCGCCGCGCCGCCGAGGCCGTTGAGCTGCGCGAGCACCGGCAGCGAGAAAAGGCGGTCGAGCCCATGCGTGAGCAGACGGAGCAGCAGCATCAGCGCAAGGAAGAACGCGAGGAACAGCGCGGCCTGCACGATGGTCTTGACGAGCAGGTACGCCGCCCGCTCCGCCGCGGAAACGGCGGAATCGGTCACGCTCTTTGTCACACCGTCGATGGCGTCGTCGGAGACACCGAAGCGCTTGAGCGTGTCGAGCGCTTCGCCGAGCGCTTCGCTCAGCTCGTCGGGCAGCAGTCCGCCGGCGCTCAGGTCGCCGTCCTCCGCGGCCAGCGCGTCGGACGGAATGTCGCGCTCAAACTGCTCAAGCACTCTCTCCTCCACCTTGGGATAGACGAGGTCGGTGACCGGCTCGACGAACATTGCGGTGAGCAGCGTCGCGCCGATGAGCGCGACCACCACGCTCACGAGCGCCATCAGGCTGCGGATAAGGCCCTTGCGCGCGCCGAGAAGCGCGAACACCGCCAGCACGGCAGCCAGGACGAGATCAATGATAAGTGCATTATCCATGCTTTTCACTTACCTTTCAAGTGAAACATTTTTCTAATTACGGCACAAAGAGCCAGCCGTGCTGCGAGCCGAGCAGCACCGCCGAGCCGTCGGCGCGCATCCGCACGCCGCGCGCGTACTGCGTGTCGGTGAGCGAGGCATATTCAGCGAGGTCAGAGGTGTAAATGACCAGCTCGTCGCTGTAAAGCACGGCGAGGTACTTGCCCGCCGCCGAAATGTCCAGCACGTCGCGCTGCGTGTCGAGCGAGGCGATAAGGTTGCCCTCCGCGCCGACGGTGACGAGCTTGCCCGCGCTGCCGGAGCGGTAGCGCGAGAGCACGAGCGCGCCGAAATCCGTCCCGCCGAGCGTGCTGCCGCGCAGATAGGGATAGGCGTAGTCGTAGGATCCGCCGAGCGAACCGTCGCCGCTGAGCGCGAGAAAGCGGTCGTCCGTCACGGCGACGAGCGTGCCGCCGAAGCTCGAGAGCTCGTAGAGCAGCGAATCGTCCAGCACGCAGGCGGAGACCGCCGTCTCCTGATCGAGCGCGTAGCGGCGGATCGTACTGACGAACATGGCGTCCTCCGAGCCGAGCGTCGCGACCGCGACGTGCTTGCCGCCGCGCTCCACGCAGGCGTCGATCATGTAGCGGTTGGAGGAATTGAAGGTGAACACGCGCTCCCCCGAGGCGTTGTAGACCGAGACGGAGGACTTGTAGCCGCTCTTGTCCGTCACGAGCGCCAGCATATCGGAGGAGTTGAGCTTCGCCGAAATAATGCCGTTTTCCGTCTCGGTACTCAGGTCGCGCACAAGGCCCCTTTCACCGAGGATATAGAGCGTCGTGCCGCCGACGTCGTAGACCGCGGCGGTGCGGCCGCCGAGGGCGATGGCGGGCGAATCGAGCTTGACCTCCTGCGCGTAGACCTCGCTGCCGTCGTCGGCGAGCACGCTCACGCGCGTGGTGGAAACGACCAGCAGGCGGTCGCCGAGGAGTGCGAAGCGGTTCGTGCGGTCGTTGTCGTAATCATAGGTGTTCTCGCCCGCGGCGTCGGCCTTATCGTAGCTCAGCGCGCGGCGGAGACTGTCGAAATTCGACAGGTCCAGATACGCCGCGGCGAGCACCGCTCCCAGCACGACCGCGAGCACCGCCACCAGCACCAGAATACGGTGGAGCGTGCCGCGGCGCGGCGGCGCGGCGCGGTCCGCGCGCAGATCCTCGCGCGAGAGCTTATCCTTGTCAGTCATTGAGCCGTTCATCCTCATACCAAAGTCTGGTCATGTACAGTCCCCCCGGCGGCACCGTGGGGCCGGCGAGCGTGCGGTCGCCGGAGTCGAGTATTTTGGGAATGTCCTCCGCCGTGAGCTTGCCCTCGGCGGCGTAGAGCACCGTGCCGGTGATGGCGCGCACCATGTTGTAGAGAAAGCCGTCCGCGCAGACCTTGAGCTCCAAAAGCTCGCCGCGGCGCGTCACGCAGCAGTAGTGCACGGTGCGGACGGTGGTCTTTGTCTCCGTGCCGACCGAGCGCACGGCTCGGAAATCGTGCGTGCCCTCAAACGCCCGCGCCGCCGCGTCCATCACCGCCTCGTCGAGCTTTTTGGGGTAGAAGTACGCACGGTTCACATAAAACGGGTTCTTGATGCGCGAGTTGTAGATGCGGTAGGTGTATTCCTTCTTCAGGCACGAGCCGATGGCGTTGAAATCGTCCGCCACCTCCAGCGCCTCGCGCACCACGATGTCCTCGGGCGTGTGGGTGTTGACGGCGAAAGACAGGCGGTCGATGGGGATGCGGGAGCTCGTGCGGAAATTCGCAACATAGCGCTCGGCGTGAACGCCCGCGTCCGTGCGGCCGACGCCGGTGAGCCTGACCCTCTCACCGCAGACCATCGAAAGACCGCGCTGGAGCGTCTCCTGCACGCTCGCCTCGGTCCGCTGCATCTGCCAGCCGTGGTAGGCTGTGCCGTTATACATCAATTTTAGCGCAATGTTACGCATGATTCGTGTCCTTTTTTTGAATTTTAGAAAAACTTTTTCAGCGCGATCATCGCCGCGCACAGCGCGGCGTAGAACGCGAGCGTCAGATAATCCCGCGTTTCATAGCGCAGGACATGGAGCTTCGTGCGCCCCTCACCGCCGTGGTAGCAGCGGCACTCCATCGCCGTCGCCAGCTCGTCCGCGCGGCGGAATGCGCTGACGAACAGCGGCACGAGCAGCGGAATGAGCGCTTTTGCGCGCTGGAGCAGGTTGCCGCTCTCGAAGTCCGCGCCGCGGGCGCGCTGGGCGGACATGATCTTGTCCGTCTCCTCGATGAGCGTGGGGATGAAGCGCAGCGCGATGGACATCATCATCGCCAGCTCATGCACCGGCACGCCGAGCTTCTTGAGCGGGCCGAGCAGGTCCTCCAGCCCGTCGGTCAGGCGGATGGGGCTGGTGGTATAGGTCAGCAGGAAGGTGCCCATGATGAGCAGCGAGATGCGCAGCATCATGGCGATGGCGGTGATCACACCCTCGCGCGTGACGTGGAAGATCCAGAACTGCGCGATGACGGTGCCGGGGGTGTAGAAGAGGTTCAGCACCGCGGTGAAGGCGATGATGAACAGCACCGTCTTGAGGCCGCGGAAGAGCGCCCTCGCGCCCACCTTCGAGATGCGCACGGAGACGATCAGCGTCAGGATCAGCACGCCGTAGGCAATGGGGCCCTTTGCCAGAAAGATGGCTATGATATAAAGAACGGTCGCCAGCAGCTTGGTGCGCGGGTCGAGCCGGTGGGCGAGCGTGTCGCCTGGGAAAAACTGGCCGAGGGTGATGTCCTTCAGCATACGGCTCCCCCCTTTCGCAGCGCAAGCAACGCCGCCTTCAGCTCCGCGACCGTGTAGACCGCGGGGGCGATGGGCAGCCCCTTGGCGCGCAGCGCCATGGCGACGCGCGTCACCTGCGGCACGTCAAGGCCTGCGGCGACCAGCTCGTCCGCGCGGGCGAACACCTCGCGCGGCGTGCCGCTCATGAGCACATGAGCGTCGGAGAGCACGGCGATGCGGTCCACGTTCTGCGCGATCTCATCCATCGAGTGGCTGACGAGCACGACGGTGTTGCCGCGCTCCTTATGATAGGCGCGGATATGGGCAAGCAGCTCCTCGCGCCCGCGCGGGTCAAGTCCCGCGCTCGGCTCGTCGAGCACCAGCACCTCCGGCTCCATGGCGATCACGCCTGCGATGGCGACGCGGCGCTTCTGCCCGCCGGAGAGCGCGAAGGGCGACTTTTGCAGCAGGCCCTCGTCCAGTCCTGCGAAGCGGGCGGCATCATGCACGCGGCGGTCCAGTTCCGCGCCGGTCAGGCCCATGTTGGTGGGGCCGAAGGCGATGTCGCGGTAGACGGTCTCCTCAAAGAGCTGGTACTCCGGATACTGGAACACCAGCCCCACGCGGAAGCGCACGCTGCGGATCTTCTTCGGGTCGGCCCAGATGTCCTCGCCGTCGAGCAGCACGCGGCCGCCCGTCGGCTTGAGCAGACCGTTGAGGTGCTGGATCAGCGTCGATTTGCCGCTGCCCGTGTGCCCGATGAGGCCGAGAAACTCGCCGTGGTAAATGTCGAGCGACAGATTTTCCACCGCGCTGCGGCGGAAGGGCGTTCCCTCGCCGTAGGTGTGGGTCAGATTTTCAATACGAATGATCTCGTTCAACTCAGTTGTCCTCTTTTGCGGATTTTCCAAAGCACCTTGCAATGGCGTCGGCGCACTCGTCCACGGTGATGGCCGTAAGCGGCAGGTCGCAGCCCGCGCCGCGCAGCTCGTATAAAAGCTCCACCGTGTCCGGCACGGTCAGGCCGATGGACTTGAGCTTTTCCACCTGCGCGAACACCTCGCGCGGCGCGCCGTCCATGGCGACGCGGCCCTCGTTCATCACGATCACGCGGTCGGCGTGCTCGGCTTCGTTCATGTGGTGGGTGATGAGCACAACGGTGATGCCCTCGTCGCGGTTGAGCCGTTCGATGGTCGAAATGACCTCGCTGCGGCCGATGGGGTCGAGCATGGCGGTCGCCTCGTCGAGCACGATGCACTGCGGGCGCATCGCCAGCACGCCCGCGATGGCGATACGCTGCTTCTGTCCGCCGGAGAGCAGGTGCGGCGCGTGCTTTGCAAATTTCTCCATGCCGACGGTGCGCAGCGCATCGTCCACGCGCCGCCGGATCTCCTCCGTCGGCACGCCGAGGTTCTCGGGCGCGAAGGCCACGTCCTCCTCCACCACGTTCGCGACGATCTGGTTGTCGGGGTTCTGGAACACCATGCCCACGCGGCGGCGGATCTCGAGCAGCAGCGTTTCGTCCACGGTGTCCATGCCGTCGACGTACACCCTGCCGCCCGAGGGCAGCAGCACGGCGTTGAAGGTCTTGGCGAGCGTGGATTTGCCGCTGCCGTTGTGGCCGAGGATGACGGTGAAGCTCCCGCGCTCGATGGCAAGCGTCACGCCGTCAAGCGCGAGCGTCGGCTGCTCGTTTTCCTCGCCCGCGGGATAGGAATAGGTCAGGTTTTCAGTCCGCAGCATGGTTGACATAATTTTTCTTCCTTTGTTTATTCACTGCACCAGCGACCGGTCGCGCCGCAGGGCAACGCGAGCCCGGTCTCGGTGACAGGCAGACCCAGCTCGTCCCACGTCACCCTACCGCCGTACTTCTCCGCGACGAGCAGATGGAGCATATAGCCGAGCACCGAGGGCGCAAGGCCCGTGGTGTAGGAATTGATGATGACGAACAGCGGCTTGTCGCTGAGCACCTGAGAACAGAGCTTCACGAACGGAAAGAGGTTATCCTCCAGCTTCCAGACCTCGCCGCCCGGGCCGCGGCCGTAGCTCGGCGGGTCCATGATGATGGCGTCGTAGGTCTTGCCGCGGCGGATCTCGCGCTCGACGAACTTCGCGCAGTCGTCCACGATCCAGCGGATCGGCGCGTCGGCCAGACCGCTGACCCTCGCGTTCTCCTTCGCCCATGCGACCATGCCCTTGGCGGCGTCGACGTGGCAGACGCTCGCGCCGCTCTTGGCGCAGGCGACGCTCGCCGCGCCCGTGTAGGCAAAGAGGTTCAGCACACGGATGGGACGGCCCGCCTGCTCGATCTTCTCACGCGCAAAGTCCCAGTTCACCGCCTGCTCGGGAAAGAGTCCCGTGTGCTTGAAGTTCATGGGCTTGCACTGGAACGTCAGGTCGCGGTAACGCATCTGCCACTGCTCGGGCAGCTTTTCCTTGTCCCAATGTCCGCCGCCGGTGGACGAGCGGTGGTAGCGTCCCTGCGCGTTTTTCCAGCCGCGGTTCGCGTGCGGCGTCTCCCAGATGGCCTGCGGGTCGGGACGCACGAGGATCTGCCGCCCCCAGCGCTCCAGCTTTTCGCCGCCGCCGCAGTCGAGCAGCTCGTAATCCTCCCACTTGTCCGCGATCCACATAGGCTCTATCTCCTTCGCCGGCGCACAGCGCCGCATATTAAATCAATGTATTATACTATAATCGCGCACGGTTCGTCAATTGAAAAAAGGGGCGTTGTCAAAGGCTTTACAATATGTTAAACTTTTGAAGGACGGCTCCTTCGCGGGAACCTTTTTCCGCGTTCGCCCGTTCAAGAAAAATACCGATAACGTTTCGTGAGATGACTTTTATGGATAAAATTCTTTTACATTCCTGCTGCGCCCCCTGCTCGGTCTACTGCGTGGACACCCTGCGCGGCGAGGGCATCGAGCCGGTGTCGCTGTGGTTCAACCCGAACATCCACCCGTGGACAGAGTACGACCAGCGCCGCTCGACGCTACTTGAATACGGAGAAAAGGAGCGGGTCGAGGTGCATATCTTAGAGGACTACGGCCTGCGCGACTTCGTCTGCGCCGTCGCCGCGGACATTGACCATCGCTGCGCGCACTGCTACACCATCCGTCTCGGCACGGCGGCGAAGTACGCGAGCGAGCACGGCTACGAGGCGTTCACCTCCTCGCTGCTCATTTCCCCCTACCAGAACCACGAGCTGCTCAAGGCGGTCGGCGAGACGATGGCGAAGAAGTACGGCGTGGAATTTCTCTACCGCGACTTCCGCCCCGGCTTCCGCGCGGGACAGGCAAAGGCTCGTGAGATGGGGCTTTATCTCCAGAAATACTGCGGCTGCATCTTCTCCGAGGAGGACCGCTACGAGAAAAAGATCGGTCGGGCGCGCACGCGCTTTGCCGAGGAATGAGAAAGGCTGGACTGCACGATGAAAAAGCTGCTTTTCGCCGCGCTCTACGACGCCGTGTTCGAGGGCGTCACGGAGGATAACCTCTACACAAACGCCTACAGCGCCGGCGCGTGAGCGTCGCTGCCTGTCCGAACCAAATTCAAGGAGGTCTGTGCATGAGGTTGTGCGTCATTCAGATGGATATGCGTTTGGGTGAGAGTGCCTATAATTTCGCGCACGCGGAGGCGCTGCTGCGCCGCGCGGCGGCGGAGGGCGCGGACACCGCGCTGCTGCCGGAAACTTGGAACACCGGCTTCTTCCCCACCGACCATCTGCCGGAGCGGAGCGACCGCGGCGGCGAGGCGGTGAAGGCGCTGTGCGCGCCGCTCGCCCGCGAGCTGAACATGAACATCGTCGCCGGCTCGGTCTCCGACCGGCGCGGCGGGCGCGTGTACAACACCGCCTATGTCTTTGACCGGCAGGGCGCGCGTCTCGCGGCCTACGACAAAACGCATCTCTTTACCCCGATGGGCGAGCACGAGCACTACGCCGCCGGCGATCACCTCACGACCTTTTCGCTCGACGGGCACAAATGCAGCCTGCTCATCTGCTACGACCTCCGCTTCCCCGAGCTTTTCCGCACGCTGGCGCTTCAGGGCGTCGAGCTGCTGCTCCTGCCCGCGCAGTGGCCCGCCGCGCGGCGGTATCATTGGGAAACGCTCACAGCGGCGCGCGCCATCGAAAACCAGCTCTTTCTGGCCGCCTGCAACTCCTGCGGCACGGCGGGCGAGACTGTGTTCGGCGGCGCGTCGCGCATCCTCGGTCCCCGCGGCGAGCTGCTCGCCGCCGCCGGAGTGGGAGAGGAGATCGTCACCGCCGCGCTCGATTTTTCCGTCCTTGCGGAGGTCCGCAACTCCATCAACGTCTTTCACGACCGTCGGCCGGAGCTATATCGTCTCTGAAATAAAACGTCGTACCGAGGTCATCGACGCCGTCTGGCACGAGGTCTGAGTCCTCCCGATCGTCCGCTGCGGAAAAAAATTTCCGCGGCGGACGATTTTCTCTTGCATTCTCCGTTCAGTTGTGGTATAACCTTCCAAACGTATGGGAGATTTGGACTGCTGTTTTTCTCCCATATGACCACAACGGGCCGCGCCAAAAGCGGCCATTCTTTCTTTAAGGCGGGTGAATGATCGGATGGACACCTTTTTTTCGCAGCTCTCCTCGCTCTCGCTCCTTTCCATCACGGTGCGGCTGCTGCTCACGACCGTGTTCGCCGGCACGCTCGGCTATGAGCGCGAGCGGCACCGGCAGGCGGCGGGCTTCCGCACCTACATCATTGTCGCGGACGCTGCCGCGCTGGTGATGATGACGAACCTCTACATCGGCGATGTCTTCGGCTCGACCGACCTCGTTCGTATGCCGGCCTCGGTCATCACCGGTCTGGGCTTTCTCGGCGCGGGCACCATTCTCGTCACCAAGAGCCATGAGATCAAGGGCCTGACGACCGCCGCCGGACTCTGGGCGGTGTCCATCATCGGCACCGCCATCGGCGCGGGCTTCTACACGGGCGGCACGGTGTGCTACGCCTTCATTCTGCTGGCGATGAACGTGCTGCGGCTGGTGGACGTGCGCATCCAGAGCCGGCAGAAGACCGCCACCGTCTACTTCGAGCTCCGCTCGAAGCTGAGCATCGGGCAGCTCGTCCGCCTCGCGCGGGAAAAGGACTGCACACTCTCGGAGCTGGAGCTGTACGCCGATTCCGGCTACGGCGATAACCTCGTGTGCGGCACGTTCACCCTCTGGGCGGAGGGCCGTACATCGCTCGACGATATCCTTCGGGAGCTCAGCGCCGTCGAGGGCGTCATCTACCTCACCAGGATCTGACCACAGCGGCATGGGACGCCGAAGCGCTTGCTTCGGCGGCCGGTTTTTTCTGTCGTTCCGCAGAGACGTTTCCCCTTGCAAGCGGGACCGCTATCCCCTATAATGGAGAAAAAAGCACGGGAGGCGGCGCGTCATAGTGACTGACGATATTCTCTACCGCCGCTATCTCGGCGGCGACGAGGACAGCCTGAGCGCTCTCATGGAGCGCCACGGCGACAAACTCACGCTCTACCTCGACGGCTGCCTTCACGATCTCCACGAGTCCGAGGACCTGATGATCGAAGTGTTCGCCTACCTGATCGCCAAACAGCCCCGCATCCGCGACGGCGGCTTTCGAGCATACCTCTACCGATCCGCGCGGCGGCCTACGGCTTCTGCGCCGCGCTGCGGGAATACTACCGGGCGCGCCGCCGGCCTTGGTTCCTGCTGACCTGCTTTTATGCGACCTTCGCGCTCGGAACGCTCTACTGGACGCTGCATTTGCTGCTGCGGCAGGAAACGCCGCAGGTCTTCTACGTCTCCGACCTCGCGTGGCTCGCGAGCTTCGCCACCTTCGAGAACGTCTGCTACCTGACGCAGAACGGCGCGGGGCAGTTCGTTTATCTGCTCATCCGCGGCTTCGGTACGGGCGCGATGCACATCGTCTGCGGCAGCGTGTACGGCCGCGTCCTGCGCCCCGTATGGGGCAGCCGCCCGCTCCGCGCGGCGTGCCTGTTCGGCCTGCTCTGCGTCGCCATCATCTACCACGCCATCTATAACCTGCTCGTGAGCGTCGGCGGCACGGCGCAGCTGCTCGCCTACGCCATCCCCCTGCTCACGGCGCTGTGCTTCCGCCTGCTCGGGCAGCAGACCGCAGCGCAAAAGCAATAAGATCATCGGACCGTCCGCATTCGAAATGGATGCGGACCATTTTTTGTCAAAAATCTTCCAGCTTGTTCCTTGGATAAACTGGCGCGATTTTCAAAGACTAAGGCCAGTAAAACGACGTTAAAGGAGAATCGGCATAGATGAAAGCAACCGGAATCGTGCGCCGGATCGACGACCTTGGCCGTGTGGTCATTCCCAAGGAGATCCGCCGCACCATGCGCATCCGCGAGGGCGACCCGTTGGAGATCTACACGAGCAAGGAGGGCGAGGTCATCTTCAAGAAATACTCGCTCATGGGCGGTGTGGACGAGTTTGCCGCACAGATCTGTGAAACACTCAACAAAACCACCGGCTTGACGGTCGCCGTGACGGACCGCGACAGTGTGGTGGCCGCGGCGGGCAGCGCGCGGCGCGATCTGATCGGCAAGCGCATCAGCACCGAGCTGGAGCAGATCATGGAGGACCGCGCCATCTACCGCGCACAGGGCAGCGAGCGCAGCGTCTACGTCACCGACACGCTCGACCGCTGCTGTGCCGCCATCGCCGCGCCCATCATTTCCGAGGGCGACGCGCTGGGGCTGGTGCTGTTTGTGGAGAACGAGGGTGAGAACCACGTCGGCGAGACGGAGTACAAGCTCGCGCAGACCATCGCTTCCTTCCTCGGCAGGCACATGGAGAGCTGAAAAAGGGAAGCGTCCCGCAAGCGGGACGCTTCCCTTTTTTCTTTAGTCGTTGACGACCTTGATCTGGCACATCTTCATCGTCTCGAGCGCGTGGCGGTGGCTCTCCGGCGTGACGCCGGCGCAGCAGCTCGCGTCCACGGTGATGGGCGCTTCGGGCATCGCCGCCTTGAACAGCAGCGCGTTGGACACCACACAGATGTCGGTGCAGAGGCCGACCAGCTCGATCTCCAGCGCCTCCTGCGCGCGCTCGGTCATCAGAATACCGGCGAGCCGGTTGGAGCCGAAGGTGGGCTTGTCGATAACGGTCGCCTTCTCCGCGGCCTTGGCGACCGCATCGTTGAGCTGCCAGCCGTGGGTGCCCTCGATGCAGTGCTCGATGGGCAGGTTGCGGCCCTCCTGCGTGTCGAGATAGTTTTCGTAATGCGTGTCGCGCGTGAGATAGATGTTCCACGGGTCGTACTCCTTCATCTTCTCCACAACGCGCGGAACGATCTGCTGCGCCTCCTTCGTACCGAGCGAGCCGTCGATGAAGTCGTTCTGCATATCAATGACGACGAGAATCTTACGCATGGCAATGCCCTCCTGTTTTTTTCAGATGTGCTTCCACTTCGCGCCGTTCGGTACATCGGTCACCTCGATGCCCCGTGCCTTCAGCTCGTCGCGGATGCGGTCGGCCTCGGCGAAGTTCTTCGCCTTCTTGGCGTCGGCGCGCTGACGGATCAGCGCCTCGATGGCCTCGTCCGGCGTGCCGTCCTCGGCGATGACGGTGAACGCGCCCGCGCTCTGCGCGGCGGCCGCGGCGTTCTTCTCGCGCAGCGCGGCGGCCTTGGCGATAAGGTCAAGGCTCAGAACCTCGTCGAGGTCGGCGTTGATCGCGAGCTTGGTCGCGCCGCTCGTCTTGGCCTTGAGCACATCGTAGAGCACGGTGACGCCCATGGCGGTGTTGAGGTCGTTGTCCATCTCCTTGGAGAATTTCGCGCGGTACTCGGCGCGCACGGCCTCGTCCACGCCGCCCTCGTCCTTGAGGTTGGCGATCTTCGCAAGGAGCTTGTTGTAGGCGAGCACGGCGTTATCCAGATTCTCCCAGGTGAACACGAGGCTCTTGCGGTAGTGGCTCTGCAGGCAGAAGAAGCGGTAGGCCAGCGGGTCGTAGCCCTTCTGCTCAAGCAGGGAAACGGTCAGAAATTCGCCCTTGGACTTGCTCATTTTGCCGTCCGTTGTGTTGAGGTGGGCAACATGGCACCAGTGGGGGCACCAAGGATGTCCGAGGTAGCTTTCGGACTGGGCGATCTCGTTCGTGTGGTGCGGGAAGGCATTGTCCACGCCGCCGCAGTGCAGGTCGAGGTATTCGCCGTTGTACTTCATGGAGATGCCAGAGCACTCGATGTGCCAGCCGGGATAGCCGACGCCCCAGGGCGAATCCCATTTGAGCGCCTGATCCTCGAACTTGGACTTGGTGAACCAGAGGACGAAGTCGTTCTTATTCTTCTTGTTCGTGTCCTCCTCCACGCCCTCGCGGACGCCCACGGCGAGGTCCTCCTCGTTGTGGTCGTTGAAGATATAGTAGCGGTCCAGCTTGCTCGTGTCGAAGTAGACGTTGCCGCCGGCGAGGTAGGCGTAGCCGGTGTCAAGCAGCCTGGTGATGATCTTGATATAGTCGTCGATGAGGCCGGTGGCGGGCTGCACGACGTCGGGACGCTTGATGTGGAGCTTTTGGCAGTCGGCAAAGAAGGCGTCGGTATAGAACTGCGCGATCTCCATGACGGACTTGTGCTCGCGCTTAGCGCCCTTGAGCATCTTGTCCTCGCCCTCGTCGGCGTCGCTCGTAAGGTGGCCGACGTCGGTGATGTTCATGACGCGGTTGACGCTGTAGCCTGCGAAGCGGAGGTACTTCTCCAGCACATCCTCCATGATGTAGCTGCGCAAATTGCCGATGTGGGCAAAGTGATAGACAGTCGGGCCGCAGGTGTACATCTCGACGTGGTTCGGGGTATGGGTCTTGAGCTCTTCCTTTTTGTGGGTGGCGGAATTATAGAGGTACATACAGAAACTCCTTTTCAGAGCAAAATTAACTTGGCTTCAGTCCGGCTCGCGGAACACGTCGGCATTTTTGATGAAATACTCAATGCCGGAATAGGCGGTGGTCAGCACGATGACGGCATTGCACAGGGGATCGAACCACGCGTACGCGCCGAAAACGTTGAGCAGCATCGCGCAGAGGCAGACCATGGTCGAGGCCGTTTTGACCTTGCCGGACCACGCTGCGGCGATCACGCGGCCCTGCTCGACGGCAACGAGCCGCATTCCGGAGACCGCGAACTCGCGCAGCAGCACGATGGCCAGACACCAACCGGGCATCTGCCCGATCTCGACGAGGTAGCACATGGCCGCCATGACGAGCACCTTGTCCGCCAGCGGGTCCATGAATTTGCCGAAATTCGTGACCTGGTTGTAGTGGCGGGCGATGTAGCCGTCCACAAAATCCGTGAGGCACGCGACCACGAACACGCCGAAGGCGGCGCAGCGCGCATAGGGGAAATCCAGATACAGGATCACAAGAAATACGGGGATGAGCGCCACCCGCGCAAGGGTGAGCTTATTGGCAGTCGTCATCTGTGAACAGTCCTTTCAAGGCGCTCGCGCGCCGGTTTTCTATTTTGCCGCGTCCGCGCGGCGTCTTATTCCTCGGCCAGCTCGCCGGTCAGCTCGCCGTCCATCGCGCCGGTGATGCGCACGGGCACGAACTCGCCCGCCGCGACGTCGCGCGGGGCGGAGAAGTAGATGCGCCCGTCGATGTCCGGCGACTCTGCATAGCTGCGGCCGACAAAGAGCATGGATTGCCCGTCGAAGCCCTCGCAGAGGACCTCCATCACGTCGCCCTGGCGTTCGTCGTTCCACGCGTCGATGATCTCGCTCTGAATGTCCACGATCCGCTCGGCACGGCGGGCCGCCTCGTCGGAGTCGACGCGCTCCATCTTCGCCGCGCGCGTCCCCTCCTCGGGGGAATAGGGAAACACGCCCGCGCGCAGCAGCTTCTGCTCGCGCAGGAAATCGCACAGCTCGTCGAACTCCTCCTCGCCCTCGCCGGGCAGGCCCGCGATGATGGACGTGCGCAGCACGAGGCCGGGGATGCGCTCGCGGAGCTTATCGAGCAGGGCGCAGAGGTATTTCTTGTCGCCGCGGCGGTTCATCTTCTTGAGGATCTTATCGTTGCAGTGCTGGAGCGGAATGTCAAGGTATTTCAGAATTTTGTCCTCGCGGGCGATCACGTCGATCAGGCGGTCGTCGATCCACTCGGGATAGAGGTAGTGCAGGCGGATCCAATGGAAATCGAGCTTGCAAAGCTCCTCTAAAAAGTCGGCCAAATGGGGCTTGCCGTCCCAGTCCATGCCGTAGCGTGTGATGTCCTGCGCGATGACGATGAGCTCCTTGACGCCGGAATCGGCGAGCTGCCTTGCCTCGGCGAGAACATGCTCCATCGTGCGGGAGCGGTATTTGCCGCGCAGCTTGGGGATGATGCAGAAGGCGCACCAGTTGTCGCAGCCCTCCGCGATGCGCAGGAAGGCGTAGTGACCCGGCGTGGTGAGCACGCGGCCGAACTCGTCGACCGGCGCGTTGATGTCGTCGAAGCGGCTGACGGTGCCGCCCGCCATGACGGTCTCGACCGCGTCCACAATGTCCTTGTAGCTGCCGGTGCCGAGAATGCCGTCCACCTCGGGAAGTTCCTTTGCCACCTCACCCTGATAGCGCTGCGTCATGCAGCCGGTGACCAAAATTTTCTTGAGCTTGCCGGCCTTTTTCAGCTCCGCCATGGCGAGAATGTTCTCGATGGCCTCCTCATTCGCGCTCGAGAGGAAGCCGCAGGTGTTGACCACCGCAGCGTCGCAGCCCTCGGGCGACGGGCAAAGCTCCATGCCGGCATCGCGGCACAGGGCCATCATCTGCTCGCAGTTGACCATATTTTTCGCGCAGCCGAGCGAAATAAAGTGAAGTTTGTATGCCATAGTCCTCTTCCCGTCCGCCGCGCACCGGCGGCAAAAATCGTTTTCGGTCACAGCCCGTCGTCCGCGTCCGTCAACGCCGCGCCCGCCGTCCGCAGGGCGGTCTTGACCTCGCCCCACGAAAAGCCGCGGCGCAGCAGAGCGTCCGACAAGCGTTTATAGTCCTTTTCGTTCAGGGGCTTCCCCCGCGTTTTCGACGCGATGACGCACGCGAGCGTCTCCTGCGCGTCGGGGGCTGTTTCCAGCGCCTCGTCCCACAGCTCGCGGGGGACGCCGCGGCGGTAAAGCTCGTCGCGGATGCGGGCGGGACCGCAGCCCTGTGCGCTGTAATGGCGCACGAGCATGGCGGCATAGGCCGCGTCGTCCAGCGCGCCGATATTCTCCAGATACGCCGCCGCCGCGCCGGCGTCATCCGCCTCGGAGCCCTTTTGCACGAGGCGGCGCGTCAGCTCCTTTTTTGAGAGCGGGCGGGCGGAGATCATATTGGCGGCGCGCACGCGCGTCTCGCTGCGCGCGCTGCTTTTTTGTAATTGTACCACAGTCTCGGGCGAAATGTCCAGCCCCACATATAAGCCGAAACGCAGAAGCTCGCTCTCGGTGATCCGGAGAAGGTCTCCCCCCTCCAGATACACGAGAACGCGCTCCTGCTTATGCTTTGACCGTTCGATGCGCTCGACCTTCATCAGCCCTCAAAATCGTCGGCGCTGACGTCCACGGCGCGGCCCGCCGCCTTGGCGGCGATCCTCGACTGATTGCTCATGAGCTTGTGGAAGTCGCGGCGGATGTCACTCTCGAGCTTCGCGGCGATCTCGGGGTTGTCGCGCAGGTACTGCTTGGCGGAATCGCGGCCCTGTCCGATGCGCGTTTCGCCCATCGAGTACCACGAGCCGCTCTTCTGCACGAGGTCGAGCTTCACGCCGAGGTCGATGAGCTCGCCGAGCATGGAGATGCCCTCGCCGTACATGATGTCGAACTCCGCCTCGCGGAACGGGGGCGCCATCTTGTTCTTCACGACCTTGGCGCGGGTGCGGTTGCCGATCATCTCGCTGCCGTTCTTGAGCGTTTCGATGCGGCGCACGTCGATGCGCACGCTCGCGTAGAACTTCAGCGCGCGGCCGCCGGTGGTGACCTCGGGGTTGCCGTACATCACGCCGACCTTCTCGCGCAGCTGGTTGATGAAGATGACGATGCAGTTGGTCTTGTTGATCGCGCCGGCGAGCTTGCGCAGCGCCTGCGACATAAGGCGGGCGTGGAGGCCGACAAAGCTGTCGCCCATCTCGCCCTCGATCTCCGCGCGCGGCACGAGCGCGGCGACGGAGTCCACCACGATCACGTCGATCGCGCCGGAGCGCACGAGCGCTTCGGTGATCTCGAGCGCCTGCTCGCCGGTGTCCGGCTGGGAGACGAGCATATCCTCCACATTCACGCCGAGGGCGCGGGCGTAGCCGATGTCGAGCGCGTGCTCGGCGTCGATGAACGCGACCTCGCCGCCCGCCTTCTGCGCCTGCGCGAGGACGTGCAGGGCGAGCGTCGTTTTGCCGGAGGACTCGGGGCCGTAGATCTCCACGATGCGGCCCTTGGGCAATCCGCCGATGCCGAGCGCGAGGTCGAGCGCCAGCGAGCCGGTGGAGATGGCCTCCACGTTCGCGGCCTGCTCGTCGCCGCAGCGCATGATGGAGCCCTTGCCGTAGAGCTTTTCGATCTGTGCCATCGCCGTTTCGATGGCGCGCTTCTTGTCGGCGTTGGGCGCGGTGGGCGCCGCCTTAGTCACTTTCTCTGCTGCCATTGGTTCATCCTCCTGTTTCTGCTTCTGTATCTTAAAATTTTTTGTCAGATCTCTTTGCAAAGCCGTCCGTAGACCACGCGGGGGATACCGTGCAGGTCCTTGACGATCTGGATATCGCCGAAGCCGTTCGCGCGCATGATGCGCAGCACCTCGTCCGCCTGCCCGATGCCGACCTCGAAGGCCATGAGTCCGTTCGGCAAGAGAGCGTCGCGCCATTTATCCGCGATGACGCGGTAGAAATCCAATCCGTCCGCGCCGCCGTCAAGCGCGAGGTGCGGCTCGTGGTCGCGCACGGAGGGATCGAGCGCTTCAATGTCCGCCGTGGGGATATAGGGCGGGTTGGAAACGATGCAGTCGAACTCGCCGAGCTGGCGCGAGGGCTTCTCGCGCGCGTCCATGCGCAGGCTCGTCACGCGCGCGGAGAGCTGGTTGCGGCGGATGTTCTGGCGGCAGACCTTGAGCGCCTCCTCGTCCCACTCGCCGAGCAGCACGCGGCTGCGCAGCACTTGGCTTGCCACGGCGAGGCCGATGCAGCCGCTGCCCGCGCACAGGTCGAGCACACGGCAGTCCGCGCCGGAGTCCAGCTCGTGGACGACCGTCTGCACCAGCACCTCGGTGTCGGGGCGCGGGATGAGCACGGCGGGCGAAATATCCAGCCCAAGGCCGTAAAACTCCCACTCGCCGATAAGATAGGCCACCGGCTCGCCCGCCAGATGCCGTGCGCACAGGGAATACGCCGAGCGCTCGACCTCGGGCGAGGCGTAGAGCAGCCCGTCGCGCAGAAGCTCATTTTTCGTTTTGCCCGACGCGGTGCAGACCAGCTCGCGCGCCGCCTGCGTCGCGTCCTCCGCACCCGCCTCGCGCAGGCGCCTGCGCAGGTCCATATAGAGGTCGTTGTACTTGATCGCCATTTACCACTCGTCCTTGCCCTTCTGCTCGGGAATGACCAGCTCCATCGCGCGGATGGCGACCTCGAGCATACTGTCGTCCGGCTCGTTGGTGGTGAAGTTCTGCAGCCAGAGGCCGGGCTTTGCCAGCGCGTTCGTCACGGGATTGTCATGCCCGCCGACATAGCGGTTGAACTCGTAGGTCACGCCCACAACGGGTATGAGCAGCAGCAGGTGCAATCCGATGCGCACCCAGACATTGCGCCAGTCGACGAAGCTGAACACCACGCTCGAAACGAGGATGGACACCACGACCACCACGAACAGAAAGCTCGTGCCGCAGCGCGGATGGTGGCGCGGCTGGATGCGGCAGTTCTCCACCGTCAGCGGCAGGCCCGCCTCGTAGCAGAAGATGGTCTTATGCTCTGCGCCATGGTACTGGAACACGCGCTGAATGTCCTTCTGCTTCGAGCACAGGAGCAGGTAGCCGAAGAAGATCAGCAGCTTGATGACGGACTCGACCAGATTGTGCACGACCACGTTCGGGATGAAGCGCCCGAGCAGGCCCGCGAGGAAGGTCGGCAGGATCATAAAAAGCCCGATGGTCAGGCCCAGCGACAGCACGACCGCCAGCGCCACAACGAGCTTTTGCAGCTTTTCGCTGCCGAGCTTCTTCTCCAGCCACAGATCGAGCTTTGACGGCTCGCCCTCCTCCTCGGGGAAGAAGTCCGCCGAGTACATCAGCGCCTTCACGCCGCGGACCATGGAGTCCACAAAGGTCACAGCGCCGCGCAGCACGGGCAGGCCGAGAATGGGATAGCGGTCACGGATGAGCTTCAGCTCCTCGACCTTCTCGACCAGCCCCTCCTTGGAGCGAACGACGATGGCCTGCTTTTCCGGTCCGCGCATGAGGATGCCCTCAATGAGCGCCTGACCGCCGATGGAGGTACGGAATTTGGGTTTTGTCTGGTTTTGCTCTGCCATGTAGGTTTCTCCTTGCAATGATGGTATCATACTTTTTGAAAAATTGCAACAGCTGTTCTAAAATTTATTTTTCCATAGGAAGCGTCATGGTCACGACCGTGCCGCCGCCCGGGGCGTTGGCAATGTCGAACGTGCCGTTGTGCAGACGCATGATCTCGTCGCACACGGCGAGGCCGATGCCGCTGCCGCGCGCCTTGGACGAGCCCTTGTAGAATTTCTGCTTGACGTAGGGCAGCTCCTCGACCGGGATGCCGGGGCCGAAATCGCGCACACGGATGACCATGCTGCCGTTCTCAGCCGCCACGGACACGTCGATGCGCTTGCCGCTGCCGCCGTGCTTGGCGGCGTTGTCGAGTACGTTGCAGAAGACCTGCTTCATGCGCTCGCCGTCGGCGATGATGGGCGGCAGGTCGTCCGCGCACTCGTAGCGCAGCTCGATGCCCTCCCGGCTGAAGATCTCGCGGTAGGTGAAGATGGCGTCCTCCAGCTCGGCGAGCAGGTCGGTCTCCTCCACGCGCAGGGTGAAGCGCCCGTCCTGCATCCGGGTGAAGTCCAGCAGCTCCTCGACCATGGTGGTCAGACGGCGGGACTCCTTGACGATAATGTTGAGGCCGCGCTGCGTCTGCTCCGGATTCGCGCCGGGATCGGCGGCGAGCGTTTCCGCCCAGCCGTTGATGGCGGTGAGCGGCGTGCGCAACTCATGCGAGACGGAGGAGACGAACTCCTGCTGGATCTTCTCGGACTGCGAGATCTTGAGCGACATATCGTTGATGTTGTCCACCAGCTCGCCGAGCTCGTCGCGGTAGTGGTTATCGATCAGGATGCCGTAGCTGCCGGCGGAGATGCGCCGCGCGGCGTCGGACACGACGGCGACCGGCTCGACGACGTTGTTGATGAAGATGGCGTTGGAGAAGATGGCGAGACCCACGCACAGCAGCGCAACGCCGATGGCGACCGCCATGCTGACGAGCACGCTGCGGTCCGCCTCGTGCAGCGCGGTGACGTAGCGCAGCACGCCGATCACACGGCCATTGAACCAGAGCGGCGCGGAGACGGAGAGGATCCTCTCCCCCGTCTGCGGGTCAAGGCCCTCGAAGCTCGCCGGCTTTCCGGTGGCGACGGCCTCGGTCACATCGCTCGTTCCCGGCTGCGTGCCGGCGGTCAGGCCGTAGCTCGACACCTGCACGCGGCCGTTGACGTTGATGAACTGAAGCTCAAGCCGGTCCTTTTCCTCAAAGGTCTCCGCCGTGATGGAGGCGTAGCGGAAATACTCGCTGTAGCTCTTGAGGCCGTAGCTCGAAAAATTGTCGGCGGCGACGCGGGCGCGGGTCTCAAGGCCCGAGCGCATGGCGCTGTAGTAGGTCCGGCGCACGCCGAGGGTGTAGACCGTGACGATGGCGATGACCACCAGAACGATGGGCAGCACGGCATTCACGAGCCAGCGCTGGCGCAGGCCGCGGATGCGCAAGCCGCGCTTTGCGGACATGGTGGTCACTTCCTTTCTGCTTCAAATCTTTTCTGCCTGCTCAGTCCGTGCTCCACTTGTAGCCCGTGCCCCAGACGGTGGCGATGTAGCGCGGCTCCTGCGCGTCGTCCTCGATCTTCAGCCGCAGGCGGCGGATGTTGACGTCCACGATCTTCACCTCGCCGAAGTAGCCGCGGCCCCAGACCGTGTCGAGGATCTCCTCGCGGGTGAGCGCCTTGTCGGGGTTCTCCATGAAGAGCTTCATGATCTGATATTCGAGCTGCGTGAGCTTGAGACGCTTGCCGTTTTTCTCCACCACGCGGTCGGTCATGTTCAGCAGAAACGGCGGCTGGGATATCTCTCCGACCGCAGCGCTGACGAGCGGCGCATCGCCCGCGCGGCGCAGCAGCGCGTCCACGCGCGCGGTCAGCTCGGCGGGCGAAAAGGGCTTGGTGACATAGTCGTCCGCGCCGGTCATCAGGCCCGTGACCTTGTCCATCTCCTGCGAGCGGGCGGTGAGCATGATAATGCCGATGTGCGGGTAGGCCGCGCGCACACGGCGGCAGACTTCAAAGCCGTCGATGCCCGGCAGCATGATGTCGAGCAGCGTGACTCGCACATCGGGATTCTCGCTGAGCTTTTCCAGCGCCTCCTCGCCCGTCTCGGCCTCCACGACCTCGTAGCCGGCGCGGATCAGATTGATGACGATAAAGCTGCGGATGCTGGACTCATCCTCCAGGACCAACACTTTTTTCATCGTATCTCGGTTCCTTTCTCAGTTTTCGCCCGTCGTCCACTCGGCGACGATCAGGCTGAAGCTCTTCTTCACGGTCTCCTCGTCGACCGCGCCGTCCCAGTCGTCGCAGGGCAGGAGCTCGGCGGTGTAAACGGTCTCGACCTGTCGGGCGAGCACAAAGCGGTCGCCGCGCCGGGCGTGCTCCTCACGGGCGCTGCCCGTGAGGGCGCAGATCTCCAGAAACGGCTGCAGCTGTCCGTCGCTGCTGCGGCAGAAGAAAAGGACCGCGTTTTCATCGGGCGTTCCGGCGCGCAGGAGCGACACCTGCTCGTCCCACGTCTCCGGCAGGAGCAGGCTCCAGCCGTCGGCGGCGTTGTGGAAGGTGCGGCACACGACCTCGCTCTTTCCCGCGCTGTCGTAATCGTGCCAGAGGATGCGGTAGTAGGTCTCGCTCTCCTCATCGAGCGGCGGGAAGGGGACCGGCTCGGGGATCTCGATCACGCCGCTGCCGTCGATGTCGGTCGGATAGAGTGAGAGGAAGCGGAAGCCGCCGTCCACGGCGGAGGAGGCGGTGTTCTGCGTGACATTGCGCAGAACGCCGTTTTTCACGGTCAGGATATCGTAGGCCGCCACGCTGTTGTCCGCCACGCCGGTGACGTAAAGCGCCTGCTGCCCGTCCGAAAGAGCGCCCGCCGCCACGCGCGAAAGCTCGGGCGCGGAGAAGGACAGCTCGAGCGTCGAGATGCAGCTCAGCTCGCGGTCGTCCCAGGTGTAGCAGTCCGCCATGCAGCGGTTCTCCTCGCCGCTGTAGAGCACCGTCAGCTCCTGCCGGCCGTCGCCGTCGAGATCGCTCACGGCGTAGCGGAGGTAGGCGGTGGTGAGCAGGTTGAGCGGCTCGCTGCCGCGCAGGGTGTAAACGGCGAGCACCTGCAGCTCCGTGCCGCTCTTGAAGCCGACAAGGATCTCGCGGCGTCCGTCGCCGTCAAGGTCATAGTATGTGATGGAGTAGATCGAGCTGGCGGTCCCCTCGATGAGAGCCATCTGCTCGTAGCTGTCGCCGTTGGAGCGGAAGAAGTAGATCTTCACGGGCCGCTCGTCCGTCGCCTTGCGGAAGAAGGCCACCGCCTCCTCTACGCCGTCGCCGTCGAGATCGACCATCTGCACGCTCTGGAGGTTGCTGCCCGAGATGGGCGCAGCGTGCTCCGCGCCGTCGGAGAGCAGGGCGTTGATTTCCGCTTCGAGCGAGGCGTATTCCGCCGGAAGGCTCGGCAAGGCATAGAGCTTGTCGGTCGAGACGTTCATCGCGCAGCCGCCGAGCAGCAGGCAAAGCGCCGCAAGCGCCAGCGCGCGGGCAAATTTTCTGCCGTGGTTCGCCATGCTTTCCCCTCCCTTGACCCGCTTTGGGCATAATCTACCGATACAGAGTATAGCATAGCACAAGCCGCATAAAAAGGGTAGTCCCCTTTTGCGCTTTTTGCCGGAAAAATTTATCTTGCAAATCGACGCAGCGTCCTCTATAATAGCTTTTGTTATCGCCGGTGTGATGGAATGGTAGACGTAGCGGATTCAAAATCCGCCGGGGGCGACTCCGTGTGGGTTCGAGTCCCACCACCGGCACCAAAAAAGGGAAGGCATGGCGCGCGCCATGCCCTCCCTTTTTCACATATTGAAGCGTCGGCGGGCCTCCTCGCGCAGCGAGGGCACGCGGCGCACGACGCGCAGCGGGATGATGAGCCCGACGCAGATGACCACCACGACGAGCGACCACGTCGGCTGCCATGCCGCGCGGAAAAAGCGGTCCATGCAGTATTCCACGCCCAGCGCCATCAGGCCCACGGTGCCGATGCACATGGCGATCGCAGAGAGCCGCGACCGCCGCCCGCCGCGCAGCAGAAAGCTCAAAAGGAACACCAGCACGCACGCCCAGCCGAGGATGGGCAGGGCGAGGCCGCGGAACCATGCGCCGCCGCTCAGGTCGATGGAGATGAGGAAGACGTACACACCGACCGCGGCGACGTCCGCCGTCAGGCGGAAGAAGATGGGGATGCGCCGCGCGAGCATCGGCAGCACGAACCAGATCCAGAGCATCACCGCCGCGCCGATGACGTAGAGCGACCAGGGCCGCTCGGTGGGCAGCAGCAGGTTCAGCACGCCGCAGCACAGGGATACCGACGCGAGCATCGCCGTGAGCAGCGCGGCCGCCGCGCGGCGCGAGGCGGGCGGCACCTCGGCGGGCTTGGTGGGAAAATAGCTCGGCGCGTCGGGGTCCGGCTTCCAAGCAGGCGTGCCGCAAAGCGGGCAGCGCGCCGCGCCGAGATCCAGCTCCACGCCGCAGTTGACACAGTATGACATATCGTTACCGTCCTTTCGCTCCGCTCTTCAGCGGTTGCTCTCCACGCGCACAGGGATGCCCTCGCGCACGAGGAAGCGGAAAAAGTCGCGCTCGGTGTCCGTCTCCGCCTGCGTGCCGGCAAAGGTGATCTCCATGGTATCGCCGTAGCTGATGGAGGCGCAGTGACAGCGCGGCACGGTCGCCTGACCGAGAATGACCTCCGCTCCGCGGATGTGCGCCGCCATCTCCGGCGGCACGGTGAACGCGCCGGGGTTGGTGTAAGTGCAGGAATAGGGGCGCACACCGAACAAGCGGTAGTTGAGCGCCATGACCGGATTCTTGAGCACGACCGGAATGAGGCGCAGGGCAAAATTCTCCGTAAAGCGGACGTTGCCGGTAAAGGCCGCCTGCAGTTCCTGCCGGTTGATGTGCAGCTTCATAAAATGGCGCACCTGCGAGACGATCTCGGGGAAGGTGTAGTCGCCGAGCGCCGGGTCGATATACGGGCGGACGGTGGTGATGAAGTTGCGCAGCGTTTCGCTCGGAAACCAGCCGCGCAGATTGATCGGCACCGCCAGCGCCACGGGGCGCTCGCGGTAGGGTCTCTCGCGCTTCTGCTTTTCCAGAATGACGTGGATGAGCACGGCGGAGAGGTACTCCGTGATGGAGGCGTTATGCTTCTTTGCCTGCTCGCGCAGGCGGGAGAGCGGCACGAAGCCCATCGTGACATGGAAGGTGTAGAACGGCTCCGGCGTGCCGATATTCTGATAGGCCCTCGGCAGCCGCCGCAGGCCGAAGGCGTGGCGGCCCGCATAGCGGGCGTAGGCGTCCTCCAGCTCCTCCTCGCGCGGCGGCTCATTCAGGTCGAGCACGCCGTTTCCCGCGGGAACGTCCACGCCGGTCTGGCGCAGGTATTCGGCAAGAAGTGTGCGGAAAAAAACGATGGCCCCGCCGCCGTCGGAAAGCGCATGAAAGACCTCGACGGAGATGCGCTCGCGGTAATAGTAAAAGCGCACGAGCCAGCCGTTGTCCTCGCGGAAGCGGACGGGCTGGCAGGGGTCGGAGACGTCCTCCTTCAAAAACGGTCCGGACGCATGGTTCGGCTCGAGATAGTACCAGAACAGGCCCTTGCGGATGCGCACGGCAAAGCTCGGAAAGCGCGGCATACAGCGGTCGATGGCGCGCTGGAGCGCGGCGGGATCGACCTCCCCTTCCATCCGGGCGGAGAAGCGGTAGATGGCGGAATACTCCTCCTTTTGCAGCGCGGAGTAGAGAATGCCCGCACTGTCGAGCTTGTACCATTTGCTGTCGGGTCTCGCCATCGTCGTTTCCTCCTTCCGCGCGGCATCGCCTCGGATGGCTTATTGTAGCACAGCGGCGCGCACACCACAAGAAAAATGACGGTTTTCCTTTTCTTTTTTACGCAAACATGATATTATACAGGCAGGAAGACCAATCACAGGCAGGAGATAACAATGGAAAACAAGCTGAACCTTCCGCTGAAAAAGAAGAAAAACGAGGCCGAGAGCCCGCGCCTCGATCCGCTGATGCGCGCGCTCAAGGCGCTGCACAGCGCGGGCGCGCCCGAGACCATGACCGAGGAGGAGCTGGAGCATCAGCGCCGCAGTCAGGAGGTCCTCGGCCGGTTGACCGCGCCGATGGCCGGCATGGACTATGAGGAATTTTCGCTCGGCGGCATGAACGCCGCGTGGATGCGGCTCAAGGCTCCTCACGGCAGCCGTCACGCAATTCTCTACTGCCACGGCGGCGGCTACACGAGCGGCAACCTCGGCTACGCGCGCGTGCTCGCATCCAAGCTCGCGCACGTCACGGGCTACGACGTGCTGAGCTTTGAATACCGTCTCGCGCCCGAGCATCCCTACCCCGCCGCCGTCGAGGACGCGCTGCGCGCGTGGGATCATCTCATGCTGCTGGGCTACGGCGCGCGGGATGTCGTGCTCGCAGGCGACAGCGCGGGCGGCAACCTCGCGCTCGTGCTGTGCCATCGTCTCAAGGCGGCGGGCCGCCGCCTGCCCGGGGCGCTGGTGCTGATGTCTCCGTGGACGGACATGACGATGTCGGGCGCGTCCTACGCCGAGCGGGCGGAGAGCGACCCGATGCTCACGCCGGAGTACATCGAGGCCGTGCGCACCGCTTACGCCGGGGGGCGGGACTACGCCTCGCCCGATCTTTCGCCGCTCTTTGCCGACCTTACCGGCTTCCCGCCGACGCTCATTCAGGCCGGCGATCACGAGATCCTGTATTCGGATGCCGAGATGCTCTGTCACGCGCTGGAGCGTGCGGGCGTTCCCTGCCGCTTCGAGGTGAGCGAGGGGATGTGGCACGTCTTTCAGATGTTCCCCCTGCGCAAGGCCGCCGCGGCGATGGAAAGCGTCGCGCGCTTCCTGCTGGAGCGGTGACGGCGCACCTCCTTCTGAATCCCATATCCTGAGAGGAGAAACGAATATGAAGCAGCCTCATATCCAGCTCGACGAGAGCTTGAACGTCCGCTATGCCATCCTGCCCGGCGACCCCAGGCGCGCCGAGCGCATCGCGTCGCACATGAGCGAGGTCGAGGACCTCGGCATGAACCGCGAGTACCGCAGCCTTGTCGGCGCCTACCGCGGCGCGCGCATTCTGGCCATGTCCACGGGCATGGGCGGCGTCTCGACCGGCATCGCGGTCGAGGAGCTGCATAACATCGGCGTGACGCACGCCATCCGCATCGGCTCCTGCGGAGCCTTACAGACAGACATCGCTCCCGGTGAGCTGCTCATCGCCGCCGGCGCGGTGCGCGACGACGGCACCTCTCGCGCCTATGTGCGCGAGGGCTATCCCGCCGTGCCGGACACGGAGCTGCTGCTCGCGCTGACGGAGAGCATCCGCGCGCAGGGCTTCGCCCACCGCCTCGGCATCATCCGCAGCCACGAGAGCTTTTACATCGATGACATCGAGGAGATCAACGAATACTGGTCGAAAAAGGGCGTGCTCGGCAGCGACATGGAGACCGCGGCGCTGCTGACCGTCGGGCGGCTGCGCGGCATGAAATGCGCGAGCGTGCTCAACAACGTCGTGCGCTGGAAGGAGTGCATTTCCCACGGCGTCGGCTCCTACGCCGCCGGCGCCGACGCGGCCGCCGCGGGCGAGGAGCACAGCATTCTCGCCGCGCTGGAGACCTTTGCGCGGCTAGAAGCCGATAAAAAATAAGAAAAACGGGAACTTTTTCCAGTTTTCAGCGTCAAACCCTTCAGAGACCCCAAATAAAAGATCGAGGTGACGGAAGATGAAAAGAACGCTTGCCCTTTTTCTCAGCGCGCTGCTGCTCCTTGCCCTGCTCGCGGGCTGCGGCAGTAAGTCGGCGCCGCGCGACAGCGCCGCCGGCAGCGACTACATGATGACCAACCAAAGCTACGCCAAAACGGACGAGAGCTTCGCCTACGACGAGCCGGAGCTCCCGACGCCCGACGCCGAGAACGGCTATTGGGACGGCGACGACAGCCGGACGCTCACCGGCGGCATGACCGCTCCGGGCGACGCGAAGATGATCTACCGCGCGAGCATCGAGGTGCAGACGCAGGACTACACGACGAGCGAGGCCGCCATCACCGAGCTGGTGAAGTCCTGCGGCGGCTACTTTGAGAGCAAGAGTCTGAGCAATCGCTCGAGCGGCTACCGCTACGGTGAATTCACCGTGCGCGTGCCCGCCGCGGAGTACGAGCACTTCTGCGAGCAGGTCGGCTCGCTCTGCCACGTCACCTATATGTCCTCCTCGGCGGAGAACATCACCGAGGAATACTACGACACCGACTCCCGTCTCAAGACCGCGCAGATCAAACTCGAGCGGCTGCAGGAGCTGCTCTCGAAGGCGGACAATATGGCGGACATCATCACCATTGAGAGCGCCATCAGCGACACGGAGTACGAGATCGAAAGTCTCTCCGGCACGCTGCGCCACTACGACGCGCTGGTGGATTACGCCACCGTGAGCCTGACGCTCAGCGAGACCTACAAGCTCGATGAGAACGAGGGCGCGCCGCTGACCTTCGGCGCGCGCATCGCGCGGGCCTTCACGAACGGTCTGCGCGACACAGGCGTATTCCTTGAGGACCTTGCCATCGGCATCGCGAACAATCTTGTGTTCCTGGCGGTGCTGGCGGCGCTCGCCGTGGTCGTCGTGCGTGCGGTGCGCAAAAAGAAGCCGTTCGGCAGGCTCGGCAAAAAGAAAAGCAAGCTCCCCGCAGGCGAGGAGCCGAAAAGCGAAGAATAACCGATAAGGAGAAAACGCCTATGAAGCTCACCTTGCTGGGCCATTCCTGCTTCGCCGTCGAAAGCGGCGGCTATCGCGTCGTGCTCGACCCGTATTATGTGGAGAGCTATCCGCCGCTGCATACGAGCGCGAACGAAGTGCTCTGCTCGCACCATCACCGCGATCACGATTTTGTGGAGGCGGTGGAGCTCACGCCGCGCGGGGGCAGTCCCTTCACGGTGGAGACCGTCCAAGCCTTCCACGACGATCAGGGCGGCGCGCTGCGCGGGACGAACACCATCCATGTCCTCGCTGCCGAGGGGCTGCGCGTCGTGCATCTCGGCGACCTCGGCCACGAGCTGAGCGGGGAGCAGCTCGCGCCGCTGCGTGGCTGCGACACGCTGCTGATTCCCGTCGGCGGCTTCTACACCATCGACGCGGAGACCGCCAAGCGCGTGGCGGACGCCATCGCGCCGCGCGTGATCGTGCCGATGCACTACCGCCACGGCAGCCACGGCTACGATGTGATCGCCACGGTGGAGGACTTCCTGCGGCTCTATCCCGCAGACGAGGTACACTGTCTTGACGGCAGCTCCTTTGAGCTGACGCCCGACGCGCCGCGCGGCGTGATCGTGCCGAAATTCATGGGCTGAACGCATATAGAAAAAGGAAGCGAAGGGGTCTCCCCTTCGCTTCCTTTTTTCATCTTAGAACCACTTCTTTTCCTGCGCCTTTTCCAGGACAAAGGGCAGCATCTCCTCGCGGTCGAGGACGGTGGTGTGGCGCACGGGGCGCTCGCGCAGACCGCGGAGGTTCTTCGGCGCGGGAATTCTGGTCAGACGCTCGAGCTGCTCCATGACGGCGAACTCATCGCCCTCCGCCTTTTCGCCGAGGCCCCCGAGCACGGCGGCGGGGAACTTGTAGGGCGACGCGGTGGAGAGCACCACGACCGGCGCGTGAGCGGGGTTCGCCGCCTTGTACTGCTGCGCGACGTTCCACGCCACGGCGGTGTGCGTGTCGCAGAGATAATGATGCTCCTGCCAGACCCTGCCGATGGTCTGCTTCGTCTCGTCGTCGCCGCAGCAGCCCGCCCAGAAAAGGGACTGGATCTTCTCCTTCAGCTCCTCCGGCACCTCGTAGGCGCCGTCCTCGGTGAGCTGACGCATGAGCTTCGCCACCAACTGCTCGTCGCCGGAGAGCAGGAAGAGCAGGCGCTCGAGGTTGCTCGACACCAGAATGTCCATCGAGGGCGAGCTGGTGAGGTAGAACGGGCGCTTCTTATCATAGCGGCCCGTGCGGATGAAGTCGGTGAGCACGTTGTTGGCGTTGGACGCGCACACGAGCGTGCCGACGGGAAGCCCCAGCTCGCGGGCGAAGTAGCCGGCGAGAATGTCGCCGAAGTTGCCGGTGGGAACGACGTAGTCCACCCGCTCGCCGACAGCGACCGTGCCGCGGCGGACAAGGTCTGCGTAAGCGCGGAAGTAATAGACGACCTGCGGGGCAAGGCGGCCGATGTTGATGGAGTTCGCGCTCGACAGGCGCACGCCCTTGCCCGCGAGCAGGTTCTCGCCGCCGACCTTGGCAAAGACCTGCTTGACGGCAGTCTGCGCGTCGTCGAAGTTGCCGCGCACCGCGGCGACACAGGTATTGTCGCCGCCCTGCGTGACCATCTGCGCCTTCTGCACGGCGGACACGCCGCCGTCCGGGTAAAAGACGATGATCTTCGTGCCCGCGACGTCGCAGAAGCCCTCCATCGCGGCCTTGCCGGTGTCGCCAGAGGTCGCGGTGAGGATCAAAATTTCATCGTCCACGCCGCACTTCTTCTTTGCCGCCGTCATCAGGTGCGGCAGCATCGAGAGCGCCACATCCTTGAAGGCGCTCGTGGGGCCGCGGAACAGCTCGAGCACCGTGTCCTCACCGACCGGAACGGTGGGTGTCAGGTCCTCGGTCTCGAATTTGCCGGTGTAGGCGGCATGGACAAGCTGCTCCATCTCCGCGTGTGTGAAGTCGGGCAGCAGCGCGCATAATATCTCCGTCGCCATGCCCTGCGTGGAGAGCGTCAGGCAGCGCTGCCAGTCGAAGTCCAGCCCCGAGAGGGCCGGCATGGCATACAGCCCGCCGTCGGGGGCAAGGCCGTTCAGGATCGCTTCGGCGCTCGATGCGGTGAGGGCCGCGTTCCGCGTGCTTTGATAGTTCATATTAAAAATACCTCCGCTTTTCGGTTTTTTTCATTTGCCATATCAAAATATTTTTTCGATTGCCTATTGCATTTCGACAATGCTCATGTTATATTGTTCCCATCAAAAAGTCAAGTGTTTTTCTACCGCGGACATTTCCGTGCAAAATGCACAAATCGTCCATACTTGGCGGATTTTAAAGAGAGAAAGGCAGGCACACCCCATGAACATTGCATTGCTCGGCTTCGGCACCGTCGGCAAAGCCTTCTACGAGCTCACGCTCGGGCGGAGCGATCTGCGCGTGACGAGCGTTTTATCCCGCCGTCCGCGCCCGGAGCTTCCCTGCACCGTGACAAATGATTTCGACGAGATCGTGCGCGACCGCTCGGTCGGCATCGTGGTCGAGGTCATGGGCGGACTGGAGCCGGCTTACCGTTATATCTGCGCGGCCATGCGCGCGGGCAAGCACGTCGTCACCGCGAACAAGCAGCTCGTCTGCGCGCACTACGACGAGCTGCTGGAGCTTGCGAGGGAGTGCGGCGTGTCGCTGCGCTGCACGGCGGCGGCGGGCGGCGGCATCCCGTGGCTCACGTCCCTCTCCCGCGCTGCGCGGCTCGATGAGATCACCGCCGTCGGCGGCATCCTGAACGGCACGACGAACTATATGCTCTCAGCCATGACGGCCTCCGGCGTCGATTATACCACCTGTCTGCGCGAGGCGCAAGCGCTCGGTTACGCCGAGGCCGATCCCACCGCGGACGTGGAGGGCTACGACGCGCGGCGCAAGCTGGTGCTCAGCGCGAACCTCGCCTTCGACGCGTCGGTGCAGGAGGAGGAGATCCCCTGCTTCGGCATCTCGAGCGTGGAGAAAAAGGACTTCGCCGCCTGGCGCGAGCTGGGCAGGGTCTGCAAGCTCTTCGTCCGCGCCGAGCGGCACGAGGGCCGCATCTCTGCCTTTGTCTGCCCCACGCTCTTCCCCGCCGCGTCGCCGGTCGCGCAGACGAACGGCACGGGAAACCTCGTCACCCTGCGCGGCGCGCGCTTCGGCGAGCTGAGCTTTTCCGGCGCGGGCGCGGGCGGCTACCCCACCGGCAGCAGCGTGCTGAGCGACTGCGTGGACGTCATCGAGGGCTGCCCGAGCTTTTATGTCTCGCGGCACGAGGCGAAGCACATCGACAATTCCGCGGCGGCCGGCCGCTTCTACCTGCGCACGGGCAGCGAGACCGTCTGCACCGGGCCCATCACCGTCGCCGAGGCCTTTGCGCGCGCCGAGCGCGCGCGCTCCTGCGGCGAGCCGGCATTCTTAGCAAGGATCGAGGAGGAGTAAAGAAAATGCTTAAGGTTCTGAAATTCGGCGGCTCGTCGCTCGCCGACGCCCAGCAGTTCGCCAAGGTCAAGGCCATCGTGGAGGCCGACGAGTCCCGCCGCGTGGTCATCGTGTCCGCGCCCGGCAAGCGCTTTTCCGGCGACCACAAGATCACCGACCTTTTGTACCTCTGCGCCGCGCACATCAAATACGGCGTGAGCTGCGAGGAAATTTTCGACATGATCCGCACGCGCTATCTCGAGATCGCGCACGACTGCGGTCTGAAGCTCGACCTGAATCCCGACTTCGACGCCCTGTGGGCGAAGATGCAGGAGGGCATCGAAAAGGACGAGCTGGCCTCGCGCGGCGAATACTTCTCCGCGCGGCTGATGGCCGAGTACCTCGGCTACGAGTTCCTCGACGCCGCCGAGTGGGTGAAGTTCCGCTTCGACGGCACGGTGGATACCGACGCGACCTACGAGGCGCTGCGCCGCGCCGCGGGCGACCGCAGCGTGGTCATTCCCGGCTTCTACGGCGTGATACCCGACGGGCGCATCCGCACCTTCTCCCGCGGCGGCAGCGACATCACCGGTGCGCTGGCGGCAGCAGCGCTGGACGCCGACGTCTACGAAAACTGGACAGACGTCTCCGGCATTCTGATGGCCGACCCGCGCATCGTGGACGATCCCGCGCCCATCCGCCACCTCACCTACGGCGAGCTGCGCGAGCTGAGCTACATCGGCGCGCAGGTGCTCCACGAGGGCACCATCTTCCCCGTGCGTGAGAAGAACATCCCGCTCAACATCCGCAACACGAACGAGCCGGAGCACCCCGGCACCACCATTCTCGAGAGCATCGAGGAGGACACGAACGACGGCAGCTTCATCACCGGCATCGCGGGCAAGAAGGGCTTCTCCGTCATCACCATCGCCAAGACCGGTATGTCCGGCGACCCCGGCACGCTCGTGCGGATCCTGGAAATTCTCGCCAAGCACGAGGTCAATGTGGAGTATATCCCCTCCGGCATCGACATCATCTCGCTGGTGGTGGAGAGCAAAAAGGTCTCCAAATGTCTCTACGCCATGCTGGGCGAGCTGCAAAAAGAGGTGCAGCCGAATAAGATAACGGTGACGGAGCACATCGCGGTCGTCGCGGCGGTCGGCCGGAAGATGGCGTACCGCCCCGGCGTTTCCGGCAAGATCTTTGCCAAGCTCGGTGAGAACGGCGTGAACATCCGCATGATCACGCAGGGTCCTGAGGAGCTGAACATCATCGTCGGCGTGGAGGAAAAGGACTTCGCGCAGGCCATTCGCGTACTGTATGACAGCTTTGTCAAGGAACATATTTAAGGAAAAGGTGAGGGCAATACCATGAAGCTTTATAATGTAGGCATTCTCGGCGCGACGGGCGCCGTGGGTCAGGAAATGATGAAAATTCTGCTCGAGCGCAAGTTCCCCGTCGGCGAGCTGCGCCCCATCGCCTCCGCGCGCAGCGCGGGCAGCGAGATCGACTTCGGCGGCAGGAAGTGCACGATCGTCGAGGCGTCGGACGACGCCTTTGAGGGTCTCGACATCGTGCTCGGCGCGGCGGAGAACGACATTGCCGAGCGCTTCGCGCCCGCCATCGTTAAGGCCGGCGCGGTGTTCGTCGACAACTCCAGCGCCTTCCGTCTCGATCCCAAGGTGCCGCTGGTCATCCCCGAGATCAACCCCGAGGACGTGAAGTGGCACAGCGGCATCATCTCCAACCCCAACTGCACCACCATCGTCACCCTCGTCGCCATCAACGCGCTGGCGAAGGAAAGCCCCATCGAGACCATCATCGCCAGCTCCTATCAGGCGGTCTCCGGCGCGGGCAAGAACGGCATCGACGAGCTGCACGATGAGGTCGCAGCGCTCGCCGCGGGCAAGCCCGTCGAGCCGAAGGTGTTCCAGTACCAGATCGCCTACAACGTCATCCCCCAGATCGGCGGCGAGGCGTACATGGGCTACACGAGCGAGGAGATGAAGATGCAGAACGAGGGCCGCAAGATCCTCCACCTGCCCGAGATGAAGGTCAGCTGCACCTGTGTGCGCGTGCCCGTGGTGCGCAGCCACTCCGTCTCCGTCGTGCTGCGCACAAAGGAGAAGATCAGCGTCGAGCGCGCGCGTGAGCTGATCGCCGCCGCGCCCGGCTGCAAGCTGACCGACGACCTTGCGAGCAAGGTCTACCCCATGCCGCTCGACACGAGCGATCAGGACCTCGTCTACGTCGGCCGCATCCGCGACGATCTGACCGACGAGCGCGGGCTGAACCTCTGGTGCTGCGGCGACCAGGTCCGCAAGGGCGCGGCGACCAACACCGTACAGATCGCGGAGCTGCTACTCGAAAAATAAAGGCATTTTTGTGAAAGGGAGCCTCTGTCCGACGCCGGACAGAGGCTCCCTTTGTTCATTGCGACATTTTTCTTGCTATTTTTTTGGTAAGATGGACAGGGCAAAGTGCTTTGACTTTTTGCGAAGAGACTGCTACAATAAAAGAAAAGTGGAAACGTTACCGGTAAGGTTCCCGGAAACGGGCTTTGATTTTTTCATGCAGAGGGTGTCGCTATGACCATCAAGGACATTGCAAAGCTCAGCGGCGTGGGCGTGAGCACGGTCTCCCGTGTACTCAACGACCGCCCCGACGTGAGCGAGGAAAGCCGCCGCCGCGTGCTGGAGGTCATTGCCGAGCACAACTATCTGCCCAACAATTCCGCGCGCAGCCTTGTGCGCACGAAGTCCGACACCGTCGGCCTTGTGGTGCGCGGCGTGCAGAACCCCTTCTACACCGATATCATCCGCGCCATCGAGCATAAGCTCGACCTTGCGGGCTACACGATGGTCATGCGTCAGATCGCCTCCTGCGACGACGAGGTGAAGTGCGGCGCGGTGATGGAGCGCGAAAAGCGCCTGCAGGGCCTCATTTTTCTCGGCGGACGCTCGGATTACTCTCCCGCAGAGCTGGCGCTGCTCAACGTGCCCTTTGTCTGCTGCACCTACACCAACGCCTACGGCACGCTCGATCCGAGCAAGTATTCCTCCGTCTCCATCGCCGACGAGCAGGAGGCCTACCGCGCGGTCATGGAGCTGGCCAAAAAGGGCCACCGCCGCATCGCGGCGCTGACCGCCGACCCCGACGACAGCTCCATCTCCCAGCTGCGCTACTCCGGCTACGCCCGCGCGCTGCGCGAGCTGGGCATCCCGCCCGAGGAGGAGGACGTCATCTGCGCGGACGATTTCACCGTGGAAAGCGGCTGCCGCGCCATGCGCGAGCGGCTGAAGCGTCCGGCGGACTTCACCGCCGTCTTCGCCATCGCGGACGATATGGCGATCGGCGCGATGCGCGCCCTGCGCGAGAGCGGGCGCAGCATTCCCGAGGACTGCTCCATCATCGCCATCGACGGCATCAATGTCTCCGAGTACATCCATCCCATGCTCACCACCCTCTGCCAGCCGATGACGGCTATGGGCACGAAGAGCGTCGAGCTGCTGCTCGGTGTCATCCGCGGCGGCGCGCACGACCATCTGACGCTGCCGACCACCCTGCGCGCGGGTGAATCCGTGCGCGACCTGACGAAATGATTTTCCCGCGCCGAGCGCGTGAAAATAAATTTGAATAAGGAGATCAATGAAACATGAAGAAGTATCTTGCGTTTGTCCTGGCACTTGTTATGGCTCTCAGCCTCGTTGCCTGCGGCAACAAGACGGCCGAGGAGCCCTCCGGCGACGGTGACGCCACCGAGGCCGCCGGCCGTGTGTTCTGGCTGAACTTCAAGCCCGAGGCGGACGGCACCCTGCAGAAGGTCGCCGCCATGTACACCGAAAAGACCGGTGTGCCCGTCACCATCCAGACCGCCGCGTCCGGCACCTACAACGAGACCCTGACCGCCGCGATGGATAAGGAAGCGCCTCCCACGATGTTCGTCGTCGGCAACCAGGCCGCCGTGGACACCTGGGGCGACTACTGCTACGACCTGACCGGCACCCCCATCGCGGGTGAGCTGACCACCGACGCCTACAACCTCTACGACGCCGACGGCAAGCTCTGCTCCATCGGCTACTGCTATGAGTGCTACGGCATCATCGTCAACGAGGATCTGCTGGCGAAGGCCGGCTATCAGCTCAGCGACATCACCAACTTTGAGACCCTCAAGGCCGTTGCGGAGGACATCCACTCCCGTGCCGCCGAGCTGGGCTTCGATGCCTTCACCTCCTCCTCCATGAGCGGCGACTCCAGCTGGCGCTTCACCGGCCACCTCGCCAACCTCGAGTATTACTATGAGTCCGTGGACGATCCCGACGCCTGGAAGGTCTGCCCCCCGAGCATCAAGGGCACCTACATGCAGAACTTCAAGAACCTCTGGGATCTCTACATCAACAACAGCGCGGTCGCTCCCTCCACTCTCGCTGCCGGCGGCTATGACGCTCAGGCCGAGTTCGGCAAGGAGCAGGCTGTGTTCTATCAGAACGGCTCCTGGGAGTGGGCGGCTCTGACCGGCACCGGCGATGGTCAGTACGGTCTTGACAACCTCTCCATGATCCCCTTCTACTGCGGCGTTGCCGGTGAGGAGAAGGCCGGTCTGAACTGCGGCACCGAGAACTGCTGGGCCGTGAACGCCAAGGCCTCCGCCGAGGACATTCAGGCTACGCTCGACTTCATGTATTGGCTCGTCACCGACGCTGAGGTCTCCCGTATGCTCGTCGATGAATTCGCCGTCATGCCCTACAAGCAGGCTGCCGAGTCCACCTGCGGCTTCCTGGCCGACGCCAACGCCTATGCCGCCGAGGGCAACTACGTCATGCCTTGGGTCACCAACTTCCAGCCCAACGTCGACGCCTACCGTGAAGCCATCGTCGCCGCGATGAACCAGTATGACAACGATCCCACCGACGCCAACTGGGAGCAGGTCAAGACCGCGTTCGTGGACGGTTGGGCCGTGCAGTACGCTGCCGCCAACGGCTAAGCGTCTCCATACCGCAAAACCTACCATTCTTATGAAGAGGGCGGGCTTTCGCCCGTCCTCTTCTTCTACCACGGCAGAGGCCGCAAGAGGCCCGCGCCGTGCTCAGTCAATCTATCTCGATGGGAGTGATCGAATTGAAGCGTAAACACGACGCAGCAGCCGTCAACAGCTCGCTCGTCCGCCGCCCGATCCGGCGGTGGGCCCCGCTGTTCATGGGTCCCATGCTCTGCGCCTTCGCCATTGGCTTCGTCTATCCGTTCTGCAAGGGCGTGTACCTCTCGTTCTGCAAATTCAAGACGACCTCGGACGCGCAGTTCATCGGCTTCGGCAACTACATCAAGGCGCTGAACGACGCGAGCTTTGTCCATTCGTTCTGGTACACGGCGCTCTTTGCGCTCGTCTCGCTCGTGTTCATCAACGTGCTGGCCTTCGCCGTGGCCTATGCCCTTACACAGGGCATCAAGGGGAGCAATCTCTTCCGCACGGTGTTCTTCATGCCAAACCTCATCGGCGGCATCGTGCTGGGCTATGTGTGGTCGATGATCTTCGACGGCATCCTCTCGCGCTACGGCACGTCGATCCTGCTGGAGACGAAATACGGCTTCTGGGGCCTCATCATCCTCATGTGCTGGCAGCAGGTCGGCTATATGATGATCATTTACATTGCCGGCTTGCAGGCTGTGCCCGAGGATATGCTTGAGGCCGCGAAGATCGACGGCGCGAACCGCTGGCAGACGCTCTGGAAGGTCACCATCCCGAACGTAATGCCCTCCATCACCATCTGCACCTTCCTCACGCTGACGAACAGCTTCAAGCTCTTCGACCAGAACCTCGCCCTCACGGGCGGTCAGCCCTACATCATCCAGTCCGACGGCTCAGCCATCAAGACGACTGAGATGCTGGCGCTGAACATCTACAACACGTTCTACGGGCAGAACGTCAACTCCCGCGGCACCGCGCAGGCCAAGGCCGTTTTGTTCTTCCTGCTCGTCGCCGCCATCGGCTTGATCCAGCTCCGCGCTACACGCAAAAAGGAGGTGCAGCAGTAATGAACGGTTCCCTTTCCGCCGAACGCCGCCGCAAGACCATTCTTTCGGTCGTGCTGGCCTTCATCTGCATCCTCTACATCCTGCCGGTGTTGGCTGTGGTAGTCAACTCCTTCAAGCTCAACACCTATGTCAAGACCGAAACCTTTGCCCTGCCCACCGCCGAGAGCTTTGCCGGCTGGGCGAACTACATCAAGGGCGTCACCTTCGGCAACTATCCCTTCTGGAAGTCCGCATGCTACAGTCTTTTCATCACGCTTGTCTCCACGGCGCTGATATTGCTGTGCACCTCGATGGCCGCGTGGTACATCGCCCGCGTGGACAGCAAGCTCTGCCGCGGCGTCTATTACCTCTGCGTCTTTTCCATGGTCGTGCCGTTCCAGATGGTCATGTTCACTCTCTCCAAGACCGCCGACCGCGTGAAGATACCCTACTTTAACTTTGCGAGCGGCAGTCTCGAAAAGGTCGCGCTCAACACGCCCTGGACCATTCCCATCATCTACCTCGGCTTCGGCGCGGGCCTTGCCATCTTCATGTTCGTGGGTTTCGTGAAGTCCATCCCGCTGGAGATCGAGGAGGCCGCCGCCATCGACGGCTGCGGTCCGCTGCGCACCTATTTCTCCGTCGTGTTCCCGATGCTGCGGCCTACGATGATCTCCGTCGGCATCCTCGAGATCATGTGGGTGTGGAATGACTATCTGCTCCCCTATCTCGTGCTCGACAGCACCAAGTACAAGACCATTCCCATCCATATCCAGTACCTCAAGGGCAGCTACGGCACGGTCGATCTCGGCGCGACGATGGCGCTCATCTTCCTGAGCATCGTCCCCGTCATCATCTTCTACCTCTGCTGCCAGAAACACATCATCAAGGGCGTCGCGGCCGGCGCCGTGAAAGGCTGATCTCACATGAATCGTTCCTCCGGCATTCTGATGCCGATCTCCTCGCTCCCCTCGCCCTACGGCATCGGCACGTTCGGCAAGGCGGCGTATGACTTTGCCGATTTTCTCCACGCGGCGGGACAGGGCTACTGGCAGCTCCTGCCGCTCGGCCCCACAAGCTACGGCGACTCGCCGTATCAGAGCTTTTCGACCTTTGCGGGCAACCCGTACTTCATCGACCTCGATCTGCTCATCAAGGATAAGCTGCTCACGCGCAAGGAGGTCACCTCCTGCGCGTGGGGCTCGGAGCCGCGCTACGTCGACTACGGCAAAATTTACGAGAGCCGCTTCGCGCTGCTCGAAAGGGCCAAGGCGCGCGGCTGGGAGCGCGACCGCGAGGCGGTCGCCGCCTTCGAGGCAGAAAACAGCCGCTGGCTGCCGGACTACGCGCTCTTCATGGCGCTCAAGCGGCATTTCGGCATGAAGTCCTGGACCGAATGGCCCGACGAAGGCGCGCGGCTGCACCGGGCCGACTCGCTCGAGCGCTACCGCGCGGAGCTGCGCGGGGACGTGGAGCTGTTCACCTACATTCAGTTTCTCTTCTTCCGGCAGTGGAGTGCGCTCAAGAGCTACATCAACGGTCTCGGCATCCGCATCATCGGCGACATCCCCATCTATGTGGCGATGGACTCCTCCGACGTGTGGAGCGAGCCGGAGAAATTCCAGCTCGACGAGCGAAACGTGCCCGTTGAGGTCTCCGGCGTGCCGCCGGACTACTTCAGCGCCGACGGTCAGCTCTGGGGCAACCCACTCTACGACTACGAGGCCATGCAGAAGGACGGCTTTGAGTGGTGGATCCGACGCATCGGCGGGGCGGCGAAGCTCTACGACGTCATCCGCATCGACCACTTCCGCGGCTTCGAGAGCTACTGGGCCGTGCCCTATGGCGAGACGACCGCGAAAAACGGCCGCTGGGTCAAGGGCCCCGGCATGGCGCTCGTCGGCGTGCTGACCGGCTGGTTCCACGACATCGAGTTCATCGCCGAGGATCTCGGCTATCCCACGCCGGAGGTCACGCAGCTGCTTGCCGACTCGCGTCTGCCCGGCATGAAGGTGCTGGAATTCGCCTTCGACTCGCGCGACACGAGCAGCTATCTGCCGCACAGCTACGGGGAGAACTGCATCTGCTACACCGGCACGCACGACAACGCGCCCCTCGCCCTCTGGCGCACGGAGGCGGATAAGGCGGATATTGCCTTCGCCGTGCAGTACCTTGGGCTCAACGACCGAGAGGGCTTCAACCGCGGCATCATCCGCGGCGGCATGAGCTCGGTGGCAAAGCTCTTCGTCGCGCAGATGCAGGACTGGCTCGACCTCGGCGCGGGCCACCGCATGAACATCCCCGGCACGAGCCGCGGCAACTGGGAGTGGCGTATGCTCCCGGGTGAGGCGAGCAAAAAGCTCGCTGGGCAGATCCGCGAAATGACGCGCATCTACGGAAGATCATAAAAGCTGTGAGCGAAAGGGCTGCCGCCGGCAGCCCTTTTCCATTTGACGCGGGCGCAAAAGCATGGTATCGTAGAGAAAAGCGGATGCGCCGCGCCGCGGCGCTTTTTCAGAGGACAGGCTATGAAAAAACTCACCATTGGAATACTCGCCCATGTCGACGCGGGCAAAACGACCCTCTCCGAGGGCCTTTTGTATGCCGCGGGCGCGCTGCGCACGCTCGGCCGCGTCGATCACGGCGACGCCTTTCTGGACACCGAAGCGCTCGAACGCGAGCGCGGCATCACCATCTTTGCCAAGCAGGCGGTGCTCGACTGCGGCGGCACGCACATCACGCTGCTCGATACGCCGGGCCACGTCGATTTCTCCGCCGAAGCAGAGCGCACCCTGCAGGTGCTCGACTACGCGATCCTTGTCATCAGCGGCACGGACGGCGTGCAGGGCCACACCCGCACGCTCTGGCGGCTGCTGGAGCGCTACGGCGTATCGACGTTCCTCTTCATCAACAAGATGGACCTTGCGGGCGCGGACCGCGCGGCGCTGCTGACGGATCTGCAAAAGAGCTTCGGCGCGTGCGTCGATCTCGGCGCGGAGCCGAACGAGCGCGACGAGCACGCCGCGCTGACCGACGAAGCGGCTCTCGAGGAGCTGCTGGAACGCGGCGCGCTTTCGGACGACACGCTCGCCGCTTTGATCTCCGCGCGGAAAATTTTCCCCTGCTGCTTCGGCTCCGCGCTCAAAAACGAGGGCGTGGCGGAGTTTTTGCAGCTGCTCACGCGCTTCACGCGCGAGCCGGCGCGCGGCGCGGACTTCGGCGCGCGCGTCTTTAAGATCTCCCGTGACGCACAGGGCACGCGGCTCACGCACCTGAAGGTCACCGGCGGGACGCTGCGGGCAAAAACGCAGCTTCCCTGCGGCAAGGCCGACCAGCTCCGGCTTTACTCCGGTGCGAAGTTCCGCCCGCTCGACGCGGCGGGCGCGGGCGAGGTCGTGGCGGTCACGGGCCTTGCGGACACCTATCCCGGGCAGGGGCTCGGGGCGGAGGCGGACGGCGAAAAGCCGGTGCTGCAAAGCGTTTTGACCTACCGCATCCTCCTGCCCGACGGCACAGACGCGCACACCGTCCTCCCGAAGCTGCGCGAGCTGGAGGACGAGGACCCGATGCTCCGCATCGTGTGGGAGGAAGCGTCTGGCGAGCTGCACGCCGAGCTGATGGGCGAGGTGCAGCTGGAAATTTTGCAGCGGCTCATATCCGACCGCTTCGGCCTCTCCGTCACGTTCGGCGAGGGCGGCATCGTTTACAAGGAGACCATTGCCAACACCGTCGAGGGCGTGGGGCACTTTGAGCCGCTGCGCCACTACGCCGAGGTGCATCTGCTGCTCGAGCCCGCCCCGCGCGGGAGCGGTGTTCAACTTGCCTCCGCCTGTCCGACTGACGAGCTGGACCTCAACTGGCAGCGTCTCATTCTCACGCACCTTGCCGAGCGCGCGCATCCCGGCGTGCTGACGGGCAGCGCGCTGACCGACGTAAAAATGACGCTCCTCGCGGGCCGCGCGCACCTCAAGCACACCGAGGGCGGCGATTTCCGGCAGGCGACCTACCGCGCCGTGCGGCAGGGTCTGATGCAGGCCGAGAGCGTGCTGCTCGAGCCGTTCTATGATTTCCGTCTCGAGCTGCCGCCGGAGTGCGTGGGCCGCGCGATGACCGACCTTGCCGCGATGGGCGGCTCGGCGGACGCACCGGAAACGGTCGGCGAGGAAACGGTGCTCACGGGCTTCGCGCCGGTCAAGGGACTGCGCAGCTACGCGCGTGAGGTCGCGGCCTACACCCGCGGACGCGGACGTCTGAGCTGCACCCTGCGCGGCTACGAGCCCTGCGCGGACGCGGAGAGCGTCATCGCCGCCATCGGCTACGATCCCGAGCGCGACGCGGAAAATCCCACCGGCTCGGTGTTCTGCGAGCACGGCGCGGGTGTCTACGTTCCGTGGAATGAGGTCAAGACCCGCGCGCACGTCCCCTGCGTTCTGCAGGAGCGCCTCGCCGAAGCCGCCGAGCGCACACCGACACGCAGCCGCGCGTCCTCCGGCTCCGCCGCCGAGGACAAGGAGCTGCTCGCCATCTTCGAGAGCACCTACGGCAAGGTCGAGCGCCGCGCGTTCGAGCCAAAGCGCGCGCCCGCGCGCACCGCGCTCGACGAGACGCGCTATAACATCAAAAATCAGAAGACCGGTCCCGAGTATCTGCTCGTGGACGGCTACAACATCATCTTCGCGTGGGACGCGCTCAAAAAGCTCGCCGCGCAGGATGTCGCCGCCGCGCGCGAGGCGCTCGCGGGCATCCTTGCCAACTACCGCGGCTGGCGCAGATGCGAGATCATTCTGGTCTTCGACGCCTACAAGGTCAAGGGCAATCCCGGCTCGATGGAAAAGAAAAGCGGCATCTACATCGTCTACACCAAGGAGGCGCAGACCGCCGACAGCTACATCGAGCGCGCGACCTACGACCTCGGCAAAAACCACCGCGTCCGCGTCGCCACGTCGGACAACATGGAGCAGGTCATCATCCTCGGTCACGGCGCACTGCGCATCTCCGCCCGCGCGTTCGAGGAGGAGGTCGCCGAGGCCGAGGGGCAGATCAGCGACCTCATCGAGCGCTGGAACGTGCGGGACTTCGATCTGCGCCGCGTGCGCGCCACCGCGACCATCATTGACAAAAAGGAAGAGAAAGGGTCCTGAGACCTTTTCTCTTTTTTCTCTTGACAAATACCCCGTAGGGGTATATAGTGCAGATACCCCCAAGGGGTATATCGCTATCAGGGAGGCACAGTATATGGACCGATCAGAATGCTGCCACTGCTCGCAGCGCAAAAAGGAGCGCTCGCCGGAGGAGTACAAAAAGCTCATTCACCGGCTCAACCGCATCGAGGGGCAGATTCGCGGCATCCGCAGCATGGTGGAGTCCGGCGCGTACTGTCCCGACATTTTAGTGCAGGCCGCGGCGGTCAACGCGGCGGTCAACGCCTTCAACAAGGAGCTGCTTGCCGCGCACATCCGCACCTGCGTGGCGGAGGATATCCGCGCCGGCAGGGACGAGACGATCGACGAGCTGGTGACGACGCTTCAAAAGCTCATGAAATGAGTGAAAAGCGCACAACCTAACCGCAATTTCACAGAACCGAGGAACACGCAATGACACAATACAATGTGACCGGCATGAGCTGCGCCGCCTGCTCGGCCCGGGTCGAAAAGGCGGTGAGCAGGGTCCCGGGCGTCACGTCCTGCTCGGTGAGCCTGCTGACGAACTCGATGGGCGTGGAGGGCGCCGCCGCGCCGCAGGACATCATCGCCGCCGTGCAGGCGGCGGGCTACGGCGCGTCCTTAAAGGGCGCGGGCAAAGCCGCGCCGAGCGCTGCCGAGGCGGAGGCCGCGCTGGAGGATCACGAAACGCCGAAGCTGAAGCGCCGGCTGCTCTGGTCGCTCGGCTTCCTGCTCGTGCTGATGTATTTCTCAATGGGACACATGATGTGGGGCTGGCCGCTGCCCGCGTTCTACACGGACAACCATGTGGCGATGGGCCTGACCCAGCTGCTTTTAACGGTCGCCGTCATGGTCATCAACCAGAAATTCTTCATCAGCGGCTTCCAGAGCCTGTGGCGCCGCGCGCCGAACATGGATACGCTCGTCGCCCTCGGCGCGACGGCAGCCTTCGGCTACAGCACCTACGCCCTCTTCGCCATGACCGGCGCGCAGGTGCGCGGCGACACGGAGGCCGTGATGGCCTACATGATGGACTTCTACTTCGAGTCCGCCGCCATGATCCTCACGCTCATCACCGTCGGCAAGATGCTCGAGGCCCGCTCCAAGGGCCGCACGACCGACGCGCTCAAGGGCCTGATGAAGCTTGCCCCGCAGACCGCGACGGTCGAACGCGACGGCCGGGAGCTTGAGGTCCCCATCGAGCAGGTGCAGAAGGACGACATCTTCGTGGTCCGCCCGGGCGAGAGCATCCCCGTGGACGGCGTGGTGCTTGACGGCGCAAGCGCCGTCAATGAGGCGGCGCTGACGGGCGAGAGCCTGCCGGTGGACAAGGTCGCGGGCGACATGGTCTCCGCTGCGACGGTCAACCAGTCCGGCTTCCTGCGCTGCCGCGCCACGCGCGTCGGCGAGGACACCACGCTTTCGCAGATCATTCAGATGGTCAGCGACGCCGCCGCGACCAAGGCCCCCATCGCAAAGATCGCGGACAGGGTCTCCGGCGTATTCGTGCCGGCCGTCATTGCCATCGCGGCGGTGACGACCGTCGTGTGGCTGCTGCTCGGTCAGAGCGTCGGCTTCGCCCTCGCGCGCGGCATTTCCGTGCTCGTCATCAGCTGTCCCTGCGCGCTGGGGCTCGCCACGCCCGTCGCCATCATGGTCGGCAGCGGACTGGGCGCGAAGAACGGCATTCTGTTCAAAACCGCCGCGTCGCTGGAGGAGACGGGCCGCGTGGACATCGTCGCGCTGGACAAGACCGGCACCATCACCGCAGGCGAGCCGCAGGTCACCGAGCTTCTTCCCGCAGACGGTGTAAGCGAAGCAGAGCTGCTTCGCGCGGCGCTTGCGCTCGAGCAGAAGAGCGAGCATCCGCTCGCCCGCGCGATCCTCACCAGGGCGCAAGCCGACGGCCTGACCGCGGATGAGGTCACGGACTTCCGGGCGCTCTCCGGCAGCGGGCTGACCGCCGTGCGGAACGGGCAGACGCTCTGCGGCGGCAGTCTCGCCTACGTTTCCGCCGCGGCGGAGGTCTCCCCCGCCATGCGGGCGCGCTGCGAGGCGCTTGCGGAGGACGGCAAAACGCCGCTGCTCTTCAGCGAAAACGGCAGACTCCTCGGCGTCATCGCCGTGGCGGACGTCATCAAACCCGACAGCCCGCAGGCCGTGCGCGAGCTGCGGAATATGGGCATCGAGGTCGTCATGCTCACGGGCGACAACGAGCGCACGGCGCGCGCCATCGGCGCCGCCGCGGGCGTGGACCGCGTGATCGCCGGCGTACTGCCCGACGGCAAGGAAGCGGATATCCGCCGCCTGCGCGAGCGCGGCAAGGTCGCTATGGTCGGCGACGGCATCAACGACGCTCCCGCGCTCACCCGCGCGGACGTCGGCATCGCCATCGGCGCGGGCGCGGACGTCGCGCTCGACGCGGCGGACGTGGTGCTGATGAAGAGCCGTCTGAGCGACGTGCCCGCCGCCATCCGCCTGAGCCGCGCGACGCTGCGCAACATCCACCAGAACCTCTTCTGGGCGTTTTTCTACAACACGCTCGGCATCCCGCTGGCTGCGGGCGTGTTCGTCCCGCTGGGGCTGACGCTCAACCCCATGTTCGGTGCGGCGGCGATGAGCCTGTCGAGCTTCTGCGTGGTGTCCAACGCCCTGCGGCTGAATCTCTTCAAGCTCCGCGACCCAAAGCACGATCATAAGCGCAGAAAAAAGCCTGCCTCTGCAAACACAGCACCGGCAGAAGAAAAAACTACAACGAAAAAGGAGAAAGAAACCATGAAAAAGACGATGAAGATCGAAGGCATGATGTGCGCCCATTGCGAGGCGGCCGTCAAAAAGGCGCTCGAGGCCATTCCCGAGGTCGTGGATGCCGAGGTCAGCCACACCGCCGGCACCGCCGTCGTGACGCTGCAGTCCCCCGTGGACGACGCCGCACTCAAGAAGGCGGTGGAGGACAAGGACTACAAGGTCCTCGGCATCGAATAAGGCAAAAGAGAAGGAAAGCGCGCTCGGATCCGAGCGCGCTTTCCTTCTCTCTTTTCTTTATGCCGCGATCGGCATTACCGGGGGGAGCGTGATGATCGTCGCGCCCGCGGGCGGGGCGGCAAGGGGCTTCTCGCTCGTCGTGCGGACGCTGACCGCCGCGTCAAAGGTCACGTCGCAGACGTTGCGCACCTGCACCGTTCCCTTGGCGGTCATACGACTGCTGTTGCCGGCGAGCGTGTAGTCGATGCGAAGCGCCGCTTCCTCATTGATGCTCGTCGACGCTGTGTACTTGAGCTCCACGCCGCCGTCGCTGCGCATCGTCAGGTCAATACTCAGCTCCTCGACGCCGCTGTCCGCGATAAAGCCCGGGACCGCCTCCGCATCCACGCCCGCTTCCGTCAGCAGCTTCGCAAGCTCCTCCTTGCCGAAGTGCCACTTATAGCCGCTGCCAGACTTGGTGAAGGTCTCGTCGCCGAACATCTCGGCCGCGGCGGCGGCAAGCTGCTCCGTACCGCTCCAGCTCTCGTAGAACCCATTCGCATCCCCCTGCTTCATCATGGCATAGAGAATGTGGCCGACGGTGCGGCCGTCCCCGCTGCCGTACATCGACTCGTAGAGGTCGGGGAAGCTCATCACGGCGTCCGTCGCGTACCATGCGCCGGAAACGGCCTGCGTGCCGTCTACCTTCGCCATCGCCGCGTCAAGGAGCGGGGACCTAAAGTAGAGCTTATCAGAGAATATAGCCTCCAGCTCGGGCTTGACGGTCAAGGCGCGGTACGCCTCCGGCAGCTTTCCGCCAAGCCCCTCGAGGAGCTCCGCCAGATCGCCGAGGTCGGCGCTCAGGCTCATGCTCATGCCGTCCTTGCCCAGCAGCACGGACGCCTTGCCGGAATACGGATAGCTGCGGTCGCCCTTGATGGAGTCGATGACCTTGACCGTGCCGGAGAGGGTCACATCCTCCTTATAATTCTTGGAGGCGTCAAAGCGCTTCGCATTTCCGGCCAGATAGCCGTTGAGAATGGTGAGACGGCTGTCCACCTTCTCCGCGAAGGTCTCCTCGTCGAGCAGGAACGCCATGCGGTAGCCGTTGTCCCAGAACACGTCGTAGCCGAGCACCTGCGAGAAGAAGCGTACCGGCACCATCGTGCGGTTGGAGGGCGTCACATAGGAGTGGACGTCCATCTTCACCGTCGAGCCGTCGGCGCGCGTGATGACGTCGCTGCCGACAACATGGGTAAAGCTCGCCTTCTCACCCGTTACGATAGCGGTCTTGGTGGCCTGGTCAAATTCGATCCTTGCGCCCATGGCCTCCAGCGCGGCGCGCAGCGGCACCATCGTGCGCCCGTTCTTCACCTCGGGCACCGCGTCGGTGAAAGCAATGCATCGGTCGCCCAGCAGCACATTGACCTGCCCGGCCACGCCGCCGAGCGCCTTGATGTTCTGCTCGCGCTGTTCCTTTGAAACCGTCGCGGCAGCCTTCGGATCGGCGCTGACGAGAATATAGGTCGGACCGTCGGCTCCGCCGATGATGCCAATATCCTCGCCCGCCGCGCTTGCGGGGACGGCCAGCGCCAGCGCCAACATCAGCGCCAGCAGAAGAGCGATCAGTTTTTTCATTTTTCCATTCTCCTTTCCTGTGTGGGTCCATTGGGTATCCTGTTCCTTCAGCGTACCATAAACGCCGCTCTTTTGCAAGGGCTTTGCCCCGTTTTCCGCCCTCCTACGAAATATCTGCCAGCTCCAGATACTTGTAGCCGTTCTCTGCGATATGGTCCTTGCGGCCCTGCAGATTGTCGCCGAGGAGCAGATCGAATACCTGCGCGGTCGCCTCCGCGTCGGCCGGCATGACCTTGATGAGACGGCGTGTTTCCGGATTCATGGTCGTCAGCCACATCATCTCCGGGTCGTTCTCGCCGAGGCCCTTGGAGCGGTCGACCTTATAGCGCTTGCCCTCAAGCGTTTTCACGATGTCGTTCTTCTCCTTGTCGGAGTAGGCGAACCACGTCTTATCGCCGCAGTTGATCTCAAAGAGAGGCGTTTCCGCGATGTAGACGTACCCCTCGCGGATGAGCGTGGGGCAGAGGCGGTAGATCATCGTCAGGATCAGCGTGCGGATCTGGAAGCCGTCCACGTCCGCATCGGTGCAGATGACGACCTTGCTCCAGCGGAGGTTATTGAGGTCGAAGGCGTTGAGCTCCTTGACCGCCTTGCCCTGCACCTCCACGCCGCAGCCGAGCACCTTCAGAAGATCGGTGATGATCTCACTTTTGAAAATGCGGGCGTAGTCGGCCTTGAGGCAGTTCAGAATCTTGCCGCGCACGGGCATGATGCCCTGAAACTCCGCGTCGCGCGAGAGCTTGACGCTGCCGAGAGCACTGTCGCCCTCAACGATATAAATTTCGCGGCGGGACACGTCGCGCGTGCGGCAGTCCACGAACTTCTGCACGCGGTTGGAAATGTCGATATTGCCGGAGAGCTTTTTCTTGATGTTCAGCCGCTGCTTTTCCGCGCTCTCGCGGCTTCTTTTGTTGATAAGCACCTGCTCGGCGATCTTGAGCGCCTCGACGCGGTTCTCGATGAAGTAGGTCTCCAGGCGGGACTTGAGAAAGTCCGTCATCGCCTCCTGCACGAATTTGTTCGTGATGGATTTCTTCGTCTGGTTCTCGTAGCTCGTCTGCGTGGAGAAGTTGTTGGACACCAGCACGAGGCAGTCCTCCACGTCCTGCCAGGTGATCTTGCTCTCGTTCTTCTGATACTTGCCGCTGTCCTTGAGATACTTGTCGATGGCATAGACGAAGGCCGTCTTAGTCGCCTTTTCCGGCGCGCCGCCGTGCTCGAGCCACGAGGAGTTGTGGTAATGCTCGATGACGTTCACGCGGTTGGAGAAGCAGCAGGCGCACGAGAGCTTGACCTTATACTCGGGCTTATCCTCGCGGTCACGTCCGCGGCGCTCGGTCTCCCAGAAGACAGGCGTGGTCAGCGCGCCCTCTCCGGCCAGCTCGGTCACATAGTCCACGATGCCGTTTTCGTAGAGGAACTCCTGCGTCTCAAATTTTCCGCCCACCTGGTCGCGGAAGCGGAACGTGATGCCCGCGTTGACGACCGCCTGACGGCGCAGCACGTCGGTAAAATACGACGCGGGGATGTTGATGTCGGTAAACACGTCGAGATCGGGCAGCCAGCGCGTGAGCGTGCCGGTCTTCTTGCCGCGGTCGGTCGGCTCGATCTTCAGCTCCTCGCCCTTTTTGCCGGTGATCTGCCCGCGCTCAAAGTGGAGGGAATATTTGTTCCCGTCGCGCCAGACGGTCACATCCATATAGCGCGAGGCGTACTGCGTGGCGCAGGCGCCGAGGCCGTTGAGGCCGAGGGAATATTCGTAGTTGTCGCCGTCGAGATTGTTGTACTTGCCGCCGGCGTAAAGCTCGCAGTACACGAGCTCCCAGTTGAAGCGCTTTTCCTTGGGGTTCCAGTCCACGGGACAGCCGCGCCCGTTGTCCTCCACCTCGATGCTGCCGTCGGCGTAATGCGTGAGCGTGATGACCTTGCCGTGCCCCTCGCGCGCCTCGTCGATGGAGTTCGAGAGGATCTCGAACACCGCGTGCTCGCAGCCGTCCAGTCCGTCCGAGCCAAAGATAACGCCCGGGCGCTTGCGCACGCGCTCCGCACCCTCGAGTAAGGAAATGCTCTCGTTGCCGTAATTCTTTCCTGCCTTTGCCATTTGTCTTCTCCGTTTCCATAGGATACTATTCCTTGTATATTATAGCAGCTCCGTCCCACAATAGCAAGTGTTTTGATGCGCTCCCGCGCCGCGCTCCGCGCTTGTTAAAAAGTCGCACAGCATTCTCAAATAGTTTTCGTATCGGTCAAAAAATAATCGAGCGTCAACCTGTAAATTTCTTGTAAAATCAAGGTTATTCACAGTTTCCACAGAGTTATCCACATTCATTATGTCAACACAAAATCACGCAAAAAATGCGCTTTTTCTTTCCCCTTCGACCTCTTGCAATGTGCGCGCAGGTGTGCTACCATAGGCGCAGAAAATCCGCGTGCGCTCCATTCCGCACGCAGACAAGGAGGATCCATTCCATGCAGGCATTTGAATTTTACTGCCCGACTAAGATCTATTTCGGCAAGGGCGCGGAGGCAAAGGTCGGCGAGGCGGTCAAGCACTTCGGCGGCACAAAGGTCTTTATCGCCTACGGCGGCCACAGCGCCGTGAAGAGCGGGCTTATCGCGCGCATTGAGCAAACGCTCACCGACGCAGGGCTTGAGCACATGAGCTTCGGCGGCGTGCAGCCCAACCCGCGCCTGTCCCACGCGCGCGAGGGCGTGCAGAAGGCGCTCGCCTTCGGCGCGGACTTCATTCTCGGCGTCGGCGGCGGCAGCGTGATGGACACGTCCAAAGCCATCGCCCACGGCGTCGCCAACCCCGAAACGGACATCTGGGATTTCTGGAGCAAGAAGGCGGCGCTCACCAAAACGAGCAGGCTCGGCGCGGTGCTGACCATCTCCGCCGCCGGCAGCGAGACGAGCGACAGCGCCGTGCTCACGAACGATGAGACCACGCTCAAGCGCGGACTGAACACCGACCTCCAGCGTCCGCTCTTCGCCATCATGGACCCCGAGCTGACCTATACGCTCCCACGCTATCAGGTCGGCTGCGGCGTGGTGGACATCATGATGCACACGCTTGAGCGCTATTTCAACCCCGGCCATCCCTCCAACCGCATGACCGACGAGATCGCCGAGGGCCTGCTGCGCACGGTGATCGACGCGGGCCGCGTCGCCATGCAGGACAGTCACAATTATGACGCCATGAGCGAGATCATGTGGGCCGGCTCCCTCTCGCACAACAACCTCACGGGGCTCGGCGGCGTGAAGGACTTCTCCGTGCACCAGTTCGGTCACGAGCTTTCCGGTATGTTCGACGCCGCGCACGGCGCGACGCTCTCGGTCATGTGGCCGCAGTGGGCGCGCTATGTGGTGGACACCGATCCCGCGCGCTTCGCGCACTACGGCGAGGCCGTTTGGCGCCTTACCCGCAAGGACGGCGAGAGTGACCGCGACCTTGCCCTCCGCGCCATCGACACGACCGAGGAGTTTTTCCGCTCCATTGATATGCCGACCACCTTCACCGAGCTCGGCATCGGCGTGCTCAGCGAGGAGCAGCTGCGTGAGCTTGCCGAGCGCTGCACCTTCTTTCACACCCGCGTTGTCGGCAAGTTCTGCCCGCTCGACTACGACGGCATCCTCGCCGTCTATCGCATGGCAAACAAGTAAACCGCATGCCGCGAAAAAGGCGCGCCGAACGGCGCGCCTTTCAGCCTGTCGAGGAACCCGGTCTGCACTCAGGAGCAGACTGGGTCTCGAACAT
>ERZ1673695.178-NODE-178-length-112779-cov-14.248935_pt1 | contig 112779 bp, 96 predicted proteins | sample MGYA00580225_ERZ1673695 | MGnify/ENA primary metagenome ERZ1673695 (study PRJEB41218, sample SAMN15661739) | gut metagenome | host: Homo sapiens | place: Canada: London | collected 2015-08-20/2019-03-30 | study: EMG produced TPA metagenomics assembly of... | reverse complement strand
GCCAAACAGAGCAACACTCCTTCCGTCTCGCCGCAAAAGCGGCGGCGATCCACCTCTGATGTAACTACCAGCCGAATCGCACAAATCAGAAGAGCTCTGATTTGGCTCCCTGGCCGCCTCAGAGAGGAAGGCTTTAAGAAAAAACCGCTGTTTATCATCAATAGGGAAAAAGATAAACCGCTATTTATCTCTTTTCCTACCCGAAGGAAATCGGTTTTGAAAATTCACATGACAGCAGGAAAATCGGTGCGAAGAAGTGCCGTAGGCTAAATAAGCCGGTCCCTGAGTACCGGAGCCGTATTGTTCATACGGCGAGGACACTCAGGGACCGGCTTATGACGCATACGGTGCTTATTCGCACCGATTTTTACATGCCCATGTAAGCCCTGCGCACCTCATCCGAATCGAGGAGCTCCTGCGAGGTGCCTTTGTGGACGACGCGCCCCGTCTGAAGGACGTAGCCGCGGTCGGCGATCTCCAGCGCCTCCTGCACCATCTGTTCGACGAGCAGGACGGTGACGCCGCGTTTTCTTATTTCGGCGACGGCCTCAAGGACTCTCTCCACGAGGCTTGGCTGGAGCCCGAGCGAAAGTTCGTCGAGCATTATCAGCTTCGGACGGGACATGAGGCCGCGCGCGATGGCGCACATCTGCTGTTCACCGCCGCTCATCGTCTCCGCGGTCTGTCCTGAACGGCTTTTGAGTATCGGGAACAGCTCGTACATCTCGTCAAGGCGTTCGGCAACGACACTTTTATCGGTGACGCTGAAGGCTCCGAGTTCAAGGTTTTCGCGCACGGTAAGTTTGGAGAAGAGCCTGCGTCCCTCGGGAACGTAGCTGAGCCCCAATTTTATGCTTTTGGAGGCGGACATCTTCGTGATGTCGCCGCCGTCGAAGGTTATTGTTCCGGCGGTCGGGTGCATAAGGCCCGCGACGGCGCGCATGAGCGTGGACTTCCCCGCTCCGTTCGCGCCGAGGATGGCCACGATCTCTCCCTCGTTCACGTGCAGCGAGATGCCGTGGATGACGGAGACCTGGTCGTAGGCGCAGTGTATGTCTTTAACTTCAAGCATCGCCGTCATTATATTCCCTCCTTATGCGCAGTCCCCTGTTCGCGCTCCGCGTGAACATCCGAATTTTCCGCGGGGGCGTCCGCTTTATGTTCGTTGATCCGTTTGCTGAATTTTTCGCCGAAGTAGGCGGTGATGACGACGGGATCTTTGACGATATCCGCCGGCGCGCCCTCGGCGATTTTTTTGCCGCTCGCAAGGACGACTATTTTGTCGGCGATGGGCATAATGGCTTCCATTATGTGTTCGACCATGAGGATGGTGATGCCCTCTTCGCGCAGGCGGACGATGACTTCGACCATCTCTCTGACCTCCGTTGAGGTGAGTCCCGCCACAGCCTCGTCGAGCAGCAGCAGCTCGGGTTCGGTGGCGAGGGCGCGCGCGACCTCCAGCCGCTTTTTGTTGCCGATGGTGAGTCCTCCCGCGAGACGGCAGCGGTGTTCGCCGAGGAAGCAGAGCTCCAGGCAGCGCTCGGCGATCTCTTTGGCCTTGGCGCTGTCGCCGGTGCGCATGTAGGCCCCTACGAGGATGTTTTCAAAGACGGTCATCTCTTTGAGCGGACGCACGACCTGGAAGGTGCGCGCGACGCCGCGGCGCGCCATTTTGTAGGCCGGCAGGTCGGTGACGTCTTCGCCTTTGAAGAATACTTTTCCCGCCGTGGGGGTGTAGAGCCCCGCGACGCAGTTGAAGAGGGTCGTCTTTCCCGCGCCGTTGGGACCGATGAGGCCGACGATGGTTCCCTTTTCAACGTCGAAAGAGACGTCGCTGTTAGCGAGCAGCGAGCCGAATTTCATTGTCAGGTCTCTCACTTCAAGCAGAGCCATCAGCACTTCGCCTCCTCTCTTTTATCCGCGTCGGATCTTTTAGTAAAGTAGGAGAGCAGCCCCATGATGCCGCGCGGTTCTTTTATCATCACGATGATGATTATTATGCCGAAGATTATCAGGTCTATCCCCGCGCCGAGGTGCGAGAGGTAGGCCCTGGTATATTCCTGCAGCGGTATGAGCACGAGGGCGCCGAGGAATGGCCCCCAGAAGGTGCCGATGCCGCCCAGTATCGTTATGAGCACGAATTTCATCGACATGTCGAGCGACATGACCATCGGCGGGTCCACGCGGTAGTTGTACTGCGCGAAGAAGGCGCCGCAGAGGGCCGCCAGCGCCGCGGAGAGGGCCATCGCGCCGAGTTTGACGAATGTGCTGTTGACGCCGAGGGATTCGGCGGTCTCCTGTCCCTCGCGTACGGCGAGCAGGTAGTAGCCCATACGGTTTTTCTCTATCCAGCGCACGATGCCGTAGACGAGGACGAATATCGCGAGCGCCCCGAGGTAGTAGCCGGTCTTGGTGTCCGACCAGGAGAAGTTTTTCCAGCCGTCGGGCAGGATCGGATAGTCAAGGCCGAGCGCGCCGCCGACGGCGTCCCAGATCATGAAGAGGCGGTTGAATATCTCCACGATGGCGAAGGTCGCGATGGCGAAGTAGTGGCCCTTGAGCCGGAAGCAGGGGTAGCTGATGAGGATGGAGACGACCGCCGCGGCGAGCATTCCGAGCGGCGCGCCGTACCAGGGCAGCGAGCCGAAGGTGACGACCGCGAGGCCGGCTCCGTAGGCCCCGATTCCGAAGAATACGGAGTGGCCGAAGGAGACCTGTCCGCCGTAGCCGCTGATGATGTTCCAGGACTGCGCCATGGCGGCGTAGAGCAGGACCATCGTCGCCACGTGTCCGAAGAAGGAGGAACCGCCGATAAGCCCGGGGATGCAGGGCAGTATTAACGCCGCTATGATGAAACCGTACCAGAGTTTATCCTTTTTATTTAGCTGCATAGCCGTCACCACCCGAAGAGGCCCTTGGGGCGCACAAGTATGACGATCAGATATATCGCGAAGACGGCGACATATTTGAGAACCGCGGCGACGTAGAAGCCGGTGAAGGATTCGACGAGGCCGATGAGCAGCGCGGCAAAGAGCGCGCCCGGTATGCTGCCGAAGCCGCCGAGGGCGACGACGACGAAGGCGATGAGGCTGAAGAGGCTGCCGACCTCGGGATGGACCGCGAGATAGGTGGTCATCAGGCCGCCGGCGATGCCGACGCAGGCCCCGCCGATGCCAAAGACGAGCAGGTATATTTTTTCCGTATCGATACCCATGAGCTCCGCCGCCTCTTTGTCCATCGCGGTGGCCTGGATCGCCCAGCCGAGGCGGGTTCTCTTTATAAGCCAGTAGACGACGGCGAGCACTACGAGGGCGAATACGCCTGTAACGAGCTGGGGAACGGAGACGATGGCCCCGCCAACCTCAAAGGTCTTTCCGTCGAGGATGGTGCCGGAGAGCAGACGGAAGTTAGGCGAGAAGCGGTTCATGCAGAAGTTTTTGAGGAGCATCGAGAGGCCGAAGGTGGCAAGCAGCGGCGCCATCGCCGCCTTGCCGAGGCTTCTTTTGATGATCCATTTGTATGTGAGCCCTCCCATAATGAATAGGAAGATTCCAGCCGCAACCCAGGTAAAGAGCGGATCTATCCCCAGTATGAAGCCCATCCAGTAGCAGATGTACATCGCCACCATGAGGAACTCTCCGTGGGCAAAGTTGATAACGTCCATTACGCCCCATATCATGCTGAGGCCGGCGGCGACGAGAGCGTAAAGCAGACCGCTCAAGATCCCGTCGATCAGGACCTGCAGAAAATTGCTCATGCAACGACCTCCTTAGTAAAAAGGCGGGGCTGTTGTGTCAAGGCGCCCCGCCGGAAGGCTACTATAATGTCTGATTAACGTGTGAAAAATTCTGAGAGCCTGTCCGCTGATTAGATGTGCCGGCCGCTAAGCGGGCAGGCTTCGCACGGAGCGCAGGCGTATATCAATACGTTGGAGCTTCGGGCAAAGTCTGTCCGCGGCGCGGATGGCACATATAATCTGCGGCGCTTTTACCTCTTGTCCCAGGGCTTCATCGGGACGACAGGCTCGGAGTCTTTGTACTTAAGCGGGAATACGGTGTTGTATTTCTGTTCGTCAAGCTGTGTGATGACGGAGAGCGCTTTGATGTTCTGGCCGTCGGGGCCGAATTTCACGCTGCCGCTCAGCGACATGACGGAGGGGAATTCGTCGGTCTGGATTATTTTGAGGACCTTCTCCGTGTCGGGGCCGCCCGCCTTCTCTATCGCCTGGGCGAGGACCATCAGCATGACCGCCTCCTGGATGGAGTCGCTGTCGAAGGGCTGATTGCTTCTCGGCGTGTAGTATTTGTCCTGGATTTTGATCGCTTCGGGCATGAATTGTTTCGCGAGTTCAGGCGAGTAGCCCATGCCGCCCATGAAGTAGTTTCCGTCGGAACCGAGCTCTTTCTGTACCGCGGGGTTCTGGTAGCCGGTGCAGTAGTTGAGGGCGATTTTCGGGAGCCAGTTGACCTGCTTCATGGTGCGTACCCACAGTGAGTAGTCGCCGCCGAGCGCCGCGCCGAATACGGCGTCGGGGTTGGCAGACTTGAGTTTCTGGACTTCGCTGTTGAGGTTCGTCGCGCCGTTGTTGAAGGGGACGTCGGCCACTACTTTAAGGTCGATCTTTTTGGCCGCTTTGCGCGCCTCGTCGGCGGCGTGCTTGCCGAATTCGGTGTTTTCATAGATGAGGCCGAGGGTCTTTATGCCGGCCTTCTTTTCCTTATTAAGGTATTCGATGTAATCGACGAATTCAACGGATTCGATAGCGTCCGTCGGGGCGTGGCGGAAGAAATACTTGTAGCCGCGCTCGGTGAGGGCCGCGGAGCTCGAGCAGCCGCACATGAAGATCTTCTTCGCGCGCTCGGCGACGGCGCTGGCCGGTTTGGTGGCGGCGCTGTTGTAGCTGCCGATGATCGCAAAGACTTTTTCCTGGTTGTAGAGGCGTTCGGCCTCGGATTTAGCGACATCCGGCTTGCCCTGATGGTCGGCGGGGACTATCTTGATGACGTACTTGCCGCCGAGAAGGCCCTCTCCCGCCGCGAGAGGGGCGTTGATGTCGGGATTTTTCTTGTTGATGACGTCGGCTGCCGCGAGGACGGAGTTCACGCAGTTCTGTCCGGAGACCGCCGCGGGGCCGGTCAGCGGGAAGAGAGCGCCGATTTTGATCTCTTCGGCGGCAAAGGCCGCCGTCGAGGCGAAGAGGGCGGTGCAAAGAACCAACATAACGACAACCGTGGTGCGCTTACTTAGTTTCATGATACATCTACCTCCCTTTTTTTAGAACAAAATATTTTTGCTCTGCTCAATATTATACTATTTTGTGACATAGAGTCAATTTTTTGTCTGCATTTTTCTGAAATGACACATCATTGACATTTACTGATATGAGCGTTATATTCTTAGCATCACCGTGGACAATTCCACACAATCACACTAAATAAACATCTCAAGGAGGATGTTATTCTATGATTTTCCATGCAGAGGCCGTTATCACCCCGCGCGAAGGAGTTCTGGACACACAGGGCAAGGCTGTAGAGAAGACGCTGACCCATCTCGGCTATGAGGGCTTGAGCGAGGTGCGCGTCGGACGCATCGTTACAATGCGGCTCGAGGCCAAGGACGGCGACGCGGCGGCGGAAGCTGTGAAAAATATGTGCCAGGATCTTCTGGCCAACGATCTGATAGAGACCTACAAGATATCGGTTCGGGAAGCGTAACGATGAGAACCGCCGTTGTCGTTTTTCCCGGAAGCAACTGCGACCGCGACGTTCAGCGCGCCGTCGCCGAAACATTAAAGACGCCCGTGGATATGGTCTGGCATGAGGAGCGTGAGTTCGCCTCGCAGCCGGATCTCGTCATTCTCCCCGGAGGTTTTTCGTACGGGGACTATCTGCGCTCCGGCGCGATGGCCGCGCGTTCGCCGATCATCGAAGCGGTGCGCAGGCACGCTGAGGCGGGAAAGCTCCTGCTCGGCATCTGTAACGGCTTCCAGGTGCTGACGGAGACGAAGCTCCTGCCGGGCGCCCTGCTGGCGAATACCAGCACCACCTTCCTCTGTAAAAAATGCTGGATGCGCGTTGAGCGTACCGACAACCGTTTTACCTCCGGCTTCAAGAAGGGCGATATCGTCCAGTATCCGATCGCGCACCACGAGGGGCTCTATTTCCTCCCCGATAAGGAGCTTCGCGAGCTCGAGGAGTCGGGACGGGTGGTATTCCGCTACGCCGACCCGCAGACGGGCGAGGCGGGCGCGGAGTACGCGCCGAACGGCGCGCTGAACGGCATCGCCGGCATTTGTAATAAGGAAGGAAATATCCTCGGCCTGATGCCGCACCCGGAGCGCGCGACGATCGCACATCTCAACGGCGGTTCCGACGGCGGAGATTTCTGGCGTTCGATCGCACAAGATTTTGCAAAGAGGGGTGCACTCTAATGGGTTTTCGTGAAGTTGGACTCTCGGAGTCGGAATATAAGAGGATAATAGAGCTGCTCGGCCGCGAGCCGAACGATCTTGAGCTGGAGCTTATCGGCGTCATGTGGTCAGAGCATTGCAGTTATAAGTCGACGCGGCCTCTGCTCCGCACCTTCCCCTCGAAGGGGAAGTATGTGCTTCAGGGACAGGGGGAAAATGCCGGCGTCGTCGATATGGGCGAGGGCTGGGGCTTTGCCTTTAAGGTAGAGAGCCACAACCACCCCTCGGCGGTCGCGCCCTTCCAGGGAGCGGCGACGGGAGTCGGCGGCATCATCCGCGACATCATCGCGATGGGCGCCCGTCCCTCGGTCTCGATGGACGGCCTTTTCTTCGGCGACGCTTCGCTGCAGAAGACGCGCAACCTCGCCAAGGGCATCGTCGAGGGTATCGGCTCTTACGGCAACGCGGTCGGCGTGCCGATCGTCGGCGGTAAGACCTTTTATTCGCCCTGCTATAACGACAACCCGCTCGTCAACGCCTTCAGCGCCGGTTTCGTGCGCCTGGACAAGATGGCGAGCTCACAGACGGCCAAACCCGGAGATTACGCGGTATTGCTCGGCTCAAAGACGGGGCGCGACGGCATCGCCGGGGCCTCCTTCGCCTCGCGTGAACTCGACGAGGATTCCAAGGCCAGCAAGCCCCAGATACAGATAGGCGACCCCTTTGAGGAAAAGCTCCTTATCGAGTGCTGCATGGACCTGCTCGACAAGAAGCTCATCGCCTCGATGCAGGATATGGGCGCGGCGGGCATCCTCTCGTCGTCAAGCGAGATCGCCCATAAGAGCGGCTGCGGCATCGATATTCAGGTCGAAAAGATCCCCCTGCGCGAAGCGGATATGCTTCCCTGGGAGATTTTCCTCTCCGAGTCGCAGGAGCGTATGCTCCTGATCGTAGAGGAGGAGAAGCTGGAGCCGGTCTTCGCGATGGCGAAGCATTACGGCCTCGACTGCGCGATCGTCGGTGAGATGACGGACAGCAAACGCTACCGCGTCTATAAGAACGGCGTGCTCGAGGCGGAGCTGCCGACTTCGATACTCGGAGACACGCCGGAGATCCTCTGGCCCGCCGCCGAGCCGAAGGACCTGCCCGCGCGGCAGGCCATTGAACTTTCAAAGCTGGCGAGTACCGATCCCGCGAAGGATCTTCTTGAGATGCTCTCCTGCCCCAACGGGCACCGCAAGGACGCAATCTGGGAGCAGTACGACTCGATGGTACAGCTTCACACGATAGCCGGCCCCGGCGAACCGGCGGCGATCGTCGAGGTTCCCGATACACACCGCGCCTGCGTCCTCACGATGGAGGCCGAACCCTATAAATGCTGGACCGATCCCTACACAGGAGCCTCCGAGGCGATGGCGCTCTCTCTGCGCGGCCTCTGGCTCACGGGCGCTGACGCGCTCGGTATGACGAACTGCCTCAACTTCGCCTCGCCGGAGGTGCCGGAGAAGTTTTACGAGCTTAAGGAATGCCTGCGCGGGCTCGCGGATACCTGCCGCGCCCTCGACTGCCCCGTCGTCTCCGGCAATGTCAGCCTCTACAACGAGACGGCGACGGACCGTATTTACCCGACGCCGCTCGTCGTCACCGCCGGACTTGTCGTAGACCGCGACAGGGTGATCCGCGCGGGAAGGACAAAGGCGGGAGATTTCATCTATCTGGTCGGCGCGCCCGAGGGCTCGCTCGGTGCGACGCGTTATCAGCAGGCGAAGGACGGCAAACCGCTCGGCAAGACGGTGGCCCCCGACGCCGAGGCGGAAAAGGCCTTCCGCGACCGCGCGCTGAAGACGGCACAGCGGCAGCTTGCGAATTCCGGCCGCGTTGTGGCCGGAGGCGGCCTCGCCTCCGCGCTCGCCAACGAGGCTATCGCCTCCGGGATGGGAATGGATATCGAACTGGCCCCGCGGGGCGGCGTTGAGGCGCTCCTCTTCTCAGAGGGCGGCGCGCGCGCCGTTTACGCGGTCTCCCCCGAAAAGGCCGCGGAATTTGAAGCGGCCTGGAGCGGCTTCCCCTGCGTCAAGGCGGGAAGGGCCGGTGGAGATAAGTTCAGCTGGCGGGGCATTCTGACTCTGCCCCTTGAAGAGCTCGCAAAGGCCTTCACGGAGGAAAAATAGCAGATGTGCGGCGTGTTCGGAGCGTATAGTCAGAGCGGCTCGGCGGTACTTGAAGATATATATCTCGGACTCTGCGCCCTGCAGCACAGGGGACAGCTTTCGGCCGGCGTAGCCTGGATCGACGGCGGCTCCGTGCACATCAAGAAAGGTCTGGGCCTCGTCCACGAGGCCCTTTCACAGAGCGAGCTCGCGAAGATAGAGGCGCACACGGCCATCGGCCATGTGCGCTATGCCACCGCCGGCGGTACGCGCCCGGAGGACAGCCAGCCGCTCGGCGCGAATTACGCGCAGGGACCGATAGCGATCGCGCATAACGGCAATCTGACGAACGCCGTGGCGCTTTCGAGCTATCTCGCGAACCGCGGGGCGATCTTCCAGACCTCCTGCGACACGGAGACGATCATTCAGCTGATGGCCCACCAGCCGGGAACGGTGCAGCTTGAGGCGCTGGAGACGGCGCTCTCAAAGATCAAGGGGGCCTACAGCCTCGCCGTCCTGCTCAACGACTGCCTGATCGCGGCGCGCGACCCCTGGGGCTTCCGCCCGCTGGTGCTCGGACGCCGCGACGATACCTATTTCGTCGCCTCGGAATCCTGCGCGCTGGACATCATCGGCGCGGAGCTCGTCCGTGACGTCGAACCGGGAGAGATCCTCGTCATCGACAGGCGCGGCATCATCTCGCGCAAACTGCCGAAGGAGGCGCAGCGCCACCATCACTGTTCCTTTGAATATGTCTATTTCGCGCGGCCCGACAGCGTGATCGACGGACGCTCCGTCTACAGCGCGCGGAAGAGGCTCGGCTCCTGCCTTGCGAAGAGCTGCGGCTGCCCGCGTGAGGCCGTCGTCGCGGGAATGCCCGACAGCGGCACGCTCGCGGCGCTCGGACTGGCCGAAGAGGCGGGCATGGACTTCGAGGCCGGAGTCGTCCGCAACCGTTACGTGGGCCGCACCTTCATCCAGCCGACCCAGCGCGTGCGCGAGGCGGGGGTCAAGATAAAGCTTAATCCGCAGCCGGGGATATTCGACGGCAAGGAGGCGGTCATCGTCGACGACTCTCTGGTCCGCGGCACGACCGCCGGACGCATCATCTCCATGATACGCGAGAGCGGCGCGGAGAGGGTGCATATGCGCATCGCCTCTCCGCCGGTCCGTTACCCCTGTTATTACGGTATCGACACCCCCAGCTCGGAGGAGCTTATCGCAGCGCAGATGGATATCCCGGAGCTGTGTGAAAAGATCGGCGCGGACTCGCTGCGGTATATCAGCTGTGAAGAACTCTGCGAAGCGATAGGGCTGCCGCGCGGAGAACTCTGCACGGCCTGCTTCGACGGCAATTATTTAGAGGAAGAGGACGACCAGTCACTGTTGGAAGTTTAACAAAAGCGAGTAATAAAGACAGTAAAACTGCCCAATAAAAATAAAGAATATGCGGAGGCGCACCAAAATGAATCTGACAAAGAAGGATTTTATCTACGAAGGCAAGGCCAAGAGGCTTTACACGACCGAGGACCCGAACTATGTGATCGTTGAATATAAGGACAGCTTCACCGCCTTCAACGGCCTGAAAAAGGCGACGATGAGCGGCAAGGGCGTGCTTAACAACAAGATATCCTCAAAGCTCTTCCAGATGCTCGCCGATAACGGCGTCGAGTCGCATTTTGTCGAGCAGGTCGACGACACGAACCAGATAGTCAAGCGCGTACAGATCGTACCGCTTGAGGTCATCGTCCGCAACATCACCACCGGCTCTCTCTGCAAGCGCCTCGGCGTGGAAGAGGGCAAGGTGCTTCCCCGCCCGCTCTTTGAGATGTGCTACAAGGACGACGAGCTCGGCGATCCCTTCATCATCGAGGACCACGCGCTGCTCTTCGGCTGGGCGACTGAGGAAGAGCTCGACAAGATCAAGTCGATATCGCTGCGCGTCAACGAAATCCTCAAGGATTATTTCGCGAAGAAAGGCGTCGTGCTCGTAGACTTCAAGCTGGAGTTCGGCAAGGACATGCAGGGCAACCTCATTCTCGCGGACGAGATCTCGCCCGACACCTGCCGCTTCTGGGACAGCTCGACGGGCGACCACCTCGACAAGGACCGTTTCCGCAAGGATCTCGGAGACGTCCTCGGAGCATATGAAGAGATCTGGAAGAGAATATCAGCATAACCAGCCATGAGCGGAATCTTTGGCGCTTACAGCACCACAAATAAGCCCGTCCTCGAAGAGGTCTATCTCGGCCTTTACGCATTGCAGCACCGCGGCCAGGAATCGGCGGGCATCGCCTGGGCCGAGGACGGCCACGTCGCCTCCGTGCGCGGTATGGGGCTGCTGCACAACGCGATAGACCAGCAGCGCCTGGCCGGCGAGAGCGCGAACTGCGCCATCGGCCATGTGAGGTATGTGCCGCTGGAAAGTTCGCAGCTGCATAACGTGCTGCCGATCTGCGCGAACTATGCGCGCGGCCCCGTGGCCATCGCGCATGACGGGCTGGTGACGAATCTTGCGGAACTCACGCGCCAGCTGGAACAGCGCGGAGCGATATTCCAGTCTTCGACGAACTCAGAGGCCATCCTTCACATGATGGCCCAGAAGTCGCACATGCAGCCGATAGACGCGCTCGTCGACGCGCTTAAAAAGCTCGAAGGTTCCTACGCGATCGCGGTGCTGCTTGAGGATTCGCTCGTCGCCGCCCGCGACCCGTACGGCTTCAAGCCTCTTGTGATCGGCGAACGCGACGGAACCTATTACGCGGCCTCGGAGTCCTGCGCGCTCGACATCGTCGGCGCGAAGCTGCTGCGCGACGTCGAACCGGGCGAGATCGTCGTGATCGGCGCGAAGGGCATGAAGAGCCTGCGCGTCCGCCAGGAGCGGTGCGGACGCTGCATGCACTGTTCATTTGAATATGTCTATACGGCGCGCCCCGACAGCATCATCGACGGGCGCTCGGTCTACGAGGCCAGGAAAGAGATGGGCCGCCGCCTGGCCCGCAAGTCGCCCTGCGGCGGCGCGGACCTCGCCGCGGGGATGCCCGACAGCGGCACGATCTCGGCGATCGGCTACGCGCAGGCCGCCGGCACCCCCTTCGAGATGGGGGTCGTCCGCAACCGCTATGTCGGCCGCACCTTCATCCAGCCGACACAGAAGGTGCGCGAACTCGGCGTGAAGATAAAGCTGAACCCAATCGCCGAGATTTTCAAAGATAAGAGGGCCGTCATCGTAGACGACTCGATCGTGCGCGGCACCACCGCCGAACGCATCGTTTCGATGATACGCAACTGCGGCGCGGCGGAGGTCCACCTCCGTATCGCCTCGCCGCCGGTGCTCCACCCCTGCCGTTACGGTATCGACACACGGAAAGAGGAGACTCTCGCCGCGGTGCGCATGACGCTCGACGAACTCTGCAAGAAGGTCGGCGCAGATTCGCTCGATTATCTCACGGAAGAGGATCTCATAGCGGCGATCGGACTGCCGGAGGATAAGCTCTGCACCGCCTGCTTCACCGGCAAATATCTTGAGGAACGCTGATTAAATAGAATCCGTTCAGCAAAACAAAAATGTGCGTTCCGCTGATTAGATGTGTCAGACGCTAAACGGGCTGGCCCCGCATGGGGCGGAGGCGTATATAAAAATACGTTGGAGCCACAGGCGGGGCCTGTCCGTGACGCAGGCGGCACATATAATCAGCGGTTACCTTAAAGGATAGGAGTAAAGAGCCGATGAGTAAGCTCAGTTACGAAAATTCTGGAGTAAGCATCACGGGCGGCGACGCCTGGGTGGAGACGATAAAGGGGCTGCTGTCAAAGCACCCCAAAGATAAGAACTGCGTCGGCGGCGTCGGCGGCTTTGCCGGACTATACCGCATCGGCGGCGGCCAGTGCCTTGCCGCCTGCTGCGACGGCGTCGGGACTAAGCTCGAGCTGGCCAAGGCGACGGGGCTCTATAAGGGACTGGGGCAGGACCTGGTGGCGATGAACGTCAACGACCTGGTGACGGTAGGCGCCCGTCCGCTCTTCTTCCTCGATTACGCGGCCTGCGGCAAGCTTGACGAAACGATATTGAAGCAGATCGTGGAGGGCGTCATCGACGCCTGCGACGAGAGCCTCTGCGCGCTGCTCGGCGGCGAGACCGCCGAGATGCCCGGCGTCTACGGAGCCGACGGCTTCGACCTCGCCGGTTTCTCGGTCGGCATCGTCGACGAGGACAAGATCATCGACGGCAGCAATATCCAGGAGGGCAACCTTCTGGTCGGGCTCCCCAGCTCTGGAGTCCACAGCAACGGCTACAGCCTCGTGCGCAGCGCTCTTGGAAAGGGCGGGCTTGACATCCCTCTCGACAGCACCCCCAAGGGCTGGAGGGAGAGCGTCGCCGAGGCGGTGATGCGCCCGACGAAGCTCTACGTCAAGGCGGCGCTCGCCGCTATCAAGACCGGCGTCGTCCACGGGATGGCTCACATCACCGGCGGCGGCATGTACGGCAACGTCATCCGCATTATCCCCAAGCATCTGGATATCGCGGTGGACTTTAAATCATGGGAACGTCCGGCGATTTTTGACCTGATCCAGAGCGCGGGAATCGACGAAGAGGAGATGCAGCGGGTATTCAACCTCGGCATCGGCTATGTCTTCGTCATCGACGCAACGGAGCTGAAGCGGCTCGAAGAGGCGCTGGCCCCGCTCGGAGAAAAACCCGTCGTCATCGGCGAGGTCATTAAATGTACATCCCGCGGATAGCGATACTTATATCGGGAACGGGAACGAACATGGAGGCGCTTTTAAAGGCCTCCATTACCGGTGAGCTGCCGGCGCAGGTCTCCTTTGTCGGCAGCGACCGGCTGGAGGCTAAGGGACTTTCCACGGCTGCCGCTCTCGGAGCGCAGACGCGGGTCTTTTTTTATAAGCGCGACGGACGCGCCGCGGCGGAAGAGGCCATCGCGTCGGCGGTCGAGGAGACGCACAGCGACTGGATAGTGCTTGCCGGCTTCATGCGCGTTCTTTCGCCCGAGTTCGTGCGCCGCTTCAAGGGGCGGATCATCAACATCCACCCCGCGCTGCTGCCGGCCTTCCCCGGCGCGCACGGCATCCTCGACGCCTGGAACGCCGGAGTTCCGGAGACGGGCGTCACCGTCCACATTGTGGACGAGGAGGTCGACCACGGCCCGATCCTCGCGCAGGAAAAGGTCCGGCGCACCGCCGAAGACACGCTTGAAACGCTGGAAGCGAAGATACACGCGGTGGAACATCAGCTCTATAAACGCACTCTGAAAGAATTTCTGGAGAAACATCCGGTAGATATCGATCAATGGAAGGGTGAAGAGGATGGAAAAGATGGAAACTAGAAAGGCGCTCATCTCCGTCTGGGATAAGACGGGCATACTTGATCTCGCGAAGGGGCTTGCCGCCCACGGTTACGAGATCGTATCCAGCTCCGGCACCGCCAAGCACCTCGAAGAGGGCGGCGTAACGGTCACGGAGGTCGTCGATATGACGGGGCTGCCCGCGATACTCGGCGGCAGGGTTAAGACGCTGCATCCCACGATCATGGGAGGAATTCTCGCAAGACGCGGGCTCGCCCAGGATGAGGAGGACCGGGAAAAATTCAACATCCCCCTCATAGACGTCGTCGTCTGTACGCTCTACCCATTTGAAGAGACGGCGAAGAGCGGCGCGGAGCTCGACAAGCTTATAGAAAAGATAGACATCGGCGGCGTCTCGCTGATCCGCGCCGCCGCGAAGAACTACTGCCACGTCGCGGTCGTCACCGAGATCGGCGACTACGCGCGCGTCCTTGACGAGCTTGAGAAAAAGCAGGAGTTCACGCTTGAATTCAAGCAGGAGCTCGCGCTCAAGGCCTTCCGCTGCACCGCCTCTTACGATTCGATCATCTACCGCGGCCTCTGCCGTGAGCTCGGCATCGCCGACGAGGTGGAGGGCGACAAGGTGCTGCCGCTGCGTATGGAGCAGAAGCTCCGCTACGGCGAGAATCCGCACCAGCAGGCGGCGCTCTTTATGCCCCCGCTCGAGCAGCGTCCCTTTGAACAGCTCTCAGGCAAGGAGCTCTCCTACAACAACCTGCTCGACCTCGACACGCTGCTTCGCGGCTGCTCCGTATTCCAGGACAGCTGCGCCTGCACGATCGTCAAGCATACGACTCCCTGCGGCACCGCCCGCGGAGAGACGCCCATCGAGGCCTTTAAAAAGGCGCTCGCCTGCGACCCCGTCTCGGCCTTCGGCGGCATCATCGGCATGACGCGCAAAGTGGACCTGGATACGGCGAAGACGGTCACCGAGACCTTCTTTGAGATACTGGCCGCCCCCGACTTCGAGGAGGGCGTCGTGGAATACCTGAAAGAAAAGAAGCCCAATCTCCGCGTCCTTAAGATACTGCCCGGCTACGCGCCGAAGCTGCAGATCCTCGGCAACCGCTGCGGCTTCCTCGTCCAGGAGGACAAGCTCCCCGCCCTGCCGCGTCAATCCGAGGGCGAGTGGCACGGTAAGCCGCGCCCGGACCTCTGGGAGGACATCATCTTCGCCTGGAAGACCGCGGCGATCACCAAGAGCAACGCCATCGTGCTCGTCAAGGACGGCGCGGCGGTGGGCATCGGCGGCGGATTCACAAACCGCGTGGACGCGGCGGAGTACGCCATCAAGCTCGCGGGAGACAAGGCCAAGGGTTCTGTAATGGCCTCCGACGCCTTCTTCCCCTTCGCGGATTCCGTCGAACTGGCCCATAAGGCCGGCGTCATCGCCGTCATCGAACCGGGCGGCTCGATCCGTGACAACGAGGTCTTTGAGAAGGCCGAAGAGCTCGGACTCAGCCTCTTTGCCGGCGGCAGCCGCACATTCAGGCATTAGGAGCCGCTAAAATGAAGGTAATGGTACTAGGCGGAGGCGGCAGAGAACACGCGGTCGTCCACGCATTCTCCAAATCAAAGATAACGAGCGAACTGCACTGCTGCCCCGGCAACCCGGGGATCGCGAAGCTCGCGCAGTGCCACGCCGGAGATCCCTGCGATCCGCAGGCGATGAAGACGCTCTGCGAAAAACTCGGCATCGAACTCGTATTCGTCGGACCTGAGGCGCCGCTTGTGGCCGGTACGGCGGACGCGCTGCGCGAGGCGGGCATCCTCGTCATGGGCCCCGGAGCCTCCGGCGCGCGCCTCGAGGGCAGCAAGGCCTTCTCCAAGCAGTTCATGAAGAGACACGGCGTTCCAACCTCCGACTTCGATCTCTGCACCAACCTTGAGGAATGCAAGGCCGCGCTCGCAAAACGCAGCGCGCCCTTCGTCGTCAAGGCCGACGGCCTCGCCGCCGGCAAAGGCGCCTTCCTCCCGGAAAGCTACGATGAGGCCGTCGCGACCTGCCGCATGATGCTCGAGGAGCAGAAGCTGGGTACCGCGGGCAATCTCATCGTCGTCGAGGATTACGTTCAGGGCATGGAGATGACCGTGCTCGCCATCACCGACGGCGAGACGGTGCGCATCCTGCCTTCGAGCCAGGACCACAAACGGGCGCTCGACGGAGACAAGGGGAACAATACCGGCGGCATGGGGGCCTACTCGCCCGTACCCTGGGTCGACGACGCCTTCATGAAGAAGGTCACAGACGAGGTCCTCACCCCGACGGTCGACGGCCTCAAGGCGGAAAAGATTCCCTTCTGCGGCGTGATATACGCGGGAATCATGATCAAGCCCGACGGTTCGCTCTCCGTCCTCGAATATAACGTGCGCCTCGGCGACCCCGAGACGCAGGTGGTGCTGCCCGCCTTCGGCGGCGACTTTGGCGAGGTGATCCTCGCCTGCGCCAAGGGCGAGCTGGCCGATATACCCTGGCCCGGCGCGAAGCTGGTCGCCCTCGGCGTCGTCATGGCCTCCGGCGGTTATCCCGACACCTTTGAAAAGGGCTATCCTATCAGCGGCGCCGACGAAGAAATTGAAAACACCTTCGTCTACCACGCCGGTACGAAGCTCAACGACAGGGGCGAGCTGGTCACGAACGGCGGCCGCGTCCTCACCGTCGTCGGCCTCGCGGACGATCTGCCCACGGCGCGCGAACGCGCCTACAGCAGGGTGAAAAAGATCAGCTTTGAAAAGGCCCACTACCGGAACGACATCGGCGACAAATCGCTGAAGAGATAATAAATTCGCTTACGAAAAGGGGAAATAAAATGGCACCGAAAATCGGCATCATCATGGGCTCCGCCTCGGACATTCCCGTCGTGGAAAAGGGAACGCCAGTCCTTGAGGAGCTCGGCATAGAATTTGAAGTGGCGATCGCCTCGGCGCACCGCACGCCCGCGGACGTCGAGAACTACGCGAAGGGCGCGCGCAAGCGCGGCATCAAGGCGCTTGTCGCCGTTGCCGGGCTCTCCGCGGCGCTCCCCGGAGTGGTCGCCGCCGCAACCACGCTGCCCGTCATCGGCGTCCCCGTCAAGGGCGGCGCGATGGACGGACTTGACGCGCTGCTCTCGATCGCGCAGATGCCCCCCGGCGTCCCCGCCGCCTCCGTCGGCCTCAACGGCGCGAAAAACGCCTGCCTGCTGGCGGCGCGCATCGTCGCGGCAACCGACGACGAACTGACGGCAAAGCTCGAAGCCTACGCGGAAAAAGAGGCCAGCAAGGTGCGCGAGAGCCGCAAGAAGCTCGAAAACCTCCCCGCCGCCCCCGCGGACGCCTATTAAAAAATCATTCGCGATAACAGAAGAGGAGCCCTGGAAAATCCGGGGTTCCCCGCTTTGTGTACGGATAATTTATTTAGCAGGTCTTTCCATCGGCGGCAGTTGTCGCAAATTTTGCGACAACTGAATCATTCAACTTTTCCTCGGTGCGGGATTCCGCAATCATAATAGCCACTGGCTGCTTCACGCCAACAACACGCAAAAAATGCGTGTTGTTCTCCAAAGACAACTCATCATCGGCAAAGACATTGTTGATATGTTTGCGAATCGTCTTCTCATCCTTATCAAACAATAACGCCATTTGATTTGCCGTCAGCCAAACCGTATCGCGTTCGGGAGATACGGGAACCTCAAGCGTAACATCTTTATCAGTGAAGAGGGCGATCTTGCTTTCCACCGGCATCATCCGCCTTTCAGGGAAATACGGCCCTTTGCCTATCCCTTTAATCCCCGGCACTCGTATACGAAGGCCGGGGGAATGTTCATCATCACAAATCGAATTTTGACCTCTTTGAATATCCGCTCAAAGGCGCTCTTCATATGGAGGGAATATTGAAAAGCGACAAACATGCCGTCCTCGGCGAGGGTGCGTGAGATACCGTCGAGCACGGCGGCGGTGACCTCCTGCGGCAGAACCGCGTAAGGCAGGCCGGAGACTATCAGATCAACCTTGCGAAGCCGCTCCTCTCTGAGTACATGCGGCAGCCGCCTCGCGTCGTCGTAGATATCGAGCCCCGTATCGCGTATCAGCTTCTGCCTGAGGTCGTCCTCTATCTCAAATACAAAGAGCCTGCTCTGCGGCAGCTTGTTTTTCATGATCGCCTTCGTCACAACGCCGGTACCGGCGCCAAACTCCGCGATACAGCCGATTTTGTCCCAGTCTACATTACATAGCATGGAAGCAACAAGCTGCGGGGAGCTGGGAGTAATGCTGCCGATCATACGCGGCTCCGCGACAAATTTTTTTATAAAGAGCATCTTTTCCTTTATATTTTGATCGACCTGTGGCATATAACTCCTCCAGCAAAAGGTTTTACTCTGATAAACTATCAGTAATTCTTTATTTTGTACAGCCTTTTGCGGAAAATTAACTGGAAAAAATGCTCAGGTACTTATCGCCGCGGTCCGGCTGGACCGTGACGACGACATTGTCCCGCGGGAGGTCGGCCGCGACCTTCAGCGCCGCCCAGACGTTGGCTCCGGTGGAGATGCCGCTGAAAAGGCCCTCCTCGGCGGCCAGCCGGCGCGCGGTCGACAGGGCATCTTCGTCGGTGACGGTCATGAACTCGTCGATCTCCGAGACGGCGAGGTTCGCGGGGACAAAGTTCGCGCCGATCCCCTGGATCTTATGCGGACCGGCCTTGCCCCTCGTGATCAGAGGGCTGGACGCCGGTTCCACGGCGATGACCTTCACCTCGGGAAACTCTTTGCGCAGGGCGCGGCCGACGCCGGTGACGGTGCCGCCGGTGCCGAAGGAGGCGACAAAGGCCGCCAGCTTCTTGCCGTCGGGCAGCTGGGCCAGGATCTCCGGCCCCGTGCTCTCCTCATGCGCGCGCGGGTTGCCTGGGTTGGAAAACTGGTCGAGCATCAGCGCGTTCGCATCCTCGGCCAGCATTCTTTTCGCCTCGTTTACCGCGCCCGCCATCCCCTCGGAGGCGGGGGTCAGCACAAGCTTCGCGCCAAAGGCGGCAAGCACCGCGCGGCGCTCCTGCGACATCGATTCCGGCATCGTCAGGACCACCGGCAGACCGAGCGCCCGTCCGAGCATCGCAAGCCCAATGCCTGTGTTGCCGCTCGTCGGCTCCACGATCACCGTCTTTTCCGTGAGCTGGCCCTGCCGCTGCGCCTCTTTCAGCATACCCCAGGCGGCGCGGTCCTTGATCGAGCCTCCTGGGTTGCCGCCCTCGAGCTTTATCCAGACCTGCGCGCCGCCGCCGTCCCTTTTGAGCCGGTAGAGCGGCGTACCGCCCACCAGCTCCATTATTTCCAAATCTTCAACGTTCTTCAAGTTCTCCCCGCCTATCCTTTATATGCCGTGCTGAATGCCTTTTCCACACCCTCTTCGGTGGGAACTCCCTCGGCGATCTTCTCGCTGCCGACAAAAAATGTGGGGACGTAGTAATAATCGTATTTGTCGGCAACTTCGGGCTCCTTCTTTTCGTCGATCATGACGAAGGGCACCTCTTTGTATTCCGGGTGCCTGGCAAGCAGCTCCGATATCATCTCCTCAGCCCGTTTGCAGTGCGGACATCCCTCGAACATAAACATCTTCAATTCCTTCATTGCTGCCACCATTCCTTTCATTTTATCTATTGCCAATATTATATAACTTTTGCGCACGGCAGAGACGGAATATTACGCACCGTATATAGACATTCGCCGCGCCATTTAACAAGAAAAAAGAGGGAAGGATAAAAATCTTAATGTATATCAATAATACCGGCGTCACAATCAATAATGCCCCTCAGGGAAGATATAACGTAAAGAAGATGGAAATAATGGAAGGCTGTGTTCGTTGAAAACTTTACATACGCCGTTCGCTGTTTATTTCAATACTTCACGCAGGATCGCGCATTGATCGTCGAATTTGCGGGGGGAACGTTCTTTCAATATATCGATATTGCGAAGCTTCCAGAGTATCGCGGGGAGTCTCGCGGCGTCTGGAGCTTCAAAGAGGCTCCAATCGGGGGCACCTTCGGCGAACGATATGAGGAATTTTCGGTCGGCTTCGTTCAATAGGGCAGGAAGAGCCGCGAAGAGCATTTCTCTCGTCTTGACGTAATCCTCATAGGTGAAGGGCATAGCGCTCATTCCAACAAATTGGTTGTCAAACGCCTCCTTCATATCGTGCGCGTTGGGTGCGAGCAGCTCATGGATTGGGCGATTATGGCTTAACAGGCAGATGATGAAACCAAGGACAATTCGCCTGTCGAAGCCATTCCCCGAACCCGATAGAAACGGAGCCAAATCGAACAAATCGCGGGGGTGTTGGCGGTCGAGCGCAGCGCAGATTTTTCCACCGTATAACTCCTCTCTCGATATCACCGGCATCTCCGTGTACTGGCCGAGAATTTCTTCGGCGTCTGGGTGCACGGGCATCGTGCGTATGGGAAAGACGTGGCCGCGCATCGTAGTGTTCACCTCGATTTTGACAAGGGCTTCAGGCGTCCGGCAAAGCAGCTTATATTCCAGCGATTCCACGCCAAGGTTGGCAAACTTTATCCCGTGGATACGCTTTGATAAGTCCTGCCTGATCGATGTCAGATGTTTGACAATAGAGCCAAGGGCTTCGGCACGTTCGCTGAAATGCGGGTAACAGAGGTCGATATCGACTGACAGGCGCGGCAGTCCGCGCTCGAAAAGATTGATGGCAGTTCCGCCTTTGAGCGCAAACGCACCATTTCGCGCAATCGCCGGAAGAATCCGCACAACAAGGTGAAGCTGCTCCATGTAAGATTGAGCGAAACAGTTCATTGCCATAACCGATTCAGTTCCTGGGGTATCACCAGACCGTATCTTTCGAGATAAACGCCATTCTTGCCCAAACTGCGCACCCCCTTGCCAAGGGATATTTTATCCCGGTCGAGCCGCTGTGCCCACGAATGACCAGCGCGATCCGCAAATAGCAAAAACGTCCGCTTGACGCGTATGGAATTACAGCCCGACAGAAGCTCCTGCAGCAGCTGGGGACGCAGCGTGTCGAGATTTTCTGTCAGTTGATATGCCTCGCTATAGCTTATCGTCTGCGGTGCGAGGTGCAATGTTTCAAGTATCGCCCTCTCCGGGCTGGAGCAGCGAATGGAGATGGTCTTGTGAGGTATATCCGTGATGCCGGCACGATCGTCCATCAGAAACGACGTATGACAGAGACAAAACTTCGTGCGTCCAGCCGCATCCTCTGTCCACGCCGGAAGGATACGCGTTTGACTGGAAAATATAAAGACGCGCTCCCCTTCTCCCCGCAGAAACTGCGCATATCCTTGAAGCGCGAGCGCCGTCCTCGCCCCTATATGGACCGGCATATTGATCTGCGATTGAAGAGCATAAAGAATACCCTGCCAATCGAGCATGTCGCCCGGCCAGATATAAGCGCCGCGCCCGATCCGCTCAATCCACCCGCTTCGCCGGTAATACTGCTGCAAGTTCGGCGATATGCCCGACCTCGTCAGATACGACGCAAGTAAAGGAACTCCTGGTATCCGTATGGCAGCCAATAATTTTAATTTTCGCTCTTCATTGTTAATCATGTTAGTATTATAACGCAAATTTTAAAATAGGAGTATCACCTGTTCCGCTGAAAAAGAAAAGGCCTTCGACGCGACGCGTATCCCGACGAAAGCCGTTGCCGTCGTCGTCATTCACACCACGCAAGAGGGACATACAGACCATTTTCGAGATGTAATGACGCCTTTCGAGCTGTGGGCGCATCTTTGGTTTTGTCCATAACAACTGTTCACCTCATCCGATAGTATTTCTCGGGGACCTTTATCTTGTCCATTCCGAGAGGCCCTCTGCCAAAGACGTAGGTATCCTGGTAGATGAGCAGGAAGTTTTTCATCTTCACTCCCGTGGCGGCGTCGGTATAGGCGCTGCTGTTCCAGGTCATCCCGGGAGAAAATACCGCGAAGGCCTTCATCACATCGGCCTGGCGGTTCAGCTTCGCCCTCTTCTCCACCACGCGTTTGCCAATTTCGCCGAGGGCGGTGGTGATACAGTAGCCAGAGGGATAGGCCCAGGTGGCGAGGCGCCCCTTTCCGCCTTTGGCGACAACGGCCTCCTCTATCTTGGCAAGGATCGCCTTCCAGTCGCCTTTCTCCTTGCTTAGGTCGATGCCCAGCGCGCCCGCGTAGCCCTGCAGCGGCGAATCGGTCTGCACATAGTAACCGCCGAGCTCCGTTATCTTCTTCAGCAGCGGCTCGACCTGCGCGTCGTTGGTGCTGAAGAAGGCGGTCGCTTTTCCGTACTTCTGGAGCCAGGCGGAGGTCTTTTCCAGGACGTACTGCTGCGCTCCCGCGACACCGACGTCACTTGTCGGGTCGGGGGCCGTCTCAAAGACAAAGCGCAGCCCGAGGTCTTTACAGGCCGCCTCCATTATCTTGCGGCGGCGCGATAGCAGCTCATAGCTCATATGGCGCGGGAAGGATATGTGCACGTAGGTCTTGGCGCCGAGCTTTTTAGCCGCCGCGGGCATGATATAGCCCATCGCAAGGTTGTCGGAGTTCACTATCAGGTCCGCGACCTCGCCGATAACGTTCGGGTCCTCCTGCGGCTGTCCCGTGAGGCAGAGGATGTCGCCGCGTTTCTCCTTTATTCGGCGAAAGGCCTCGGCCGTACCGGGAACGCCCTCCATGACCACAACAGCCTTCATCTTTGGGTCGTCCGCAAGTCCGGCTATCTGGCTGATGACGGTCTCCATCTCCGCGCCGAAGTTGTCCGGATAGGTGACATGCTTTATCATGCCGCCCTTGGAGGCGTCGCCGTACATCGAGATGAGCTTTTCCGCACCGCGGACATTATCCTCTCCCTGCGAGACCGTTCCCGTAACGACGCCGATATGAAACGGCGCGGCGGCGGATGCGGGGAGGGCGTAAAGCAGAAACAGCACCGCTAAAACAATCAATTTCCTCATCATTCAAACCTCCATATCTCTTTAGTCCTCATAGTCTAAACGGCCAGGATCTTCGTTATCGCCGCCTCGATATTCTCCGCGGTGGCTTCGGCGTCGCCCGTGAGGCGGCCGCATATTTCAGTGCCGCCGCTCATAAAGATGATTGTCGGCACGCCGCGCAGAGCCAGCGTCTTCATTATCTCCCGGTTCTCCGCCCTGTTCATCTTGAGAAATATGATACGGTCCCCGTATCTTTCGCCCAGCGCCGCGAATTTAGGCGCGAGCGCCAGACAGGGAGGTCAGCCCGGGTCCCATATATCAAGTATCACCGGCTTCACGGCGGAGGCATTGCGGACCTCCGGCTCAAAGTCCTCCGCGTTGATGGACTTCAATCAGATCACTCTTCTCTCGATAGTCATTGTCTCTGACGATATTATAGCGCCCGTCCCCCTACTCTGAAAGCGGTGAGGGCAAAATCGCAGTTGGACCTCACCGCTAGTCTTGGGGCTTGAATATATCTTCTGCGCCTTGCGCCGCCTTCGCCATGTCTTAGTAATTCAATAATTTTGAATTAACAATTCAAATCGTTCAATTTGATTCCTGTTATCAACACTGTTAGTATAGAAGGGCCGGGTGCGCATGACGCCGTTGGATGCTAAAAAATAAAAATACCGGTCTTATCAGGAGGAGCCAGCATGGATAAAAAACTTTTAACTTCAAAGATCAAACGCCGCGCGCTGGAACTTGGTTTCGCAAAGGTGGGAATAACAACCGCCGACGACTTTCCAGAATACGAGGCCGAGCTTCATTACCGCCCTGGATATCGTCCCTGGATCAATCCAGACCGCAGCGAAGACCCGGAGAGATCCTATCTCATCGAAGGAGTACGTCCGCGCGGCATCATGCCCGGAGCTAAATCCATTGTATGCGCCGTTTACGACTATTCAAGGTTAGCCTATCCGGAGGAGCTGACGGCAAGTGTCGCCCGCGCCTATCTCAGCCGCGCCTATGTCCCCCTGCCGGACTCCATCTGCGGGCTGCGCGCGCGAGCGCTGCACGACTATCTCACCTCGCTGGGATGCCGCGTGTACGACGGCGACAAAGAGCTGCCGCAGCGGCTCTGCTGCGCGCGGGCCGGCGTCACCACCTACGGGCGCAACAACTTCGCCTACGCCGAGGACTGCGGTTCTTTTGTAATCCTCTACACATACCTGACCGAGGCCGAGCTGGAATACGACGCCCCTACCGTAAGGTGCGACTGTCCGTCTGGCTGCCGTAAGTGTGTGGAGGCCTGCCCTACCGGCGCGCTCTACGCGCCAGGCAAGCTGTCCCCTCAGAGGTGCCTGCTCTACAGCCACATGCGGGACAGCGCCGTGCCCGCCGACATCATGGAGGCAAACGGCACCCTCATCCACGGCTGCGACCGCTGCCAGACCGCCTGCCCGCGCAACATACCGGTCATGAGGAGGGCGGCGGAGAAAGACCCGTTTTTGGAGCTGCTAAAAAGGGAGTTCGACCTTGAAAAGATATTGTTCATGGACGACGCCTACTACGAAAGGGTCGTAAGGCCGATAATGTATAACTATATCCGCAAACCCGAGGTCTTTCGCCGCAACGCCGCCATCGCCATCGGCAACACGAACGACGCCGGTTATATACCGGCGCTGAAGACCGCGATAGAGCGCGGTGAACCGATAGTCCGCGAAGCCGCCGCCTGGGCGCTTGAAAGGATCGGCGGCGGCCCGCGCTGAAAGACCGATAATAAAATTTCCCTGAACGCTCCACGCATGAGAGCCGTTTTATTTCGGTCTCTTGCCTGAATCAAGGCCGCCGCTGCGTTATTTTACGTTAACTGAAACTTTGGTTTGACGTTATTATAACGCGGCGGCTTGTGTACTTGAGCGACGGAGGATAAAATTATCTGGGCGTTAGGCCACTCTAAGGAGGCAGTTTAATTATGAAATATAAAATAGACGCGGCGGACAGAGGCCTTTTTTACAGCAGGAACGATCCTAAGGACCGCCGCTTGGGCGAGCTCATCACCCGCGAAAAGATAGAGGACGTAACGGAGGGGACTGTCGCAATCATCGGCGTCCCCGAAGACCGCGGCATAACGGCGAACAAGGGACGCGCTGGGGCGGCCGGAGGGCCGGACGATATCAGGCGGCGGCTCTACCGTCTGACGCCGGGTTTCAGCGGCGACTTTCACCGCCTGCGGATCGTCGACGTCGGCAACGTCAGCACGAAAGAGCTGACGCTCGCGGAGGTCCACGCGGCGGAGACCGAGGCGGTCGCGGAGATCGTCGCGCGCGGCGGCCTGCCGATAGTTCTGGGCGGCGGCCACGACCTCACATATCCCGGAGTGGCGGGGCTCGTAAAGGGCGCGAAGATCGGACGCGACGGCATGGGGCTGATAAACGTCGACGCCCACCTCGACGTGCGCAGCGACGAAAACGGCATCAACAGCGGCACCTCTTTCTACCGCGCGCTGACACAGCTGCCGGACAGGGCGCTCTGCGGCGAGGCCTTCGTCGAATTCGGCATTCAGGAGCAGTATAACTCGCCCTATTATTACAACTGGGTGCTTGAGCAGGGCGGCCATGTGATAACCCTGCGCGAGGTCTCGGAGAGGGTGATGGAATTTTTCCTCCAGGCGCTGAACGCCGCCGGGAAAAATAACCGGGCGATCGCCGTATCTCTCGACATCGACGCGGTGCGCAGCACCGAGGCTCCCGGAGCCTCGGCGAGCAACCCCAGCGGCCTCAAGGCCCCGGAGCTGGATAAGATCGCCTATCTCGCCGGGCGCAGCGTTAAGGTAAAGTACCTCGACATTATGGAGGTCTCGCCGCTTCTCGACGAAGACCACCGCACGGCGGCGCTGGCTGCCTCGGCGCTCTTCTCCTTTTTCCGGGGACTCTGCGAGAGGTAATAAAGAATTACCGTTAAATGAGCGCGGCGGCGGCCTCAAGATAGGCGGCCGCCGCCTTCATATCGAGAAGATAGCCGCCCTCCGCGGACGGGGAGGCGACAGAGACTCCAAACCAGTGGGGAACGGGCGCGGAATATGCCGTCTCTATCGCGGGCGGCGCGGACAAATTTCCAAGATAACGCGGCGCGGCGGCGAGCGCCTCCGTGAATTTCCCGGAGGGGGCTTCTTCGCCCTTATGCCAGAAGGTAAGGCCTCCGAAGGATTTCCAGCGGTTGATCAGCCCCAGCTCCATAAAGGCCGGCTCCCCGGCGAAGAGGCGCAGCCCCAGCCTTCGTTCCGTTTCGGCCAGGAGGCCGCCGACGGATACCGGACGCCGCGAAAGAAAAAGCTCCGCCGCTTCAGCGGCCAGTGACCTGATTTCATCCGAAAATTCCAGCCGCATACCGATAAAGGCCGCAAGACGGCCGCCGTCATACGGCATAGCGAAGAAGGCCTCAAAGCCCAGCCGCCCGCCGCGAAGAGAGTCCAGCCACGCCGAAAGTTCCGTCATCAAGCCGCCGGGCTCGACGACGACGGCCTCCTCCCAGCGCGATTCCGGCGCGAACTGGAGTTTTTCTATGCGGCAGAGGCCAACCTCCGGCGGCAGCAATCAGCTCTCCTGCCAGACGGCGGCGCTTACGGCGGGAACCGCCGCGTCGGAGCTCAGCGTCAGCGAGATATCCTCGCCGGGCAAGGGAAGATAGGAGATGAGAACAAAGTCTCCCCGCTCGAGCGTCACCCGCGCGAAACGGCCATCTTTTTCCACCTCGGCGGCGACACCGTCCGCGATCGCGTATAGGCCGTACCAGCAGCGCAGCGCCTGCGGCATGGGCAGTTTTATCTTTTTATTAGCGGCGACAGATTCCATCTTTCCGCCGTAACCCTTGACCGTCATAAGATTGAAGTCAACACACCTGCCGGAAGATTTCGTCTTCCATTCGCCCTCGAATTCCTCCGTATCGGCGAGCGGTATCATCACGCGGCTGCCGATCCCCTCGTGCGTAAGCTCGATGCCGCCCTCAAGCAGCATCAGGTGCCGGTGTATCCCGGGAAGCGGCGTAAATACCGATTCCTCATCCTCAACGACCGCCGAGCTGATGCGCCAGTCAAATTTTCTCGCGCCGTAATCCGCTCCCTCGGGCCATATCGCCAGCTGGGTTGTGATTCCGCCGCTCCACCGTTTATGTTCCAGCTCGTCTTTACGTACTACCAGAATACCCGCCTGTACCAATTCAACGCCCCCCTCAAGTCTTCGATATGTTCCTCGCTGAACACCCTTATTCCATGCGCGGCAAGCAGCCGCGCCGTGACGCCCGCGCCGTGTACCTGCCTGCCGGTAAAACTGCCGTCGTATATCATATTCGAGCCGCAGGAGGGGCTGCGCTCTTTGAGCAGGGCGAAATCACAGCCGAGGAGCTTCGCCGCGCGCAGCGCCTCCTGCGCTCCCCTCTCAAAGGCCTCAGTATTGTCCCGACCGTCAGACTCGACCACGCGCCCGTTCAGTATCTCGTTGGGCGCGCGCGGCGTCGGCAGCCCGCCGAGCTGTTCGGGACAGACCGGTATCAGACAGCACTCTTCCAGCAGAGCGACGACGCGCCCATCCTCGCAGCCGCCGCCGCAATAGCGGCAGTTCATCCCCAGAAGACAGGCGCTCACAAGCAGCCGCACAGATTTATCTCCCATCGGTCGTCCGCTCCTTCATAATATATTTTCTAAAAGAATATCACAAAACCGCTTTTTAAGCGCTTATACGTTACCCTTTCAACCATTATGTTATACTGTATATCACAAAATCAGGGCGGTTTATCACCGCCGTGGGTCCGTTAAAAAACAGGGAGGTTCAAGTTATGTTATTTACAGGTAATTTTTCAAAAGATGATCTCGCTAAGAGTAAAAAGAGGTTCTATTGGGTCGGCGGCATCATGCTCGTCATCGGTTTTCTCTCGCTCGCGATGCCGATGCTCGCCTCTTTCGCGATAGAGACGATGGTGGGCTTCTTCCTGCTGGCGGTCGGCTTCGGCAACGCCTTCGGCGCCTACTCGGCCCTCCGTATCGGAGACAGCCCCTGGCAGCAGGCTTTCATGGCCTTCATCTCCATCGCCGCGGGAGTCATCTTCCTCATCCATCCGGTCGCGGGGGTGATGACCCTCAGCATACTGCTCGCGGCCTATTTCCTGATAGACGGGGTGACGAAGATCGTCGAATACTTCCGCGTAAAGTCTATCGGCGGTTCGTTGTGGATCATGCTTTCCGGCATTCTCGGAATCATCCTCGCCTTCATGATGTGGCAGAACGTTTTCACAGGCGCGGCGGTGATCGGGATCATCCTCGGCATAAACCTGATCTTCAGCGGCATGAGTCTTATCATGCTTGGCCGCGGCTGCTCCGACATGTCAAAGAAGATGTAATCAAAAAGACCTTTTACAGATAGGTTACAGACAGAGGAGAGCTTCGCCGGACGGCAAAGCTCTCCTTTTTTTATCGCTCTATGGATCACCGCACCTTTGACTGGGACGATATTCGGATGATGTGATTCGGCGAGACGCCGATGACGCGCTTGTCCTTTTTCAGCCGTTCGATAATCTCCGCCGTTTCCAGCGAAGACTTAAAATGTGCCGTGCCGCTCAGTGAGTCCTCGTAAATCGGAGAAACGTAGACCACCTCGGCTCCGACGGACTTCGCTATCTCGCCACAGAGCGCGGCAAATAAGACGTTCCTATCGCTGGAGGCGCGTACCTCATCCGGAAGGCGCACAAGCACCAGAGCGTCTCCCTTGACGACGGGGGCCCCTTTTTCGGTACCTTTCTGAATCTGCGGCGCGCAGGCGCAGGCAGCGGAGGCCGCGCCGAGCAGCAGCGCCGACATTATAATCAGCGACATCATCTTCGGCAAACCGTTCACCATCCTTTATTTCCTTCCCGCGCGGCGGATAAATGGCAGCAGAGCCGCGCCAATCAGAGCCAACGCTCCAAAGCCGGCGGCGCAGCCGCCACCGCTGGAACCGCCGCTTGACGGCTGTCCGTAGTTATAGGCGCCGAGGACGTTCAGCATACCATATTTTGAATAACCCTCCGCAAGCAGACCGTGCTCCGCGCCGTTCAGCAGCATCGACCTGATTTCCGCCGCGCTCTTATCGGGATATAACGAACAGAGCAGCGCCGCCGCGCCCGCCACATACGGCGAAGCCATCGAGGTGCCGCCGATAGAGACATAACCGCTGGGATCAAAGGTGTCTACATCGCTGCTTGGATTGACGATCCAGCTCCTGCGGCAGGTGCTCAGTATATTGTCGCCGGGAGCAAATATGTCCACCCACTTGCCGGAGGAGCTGTAGTTTGAGTAAACGGCGCATCCGTCGCCACTCGTAGAGGCCCCGACGGAGATCATGTTTTCCACTTTGAAGCAGGCCGGGTAAGAGAGTTTTCCGCGGTAATCAAATTTTTCCGTATCATGAGGATCGTCGATATTCTGCCCCTCGTTGCCCGCCGCCGCGCAGATGATTATCCCAGCGTCGCTCAGCTGCTTTACCTTTGCCCCGTAGGGGGAGAGCTCCTCTTCCTCCGGCCCCGCCCACATGCCGATCGACATGTTTGCGACGCGGATGTTCGCGCCCGCCCTCTTCGCGGCGACGATGAAGTCGATAGCCCGCATTTGGTCGCTGACCAGCGCCGTCACCCCGTATTTGCCATATTCATCGCGATACATGGAAAACACGTTGGCGGCCATCAGCTTAACATGCCAGTTGGCGCCGGCGACGCCGATACCGTTGCCGCCGACGGCGCCGACGATCCCCGCGACATGCGTGCCGTGGCCGTTAACGTCGCCGACGATGCGCATTCTGCCAACGTCGCCGCAGTCTATGTCCGCGGAGGTGGCTCCCTCCGTGCCGCCGGGGCCGACGGGGACCGCAGGGAAGAAGCCGTCGTCATGGATCAGCCCCTCTTTATCTGCATATAGGCCTCTGCTGTGGCACCAGACCCCATGGCTGCCTTTAAATTCACCGACATCCAGCGAAACGCCGTTATTTTTTATACCGTTCAGCAGTTTCTCATCGAAGACGAACATATTGTCTTTAAGGTCCTCATGGTCGTAGATGACGCCGGTGTCAAAGACGACGGCGACGACCTCTTGGGAACCGGTCCCTTGCTCCCACACCTCGGGCAGTTTTATCCTTTCAGAACCCCACTGTTCGTTCCACCTCGGGTCGTTGGGGGTTACGGAGCTGACTGGCATCATATAATTCGGCATCGCCGAGACGACGTTGGGATTTTCCTTCAGCCGCGTTATCAGCTGCGCCGTCGTCTCTCCCGCCGCGGCCCTGAAATGGGCCAGGGCAAGCAGCTCCGTTCCGGCAGAGGATGTCCTCTTTGCGGATGCGGCGGCCTGTACCTCTCCGGCGGCTATCGGGCTGAACACCTGGATGAGCTCGGCTCCGGACTCCACGGCGGTCGATGAGGCAGACGCCGCTGCGGAGGTTTTTGCCGACATGACGCCCGCGGCCACGTTTCCGGCTGGCGTCATCTTTATCGCCGCGATCGCCTCACCCTCGACATACCGCGGACCGGCGTATGAGGGCAGCGCGGCGAGCAGGCAAAAGAGAGTTAAAATCAATATCTTTTTCAATGAGACATCCCCTTTTTAATAATTTTAAACAGCTTAATTAAATTACATATCTAAGCCTATTTATTATACACACAGCAAAGCCTGCCGGCATCAGCGGTCCACACAAAAGATGGACGGCCCCGACAGGACCGTCCGACGCGGAAACTACGCCGTCATCTATTATGCTTCGTTTTTGTCAGGGCGGTCGTCATCCATTTTTTTCACATACTTATTTAGCATCCTGACCAGGATATCCAGATCGATAGGTTTGGCTATATGACCGTTCATGCCGGCCGCAAGCGCGGCGGAGACGTCTTCGCTGAAGGCGTTGGCGGTCATCGCGATTATCGGCATCGTCTTCGCCTCCGGGTGTATCGAACCTCTTATCGTCTTCGCGGCGCTGTAGCCATCCATCACCGGCATCTGGATATCCATGAAGATGGCGTCGTAGGTGCCGCTCTTTTCGGCCATGAAAGATTCCACGCACCTCTGGCCGTCTCCGGCGCAGTCCACCGTGACGCCGATAAGTTTGAACATCTCTACGGCGATTTCGCAGTTGAGTTCGTTATCCTCGGCAAGCAGTATGTGCACGCCGTCAAATTTCTGCCGCCCAGCCGCCGCGCTCTCATCAATCTTTCCGTGCCGGTGCCCGCGGACAGCCATCAGGGTGTTATACATGGAAGACTGAAAGAATGGCTTGGCTAAGAAGGCGTCCGCTCCAGCCTCTCTGGCCTCCTGCTCTATGCAGCTCCAGTCATAGGCGGTTATTATAATTATGAGAGTATCGGGCCCAACGATCCGCCTGATATTTCTTGTAGTTTCGATACCGTCCATTTCTGGCATCTGCCAATCTATAAAACAGACGTCGAAATCCTCTCCCGTCTCATGTGCCGACCGAACCGTCCTTACGGCCTCTTCCCCGCTCTGCACCCACTGAGCGGCAATTTTCATCCTCTCCAGAAGTATCTTCGCATGTTCGCAGGTGCCAAGGTCATCATCCACAATGAGGACGCTTAGCGATTCGACGGATGCTGGCGGCCTTAACAGAGATGAGCAGCCGCCGGGCAGCGCCAGCGGAAGTTCTACGGTGAAGGAGGTGCCCCTCCCGATCTTGCTCTTGACCTGAATCGTACCGTCCATCAGCGAGACGAGGTTTTTCGTGATCGACATTCCCAGCCCCGTGCCGCCATATTTTTGTGAGATCGTACCGTCGGCCTGTTCAAATGGCAGGTAGAGCCTCTTCAAAAATTCCTCGCTCATCCCGATCCCTGTATCGCTGACGGTAAAATTCATGCGTACGCCGCCGTTTTTCTGCGGTATCTGTTTGATATCGAGTGTTATACTGCCGCCGCTGGGGGTAAACTTTACGGCGTTGGAAAGCAGGTTCAGCAATATCTGATTGAGCCTCATGCAGTCGCCGACGACCATCTCTTCGTCGACGCCATTCAGCCGCACCTCAAAGCCGATCCCCTTGTCACGCGCCTGCTGATATATTATGGAGGAGACAGAGTCCGTAAGCTGGCGCAGCTCAAAGGGTTCCTTAGTTATCGTCAGCTTGCCGTCCTCGATCTTTGAGATATCCAGCACGTCGTTGATAAGCGATAAAAGATGCTTGGATGAAAAGCCAATCTTTCTAAGGCAGTCCTCCACACGGTCACGTTCCGTGATATGCGCCGCGGCGATCGTCACCATGCCGATTATCGCGTTCATCGGCGTACGTATCTCATGGCTCATCCGCGATAGGAAGTCACGCTTCGCGGAGTTGGCCCGCTGTGCGCCGACAAGGGCGTCCTTGAGCGTCTGCTGTGACTCTCTTTCTTTCGTCTCGTCGGAGATGACGATGACATAACGGGCTATTCCGTCGTTTCCAACGGTAGGAAGCACCTTCATGTTTATATATCTTTTCTGCATGGTATTCAGCCCGCCAAGGAGAAAATTATATTCCGCCGTCTCCGTCAGGGAGCTCTCACTGATCCCGCGGATGAGACGCCCCAACTCGCCGTCCTTCGTTTCGTCGTCCGCGCCGAGCAGGGAATAGAAGCGGCCGCCGTCGATGGCGAGAGCTTCAGGGGAAAATCCCAGCACCCTTTCACAATTTTCGCTGATATACTCCATTTTATGCCCCACGCAGATGAGAAATACATCGTCCACACTCAGAGAGATCAGGTCAAAGAGCCGCTGTCTGTAGGCCACCTCAAGACCGCGTTTCCGCTGCAGACGGTAGCTGAAAAATGAAAAACACACCAATGCCAGGATAAGCATGGCAAGCATCAGCGTCGCCGCATTGAAGGTAAACGTCGACTCATGCTCGAGCCGTCTCACATTATTGTCGGCAAAGGTCATGATAGTGTCGAGATCCTTAAAGACCTCATCATACAGAGAATCTATGTTCTCTTCTAGGTATCTTACCGTCTCGCCATCGTTATGCTCAAGGGCAAAAGCGACGGCCTTCATGCGCGCCGCCACCAGCCGTTCATAATCGGAGACGAGCTTTTTAGTATCAGCCTCTGGTCCGAGGTAACGTTCGGCGATGAGCCCGGCCTGCCTGCGGCTCGCCTCAGTGTTTGAGAGCATATAACGCTCGGCATCGTCCCTACTTTTAAACTTATCCGTCAGCAGCTTCTTTGAGTAATTCTGTACCCCTGAGAGACGGGAGAGCATATCTTTCGCGGTACTGGAAACCACGTAGGAATGTTTATAGATGATGGTCGTCCGCTCTTTGATGCCGTACATCGAATAGACGCTTACCGCGACAAGAACGACCGACAGCAGACATATCACACTCATCCATATGCCTGTGCGGCCAGCCATATTACTGCCCAATTTCATAAGAAGCCCTCTTTCCAGAAAAATACGGAAACTTAAATATAGATATTCCAGACAATCTCCGCCAATTGCAGCATGCTTCAACGGTACGGGCTAAGTTCATCTTGGGACATCAAAGGAACAACCTTGTTCATGTATATATATGTTATAAATATACCAAAAAATTATAGAAAAGCAACAATTTATGTAGAATTTACGAATAAAAAATAATATCATTATGATGTAGATACGAAGACGGGAGGCTGGCCTTCGATGCAAAGCCGAGGCTATCTTATTTATGAATACTTCAAGTCAAGGATAACCTTTGGCTGCTATAACCTATATGAATCTTTGCCTTCGGCAGGTACTACCGGACGGCAGTTTGCCTGCTCGCCGCAGACCGTCCGTAAAGCGCTTCTGAAAATACGCAACGAAGGCTATATTTCGCTCTCTCCCGGACGCAGGGCAAAGGTAATTTATGACGCCGGTCATAAGAAAAACCCACTCTTGAAGGATTATCTCCTCGCGAGAAAGGCGGGACTTTCAGACCTTTACGGCTCCGTTGAGTTTACCTGGCAGAGGTTTATGAACGCCGGGATCAGGATGATGGGCAAAGACGATATCGTCTTTTTAGAGGACTGCGTATCAAGAAAAGAGGCTGACCCATTATGGCTGCTCACCGTCTCCTTCTGGACGATACTCCGTCCGATAAAAAACGACCTGCTCCTCAACCTGTTCTGGGACACTGTACGCTATATACGTTTTCCATATCTCTGGGGCAGCGGGTCCAGGGTGACGTCTGACTCAGATTTTCTCAGAGCCGGCCTCTTGCGGATAATCTCCTGCATAAAGAGCGGAGATACCCGTAACATAGCGGTAATATTTTATGAATGCTACAGCCGGATCATTTTAGCTTCAAACGCAGAGGCGTATTCACTTGGCGAAGCCGCCGGTCTGCCGCCGCAGATCCCCTTTCAGTAGGAGATCTGGCGGATCAGAACACAGAAATGTTATACCGCCGCCGCCAGTCTGATACAAAAAATCAACGAGGGGATATATCCGGAGGGCTCCTTCCTGCCCTCCGCCTCGGCGCTGGCGCAAAATTACGGCGTATCGGTGATGACGATGCGCCGCACGATAAGGCTGCTTAACGAGATCTCCGTCACCAAAACCTATAACGGCAGGGGGACGCAGGTCTCAACAATGAATGAAGAGCCGCTGAAAGGGGAAAAGTTATCTCCCGAAATAATGCGTAACATGTCGCTCTCTTTGCAGGGGCTGCATCTCGTCTGCCTGACATGCGGTGAAGTGATGCGCGATACCCTGGCAAACGCAGAACCCGCCGACAGGTACGCCTTTATACAAAGGCTGGAGGGGTTATTGGAGAACAAAAGACCCTCCAACATCCTCCCTGCATGTCTAAATTTCATCAGCGAAAAAAGCCGCCTCGCGTATGTCAGGACGGTCTACGCCAATTTATATGAATTGTCCGCCTGGACCTTCCCGCTGCTCTCATATTCACATGACCTAGGAGGCGGAGAGAGGTCAAAATACCTCTCAAAAGAGAGCCTCAACCTGCTGCGGAGCGGAAGATTCGGTGAATTCGCCGACATCTTCCATAAAAAATTATCTCAGGACTTCCCCTGGCTGCAAAAACATCTCGCCCAGCTCGGAGTGAAAGACTCCCTCGAAATGTGCAGGATGTAAGCCCCCTCATCGTTCCGCCGCGGTTCTTGGTACGGCTCTTCACGCAGAGGCCTCTGGCTTTCTGCGGCTTCCGCCGTACTGTACCCGGCAGGCACGCTGCGGAGCTATAAACGATGCGGAGGTATAAGAGATAACCACTCCGCATCGTTTTTCCTCTATTTCTATTTGCCCGTCATTCGATAATGCCGAGCTTCGCGATCGTCTCCATATCCTTGTCGCCGCGCCCGGAAAGGTTCACGATTACGATATCGCCGGGCTTCATCTCCTTCGCCGTCCTCATCGCACCGGCAAGGGCGTGGGAGCTCTCCAGCGCGGGGATGATCCCCTCCGTGCGGCAGAGCAGTTTGAAGGCCTCGAGCGCCTCTTCGTCGCCGGCGCAGATATACTCCCCGCGGCCGCTCACCTTGAGGTCGGCGTGCGCCGGCCCAACCGAGGGATAATCCAGCCCCGCCGCGATCGAATAGACCTCGGCGGGCTCGCCCGCTCCGTCGGTGAGCAGATAACTTCTGAACCCGTGGAGAACGCCGGGCTCACCCATCGTGAGGGTCGCCGCGTGGCCGCCGTACGTGAGGCCGCGTCCCGCGGGTTCCACTCCTATAAGGCGCACATCCTTATCGCCGATAAAGGCCGTGAAGGCGCCGATAGCGTTGCTGCCGCCGCCGACACAGGCGACGACGGCGTCCGGCAGGCGGCCTTCGCGCTCAAGCATCTGCGCGCGGGCCTCGTCGCCGATTATGCGCTGAAAATCCTGCACCATCGTCGGGTAAGGGTGGGGCCCGACCGCCGAGCCAATGAGATAAAAGAGCGAGGTGTCGGCGCAGAGCGCGGCAAGCGCGGCGTCTACCGCCTCCTTAAGCGTTTTTTGGCCATCCTCCACCGACACCACGTTCGCGCCAAGCGCCTTCATACGCAGCACATTCGGCGCCTGGCGCGCGATATCCACCGCTCCCATATAGATGTCGCATTCCATGCCCATCAGGGCGGCGACGGTCGCTGTGGCGACGCCGTGCATCCCCGCCCCCGTCTCCGCGATGAGCCTCTTCTTGCCCATGCGTTTAGCAAGCAAGGCCTGCCCGATGCAGTTATTTATCTTATGCGCTCCCGTGTGATTCAAGTCCTCGCGTTTGAGGAAGATACGCACGCCTCCCGCCTCTTTCGAGAGGTTAAGGCATTCGGTAAGCGCCGAGGGGCGGCCGACATATTCTTTCAGCAGGCGCAGGTACTCCTCTTTGAAGGTGCCGTCAGCGCGGCATCGCTCATATTCGCGCGCGATCTCCGCCATCACCGGCTCCAGCTCCCTGGGAATATAAGAGCCGCCGAAACTTCCATACATCGCGCCGTTGGGAAAACCCGCCATTATCTCTTCTCTCATGATAAAACTCCTCCTGATCTTCTCTTATCTGATTTCTCTTCTCTATAAAAAAACGAAAGAGGCTCTCTTCCAACCCCTTTCGTTTTCTTCAAAAAACAAAAGAGACCCGGATGTCTCTCCAGGTCCCTCGAATTTACACGAAGCAACCGTGGAGCAGCTAAAAGCCGCGCCACCATCCCTTTATATTCGTATTTATGCTGTAAAAACGGCAAATGGGCATAAACATTCTCCTTAATCTCTCTGTCCTTCGTGAAGGGATGATATCACAGAAATATCAGCGGCGCAAGTCTATTTAGTTCTTGACCTTTTTAAAGCGTGAACAATAATTTAACTTATAACGGCTGAGCTGTAAATCACGGTTTAGCTTTTGATTTTGTCCTTGCAGCCTCCCACAGAGAGGGCGCCAAAATCTTTACTAAACCGCTATTTATCTTTGTTTTGTCATACCGGGCTTGATCCGGCATCCAGCTGCGTAATGTTTGGTTTCTCCCGCATTTCGTGAGGCAAACCGCTATTCACAGTTCAGCTTTTCCCGCAACAAATGTAAAACGGCGTTTGTCGCATAGAATCAAAATGCAAAAATCTGCGTTTTGTGTGAATCATTCTTTTTCATACCTGACGGCGGCCGGCTCCCCGCGCCGCTCGCGGTATATCGCCAGGGAATCGAGGTCGACGACCATGCCGTCCTCCGCCGCGACGATGTGAGTCTCTTTCGTATCGAGCCCCGTCAGAAAGTGTTCCCCCTCGGGCGAGGTGAGCATCGCGCCCAGATGCGTCAGGACGGCGATCCGGGGATGCAGCTCCGTCAGCAGCTGCCGCGCCTCCTCGATCGACATGTGGTCCAGGCGGCTCTTGGCGTTGGGAAAGGTGGCGTTCAGCGAGAGGAAGCGGCAGCTTTGGTATCTCTCTGCAAAATATGGCATCAGACGGCTGTCGCTGATGATCCCCCAATCATTCAGCCCCTCGCGGCGGAAGATATAGCCGAAACATTCAACGCCGTGGTGGACGTGCGCCACCGGCTCCGCGGTCACGCCGCGTCCAAGGCCGACCGGCTGCCCGTCGGCGGGGCTCACTATCCGCGGCACACGCTTCTGCGAATATTTCAGGATCACAGGGTCGTCGCCCGCGAGCGCGTCCCGCGGCGCAACGAGCAGCCCCCGCTCGTCAAAACCTCCGTGTGTCATGCACTCGATCAGCACGTTCGCGTCGGTGCTGTGGTCTAGGTGCTTGTGTGTGAGCAGTACAAAATCAGCCTCGTCGGCGGCCAGCTCCGGCCGCGCGGCGCAGATATGCGCGAGGCTTCCGGGGCCGGGATCTATGACCCCCTGAATCCCGCCGTAGCGGAACCAGAGGCCGCCAGTGCTGCGCACCTGACGTATCATCGAGAAACGTCCGCCGCTTGTGCCAAGGTATTTTATAAAGTTCTCAGGATAGGAAAAATTCTCGATTTTAGTCAATATATACGCCTCACCATCTATATTTGCCTCCGTCGCGTTTGAGCTCGGCCCGCCGCTGCTCGTAGCCGCCGCAAAAGCGTCCGACATGGCCCCAGAATTTCGCGGAATGGTTCATCTCCAGCAGGTGACAGAGCTCGTGTATCATCACATATTCCATCAGGGGGGGCGGTACTAGCGCGAGGCGGATGCTGAAGGTGATGCTCTGAGACGAAGAGCAGCTGCCCCACAGCGTCCTGACGTTTTTCAGCTCTACCTTCTTCGGGCCGACGCCGATACGTTTGCACCATGCAGGAAACTCCGCCTGTATCATTTCTCTGAGCCTGTGGGCGTACCAAACCTCGAAATTATGGCGAATTATTTCGCTGTCAGTGAATGAACTACTCAAAAATTCCCTGCCGGCAAACCGCAGGCCGCCGGCAAAGCCGGGTTCTATCCGCAAAGGATACTGTTCCCCACGAAAATAGAAGAGTTCGCCGTCCTCGTATTTGTGCTCCACGGCCAGCGAATGCGGCCTTTTTTTCGCGATCTTATCGACAAACGAGGCGGAATTTTCCCGCAGGATGCGCTCAAGCTCTCCGCGCGCCGTATGGACGGGCGCGGCGATAAAAAAGTTATTGTCGCCGTCCAGCCCGATGGCGACCCGCTTTCTTCGCGCGTTTCTTCTTATCTCGTATCTGATCCCCTCTACGGCAATATAATCGTTTATCATGACACCTATAATATATCAATGATGGTAAAATTATAAGGCGCTGCGCCGCTCTCTTTTTGTGCGCAAAAATGAAAAAAACGGAGATAAAAGAGATGACCGCTGAAAAAAACGGCACGATACGCCGTCTTGAAAATAAAAATAAATTCCGCGCGAAGCAGCCGCCAAAGGCTCCGGCCTCCCCGCCGAGGAGCGCCTTCCTCCCCGTGAGCCGGGCCGACATGGAGGCGCGCGGCTGGGATGATCTCGACGTCCTCGTTATCACGGGAGACGCCTACGTCGACCACCCCAGCTTCGGCCACGCGATAATCGCGCGCTGGCTTGAAGCTCACGGCTTCCGCGTCGGCATCGTCTCCCAGCCGGACTGGCGCGGCACGGAGGATTTCGCAAAGCTCGGCCGTCCGCGCCTCTGCGTCATGCTCTCGGCGGGGAACCTCGACTCGATGCTGAACCACTACACGGCCTCCGGCAAAAAACGCCGCCGCGACGACTATACTCCGGGCGGCGCGGCGGGACACAGGCCGGACCGGGCCACCGTCGTATACGCCAACAGGGTGCGCGAGCTCTGGGGCGACATCCCCCTAGTGATCGGCGGCATCGAAGCCAGCCTGCGCCGCTTCGCGCACTACGACTACTGGAGCGACAGCGTGCGCCGCTCAATCCTGACGGACAGCCGCGCAGACCTTCTCGTATATGGCATGGGCGAGAGCGCCTCGCTGGAGATCGCGCGCCGCCTCGCCGACGGTGAAGAGGCCGCCTCGCTCAGGGATATCGCGGGCACCTGCTGGAAGACGCACGATTTGGCGGCGGCCAACGACGCCGTGGCGCTCGGCTCCTTTGCGGAGGTCAGCGCCGACAAGGCAAAGTTCGCCGCCTCCTTCAAGCTCTTCTACGACGAGAACGACGGCATACGCGGCAAGCGGCTCATTCAGGACCAGGGGGCCTGGCACGTCGTGCAGAACCGCCCCGCACGCCCGCTCTCGACGGCGGAGATGGACAGGATATACGCCCTGCCCTACGCGCGCGCCTGGCATCCCGACTACGACGCCGCGGGCGGCGTACCCGCCTTCGACGAGGTAAAGTTCAGCATCACAAGCCACCGGGGCTGCTTCGGGGAATGCGGCTTCTGCGCGATATCCTCCCACCAGGGACGCATCATCCAGAGAAGAAGCGACGAATCGATCATCAAGGAGGCCGAGCTTCTCACGAAGATGCCCGGCTTCAAGGGCTACATCCACGATATCGGCGGCCCGACGGCGAATTTTACCGTCCCCTCCTGTCAGGAGTCAATCAAGCGCGGCTCCTGCAAGGGAAAGTCCTGCCTCTATCCGCAGCCCTGCAAAAAGCTGCGCGCGGACCACGACGATTACATCGCGCTGCTGCGCAAGGTACGCGCTCTGCCGCGCATCAAAAAGGTATTCATCCGCTCGGGGCTTCGCTACGACTACATCATCGCGGATAAAAAGGGCGAATTTCTCGAGGAACTCTGCCGCTGGCACATCAGCGGACAGCTGAAGGTGGCCCCAGAACATGTGAGCGCGGAGGTGCTGCAGTATATGCGCAAGCCGCCGCGCGCCGTGACCGAAGAATTTTTGAAAAGATACGCGGAGATGAACGCCAGGCTCGGCATGAAGCAGTTCCTCGTCCCCTATTTCATGTCGGCCCATCCCGGCTCGACGCTGAAAGAGGCGGTGGAACTCGCGGAGTTTATCCGCGACAGCGGCCTGCGCCCCGAGCAGGTGCAGGACTTCACCCCGACGCCCGGTTCGCTCTCCACCTGTATTTATTATACCGGCATAGACCCGCTCACGATGCGGAAGGTCTATGTCCCGAAGGATCACGAGGAGCGAAAGATGCAGCGGGCGCTCCTGCAGTACTGGATGCCGGAAAACAGGGAATATGTACGCAAGGCGCTGATAAAGGCGGGAAGAAAGGACCTCATCGGCCGCGGCCCGAAGGCGCTGGTTTACTGAGAGAAAATACCGCGGTCTCTATAAAAACTACGAAAATGGCGGAGAGCTGATCTCTCCGCCATTTTTATCTTATGGCAAGGCCGCGCCAGCTCATACGGCGCAAAATCCGGCTTCGGCTTTACATCCATTAATATGGTCAATATAATAAAGCAGTTGATCCGGTTTCCCGTTTTCTACATTACGTTTTCATATGCAGGCGTTTTTGTCAGTTACGGCTGTCTCAATTGGCCGATTAGGGGGTGATTAATTTGTCAGTACTTGGAAGAATATTAAAAGATATTTTTACGTATTCGCCTCGTAAAATGGATACTAATATGGTTTATCTTTATCTCCATAATAGACTTTATATTATTTAGCACACTTTGGGATCTTTGTTTCTTGCTTTGTTGTAATACATTGTTATCGCCTTGCCCACAGAAAGAAACCAGACTATTGGACAAGCCCATTTTTTAATAAGCCAGTAATATTTATGTTAACCTCATTTATATTTGCATTTATTGCCTATTGTATAATCTATATGTCAACGTATCACACATTTTATTTTATTCTTCAACGCAGTATTATGAAATAAATATTTGCCTGACACTAAATTAACATGTATTTAAGAGTACCGCTTTTTTATCTCGCAGTAATCTTATTATGATAAGGGATGTGGTTTGTTTGTCGTTTTTGCTATCATTTTGGGATATAATAAAACCTTATTTTACATATTCTGAAAGGAAGCTAGATAAATTATTTGTTTCTCTTTATCTCCATAATAGGCCACTATATTATCTAGCTCAATTTTGTACTTTTCTGATCTGTTTAATCTTAATACATGGATCGCGGCTTATGAATAAAAAGGAACCGGACTATTGGACAAGTTCGATTTTTAAAAAACCTCAAGCATTTTTTCTCACATCGGTTTTCCTTGCCGTGCTTGCCGCCTGCGCAATAGAATTCTTGACACATCATACTTTTTTACGGCTTCTAAGACCGGCTATGCAGGAAGAGGCGGCGCAAAAAAGCCTTCAAATTGGCATTCATTAAATAAAAAAGAGAGTACCCGGCTGGATACTCTCAAAACCTGTCTATTGAATAGATTGGCGGCGGAGCTGCTGTCGGATTTTATACATCTCCGCCGCCATTTTGTTACCTGCTTATCTGTTCTATCGCATACTTCCCATTTATCGGCAGTGGTGATTTCCGCGAAACTCCAGCCTGTTACGGGAACTTAACCGCTTAAAGCGCCCTCATTTCAGCTCAAATACCAGCGAGACGGAGACGCTGACGTTTATCACTCCGGAGGCAAGCTGCGTGGCGGCGGGCATCGCCGCGTCCGCCATCATTGAATAGCTCATTGCGGTGTTTTTTCGCGCCAGTGGCACGGCGCCGGCGGTGCCGATGTTCGCGTTGACCAGCCTGCCGAGGCTGCGTCCGCCCGTTGAGGCGACTAAAGAGGCGCGCGCTCTGGCGTCCTCGACCGCGGACTTCAGAAGGCCGCGCTCGATCTCCTCACGCTTTTGCAGTCCAAAGCTGACGTTATTCACGGAGGCGGAACATTTTTCCGCGCTGCCGTCGATAACGGCGCCAAGGTCGGCAAGGTTCCGCACCGTAACGGCAAACGATACGGTCGCCGCGTAGCCCTTCTGGACGCGCTTCTCGCGCTCCGTCACATAATTCGGCGCAAGCTCATAGCCCGTCGTTTTGAAATCCTTTGAATCCACGCGAATAGAGGCAATGTATTTACTCAGCCTCTCTATCCTCTCCGCGAGCGCGGCGCGGGTCGAGGCAGCGCTCTTTCCATATTCGGTCATGGAGAGCGTCACAGATGCCATATCAGGTTCAGCCTCAACGGAGGCGGTTCCGGTCACGGCGATGGAGTCGCGCTCCTCCGCCGCCGACGCGCTCGCGGAGACGGCGAATACAGACAGCATAAGCAGCATTACCACAACGATGTATCTCGTACGTTTCATAAAAATCTCCCTTTCAATTTTGTTAAGAGAGGCAGCTGCGGCCAGCGCCCCTCCGTCTATATATTTTATAGTGCTATATAATATCACGGCAAGCCGTTATGCGGCAAAGCGTAAAAAGCAGGAGTATGACAAAAGTTCCGCCTGAGTGGCATCTGTGTCTATATGAAAAATATCCCGTACAATGATCATAGGTAAACCGTCAAGAGGTTGTAGGCGTGAAGATAAAAAAATGGAGCGGAAGACGGGATTCGAACCCGCGACCCCAACCTTGGCAAGGTTGTGCTCTACCCCTGAGCTACTTCCGCATTGTTACTCAATATTTATTTTTTAGTGGTGGCGGGACCCAGAATTGAACTGGGGACACACGGATTTTCAGTCCGTTGCTCTACCTACTGAGCTATCCCGCCATCTCAGCGGCGAATCTTTAAAGTGGCGGAGCTGACGGGACTTGAACCCGCGACCTCCGGCGTGACAGGCCGGCGCTCTAACCAATTGAGCTACAGCTCCACTTTGCTGCTCTGATGCGTCATGCCTGCTGACATAATTTGGAGCGGAAGACGGGATTCGGACCCGCGACCCCAACCTTGGCAAGGTTGTGCTCTACCCCTGAGCTACTTCCGCCTCTACTCTCGTTACTTATGGTGGCGGGACCCAGAATTGAACTGGGGACACACGGATTTTCAGTCCGTTGCTCTACCTACTGAGCTATCCCGCCATCTCAGCGGCGAATCTTTAAAGTGGCGGAGCTGACGGGACTTGAACCCGCGACCTCCGGCGTGACAGGCCGGCGCTCTAACCAATTGAGCTACAGCTCCACTTTGTTGTCATATGGTGGGCGGGATAGGTTTCGAACCTACGACCCTCTGCGTGTAAGGCAGATGCTCTCCCGCTGAGCTACCCGCCCAACATTTTCTGGTATCGTACCGCATCAGCGACAACGTTGAATATTATACGGATTTTTTCCGAGATGTCAACCTGTCAGTGATACTTTTTTGCCGGTACGGCGGAGCTCCCCAAAAACTGAATATGCCCGCCGGCCCGCCTCCGGCAAAGCGCCGGCGGCCTTCGGGCAATAAAAAAAAATCAGCATGCGGCGATAACATGATACGAAAATTCCTTAGAGAAAAAAGAGCCTCGCTACGATCACCAGCGTGACTACGATGTTCACACGAATGGAGTATATCTCCTCTTCGCGCGCCCTTTTGGCGTCAAAGGGCTTTTCATTGCGCGAAGCGGCGGGAAATCCTTTCCTAGGCCACGGAAAGAGCGCCGGGACGGTCTTTTTATAGGCGATATATTCGGAGCCGAATTTATCCTCAAGAAATTCTTCCTCCGCCGGTATCACTACCAGCGAATAAAGCAGCATGAAGGCGACGACAAAGGCACCAACCCAACCCCAGCTTACCATGAGCGACCATCCAAGCCCCATCACGGCGTTTCCGGCATAGAGGGGATTTCTGACCCAGCTGTAAGGCCCCCAGGTAATCAATATGGGAGCGCCTATCACCTCAGTACGATATTTGGGAATAAAACCGGCCGCCCAAAAACGCAGCATCTGCCCCGCGACCACAAGCAGCAGTCCGACGGTGAATCTTACGGCGTTAAACTCTCCCGGAAATATCAATATCCCGGCGGCAAAGAGTCCCCAGAAAAGTCCCCTTCCTTTGAATGCAAGTGAGCTTATCTTTTTATTTATCTTCATTTTCCGACTCCTCTGTATTTTCTATCGCCTCATGTTCCGCGATCAAAACCTTATTTGCCCCGCACCAGCCCAGCATCCGTACCACGATAAAGGTCCCAAGCGCGACGCCGGTATATTCGGAGAGCAGACGCCAGGTGACGGCCATGACGCCGGCCACGCTCCAGGGGACAAAGAGCCCGAATACCGCGACGGCTCCGCCCTCGGCCGCCCCGCTCGCGCCGGGCGTCGGCACAAAGTAGAGCATAAAGAGCAGCAGGGATTCCGCGAGCAGGCATTGGATGTAATTTACATTGAAACCAGCCGCCTTGATTAGGCAGGGCATGATTGACATGTATACGATCAGATGTACTACGGCGAGGAAGATGGAGAGCATGAGCCACCACTTGCCGGTGGAGGTAAAGAGCTTGATGTTTGTGTTATAGGCGTCGATCTCCCGGCTCACCCAGCGCACGGCGTGAAGCAGGTATTTGGACTTCAGGATGCCGACACGCTTAATCCAGACAAGGATGGCGTTGACCCAGTGCTTTATCCATTGTGGACGGATCACGCTGACGGTAAGCAGGAAGGCGCAGAATATGATGAAGATTACGACGTAACAGACATACCAGCGCATGTATACATATTTCCGCAGCATCTCCGGGTCGGCCAAAAGTGAGAAGGGAACCACGAGAGCTAGCAGAAATAGTATCTGCAGGGTACGTACCAGCGTTATCGCCACGGATTTTCCAACTGAGACGCCGTCTCTATAGAGCAGGTATATCTGAAACGGGCCGCCGCCGCTCTGCATCGGCGTGATGGCGCAGCCGAAGTAATTTATCCAGACGACGGCAAGCGTGGATTTAAAGGAAAGTTTTTCTCCGGCGGCACGCGCGAGCGTCATAAATTTACAGGCGTCAAGCGTCCAGCCTAGAGCGACAAGAGCCGCTGCACAGAGCAAAAGCTTCGGGTCCGCGTTTTTTAGCATTGCGAATGTAGAGGCGTCTATACTCCAGAACAATACTCCCGTTATTGACAATATAACTATTATTACAAATATTGAGAAACTTTTTTGGACGGTCAAAATCTGCCCTCCCCGGTAAACAACAGCATCTATACTACCATACGCGGACTATTTTAACATAGGCTGCACCGCGGGAAGCGAGAAAAATTCTTCCGCTATCTGCGGCAGCCCCTCTCTCCATGCAAGCGCGGCCGCCTTCGTACGGTCTGTCAAATCAAGTTTTTTCAGCATATGGCTGACATGATTTTTCACGGTCTTCTCCGATAGTATCATCCTCTGGGCGATCTCCCTGTTCGTCAGGCCGTGGGAGAGCCAGTAAAGCACTTCGCGCTCACGCGGCGTTATCTCGCCCAGCGGGTCGTCGTAGAACTCGTCATCGTCCTGCGGCAGGGCCGCGGAGAGTATCTCTTTACTTATATAGCGTTCGCCTCGCGCAACGGCGCGAAGCGCCTCCATGAACTCCGCGAGGTTGGTGCCCTCAGGCATGATGCCCACGCTGGAGCTCTCGCTCGCAAGGGAGAAGAGCTCGGCGGTAGTCTCTTTCACGATAAAGAGGATGTGTATGTCCTTCAGGCGGCGCTTCACCTCGCGCAGTATCTGCACCACGCCGGAGTCCGGGCGCAGCTGGTGGATGACCATCACGTCCGGTTTGGCTGCGAGTATGCTGCGAATGGAGTCGGCATCGGTCTCGTCTCTCGTCTCAATCTCAAAATCGGCTTCCTGTCCAAGCACAAAGCGAAGCGCGTCGGTAAAGAGTGAGTTTGTATCAGCGAGAATTATCCTACTTTTTTTCATGCCGCCATCCTTTCCGCTCATTATGAGGCAATCTGTGATAGGATTATAAATTATATTATACCAGCCTAAAAGGAGGTATTTTCCCTGAAACAGGATTTTGAGGAACTCTATCCCTTATCAAAGAAGTTATCACGCTTCACGGGGGAAGCCATAAGGGATTATAACATGATACGCCCGGATGACAGCATATTGATCGGGCTTTCAGGGGGAAAAGACAGCCTTTTACTGGCGCTGGCGCTGGCAATATTGAAAAAACGCAGCCCCGTGCGTTTTTCGCTGCGGGCCTGCCTCATAGACCAGTCGAACGGAGCGATGGAGCCGGAACGGCTCGCCGAATATATGGCTGCCCTCGGCATACCGCTGACGATCGTAAAACACCCCACATATCAGATCATGAAGGAGCGCGAAGAGCGCTCTCCCTGCAGCCTCTGCGCGAATATGAGGCGCGGCATCCTCGCGAATCAGGCAAAGGAGCTCGCCTGCGGCGTCATCGCCCTCGGCCACCACAAGGACGACGCGGCGGAGACGGTGCTGATGAACCTCTTTTACGGCGGCCGCTTTAAATGTTTTCATCCGCACCTTTATATGAGCCGTACGCGGATGCGCGTCATCCGCCCCTTCGTCTACATTGAGGAGCGGCAGATAAGGCTGGAGGCGGAGCGGCTCTCGCTGCCGGTGATCAGCTCCTGCTGCCCCTACGGCGATAAATCGAAGCGTAAGAGCACAAAGGAGATCGTCGCCGCGCTCGAAAGAGAGGTGCCGGAACTTAAGAGCAATATCGTGCACGCGCTGAGACACCTCAAAGAAAACGAGAGCTGGCCCGCAGGGATGCTTAACGAATGATTCTGGAAAGCGGTACCGATAGAGACGGCAAAGATGCCGTTTTGTTTAACTATACGGTTTTACCGTTTTTAATATAATCCCAGAGGACTTCACGCTCTACGGAGATGAACTCGCCCACGGCAAGCTCCTTCAAAACGAGTTTGCCGATTTTGCGGCGGAAGAGGCGGCGGACGTCGTTGTCGAGCGCCCTTGCCATCAGGCGTATCTCACGCTTGATCCCTTCGCCCAGCACAACCTCGAACCAGCACTGGAGCGGCGCGCGTGCCAGACGGCGCACCGATATCGGTTTAAGGAAATGTTCCTCGGCCTGCACTCCCCTGCTCCAGCGAATGAGGCGCTCCTCATCCAACGGTTTGCGCAGCTCGACCTCGTAAGTTTTTGTAAAACCGTTACGCGGGTGGATCAGCTCCTGTGAGAATATACCGTCGTTTGTAAGGATGATTAGCCCTTCGCTGTCACGGTCGAGCCGTCCTACGGGGAAGAGCCGGAAACGGTCCATCTCAGGCGGCAGGATATCGATCACGGTGCGCTCGCGCGAGTCCTCGACGGCGCAGAGCACCCCCTTGGGCTTATGGAAGATAAGATAACGCTGCTCCACCGGCGCAACGACCGCGCTGTCAAGCTCCACGCGGTCATTTGGAGACACCTGCCGCCCCGGCTCGTTTACGGTGACGCCGTTTATCTTCACCCGTCCCGCAGTTATATATTCTTCGACCTTACGGCGCGCCCCCGCGCCGCACATCGCCAGATATCTGTTTAGGCGTACGCTTTCGTCACTCATCACTCTGCTCCATCTCTCCCTCTTCCGCCGGGACCTCCTCCACTGAGGGAAGTTCCTCGTCGTCTTCGTAGTCCTCGCGCAGCTCCTCGAGCGTCGGCAGGGCGCTGATGCTCGAAAGGCCGAATATTTCCAGGAATTTATTGGTCGTGCGGTAACGCCGCAGGGATTTTCTCTTATTCTCGCGGCGCGGCCTGTCGATGAGGCCGTTCTTCAGCAGCGTCTCGACGACACGGTCGCAGCGCACGGAACGTATCTCCTCGATCTCCGCCATCGTGATCGGCTGGTTGTAGGCGATCACCGAAAGCGTCTCAAGCGCCGCGCGGGAGAGCCTGATACGCTGCATTGAGAGGTAGGCCGAGAAGCTCTCCACCGTGTCGGCGAGGTCGGGGGCGGTCGCCATCTGCCAGCCTCCAGCGAGGTTCAGCAGCGTCAGCCCCCGGCCCTTCGCGTAACTGTTTTTTATCGCGGCGACGGCGCGCTCCACACGCTCCAAAGAGACGCCCAGGTGATCGGCCATCGTCGCCGCCGAGACGGGCTGCGGCGAGACGAAGAGCAGCGCCTCTATCTGCCGTTCAAGAAGCCCCATATTTTCGTTTTCTTCAGTCAGCGGCAATCTCAACACCTCCAAGTGTCTCAGTCTGGATTATATGCACCATACCGAGACGCGACATCTCCAGCAGCGCCAGCAGGGTGACGATCAGCGTTTTAGGGTTGCGGTCTGCGAGCAGCTCCCGCAGAGACAGCCTGCGCCCGCGCACGATCCGCAGCAGCTCGTCCATGCGCTCCTCTATCTGCCGCTCCTCGGGGACCGCGTCAGGTATCTCATCCCAAAGCATGGTATCTTCGTCGTACTCGGCGGCGCGTGTCCGCTCCTCGTAGAGGGCCAGTATCTCCCACCATTTCGAGGCAAGCGTCTCAAGGTCGCCTATATCGTAATAGTAGTTATCCTCTTCGTCCGTCACGCGCAGGAAACAGCGCTCACGCCGCTCCTTCGCGGCGGCCAGCCAGCGCGCCGCGGCGCGGAAGGGCCGGTATCTGCGGATAATCGCCTCCAGCTCTTCCTCCGTCTCGATATAATCGCCAAGGAGTGAGTCATCTGGCTCCTCCGGCTCCTGCCCGGGAAAGAGCGAGTGTACCTTACGCAGCAGCAGGCGGCTAGCAAAAGAGAAAAATTCCGCCATTTCGTTGAGTGTGGCCCCCTTAGCCTGCACGAGAAAGTTTATATACTGTGTGACCAGTTCCGTTAGATTGAGCTTCAGCGCGTCCATCTCGCGCGACTCCACAAGATGGCAGAGCAGATCAAGTGGCCCGGAAAAGCTGCCCAGACGGACCTCAAATCCAGCCGCTCTGTTTTCTCCGTTATTTTCTAAAATCTTTTCCTCTTCCACCGGACTTCCTTAATGTATGAGGTTCATCGCCGAATAGACGTCTTCCATCGTACCCTCGGCAACCCTGCGCGCGCGCGCCGCCCCCGCCTCAAGTATCTGTTTGAGGTCGTCGGGACGCTTCGCGAGCTCAGCGCGGCGCTTTTGAATGGGGTCCATCATCTCCGCGAGATGCACCATCAGCTTCTTTTTGCAGTCGACGCAGCCGATGCCGGCGCTCAGACAGCCCTCGTGGAGCTCCGCGAGCTCCTGCGCGTCCCTGTTGAAGAACTTATGCACGTCCCAGACGGGGCATTTTTCCGGCGTCCCTTTGTCGGTCCGGCGTTCGCGCGCCGGGTCGGTCTTCATCGTGCGCACCTTGCCCCAGATCGTCTCCATATCTTCGGCGATCTGCAGAGAGTTGCCGTACGATTTGCTCATCTTGCGGCCGTCGGTACCGGGCATCTTCGCGGCGGGAGTCAGCAGCGTCTCCGGCTCGGGGAATACATCGCCGTAGAAGCTGTTGAAGCGGCGCGCGACCTCGCGCGTCAACTCAAGATGGGCGCTCTGATCCTCGCCCACCGGCACGCCCCACGACTTGTAGAGCAGGATGTCTCCCGCCATCAGCACTGGATAGCCCAGGAAGGCATAGGTCGAAAGATCTTTGTTCTGGAGGTTGAGTATCTGTTCCTTATATGTCGGGCAGCGCTGAAGCCATCCAAGCGGCGTGATCATCGAAAGCGCTAGGTGGATCTCCGCGTGCTGCTTGACGTGCGACTGGATGAAGATCGAAGACTTTTCGGGGTCGACGCCGACCGCAAGCCAATCGAGCAGGATCTCATAGCAATTTTCCTTCACCTTGCTCGGATCGGCGTAGTCGGACATCATCGCGTGCCAGTCGACGATGCCCCAGAAGCAGTTATATTCGTTCTGCAGCTTCACCCAGTTGATGAGCGCCCCCGCCATATGGCCGTAATGGAGCCGCCCCGTGGGCCTCATGCCGCTGAAGATCCTCTTTCTGTCATCCATCTCACAAAACATCCTTTCTATTTACATACGACTTTCCGGCCGTCGCCGGATTATTTTCCGCTATACGCGCCCGTGCGTAAAGGGAGCGTTCTTTTCCTCTATCAGCCGGACGGGAAGTCCCGTCTCGCATTCGATGACGGTCCGCAGCGCCGGCAAAGAGGCCCGTTCCATCTCGCCGTGGTCGGTGCTCACGAGAGACAGTCCCGCGTCGAGCGCCTCCTGGCGGTGGTGGTAGGCGATATCGGAGGTGATGAAGCAGTCCGCTCCCAGGGAGAGCGCCTCGGGCCAGAATTCCTGACAGGCGCCGCCGCCGAGCGCGATCCTTTTCAGCAGCCGTTCCCCGTCGCCGTAAACGGTAAAATTGGCGAGACGCCACCGCTCGCGCAGGATATCCGAAAGTTCGCCGAGCCTAATGGGAACGGTAAGCTCTCCGACAGCCCCCATCCCCCACGCGCCCGACTCAGATGGCGACAGCGGCGCGATATTCTCAAGTCCCAGCAGCGAGGCGAGGACAAAATTCACGCCCTCGGGCGACGAATCCCAGTTGGTATGCGCAGAGTATATCGCGACACCGCCGCGGATCGCGGAGAAGACCGTCCGTCCGACGTAGCTGTCGTTCACCACCGATTTCAGCGGATGAAATATAAGCGGATGGTGCGTCACGAGCAGGCCGCAGCCCAGCGCGGAGGCGGCGGATGCCGTATCCGCGGTCGCGTCAAGCGAGAGGGCGATACCGTCTATCTCCGCGCCGGGATCGCCCACGGCAAGGCCCGGATTATCCCACGATTCCGCCCAGCTCTTCGGTATTCTTTTTTCTATTCTGGCTATTATCTCAGAAAGTTTCATTCCAGCACCCCGTTTCGTTACATCAAATAATTGTATAACAGCCGAGGGGTAACGTCAAAGCAAAATGCACCGGAGCAGGGCAGACGCATCAGCGAAAGCTGGACGTGCGTATAAACGCCGATTTAGCTTCGATAGGGGAAACGGTAAACAGCAATTTATCATTTCCCTTATCGAAGGTAAGTAACGGTTAGCTTTTGACTTGCCCTTTTAGCCTCCCTCTCTGAGGGAGGTGTCGGCCGCCTGCTTTTGGCGGCTGACGGAAGGAGTGTTGCTCTGTTTGGCGCGGAAACCGCGCCAAACAGAGCCCGCGGCAAAAGCCGCGGGAGAACCAAAGGTCAACTCTCCCTCAGTCTCGGCGAAAAAACATCGCCGAGCCAGCTCCCTCACAGAGGGCGCCTTTAAGGGCAAAGTCAAAAGAAAGGTTAAACAGCTATTTATTTTTTACACTCTCAAAGCTAAACCGCTATTTATCGTTTCTCCACTCAAAGCTAACCCGCTGTTTACCTTCTCTGTCCATTATTGTACGTTTAACCTAATGTCAGTGTCCGCCGAACCTCTCGCCGTTCTTTGTCAGCCATGTTCTTTTTTAAAGTAAAAGTTCGGAGAGAAAAAATCCCCTCTCCGAACTCACTGTTTACTATGACTGAATTCTGCGGCGTGTAATTTTAAGCCAGCTTCTCCGCGATCTGCACCGCGTTGAGTGCCGCGCCCTTTCTCAGGTTGTCGCCGACGACCCACATCGCGAGCGCGTTGTCGAGGCCGGTGTCGCGTCTGATGCGGCCGACGCAGACGTCGTCTTTGCCCGCCGTATCGACTGGCAGCGGGTATTCAGCGTTTTTCGGATCGTCGCGCACGACGACGCCTGGGGCTCTGCTCAGTATCTCGCGCGCCTCGGCGGGGCTGAGAGGACGCTCAAACTGCGCCGTTACGCTTTCGCCGTGGCAGCGGAAGATGGGAACGCGCACAGTGATGCCGCTGACGCGCAGATCGGGGATGTGCATGATCTTGCGCGATTCGTTGACCATCTTCCACTCCTCCTCGGAGATGCCTTCGTCGTCGAACGCCCCGATATGCGGCAGGAGGTTGAAGGCGATGCTGTGCGGATAGACGTCGTCCTTATATTCCTCGCCTTTGATCGCCGCCTTCGCGCCGTCGCGCAGCGACTCGATCGCCGCTTTGCCGGTGCCGGCGACCGACTGATAGGTGCTGATGTTGATGTATTTAAGCCCTGCCGCCTGGTGAAGCGGATAGAGGACGACGACCGCCTGTATCGTCGAACAGTTAGGGTTGGCGATGATCCCCTTGTTCTTCGCCATTGAGACGTCGGCGGCGTTTATCTCGGGAACGATGAGCGGCACTTCGGGGTCCATGCGCCAGGCGGAGCTGTTGTCAATGACGACCGCGCCGCTCGCCGCGGCGACGGGCGCCCACTGCTTGGAGGTCTTGCCTCCCGCCGAAAAGAGCGCGATGTCTACGCCCTTGAACGAATCTTCGCTGACCGCCCGCACCGTTATCTCTTCACCGTTGAAGACGACCTTTTTGCCCGCGGAGCGCGGCGAGGCGAGCGGGATAAGCTCGGAGACGGGGAATTTACGCTGTTCCAGCGTGTAGAGCATTTCGCGCCCGACGAGCCCCGTCGCTCCGAGCACCGCCACTCTCCTGCCGCTCATTAGAAGGCCACCTCATCGATGAAATGGTCGTGCAGTTCGCGTACCGCGTCGTCGGCGCGTGAACTGCCGACGACGCAGGTGATAGCCAGCGCCGTGGAGGCGATCATCTCAATATTTATTCCCGCCTCGGCGAGGATGTTAAACATCTTCGAGGGAATCTCGGGGTGGTTCGCGATGCCCGCGCCGACGATGGAGACACGCGCGATCTCCGTATCAAAGGAGACGCCCTGCGCGTCTATCTCGCGGCAGAGTTCGCGGCAGACCTGGCTTGCGACCTCGAGACTCGTCTTTTTGACGAGGAAGCCGATATCGTTGACGCCGCCGCGCATATAGTTCTGGATGATCATCTCCGCGCCGACGCCCCTCTCCGCGAGGTTCGCGAAGAGACGCGCCGCGATGCCGGGAATATCGGGCACCCCGAGAAGCACCACCTTCGCCACCTTCATATCCTGTATGACTGCCTTTATAATAAGTCCCTCTGTTACCGGATTGCTCATTACCCATGTACCCTCCTCTTCCACAAAGCTTGAACCGACATAAAGCGGTATTTCATAACGCGCCGCCATTTCGACGCTGCGTGCCTGGAGCACCTTCGCGCCCTGCACCGCCATCTCCATGCACTCGTCAAAGCCCAGCTGCGACAGCTTCTTGGGATTCTTCACGATGCGGGGATCGCCAGTCATGATCCCGGTGACGTCCTTGAGCAGCTGGCAGGAGTCCGCGCCGAGCGAAGCCGCGAGCGCGACCGCCGAAAGGTCGGAGCCTCCGCGCCCGAGCGTGATGACGTCGCCGTTGTCGGTGATCGCCTGAAAGCCGGTGATGACGGCGACGGAGCCCTCGTTTAGCGTCTTTTCGACGGCGTCGGGCTCTATACGGTAGATACGCCCCTCCATCGGGAAGCCCTTAGCCCTGATGCCGGCCTGGAGGGCGGTAAACGACTGCGCGGGGATTCCGTACTGTTTCAGCGCGAGCGCCAGCAGCGCCACGCTCTGCTGTTCGCCGGTGGCGAGCAGCTGGTCCATCTCGCGGCCGTCTTTTTCCGTCGCGACGTCGCTCGCGAGCGCCAGCAGCTCATCAGTCATGTTTCCCATCGCCGAGACGACGACGGCGACGCGGAAACCCTTATCGCGGATCTTTTTTACGATCTGCGCGACATGCCTCATCCTATCGGAATCGGCGACCGACGAACCGCCGAATTTAAGCACTGTGAGCGGTAATTTTTCCCATTCCATTATCTGCACCCCCCGGCTTTGTCCGCGGTACCCGGTTCACATGAGCAAACGTCGGTATTTCCTTTAGGGGACAAACCTGCGGCGGCTGCCAGAGCCTCCGCAAGCTCCATGCTGACGTCGACGCGCGCGCCCTGGGCGCTTCCGTCAAGGACGAAGAACTGCGAGCGCACGCCGTATTCGGTGAAGGTGCGGCACATCGCCTCCGCGACGCGCTGGGTCGTTCCCTTGACGAGCGCGATGACGCTGGGGCCGGAGCCGCTGATCGCAACGCTGAGGCATTCGGGCAGCGCCTCAACGCGCGAGAAGATAACCTCGCCGCCCGAGAAAAGTTTACTGCGGTAGGGCTGATGGAGCTTGTCGTCCATCCCCCATTTAAGATAGTCCCACTTGCCGGTGGCCCAGGCCGCCGTGAGCAGCGCCGCGCGCCCGACGTTGAAGACCGCGTCTCCGAAGGGGACCTCTTTGGGCAGCGCCTTGCGCGCGTCCGAGGTTTTGACGCGTTCGTCGGGAACTGCGACGACGCATAACACCTCCGGCGGCAGCGCCGGCAGGTTGACGTAGCGCAGATCCTGTCCGTCCCAGCAGCTCACGACCATGCCGCCTAGATAGCAGGGGGCGACGTTGTCGGGATGGCCCTCGACGACGGTCATCGCGCGCAGCAGCTCGTCCTCGTCGGCCTCGTAGCCGGTGAGGTATTTGGCGATGAGCACGCCCGCGACGACGGCGCCCGCCGAACTTCCTAAGCCGCGGCAGAGCGGGATGATGTTGTGGCACCAGAGAGAGAAGCCCGGCCCCTTCACCTTCCAGCGTTCGCATGTATCCTCATAGGCTTTGACTACGAGGTTCGCCTTCGGCGAAGACAGCTCGCGGCTGCCCTCGCCATGCGCCTCGACCTCGTATTCACCCGCGGGGCGCAGCTCTATGACCTTAAATATATTGTAGAGGGAGACCGCCATCCCGATCGCGTCGAAGCCGGAACCTAGGTTCGCGCTGGTGGCGGGCACCCGTAATGTTATGAGAGGGTTCACCTCTTCATCACCTCCAGAAGTTCTTCAAGGCTGTCGCCTATCTCTATCGGACGTCCAACCTGCGACATCGCGGTGTCTGGATCTTTGAGGCCGTTGCCGGTGAGAATCATCACCACGGTGATGCCCTGCGGCAGCCGCCCCTCCTTCTTGAGCTTCACAAGCCCCGCGAGCGGGGCGCAGGAGGCCGGCTCGGCGAATACGCCCCCCTTTGAAGAGAGCAGCAGCTGGGCTGCAAGTATCTCTTCATCGGTGACGGAGTTGAATTCGCCCGCCGACTGCGCGACAGCCTCCTTCGCGAGGTTGGCGCTGACGGGGTTGCCGATACGGATCGCCGTCGCCACCGTCTCGGGATTCGGGCAGGGTTCGCCCGTCACGAGCGGCGCCGCCCCCGCCGCCTGGAAGCCCATCATGCGCGGCAGTTTATCTATCTTTCCCAATTCCTGATACTGTCGGTAACCGGCCCAGTAGGCGCTGATATTTCCCGCGTTGCCGACGGGGATCGCGTGCCAGTCGGGGGCCCTGCCGAGCGATTCGCAGATCTCCCAGGCTCCGCTTCGCTGGCCCCAGAGACGATAGGGGTTCACAGAGTTGACGATCGCGTAGCCCTCCTTTTCGGCGGCCTCGCGCGCCATCTCCAGCGCGCGGTCAAAGTTGCCGTTGACGGCGATAACCGTGGCCCCGTACATTAGGGCCTGCGCGAGCTTTCCGAGCGCGACCTTTCCCGCCGGAAGCAGGACGAAGCATGGCACATTCGCGGCGGCGGCATAGGCCGCGGCGGAGGCGGAGGTGTTTCCCGTGGAGGCGCATACAAGGGCCTTCGCGCCGCCCTCAAGGGCCTTCGCAACGGCCATGACCATACCTCGGTCTTTGAATGAACCGGAGGGGTTGCAGCCCTCAAGTTTTGCCCAAAGCTCTATACCAAGCAGTTTGCTGATATTGTCAAGACGAACGAGCGGCGTCGAACCTTCGCCCAGCGTCAGCTTCGGCGTCTTTTCAGTCACCGGCAGCAGCTCCGAATATCTTTCAATTACTCCCATGATGTTTCCTCCTTTTATGCACTTCGCGCAAGTATAAAAATTGCCGCCTCCGTACCGGCAGTACAGGAGGCGGCATAATAAACGGCGTCGCGGTTCCACTCCATTCGGCCGCGCAAGGACGGCCCTCGTCTGCGCTGTACAGGGCGCACCCTGACGCCTTATCGGCACTGACACCGCTTCGGCATCCGCTCAGGGGTGGTCTTCGAATCCATACCGGCAAAGATCTTTCAGCAATTCGATCTTCTCTCTGTGGAGGTGATGAACTTTACTATCCCCGTCATCGCATCGTGATTATTAAGTTCGTTGGTGGAATTTATACTACTCATTAAGCAAATTGTCAAGCATATTTTTATGTTTGATATTTTTCCCGCTTTCTGTTAGAATTCACAAGAATTTAGAGACACTTCTTATTTAGGTGGGATATCAATGGCTAAAGCGGCAGACGATAAAGTGGTAATGACTCGGGACGGCTATGAAAAGCTGAAAGCGGAACTCGTTTCCCTCCGCGGTGACGGACGTGCGGAGATAGCCGCAAAGCTCGAAGAGGCGCGCGCCTTCGGCGACCTCAGCGAAAACGCGGAATACCACGCGGCAAAAGAAGAGCAGGAAAAACTTGAGAACCGCGTACTCCAGCTGGAGTATCAGCTCAGTAAGGCGCAGATAGTAGAGACCGAGGATATCGACACCAGCGTCGTCAGCCTTGGCACTACGGTGACGCTTGCGGACCTCGACCTCAAAAAGACCTTCGTATATACGCTCGTAGGCACGGAAGAGGCCGATATCAAGGATAACCGCATCTCAGCGGCGAGCCCGGTCGGCAAGGCCGTGATGGGCAAACGCGCCGACGACGAGGTTATGGTGAGGACCCCCCGCGGCATCCGCCATCTCAAGGTCGTCAAGATCCAGCTGAAGTAGAACCGCGGAAGAGAAAGATCAAGAGCCTGCGCAAAATCATCGCGCAGGCTCTTTTCTTGTTTCAAGAATATTTTTTATTTGTCCCTATCCGCGGTCGATGGCAAACGAAAATCTGGCCACTTCGTCGAGAAACTCGCCGAAGGACAGGCCATAGGCTTTAGCCGACTTTGGCACGAGGCTCGTCGCGGTCATTCCGGGAGCGGTATTGACCTCAAGAACGTAGAGGCCCCCCTCCGGCGTGACGCGAAAATCAACGCGGCTGTACGAACGGCAGCCGAGCGACCGGTGCGCCATGACGGCGAGTGCCGCCAGCCTGTCGTTGGTCTCTGCCGGGAGGTCGGAGGGGCAAATATACTCCGTGCATCCGGAGGTATATTTATTTTTGTAGTCATAGAAGCCGCTCTTTGGCTTGATATGTATCGCCGGCAGCGCGAATATGCCGCCGTCGATGCTCTCCATCACCGGCACCGTAGCCTCTTCACCCTCGATGAACTCTTCTACGAGCGCCTTCGGCTCCGACTGCCAGGCAAGCTCCAGCGCCGCGCCGTATCCGGCGATATCGGAGAGAATGGTGACGCCGACGGTACTTCCGCCGCCGTTAGGCTTCACGATGATCTTCCCGTATTTACGAAGGTATTCCTCCGCCCGTCCGCGCCCCTCGTCACCGCGCGTGGCAATGAAGCCGCTGGGCACCGGCAGGCCGGCGTTGGCGAAGATGAGCTTCGCGGCCGTCTTATCCATCGAAAGCATGCATGCCTCCGGACCGGAGCCGGTATATGGAATGCCGAAGGCCTCCAGGACCGCCTGTATCCTGCCGTCTTCACCCCAGCCTCCGTGGAGGGCTATAAAGACGCCTTCGGCATGATATTCCGGCCAGCTTTTGATAAATTCGCTTATAGAGGCGATATCGCAGAGTTCGGCCTCGTAACCGAAATCCGCAAGCGCTTTGGCAACGGCGGCCCCCGAATTCAGCGAAACCTCGCGCTCCGGGCTCACGCCGCCGCACAATACGACTGCTTTCATGATCGTTGCTGCTTCCTCTCCCTGTAAATTTTAAAAATCTTCCTTCACGCTCTCGTTGCTGTCCGAACCAAACTCAAGCTTATACTCCGGATAGGCGTTGATGAAGAAGGTCAGGCCAAACTGCGTCTCATTATCCGATTTATTGTCACGGTACCATATCTGCCACGTCATACAGTGCTTATCGTAGGTGAGGGCGTAGCGAACGGATGATATCTTCTCCTCCAGCAGATCGTAGTTGCCGCTGACGGCGAAATTCCACTTCTCCCACGAAGCGCCAAGCGGCAGAGGGAAAGAGATGCTCTGGGTAAAGTATTCGCTGTTTGAATAGGAATCCCACGCCATCGGACTTCCTCCGTCCGCCCAGCGGCGGTAGTAGGAGCTCGCGAGGCTGAAGTCGCCGATCTTATAGCTGAAACCGAACCAGGCGTTGGTGACGTCCTGCGTCCTATCCTTATCATAATAGTCATAGCGCGTGTATCTCGCGCCGTAGAAGGGCTTGAATATCCACAGGGACCACTTCGGCTGCCCCTGGTATTCCGCTCCGTAGGCAAAACGCTCCGTCCACTCGCCGTCTTTGGATACGTTGTCGCTGTACTTTCCCCAAACACCAAAGAGCCGGAACTGCCCGCCGGAGACCCCGTCTTTGAACCATGGCGTATGCAGGGAAAATTCAGGTTTGCGCCAGACGTCGTAGTCGACGGAAACGTCCGTCATTATTTCGTTGCCGATAAGGTCGCGCTCGGCCCACCATAGCTTTGCGAGCCAGCCGTCTTTTTCATATTGCAGTCCCCAAGCCGGACGCCAGAGGGTATCGTCAGTATCTTCATTGTAAAGATGTTTCACGGAGGCAAAGAGGGAGAGAGAGTCCATTATCTCATAGTTGTAATTAAACCGCGCCTCCCAAATACCCTTGCTCCAGTAGAGGCCGGCGACGTCAAGCTCTCCCATATCCCCCATATCGATGGGGCCTTTTATACCAAAGCCCATGCCCTTATTGGAGTTGTAACGGATTATCGGCATCAGGGCGTCGCGGTTTCTCTTGCTGTTGGCTATATAGTCGAAGGGATAGGCCATGATAAGCGTCTTGCCGATATAAAATTTTGGTTTTTTGATGACCGTACGCTTTCCGGGATATACGACCACCTTTTTCGAGACGAGACGGTAGTGCGGATTTGTGAAATCACAGGTGGTCGAGGTCACGCCGAGCCATTCGGCGACATCCTCGGATTCGCTCTGTTTCCTCTTTTTTCTCGGCGCTCGTACGATGCCAAGCTTAACGGCGTCCTCTATCGGCATGAGCCGCACGGTGCCGCCCTGCATGTACATCGCCTCGGACTTACCCGATACCTGCGTAAGTATGCCGCGGCGCGTCTCAATATTGTATTTGAGATGCTTGCCGGTAAACCTATCGCCTCCGGACATGATAACGACGTTCTCACGGTGGTCGGAATAGGCGTCCACTATATTTGTATCGGCGTCGTATTCGGCGTAGGGGGCAAAGAGGCGCACCTCTTTGTTTCTTACCTTAACGTTGCCCTCCGCCGTCGCGAGGCCGGTCTTTTCACTGTAGCTGATCTCATCCGCGTCAAGAAATACCTCGTTGGGCGGCTGTTTCGGCGTATCGTCCGCACCCTCGGATGGTATGTACATCGGGGCCGGTTCACCCTTGTCATCGGCAAAGGAGGGCGCAGCCTGCGTAAAAAATATTGCCGCGCAGAAAAGGGCGACAAATAATCCCCTTCCGCCCCTCATCAGCGATCGCTCCATGTTATAGTCCCTCCGTCAGTAAGCCGGCACTCGCCGCTTTTTGTATCATAGTATCCCTTTTTGCCGTTTATCACCATGCGTCCGTCGGTAAGCCTCACTCCGTCGTCGAAATGCCACCTCTCGGCCGACGCCTCGTATTTAACATTGCCCGACTTGAGGTTATATTCCTTGGCAGCCTCTTTCATTACGCCGTCGGCGCTTGTAAGCGACAGATCGTTGTTTTCGCGGGTGAAGGTCCCATTGTCGGCGTAAATATGCGTCACCTTGCCGGCGGGGTCCGTAATCGTCACGTCCATGGAGCTTCCGTAGACGATACCGTCTTTGTGTTCAACGCGCGGCGAGATCAGCTTCCATTTTTTACCGCTGATCATCCGCTCAATTTCTATATTCTCCACCACCAGATCGGGGATCGGCATCTTGTTTATGGCGCTGAGGTGGAGGTCACGCCAAAGATAAAATGCCCCGACGGCGATCACGAGGATCACCGTCAGGACGGTAAATTTCTTGCGGGATATCTTTCCTTTCAGCACAATCTAGCCCTTCTCTAGTTAAGAGGCGCGGACTGAGTCCCCTGTGGTGCGGAATCCTCCGTCTGCGTGATCGGCGTTATCTGCTGCGGTATCTTATATCCGGAAACCGTAACGTTATCTACGGTCTGAACATAGAAGAGGGTACCCTCTTTCAGCTGCTTGTCGTTGCCGCGGATGAGGAATCCTCCGGCAAGGCCGACCGGTCCCAGCAGCAGCGCGCCGCCGAAGCTCGCGCCCGCGGCGCCGATGATGCCGCTGTCCACATCCATCGCCTTTTTAGCGGCTTCGCCGAGATTGACCGGAACCACGGAGGGGCCGAGCACCTCTATACTGTCTATGCGCATCTCTATCTCCGAGGAGCGGCCGAAGCTGCGCGGCGGCTTGACCTTTGTAATATGACCGAATACGCGGCTGCCCTTTGGCGCGACAAGTACATCCCCAACGACGATCTGCTCGTTTAGACCGAGAATGATGATGTCGTCAACTTTGACGTTCCGTACCGTAAGTGTATCAAGCAGCGCGCCTTTGACGATGGTTTCCTTCGGCAGTTCAAACTGCACAGCGGCAATACCGTCTGGAAGCAGTCTGGTCAGAAGACGCTCCACACGTGATACGAGCGGACCGGCCTGGATCGCCCCTTCAAGCACACCCTCCATAGAATCGACGCGCTTGGAGAGCGACCAAGTGGGATGTATCTGCTGTTCTATGCCCCATTCGGCGACAGAGAGCTTAAAGAGCAGCGAGGGCTGGGTACCGGTCCCCTTCTCAAGAAAATCAATCAGCGCCGTCTGGCGTTCTGTCAGGCTTCCGGGAAGTTCTCTGCCAAAGACAGTTTTCTCTACGTCGTTGAGCCTGTTCAGGAGTCCTCCGTCGCGGGGCCGTCCGTAGACGATCGTCTCTATTCTTTCAAGCATCTGAAATGCGGGGGCGGTGTTAAGCGGTTTGACAATCGTATTCTGCGTACCGGTAGATACGGTGGCCGGAGCCTGCGTAGTTGATGCCGGGGCAGCCGCGGGAACCGCGGACGGCTCGGTGGCCGCCGCCGTATTGGCCGGCGCCGTGGCGGCGGCCGGAGCCGTCACCGGGGTCGTACCAGTCGCCGCGAATGCCGCCGCAGCGGATAGGATGATGCTCACAGCCATAGATATGGCCAGCATACTTTTTTTCTTCATTATTTTGCCTCCTTTTTTAGCTTTTTCTGCCTGTCAAGCGCCGCTGCGATAAAATCCTTAAAGAGCGGATGCGGCTTGACGGGACGAGAAAGGAACTCGGGATGGAACTGAACTCCGATCATCCACGGATGATTGACGTTCTCCATAATCTCTACCTGTCCGCCGGTTGGGCAGATTCCCGCCACCTTCATTCCGGCGTCGTCAAACTCTTTGATATATTTATTGTTGAATTCAAAGCGGTGGCGGTGACGCTCCTCTATTTCGTTGGTGCCGTATATCCTCTCGGCTTTGGAGCCGGCGCTGATATTGCAGGGATAGGCTCCGAGTCTAGAGGTGCCGCCGATATCCTTGACATTTTTCTGCTCTTCCATAAGGTAGATGACGGGGTCTGGCGTATTCTCGTCCATCTCCAGGCTGTTAGCCGATTTGAGCCCCAGCACGTTGCGCGCGAATTCGATGACGGCGACCTGCATGCCAAGGCAGAGGCCGAAGTAGGGAATGCCTTTTTCGCGGGCGTACTTTGCCGCGGCGATCATGCCCTCGACTCCGCGCTGGCCAAAGCCTCCGGGGACCAGTATCGCGTCGGCGCCGCCCAATATATCTTCGACATTGCCGTTTTCAAGGTCGCCCGACTCGACGGGAAACATCTTTACCTTAACGCCGTTGGCGATACCGGCATGTGAGACCGCCTCATTAACGCTGAGATAGGCGTCCTTTGTCTCCGTATACTTTCCAACCAGCGCGACTACAAGCTCACCCTTAAGGGTATCGTGCTTATGGAGAAATTCTTTCCAGTCCTTCATATCTGGGGCCTTCTGCGTCGGCATGCCAAGCTTTTTCAGCACAAGGCTGTCAAACTTCTGTGAATGAAGCACGATAGGAATTCTGTAGATCGAATCGGAATCTATCGCTTCAAAGACCGCGTCGGCAGGGACGCTGCAAAAGAGGCCGATCTTCTCCCTGAGATCCGGCCCCACTGGATACTGCGAACGGCAGACGATGACGTCGGGCTGTATGCCGATACGGCGCAGCTCGTTAACGCTGTGCTGAGTAGGTTTGGTCTTGAGCTCTCCCGAGGCCGCTATATATGGAACGAGCGTAACGTGGCAGTAAAGAATATTCTCCCGGCCGACACGCCCCGCAAACTGACGTATCGCCTCAAGATATGGAAGTCCCTCAATATCGCCTACCGTGCCGCCGATCTCGGCAATGACGACATCATTACCGGCGCCGACATGCTCGATCCGGTCCTGTATTTCATTCGTGATATGCGGTATGACCTGCACTGTTGCGCCGTTATAGCCTCCCGCGCGTTCGCGCTGTATTACGGAGGAATAAACCTTGCCGGTGGTACAGCTGTTCTCTCCCAGGATCGCCTCGTCTATGAAACGCTCATAATGCCCGAGGTCAAGATCCGTCTCCGCGCCGTCACAGGTCACAAAGACCTCTCCATGCTGGAATGGGCTCATCGCCCCCGCATCGACGTTGATATAGGGATCCATCTTTATGATGCTCACCCTGTAACCGCGGCGCTTCAGCAATACACCGAGCGACGCGGCGGTGATCCCTTTTCCAAGAGAAGAAACTACCCCGCCGGTGACAAAAATATACTTAGTCATAGAATTCAAAACGCCCCTTTACGCATATCTGAAATTTATCAATATCTGTCCAGTCTATCTGAGATGTCTAAGCGGATTCTGCGGCGTGCCGTTGACCCGTACCTCAAAGTGCACATGGTTTCCCGTAGAACGTCCGGTGCTGCCCACGAGGGCGATCGTCTGTCCCTGGGAGACTCTCATGCCCTTTCGCGCGATAAGCTTGCTGCAGTGGCCATAAAGCGTAGTCAGCCCCTTTGAATGGGAGATGACGACCGCTTTGCCGTATCCGCCCATCCAGCCGGAGTGAACTACCACGCCGGAGGCTCCGGCCTTGATCTCCGTACCGCGGGGGGCGCGTATATCAAGCCCAGAATGGAATACCCGGCGTCTGCCGAACGGGCTCTTGCGCCATCCGAACGGACTCGATATCTGTCCAAGCACGGGCCAGCGGAATCCTCTTACGCTGCCGCTCGAAATTTTCACAGTGGCGGTGCGTACACGTCCGTTTTTATTCGTCGCGATACGCACTTCGGTAACGGCTACCAGCTTTCCTCCGGGCAGGAATATCTCGCTGCCGGCGATCAGCGATTCGCTCTTCATCGCGTTGGCGAGCAGGACCGACTCCTTCGTCGAGCCGTACTTATCGGCAAGCTTGGCGAGTGTATCTCTCTTCGCCACCTTGACGAAGATACCGTCCTGATTCGGTATGCGCAGAGTCATTCCCAGCTTAAGGCGATTTATGTTTCCGCCGAGAACCTTCTGGTTCGACCCCACGAGCGTATCAACGTCGAGGTTGAATTTATCCGATATTCCCCAGAGCGTATCTCCCTCTTTGACAATATACTCTGAGGTCTCAAGCAGCTTTCCCTTCTTCGCGATAGCCAGCTCCTCTTTCTGAAGCTTCCTGACGAAGAGCAGCGTCGCGGTCACGTCGTTATGGCTGTCCGGTACATAGAGCACCTCGGCGGGATTCGGCTTTTCATTTTTCCGCAGACCGTTAGCCTGACGCAGGTCCTCTTCACTGATACCGAACTCATCGGCGATAGACTTCAATGTATCGCCGGGTTCAAGTACGACCTCGGTCCAGTGGATGTCCTCGTCGAGAACGCTCTGGTCGGAGCTGGAGATGCGTCCGTCGTTCTTAGAGAGTATGCCGTAAAGCTTAAGCTCCTCATCGGTAAGAGTCGGGATGCTTGGAAGCGGCCCGATCGCCAGCGGCACCACCTCGGTCTCTTCCTCGGCGGCATCCGCCTGAGCGACCCCCGTATTGTTGAGGAAGTCCGATACGTCCACAGTAAAGAAGCCCCGGTTGTCTTCGGGGCGTTCAGTCACAAATTCGCTGTCAAGGCCGATCCAGTACATGCCTGTATGCTCCGCCGCTTTGGCGGCGAAGACGACGGCGCCTCCAACCGCAGCCATCAAAAAGATGATGAGGCAAAGAGTCTTCCGTCGTTTTGTTTTACGTATCTCATCTCCGGCTTTCATCGATCCACCTCTTACGATTGTCGTCGCTCGAAAAAGTCAGTTTCTAGCCAGCCTTTATTGTAGCAAGAAAATCACGATTCGTGGGCGTGTTTCTTAATTTATCAAGGATGAGATTTAGAACTTCCGCCTCGTCCATATTTGCGATCTTCCTGCGCAGACCCCAGATGCGCTGCAGATCGCCCTCTGGCACCATCAGCTCCTCTTTGCGCGTTCCTGAACGCGTGATATCAAGGGCAGGGAAGATGCGCTGCTCGGATATCTTCCGCGAGAGATGGACCTCCATATTGCCCGTTCCCTTGAATTCTTCATAAATCACATCGTCCATACGGCTGCCGGTCTCAACCAGCGAGGTGCCGATGATCGTCAGGCTGCCGCCGTTTTCTATGTTGCGCGCGGCGCCAAAGAATTTCTTCGGGAAATAGAGCGCCGCGGGGTCCATGCCTCCGGAGAGCGTGCGTCCCGACGGAGGGACGATGAGGTTTGAGGCGCGGGCGAGTCTTGTAATCGAATCAAGCAGCAGCACGACGTCCTTCGAGACCTCCACGAGGCGCTTAGCCTTTTCAAGTGCCAGTCCGGCGACGCGGAGATGCTCCTCCGCGGGGCGGTCGAATGTGGAGGCGATGATCTCGCCGTCCACGGAACGCGCCATATCGGTGACCTCTTCGGGGCGTTCGTCGATGAGCAGCACCATAAGTATCACTTCGGGATGGTTTGTCGTTATCGAATGTGCGAGATTTTTAAGAAGGGTCGTCTTTCCGGCCTTCGGCGGGGAAACGATCAGCGCGCGCTGTCCTTTGCCGATCGGCGCGAAGATATCGACGATACGCGTCGCTATCTGTTTGCGGTCCGTCTCCAGCTCAAGCTTCTCGGTCGGGAATATCGGCGTCAGCGCCTCGAAATGCGGACGGCGGCGCGCCGCCTCTGGGTCGGTGAAGTTGACGTTCTCCACGCGGAGCAGCGCCTCATAATGTTCCTGGTCCTTTGGCGGGCGGATGATGCCCCAGACCACATCGCCGTTGCGCAGGCCGAAACGTCTTATCTGCGAGGCCGATACATAGATATCGTTGCTGCTCGGGAGAAGTCCGGAGGGGCGCAGGAAGCCGTATCCCTCGCTCATGCACTCAAGGGTGCCGCCGTTGAAGCGGTAGCCGAGGGCTTCAGCCTGCGTCTTCAGGATATCGTTGATCAGGTCGTCCTTGCGGCGTGTCGTTATCGAGGTCACGCCGATCTCTTTCGCAATCTTGCGCAGCTCTGCGAGAGTCTGTCCCGCGAGTTGGTTGAATCCAAGTTTGGGATGCTGGTGGCGTATCTGTCCTCTGTCGTTCTTCTGTGAGTCTACTACGGGAAGATTTCTGTTTTCCACGGTGCCTTCGTCACATGCTTCGGCCCCGTCCTCTGTTTCCGAGGCGGCCTCTATCTCTTTTTCAATCTCGATATCTTCATTTTTTTCTTCCGGAGCTTCATCGGCACAGGACTCGCTCTCAGTAGCCTGCGCAAGCTGAGCGGCGTCGGGGGTTATATCGTCATCCGCTCCGGCAGGCTCCGCTGTTTCGTCTGACGGCGCTTCCGCCTGCGGCGGCTCCGCCGCCTCGGCCGTCTCGTTGACGGGGGCCTCCGGCTCTTTTTTCGGAGAGCGTCGGGTTCTCTTGACCGTCTTTTTATCTTCCTGCTCGGCGGCCTCTTTCTCCTCTTCAGGGAAGAGCGTGCCCGTCGCCTCGGCGACGGTCCTCTTTCTGCCGCGGCGGCTCTTTTTCTCCTCAGCCACAGGTTGTTCTTCCTGGACTTCCGCAGCTTCAGTCACGGTATTCTCTTCGTCCTTTTTCCTGACGTAAGTCCTCTTTTTACGAACAGGCGTCTCTTCCGGCGCTTCGGCGGCTGACCCTTTTATCTCTGCGGCGCTTTCAGCATTTTCAGCGGGTTCGCCCCTCTTTGAGGCGGCGCGCCGTCTTACGGCAGCCTTCGGTTCATCTGTAGGTTCTGTCTTTTTCCTTGGCAATTCATTAGCCTCCGTTTAATATGAAGAATAAATATTAATTCTTTCGTATGATTTCAAAATCCAGTTCGCTCAGCCGTTTTGTCGGTGATGATATCGTTACGCGGTACTTCCCGACGGGCAGAGGAGTCCCCTCTTCCCGCAGCAGATAGAACGCTCTGACTCCGTCCTTAGTCATCAATTTCAGAGGTTCGGACAAGACTAAGTCTTTTCCGTAATACCATGAAACTTCCAGATGATTTCCTTCCGACGCGGAGGAATATTGAAACCACAGGCAGACCTGACGTGTTCCGTATTGAATGGTGTTCATCACTTTATGAGGAAGCCTGTTGCGGTCAAGCTCCACACAGACAACGGCTTTATCTATGCGGAAGGTACTTCCCAAGAGACCTGACTTGAGACTTACTACAATTAACGCTACCAGTATTATAACCGCCACACCGAGCAGTATCAGCGGCCTTTTACCGGAACTATCTTGGTAATTTTGATCCATCTGTTCCACCAGTCTCTAATTTGTTATTTTATCATGAGTTTGTAGGAAAATATATATTTTCTCCCGTAAAACACAAAAAATCTCGACAAAAATAGCATACCCTATGAAAATCAGCAGCCTCAAGCGAAACGATAAAGCTCCCAGAGCTCATTGAGCGAAGATATGATCTTGTCCTGCGTCGCTATATCGAACCCGTCGACGGTGAGTTCGGGAAGGCGGCTGATACCGTCCACCGCTCCCAGCTCCTTCACAGCCTTCAGCATTGCCAGCTCCTCTCCCGCCTCCGGCCCGCGCCAGTTTCCCCACATAAAAGACAGCGCCGCGGTCAGCGCGTAGGCTCCCCAGTTGCTGACGTCCACGGCGAGCGCATAATCCGTCCGCACCGTGCAGAGACAGGAGGCATAGGCAGGCAGCAGTCTTTTTAGTTCCTCATGGAAGTTTCCCATGCCGACCTCGTTGCCCCCGTCGCCGATGCCAAGCGTCGGGATGCCGCGTTCCTTCGCCTCCGCGGCCAACTCGTCAAGCGGCGGCGTCCACGCCGAGATATCTATCTTACGGAAGTTGTAATAGCCGCCGTCCTCCGCGCGCCCCAGCCGTTCGGTGAAAATCAGCCCGTCAGGAGACTCGTCCGCAAGCCGCGGCGGCGCGGTCCTCACCAGCCGCCGGGGATACCCCGCGGCGGCCGCGGCGGCGCGCATCACCGAAAGACAGAGCTCATCGGTCCATATCTCCGATTCACGCCCCTCGCGATAAAAGGCGCGCGCGAGCATCACCGCGCCGCCGGGACCGTCCGTCTCCGGAGCGTCGGCCCCGGGGATATAAAATCCTGAGACGACCGCCACCCTTTTTAGGGGAGCAAAAGCCGCAGCCGCCCTCTGCCAGTCTTCGGGGCGGCAAAGCTTGGAGACGCCGCGCCCTCCTCTGTCACGTGAAACGAGCGATATGAGCTTTTTGGCATAGGCTTCCGGTAGAACCATATCTGCGGTCACGGTATCTCCTCCATTTGATAACGGTCAAATGCGGTGCGGTGAACTGCCGCCGCGTTATTTCCGACGGCAGACGGTCGTCGTATAATACCTAAATACTCAGGGTCTCCACCAGGCGCAGCATATCCGAGTCAAGCGGGTGGTGCTGCGTCCACGCCATTTCCAGCGGCACGGTCACTATCTCATCCTTCGTCCGCCCCACCATCATGCCGCGCTTGCCGTCGATCAGCGCCTCCACAGCCGCCGCTCCCAGACGCGAGGCAAGAACGGTGTCAAAACAGGAGGGCGCGCCGCCGCGCTGCAGATGTCCGAGGACGACTATCCGCGGGTCATAATCGCAGTGCCCCTTCAATTTCTCCGCCAGCTCCGAGGCCGACATGACCCCCTCGGCAAGGACGATCAGCGAATGCGTTTTGCCGCGCTGCTTGGCGTAATGGATCTTATTCGCGATCGCCTCCAGGTCCACCGGCAGCTCGGGAATCAGCACGAACTCCGCGCCGCAGGCCACCCCAGTCTCCAGCGCGAGAAAACCGGCGTGCCGTCCCATCACCTCTACGATAAACATCCGATCGTGGCTCGAAGCGGTGTCACGCAGCTTGCTGATACATTCCAGCGCGGTGTTGCAGGCCGTATCGAATCCGATAGTGCAGTCGGTGCCGGCCATATCGTTGTCTATCGTGCCGGGGACTCCCACCACATGAATACCGCGGTCATGGAGCTCCTTCGCTCCGCGGAAAGAGCCGTCGCCGCCGATTACCACCAGCGCGTCTATGTCGTTCTCCCGCAGCTTGGAGACGCCGGCGTTGATACCCTCCGGCCTCATAAAGGCCGGACAGCGCGCGGTGCGAAGCATCGTCCCGCCGTGCAGCAATATCCCGCCGACGGAGCTGCGCGTCAGAGGGACAAAGTCCCCTTCGAGCAGTCCCTCATACCCGCGGCGTATGCCTACCACCTGCAGTCCATGATATAAAGCCGTGCGCGTGACGGCGCGTATTGAGGCGTTCATCCCCGGCGCGTCGCCGCCGCTTGTCAAAACCCCGATTCTGCGAAGCATCTTTCGTCCCCCTTGTCCTGCTCTCTCAGCCTTTTCTTCATCCTCTATTATGCACGCCCTATTATAACAAACTTTGCTCATAACCAATATTCCCCATCTTCCGGCCACGCTCCGGGATGTTCCGGGGCTGAGACCCGCCGCGTCCAGACGAGGACCGCCCTCACCTCGGCCCCCGCCCTTTGCAGCGCGAACTTCGCCGCGCGCACGGTGCCGCCGGTCGTATAAACATCGTCCACAAGGACGACGCCTCTCCCCGCAAGCTCCGGCGAGGCTTCGAAAGAACCGAAGCTCAGCGCCCGGCGCTCCCTGCCCCTCTTCTCCGTCTGCGCCCCGCTGCCGGCGCGCCATTTAAGCAGCCCCGCGGCGACCGGCGTCCCCCACTGCGAGGATATTCCGCGCGCGATCAGCTCCGTCTGATTGAAGGCGCGGCGGCTGTCCGCGTGGAGCGGCAGCGGAATCAGCATCTCCGCCTCCTGCCGCGGAAACAGCCTCCCCATCTCCCGTCCGATCGCCTCCCCGAGCGGCCGCATATTCTTATACTTCAAGGCCAGAATAAAACTGCGCGCGTCGCCGTCATGGATGGCGGCAGCGTAACAGGGCACGCTGTCATAACAGCATTCGACCCCGTAAGCGCCGCCGCAGTCGGCGCAGAATGGAGGCAGCGCCTCACTCGCCGCGCCGCTCAGACAGCTGGGACAATAGGGCGCGGCAAGCCGTCCGCAGGCCGGACAGTGCTGGGGAAATATTATGTGCGAGAGGTAGGAAAAGATAGGCCGCATAAAGGCTGAAAATTAAAAAGGGGCGGCATAGCGCCGCCCGGACATTCTCTTAAAATATTTACGCGAAGCGCTCCGCCGCCCGTTTGAGCGTCTCGGCCTTGTCCGTGCGCTCCCAGGCGGGCATCGGGTCAAGGTCGATACGGCCCATATGGCCGTAGGCGGCCAGACGCCGGTACTGCGGTTTACGCAGGTCGAGGTCGCGGATGATCGCCGCGGGACGGAAATCGAAGTTCTCGCGCAGCAGCTGCGTGATCTCCTCGTCCTTTATCTTCCCCGTGCCAAAGGTCTCGACCATGATCGAAACGGGCTTCGCGACGCCGATCGCGTAGGCCACCTGTATCTGGCAGGCGTCGGCGAGTCCCGCCGCGACGACGTTCTTCGCCGCGTAGCGCGCCATATACGCCCCTGAGCGGTCCACCTTCGTCGGGTCCTTGCCGGAGAAGGCGCCGCCGCCGTGAGGCACCGCGCCGCCGTAGGTATCGACGATTATCTTGCGTCCAGTCAGGCCGCTGTCGGCCTGCGGGCCGCCCATCACAAAGCGCCCCGTCGGGTTGACGAGAATGCGCGGCTTTGTGGTGATGAGCTGGGGTGGAATGACGGGCTTAATGACATGCTCTATGATATCCGCCTCGATCTGCTTCTGGTCGATCGCGGGGTGATGCTGGGTGCTGATGACCACGGTATCGACACGCAGCGGCTTGCCGTTGACATACTCCACCGTCACCTGGCTCTTGCCGTCCGGACGCAGATAGGGCAGCGTCTTATTCTTGCGCACCTCTGAGAGGCGGCGCGTCAGCTTCTGCGCGAGCGAGATGGGCAGCGGCATCAGTTCTTCAGTTTCGTTGCAGGCGTAGCCTACCATCAGCCCCTGGTCGCCGGCGCCGATGGCGTCTATTTCGTCCTCTGAAAGCTCCTTCGCCTCTTTCGCCTTGTCGACGCCGAGCGCGATATCGGGAGATTGTTCGTCTATCGTGGTGATGACGGAGCAGGTGTCCCCGTCGAAACCATACTTCGCGCGCGTGTAGCCGACATCCTTCACCGTCTTGCGCGCGATCTTCGGGATATCTACGTAGCAGACCGTGCTTATCTCTCCCGCGACCACTATCAGTCCGGTAGAGACCAGCGTCTCGCAGGCCACGCGCCCCATCGGGTCGGCTTCGAGAATGGCGTCAAGCACCGCGTCGGATATTTGATCTGCGAGTTTGTCTGGGTGTCCCTCCGTCACCGACTCCGACGAAATAAGAAACCTTTCTTTGCTCATGTTCAAACACCTCCATGTAATTTATGTAACTCTGCGTATTGTAGCATTATTTATTATTTTTGCCTAACGACCGCGTCCACTCGAACATCGCGATGCTCGCGGCGACGGAGGCGTTGAGCGAGCCTGTCGTACCCTGCATCGGGATGAAACGGATATCGTCGCAGGCCTTAGCCACGGCGTTACCCAGACCTTCGCCCTCCGCGCCGACGACGATGGCGCTGCGCGGCGGCAGGTCCCCGCGGAAAAGCGTGTCGCGCCCCTCCATCGCGAGCCCCGTCACCCAAAAGTCCGCCTCCTGCAGCATCTTTATCGTCTGCGAGACGTTGCCCACCTTCACGACCGGCAGCCGCAGCGCCGCTCCGGCGCTCGTCTTCACCACCGTCCCGGTGGGCAGGCAGCCGCCGCGTTTCGGGATCATCACCGCCGCGGCTCCCGCGGCCTCCGCGCTTCTGATGACGGCGCCGAGGTTGTGCGGGTCCTGCAGGTGGTCGCAGAGAAGGATAAGCGCCGGAGACGGCGCGGCCGGCAGCGAGGCGAGCAGCTCCTCCGGCTCCCACAGCTTCATCTGCGCGGTGTAGGCCGCGACTCCCTGGTGGTTTTCTCCGTCCGTCAGCCTGTCGAGCGCCGCGCTCTCAACGTTCTGGAATATTATCCCGTTCGCGCGGCATAACTCCGTGATCTTCGCCTTTATGTACGGCTGGGCGCTCTTCGCGATGAGCACCTTCATACAGCGTTCGGGGTCTCCCTCCAGCAGCGCGATCACCGGGTTGCGTCCCCAGCAGATATCGCCCGCCGGCGCTCCCTCCGGCCTCTTGTCAGCCCTCTCATCGCGGCCGTGTCCTCTTCTTCTGTTATCGTTCGTCATGACCCCTCTTCATCTCCTCAAAAAACTGCGCCAGATACTTGGAGGTCGGTCCCTTCGCGCGCGCCACCTCTTCCGGCGTGCCCTTGGCGATCAGCCTTCCGCCGCCGCGGCCTCCCTCCGGCCCCAGGTCCATTATATAGTCCGAGGAGGCCAGCACGTCAAGGTTGTGCTCGATCACAAGCACGGAATTTCCCTGCTCGACAAGTTTATGGAGCAATTTCAGCAATTTCTTGACGTCCGTGTAGTGAAGCCCGGTCGTCGGTTCGTCAAGCAGATACAGCGTGTTGCCGCGGAACTTCTTGCCGAGCTCCGTCGCGAGCTTCACGCGCTGCGCCTCGCCGCCGGAGAGCGTCGGCGCGGGCTGTCCCAGCCGGATATAGCCAAGCCCAGCCTCCTGTATCACCTTTAATTTATTCGCGATTCGCGGAATGCCCGAGAAATGCTCGATCGCCTCGTCGACGGTCAGATCGAGGACGTCGGCGATCGAAAGCCCCTTGTAACGGACCTCGAGCGTCTCGCGGTTATAACGCTGCCCCTTGCAGACATCGCACTTTACATAGACGTCCGGGAGAAAGAGCATCGAGACCTTGATCACGCCGTCGCCGTTGCAGGCCTCGCAGCGTCCGCCCTTCACGTTGAAGCTGAAGCGTCCCGGCTGATAGCCGCGCAGCTTCGACTCCTGCAGTTCGGCGTAAAACTCCCGTATCGGCGTGAAGACCCCCGTATAGGTCGCGGGGTTTGAGCGCGGGGTACGCCCGATCGGGCTCTGGTCGACAAGCACGATATTGCGCAGCGATTCGTAGCCGCTCACCGATTCAAACCTGCCCGGACGTTCGCGGTAGTCCTTATCAAACTTTCCGCGCAGCCCCTTATAAAGGACCTCGTAGAGGAAGGTGCTCTTGCCCGATCCGGAGACCCCCGAAAGCGCGGCGAACACATTAAGCGGGATATCGATATTAAGCTTCTTAAGGTTGTTCTCCCTGGCGCCGCGCACCTTGATCATGCCGGAGGGCTTCCGGCGCTCAGGATGCGGACGCCAGGTGCCGTCGGCCTCGCCGCGCAGATAAAGCGCCGTGCTGGAACCGCCGCGCATAATCTCTTCGGCGCTGCCGTTGGCGATCAGCTCGCCGCCGTGCTCTCCCGCGCCGGGGCCAAGCTCGAGGATGTGGTCGGCGGCGGCCATCGTGTCGCGGTCATGCTCGACGACGAGCACGGTGTTGCCGATGTCGCGTATCGCCCTCAGCGTGTCAAGCAGCCGGTTCGTATCGCGCGGATGAAGTCCGATCGTCGGCTCGTCGAGCACATAGAGCACGCCAGTCAGCTGCGAACCTATCTGGGATGCGAGCCTGATCCGCTGGCTCTCCCCGCCGGAGAGAGTGTCGGCGCGGCGCGAGAGGCTGAGATAACCGGCCCCCACGTCGTTGAGGAATGAAAGCCTCTTGCGCACCTCGACCAGCGCGATGCCGACGATCTTCTGCTCACGCTCGCCGAGCTTAAGCCCGTCCAGTACCGTTATCAGCTCGTCGATCGGCATCTCCGTTATCTCGCCGATATTATACCCGCCGAGGGTGACGGCCAGCGCCTCGGGCTTGAGCCTCATACCCCTGCAGGTCGAACAGACGTCCTCCACAAGATAGCGCCCAAGCTCTTCTTTATAGTTCTCCGACTCGGTCTCGTTGTAGCGCTTCTCAATCCAGGGAATGAGGCCGATATACTTGCCGTTGTACTCCCAGTCGCCGTTTTTCTTATCGCTGAAGGTAAGCTCAAGGACCTCGTCGGAACCATATAGCAGCTCATGCCGCACCGCCTCCGGAAGCTCCTTGAAGGGTTTGCCGATATCCCAGCCCTTCTTCTCCGCGAGCTTCTCCGCCTTATGCACCATATACTTCATGCTCTTCCAGGGGATAAAGCCGCCCTCGCCGAGCGGCAGCTCGGGATTGACCGCGAGCTCCGCCGAGAAATGCGAGTGAAAGCCGAGACCGCCGCAGTCGGGACAGGCCCCGAATGGCGCGTTGAACGAAAAGAGGCGCGGTTCGATATCGGGAAGGCTGATCTGACACTCGGGACAGATATACTTCTCCGTCAGCTCCCGGTCGGCGCTCCCCTCGGAGGCGAGCAGGATAAAGCCGTCCGAGAGCTTGAGCGCCATCTCTATCGCCTCGCTGAGACGCGAGCGGTTCTCCTCCTTGACGCGCATGCGGTCGATAAGGCACTCGATGGTATGCCGCCTCTTCTTGTCCAGCTCCACCGCCTCTTCAAGCCAGTAGAGCGTGCCGTCGATGCGCGCGCGCATATACCCCTGCTGGTGCAGCTTGAGCAGCAGGTTCCGGTACTCGCCCTTCTTGGCCTTGACCACCGGGGAAAAAATCTCCAGCGGTTTGCCGTCGTACTCCTGATAGATAAGGTCGATTATCTCGTCGACGCTGTAACGGTGCACCTCGCGGCCGCACTTTGGGCAGTGCGGCGTACCGGCGCGCCCGTAGAGCAGGCGCAGATAGTCGTATATCTCGGTGACCGTTCCCACCGTCGAACGTGGGTTGTGGTTGGAGCCCTTCTGCTCGATCGATATCGCGGGAGAGAGCCCCGAGATATCGTCGACATCCGGCTTATCAGACATTCCGAGAAACTGCCGCGCGTACGAGGAGAGCGACTCCACATAGCGCCGCTGCCCCTCGGCGTAGACCGTGTCGAAGGCCAGCGAAGACTTGCCCGAGCCGGAGGGGCCCGTTACGACGACGAGCTTATTTTTTGGGATATCTGCGTTTATGTTTTTGAGGTTGTGCTGCCTTGCCCCGGTAATTCTTATTTCCTGTTCCAATCGGATTGCCGCCTTTCAGTCTCTGTATATCGTCTCTTAATTGGGCCGCCGTTTCAAAGTCCAGCTTCTCCACGGCCTCCCACATCCTTCTTTCAAGCTCCTGGATATCCTGCTCCCGCGCCTCTTCATTGGGGGTGGCGGCGCGCATACCGGCGTAGCTGTTCTCGTTGTCGTCGAGCAGCTCGTCCGGCAGCAGGTTTTTCACGGATTTGATGATCGTCTTCGGTTCGATGTGATGCTCCTCGTTGAAGGCGGACTGCGCCACACGGCGGCGCGCCGTTTCTTTCATTGCCAAATCCATACTATCTGTTATCCTATCGGCATATAATATCACTTTTCCCGCACTGTTGCGAGCGGCGCGGCCGATCATCTGTATCAGAGAGCGGTGCGCGCGCAGATAGCCCTCGCGGTCGGCGTCAAGGATCGCCACCAGCGAGACCTCCGGCAGGTCGATGCCCTCGCGGAGCAGGTTAACCCCCACAAGCACGGCAAAGACGCCGAGACGCAGGTCGCGCAGCAGCTCCGCGCGTTCGAAGGTGTCAAGCTCCGAGTGTATATAGCGGACCTTGATGCCGAGCTCCGCCATATATTCGGCGAGATCCTCGGCGGAGCGCTTCGTCAGCGTCGACACCAGCACGCGCTCGCCGCGGTCGACGATTGGACGGATCTCCGCGAGCAGGTCGTCGACCTGCCCCGTCGCCTTATGCACCTCCACCTCCGGGTCCGGGATGCCGGTCGGACGTATGAGCTGCTCCACCACATGGTCTGAATGCTCGAACTCATAGTCGCCTGGGGTGGCGGAGATAAAGAGGGCGTTTTTCAGCGCCGGTTCATATTCGTCCCAGCGCAGCGGCCGGTTGTCAAGACAGGAGGGCAGGCGGAAGCCGTGCTGCACGAGGACCTCCTTGCGGGCGCGGTCGCCGTTGTACATGCCGCGTACCTGCGGCAGTGTCATATGCGATTCATCAATGAAAAAGAGCGCGTCCCGCGGAAAGAAGTCCAGCAGCGTTCCCGGCGGGTCTCCCTCCTCGCGTCCGTCAAGATATCTTGAATAGTTCTCTATGCCGGAGCAGTAACCGACCTCAAGCAGCATCTCAAGGTCGTACTTTGTGCGCATCTTCAGCCGCTCGGCCTCAAGATACTTGCCCTCGCTCGTAAAGCGCGCGCAGCACTCCTCCATCTCCTGTTCGATTACGCCCGCCGCCCTCTGAATCGCGTCGGTGCTCGTCACATAATGCTGCGAGGGGAAGATGCCGACCTTCTCTTTCCTGAGCAGGCTCTTTCCTGATACTGGATCGATCTCGTCAATCCGCTCTATTTCGTCGTCAAAGAAGGAAATTCGCAGTGCTGTGTCGCTGTAGGCGGGGAAGATCTCCATCGTCTCGCCCCGGCTGCGGAAGGTCCCCGGCACAAGCGATACGTCGTTGCGTTCATAATAATTCTCTATGAGGCGCAGCATGAAGGCGCGGCGCTCCCACCGCTCTCCCTGCGCGAAGCGAAAGATCGCGTCCTCGTAGTTCTTCCTCTTTCCCAGTCCGTAGATACAGGAGACGCTTGCGACGACGATGACGTCGCGCCGCTCAAGCAGTGACTTGGTGGTCGCGAGACGCAGCTTTTCGATACGCTCGTTAACCGAAGAATCCTTTTCTATATAGACGTCGGAGGCGGGGATATAGGCCTCCGGCTGGTAATAATCATAGTAACTGACGAAATAATTTACGGAATTCTCGGGAAAGAACTCCTTGAACTCGCTGTAAAGCTGCGCCGCGAGAGTCTTATTGTGCGCCATCACGAGCGTGGGGCGGTTGAGCTCGGCGATGACGTTCGCCATTGTGAAGGTCTTGCCGCTGCCCGTGACGCCGAGAAGCGTCTGTCGCATCCCGTCACGTTCGCGAAAACCGCGCACGAGCTTCTCCACCGCCTGCGGCTGATCCCCCGACAGTCCGAAGGGCGCGACCAGTTTAAATTTATCCTCTGTCATCTTTTTCCTCTCTTAATTTGCACATTAGATATTTTTATCTAAAACCGTTCTATTTTAGCACAAATAGACGCTCGACGCCATTTAAGATAATTTATTATAGCAGGACAAACGTATAGATGTCAGCAAGCAATAATTGTTCCCATAAAGACATATTGGACTGGCGGCTGCGAGGCGCGCCGGCTGCGCATATAAAAAACGAGCCGCCCGTGCGGGCGGCTCGCTGACCGGTCTTATCTCTCTTCGTCTATCGGGGCGTTGAAGTTCCCCGAATCGGCCTCCTCGATGTCGGGCACCTGATGAATGACCGCTTCGGCGTCCGGAGCGTCGCCGTCCTCATTTTCCTTTTCCTTGTCTTCCGGCTTATCTTCGCCGTCCTGCGGTTTATCCTCCGCGGCGCTCTCGCCGGGATGTTCCTTTTTCGGATATCCGAGAAGCTCGTCAAGCTCGTCGCCCTCGAGTATCTCCTTCTCAAGCAGCAGACGCGTGATCTCTTCCAGCCGTTCGCGGTTCTCCGTGAGTATCTCCTTTGCCTTGTTCATGCTGCCGTCGACAATCGCGCGGATCTCAAGGTCTATCGTATGGGCGACCTCTTCGCTGTAGTTGCGGTCGTCGACGATATCATGGCCGAGGAATACCTCGTGCTGCTTGCGGCCGAGCGTCACCAGCCCCAGCTTGTCGCTCATGCCGAACTGCGTCACCATCTGGCGCGCGATCTGGGTGGCGCGCTCAAGGTCGTTGGAGGCGCCCGTCGTCACATCGCCGAAGCAGATAGATTCGGCTACGCGTCCGCCGAGCAGGACGCAGATCTTATCCGCGAGCTCCTGACGCGAGATGAGGAACCTGTCCTCCTCGGGAAGCTGGAGCGTATAGCCGAGCGCCATATGCCCGCGCGGGATGATTGAGATCTTGTGTACCGGGTCCGAACCCTTTATCTTCGCCGCGACGAGGGCGTGTCCCGCCTCGTGGTAGGCGATTATTTCGCGCTCTTTCTTGCTGATTATACGGCTCTTGCGCTCCGGCCCCGCCATGACGCGGTCGATAGCCTCTTCAAATTCCGGCATGCCGAGCATTTCCTTATCGCGCCGCGCCGCGAGCAACGCCGCCTCGTTGACGAGGTTGGCCAGGTCGGCGCCGACAAAGCCCGGCGTACGGCGCGCGATGACGTCGAGGTCGACGTCGTGCTCTATCTTCATATCGCGAAGATGGACCTTGAGAATATCGCGGCGTCCGTTGACGTCGGGACGGTCCACCACCACCTGGCGGTCAAAGCGTCCAGGACGCAGCAGCGCGGGGTCGAGAATATCGGGCCTGTTGGTCGCGGCGATGAGGATTATCCCCGATCCGGCCTCAAAACCGTCCATTTCGACAAGCAGCTGGTTCAGCGTCTGTTCGCGCTCGTCATGGCCTCCACCGAGTCCTGCGCCGCGGTGACGTCCGACGGCGTCTATTTCGTCGATGAATATTATGCAGGGCTGATACTTGCGGGCCTGTTCAAAGAGGTCACGGACGCGCGCCGCGCCGACGCCGACGAACATCTCCACAAAGTCCGAGCCGCTGATGCTGAAAAAGGGAACGTCGGCCTCGCCGGCCACCGCACGGGAGAGAAGGGTCTTTCCCGTTCCCGGAGCGCCGAGCAGAAGCACGCCGCGCGGCACCTTGGCGCCGAGCTTTGTAAACTTCGCGGGGTCTTTAAGGAACTGTACGACCTCTTCAAGCTCCTCCTTCGACTCATCGCAGCCCGCGACGTCGGCGAAGGTCACCTTCGGACGGTTGTCAAGGAACAGCTTGGCCTTGCTCTTCGCAAAGCCCATCACCTTGCTGCCGCCGCCCTGCATGTTATAGATGAAGTATATCCAGACGCCGATCAGAAGAAGCGTCGGCAGGAGCGACGTCAGAAGCGCCGTGAGCCACGAATTCTTCGGCGGCGGCACGACCTCGACCTCGACGCCCTTCTCCGCCACTATCGAGGGAAGCGTCGCCGCGTCGAGGATATAGGTCGTGAACTGCTTGCCGGACTTCAGCGTGCCGATAAGCTGCTCGTGGTCGATCTTGACCTTCGTCACGTTGCCGCTGTTTACCTCGCTCAGGAAGGTGCTGTAGGGCATCACTTCGTTCTGTGTCGTTTTTTTAGCGCTGTCAGGGCCCAGGAATACATTGACCAGGCTGACTACCAATACAATGAGGACGATATACATCCCCACATTTTTAGAAATTTTCTTCAATATCCATTATCCTCGCTTTCTATTTCTATGCGTTCCTCTTCTTTTCAAAAATAAAACCGCCCGCGCCCTCCGTCAGTCCAGGGGCTCGGCGATATGCACGGCCGGAAGGTGGCGGAACTGTCCCGCGTAGTCCAAGCCGTAACCGATGACAAACTCATCGGGAATGGTAAAGCCGGTATATTTGACATCCACATGCTGTGTACGGCGCTCGGCCTTGTCAAGCAGCACGCAGATCTCAAGCGACTCGGGTCCGCGCTCGCGCAGAAGCTTGCCGATGTACGAAAGCGAAAGCCCCGTGTCAAGTATATCTTCAACTATTATCACATGCTTGCCGTGGATATCCGTGCTCAGATCCTTCTGGATCTTGACCACGCCGCTGCTCTTGGTAGAGACGCCGTAGGATGATATGGCAAGGAAATCAAGCTGGGCGTCGACGTCCGGCCCTATCTCGCGTACAAGGTCGGAAAAAAATATCACGGCCCCTTTGAGAACACAGACGAAGACGACCTTCTTTCCCTTATAGTCCTCGCGTATCCTTGACCCGAGCTCCTTTACCTTCCTGCGGAGCTCCTCTTCCGAAAGCAATACTCTGCCTATTCTATACTCCAAAATTGAGCACTCCCTTTAGGGCAATAAATTGCAGCTTACAAACAATTAAGAATAATATCATATTTCGTATTATCTCGCCCACCATGGAAGCCTATTTTCGCAGGTATTTTTGCTAAAAATTTTACCCGCCTTTATATCGGCCCGGTGAAGCCAGCCGATACCGCGTTCCGAATAGCAGACCTCGATATCGCGCGCCCACTGGAAACGCCAGCATCCGCCGCGCCTCACAAGTCCCGCGAGCTCATTCGTGCGCGCGCGTGAGAGCGCGGGCAGCGAAAGCTCCGCTCCCTGAAGGCGGAGCATCTCGGCAAGGGTAAGCTCCGGCAGCTCTTTAAGCCCGCAAGTCCGCCAGGCGGCAAGCGCCGGCGGCTGATTAAAGGCGATCTTCGATATCTCCCCGCGCGCCGCGCTCTCCTTGGCCTCCACCTCGGCGCTCACCTGCTTCGCGAGGCCGAGCATCACGCCCTCAAAACCGGAGTTGAGGTTCTCCTTTATCCAGGGGATGAGTATGTTTCGCACCTTGTTGCGGGTGTAATCCGATTCGTCGTTGGTGAAATCGTCGCGCCAGGAGACGCCGTTTTCCCGCAGTATCCGCCGCAGCTCTTCGCGGCTGAAGTCTATCACCGGGCGCACGATATTGCCGCGCACCTCCGGTATCCCCCGCAGCCCGGCAAGCCCGCTGCCGCGCGCGAGGTTCATCAGCTGGGTCTCCACCACGTCGTCGGAGTTGTGGCCGACGGCGATATATGGCAGTCCAAGCCGCGCCGCCGTCTCATAAAAATGTTCGTAGCGCGCGCGCCGCCCCGCCATTTCAAAGGACTCTCCGCTCTCGCGGCAGTGGTGGACGTCGGTGACCTTGACGGCGCACTCTATCCCCCAGCTCTCGCAGAGCTCCCGCACAAATATGGCGTCCTCATGCGAGCCGCCATCCCGGGTACAATGATCGAGATGCGCCGCCGCCAGACGCCCTTTAAAAAAATTTTTCAGCAGCCAAAGCATCGCCACGGAATCGCCGCCGCCCGAAAGGGCGCAGACGATGCCGGAGGCCTCCGCCCACCCCTGACGCGAGGCGGCGGCGAGAAACTTTCGCCTATAATCCATCGGCGGCCTCCGCCGCCCTCTTTCCGTAATCGCACCACGCCGCGAGCGTACAGTGGGCGCAGTCGGGCTTTCGCGCGCTGCATATGCCGCGGCCGTGTTCGAGGAAATTCAGGTGGCCGCCGCGAAAACGCTCCTGCGGCAGCGCCTCCTCGAGCCGCGCCTGTATCTTATCCGGCGGATTCTTCTCGTCGGCCCAGCCGAAGCGCTTGCTGAGCCGCGTGATATGCGTATCGACGGGAAATCCCGGCAGCCCGAGGTCGAAGCATTCGACGATCGCCGAGGTCTTGGGTCCCACGCCCGGCAGCGAGGTTAGGTACTCGCGCACCTCCGGCTGCCGCCAGCCGCGGAGCTCCTTCAGCGTATAGCCGCCGAACCGCTCCTTCACCGCCGCCAATATCTGCTGGATGCGGGCGGGCTTCGTGCTGCTCATCCCCGCGATGCGCAGCACCTCCTTAAGCTCCTCAAGGTCGGCCTGCGCCACCTCGTCCCAGGAGGAATAGGTGGCCTTCATCTTCGCGAAGGCCTTGTCGCGCAGCTTGTCGTTGGTATTCTGCGAAAGTATCGTCAATATCAGGTCGTCAAGCGGCTCCTCATACCAGAAGTCGGACGCGGGGCGCGCCTCGTTGCCGTATAGCGCCTCCAACCCGTCGAGTATCTCCTGTACATGGTGGATGACAGCCATTATTCCGCCTCTTTCGCCTCCGGAGCCTCTTTGTCCTTGCTCTCCGCCGGCTCCGTCTTCTTCTTTCCCCGCTTTTTGGGCGGGTCGACACGGTCCGTCATGACCTTCTTGTAACGGAAAGAGCGCTCAAGCCAGCCCTCAAGGGCCGCCTGCACGCGCCCGTGGACGCTCTTCTTCGGATACTGCCCCTTCTCGTCCATTTTTCCCGCGGGGATGCCCGTAAGTATCTCTATTCCCTCATCTATGGTCGAAATGCTCCAGATATGGAACCTGTTTTTCCTCACCGCCTCCGTCACCTCATGGTTCAGCATGAGATGCTGCTCGTTCTGCACGGGGATGATGACCCCCTGCTTTCCTGTGAGGCCGCGCGCCTTGCAGTAGCGGAAGAAGCCCTCTATCTTCTCGTTGACGCCGCCGATCGGCTGAATGAATCCCATCTGGTCGACGGAGCCGGTGACCGCGATCCCCTGACTGAGCGGGATACCGGCGATCGCAGATATCAGGCAGTAAAGCTCCGTGGACGAGGCGCTGTCGCCCTCGATCCCGCCGTAGGTCTGCTCAAAGGCGATACGGGCGCTGACGGAAAGCGGGAATTCCCGCGCGTACATCCGTCCGAGATAACTCGTGAGTATCATCAGCCCCTTGTTGTGTATCGGGCCGGTCATGCTCACCTCGCGTTCGATGTTGACGACGCCCTCCGCCCCCATAAATACGTTGGCGGTTATGCGTACCGGCGAGCCGAAAGAATGGTCTATCAGCTGCGAAACTGTGAGGCCGTTTATCTGGCCTACGACCTCGCCCTCGGTGTCGATGCGGATGACGCCCTTGCGGTACTCCTCAAGGACCTTGTCCTCCCACATATCGGCGCGGAATACCTTCTCCTCAAGGGCCTTGCGCACATGGTCGACGCCGACGAGCTTCTTGCCGCCGGCCTTCGCGCAGGCCGTCGACTCGACCAGTATCTCGGCGATCTTATTAAGCTGCGTCGAAAGCTTGTTCCGGTCCTCCGCGAGACGCGAGGCCCATTCAATGACCTCGCCGACGGCGGCCGCGGTAAAGTTGAGCCGGCCCTCGCGCGCGACGAAGCCCGCGACGAACTGCGCGATCTGATACTCGCTCTCGGCGGTGCGCGGCATCTCCGAGTCAAACTCGGCCTTTATCTTAAAAACCTTCTGGAACTCGGGGTCATATATATTGAGCAGATAGTAAAGGTAGGGGGTGCCTACGATCACCACCTTCATATCAATCGGTATAGGCTCCGGACGCAGCGAGGATACCGGTATATAACCGAGCTGCTCGCCGAGATTCTCTATCGAGAGCTCACGGTAGCGCAGGACTCGCTTCAGCACATCCCAGGACATAAACTGGCGCAGCAGCTCGTCGGCGTCCAGCAACAGGAAGCCGCCGTTCGCGCGGTGCATCGCTCCGGGGGTGATGCGGCGGAAATCCGTATAAAGATTCCCCTGCCGGTTTTCATAATCCACCTTGCCTACGAGGTTATAGTAAATGGGGTTCGTCTCGCAGATCACGGGAGCGCCGTCGTTCGGATTATTGGAGACGAAGGCGTTCACCTCATAGCGGGAGAAGTCTACCTCGGCGGCGGCGTCGCGCACGGCGGCGAGGAATACGTTGAAATTGGCGATAAGATCCTCCGTGAGCTCGTCGAGCCACTTCGCGAGCTTCTCGTTGGGCATGTGCTTGCCGCGCAGCTCCGTAAGGATGGGCGCGATCGCCACCCGGCAGATCTGGCTCTCCAGCTCCTTGATCTTCTCCTTGAGCTCCTTTTCCCGCTCGCGGATGAGACGCAGCTTCTCCAGCGTCTTCTGCGAAATCTCCTCGGAGACCTTCTGCAGCGCCTCCTGCTCCGTCTCAGAGAGCTTTTCAAACTCCTCCTGCTGCATCTCGCGGCGGACGAGCTGTTTTTCTCCCTCTTCATCCTTTTTCTCGGCTTCGCCCTGTCCCTCTTCGTTTGAGGGCAGCGGCGGCGCCATTATCAGCGGCAGATTGACAAAGCCCTGCGGCGTGCGCTTGATCGCGAAATCCTTCGATTCCGCCCACTTCCGCAGCTCCTCCATAATCGCGTTGACCTCGTCCTGGAAGGACTTCACCAGCTGCGCCTTGTTATCCTCGAATTCGTTGTTGTCGAAAGCCTTCGCGAGCGCCGTCTTGATATCCTCGATCGCGTCCTCGGCGTCCTTCGCAAGATCGCGCCCCTTGCCGGCGGGCAGGTTTATCGCCAGCGGCAGACTCGGGTCGTCGAAATTATAGACATACACCCAGTCGTCCGGCGCGGGCATATCGGCGGCGGCGCGTTTCAGCTCCTCCAGCGCGTAGGTGGTGCGGCCGCATCCCGGCTCGCCGACCATAAAAATGTTATACCCCTTGCTCTGCACCGAGAGGCCAAAGCCGACGGAACGCACGGCGCGCTCCTGCCCGATCAGCCCCGTGAGCTTATCCAGCCCCTTTGTCGTTTTAAAGCCAAGGGCCTCCAGGTCGGCCGAACGGCGAAGTCTGTCGGCGGAAAGTTGTTTATCCTTTATGAGAGACATTAAGCTCCTCCTGATCGTTTTCGGTTTTAAGTTCAAAGAAATGCCCGCCCGCGGCCCGCCAAAGACAGGCTCCTGCGGCGCAGGCACCACAACATACCTAATCTATAACAAATGTTAATATTAGTCAAAGGGAAATTTTCTCATCGAGCCTCTACGGCAAAAAATTTTGCGGTATTTATAAAAAGGTACGGACAAAAATAAAGAGAACAACCAAAGCTGTCCTCTTTTCAATCTCGATTTCTTATATAAAATATTGATATGATATAAAGAAATACTGCTGGAGTTAGATTTTCTCTACGTCGGAAGCCTGGGGACCCTTGCTGCCCTGGGTAATCTCGAAGCTTACTTTCTGACCCTCGTCAAGTGTTTTGAAACCGTCGCCCTGGATAGCGCTGAAGTGGACAAATACATCGTTGCCTTCGTCAGTTGTGATGAATCCATAACCCTTCGTTGCGTTAAACCATTTTACTGTGCCGTTGCTTTTCAAGGTGTTGCCTCCCAACAGGAAATATTTATGGCATCGGCTTGTGCCGACTTTCATACCTTATACTTTTATGCACAGCTTGTCAAGGTCATTTACTTAATTTTCAGCTTATTTAGCGATTTTTCATAAAGCTAAGCAATATTTCTGAACCAACGAATCATAAACTAAGTAATATTTAGAGAATGCAATTATAGTTTAAAAATAGACGATTTATTCTTCTGTGGAAAATGCTTAGAAAAATTTCTCATAAAAGTACCGTTAAAACTATTGTTTGATGTTAATTGATGTACTATAATATCTCCGTAACATCAGTATTGGTTAAATATTATTCCCAGGAGGGATATGATAGATATGGATATGAATAAACTGACACAGAAATCGCAGGAGGCCTTCTACGAGGCGCAGAATATCGCCGTCCGCCACGGACATCAGGAGGTGGACGCCGAAAATCTCGCGCTCGCTCTGCTGCGGCAGGAGAACGGGCTCATCCCGCGTCTCTTCGACAAAATGAACATCCCGGTGGAGAGCCTCGCCGGCGCCATCGAAAACGAGCTCAACAAAAAACCGCGCGTATCGGGGGCGGGACAGGAGACGGGCAAGATATACGTCTCCCAGCGCCTCTCCAAAATCCTCGTCAGGGCGGAGGACGAAGCCAACGGGCTAAAGGACGAATACATCTCCGTCGAACACCTCTTCCTCGCGATACTCTACGAGACAAAGGGCGCCCCTCTCGGCAGGATCTTTGAGACCTTCGGCATCACCCCCGAAAAATTCCTCAAGACCCTCTCCGAGGTGCGCGGCAACCAGCGCGTCACCAGCGACAACCCCGAGGACACCTACGACGCGCTGGAGAAATACGGGCGCGACCTCGTGAAGGCGGCGCGTGAAAACAAGCTCGACCCCGTCATCGGGCGTGACGAGGAGATACGCCGCACCATCCGCATACTGAGCCGCAAGACGAAGAACAACCCCGTGCTCATCGGCGAACCTGGCGTCGGCAAGACGGCCATCGCCGAGGGGCTAGCGATCCGCATCATGCGCGGGGACGTGCCGGAAAACCTCAAGGACCGCATCATCTTCGCGCTCGACATGGGCTCCCTCATCGCGGGCGCAAAATTCCGCGGTGAATTTGAGGAACGCCTGAAGGCCGTCCTCGACGAGGTGAAAAAGAGCGAGGGACGCATCATCCTCTTCATCGACGAGCTGCATACCATTGTGGGGGCGGGCAAGACCGACGGCGCGCTCGACGCGGGCAACATGCTCAAGCCGCTGCTGGCGCGCGGGGAACTGCACTGCATCGGCGCGACGACGCTTGAGGAATACCGCCAGTACATCGAGAAGGACGCCGCCCTTGAACGGCGCTTCCAGCCCGTCATCGTGGAGCCGCCGAGCGTCGAGGACACGGTATCTATCCTGCGCGGCCTCAAAGAGCGCTTCCAGGTGCACCACGGCGTAAGGATTCAGGACAGCGCGCTCGTCGCGGCGGCGACGCTCTCAAACCGCTACATCACGGACCGCTTCCTGCCCGACAAGGCCATCGACCTTATCGACGAAGCCTGCGCGATGATACGCACGGACATCGATTCCCTGCCGACGGACCTCGACTCGGTCAACCGCCGCGTAATGCAGCTGGAGATCGAAGAGGCGGCGCTGAAGCTCGAAAAAGACAAGGCGAGCAAAGAACGGCTCGACGCCCTCCAGAAAGAGCTCGCCGACGCCAAGGAGCACGCCAACACCCTGCGGGCGCAGTATGAGGTAGAAAAAGAGAACATCGTCAAAATACGCTCGATGCGCGAAGAGATCGAAAATGTGCGTCACCAGATAGACGAGGCGGAGCGTAACTACGACCTCAACCTCGCCGCCCAGCTCCGTTACGGCACCCTCAACAAACTTGAGGGCGACCTCAAGATAGAGGAGGAAAACCTCAGCGGCATCGAGGGCGGCGGTCCGAAACTGCTGCGCGAAGAGGTCACCGAAGAGGAGATCGCCGAGATCGTCGCTAAATGGACCGGCATCCCCGTCACGCGCCTCGTAGAGGGAGAGCGCGAGAAACTGCTCCACCTCGACGCGGTGCTCCACGAGCGCGTCGTCGGACAGGACGAGGCCGTCAATCTGGTGGCCGACGCCGTCCTGCGCGCGCGCTCCGGCATCAAAGACCCGAAGCGCCCGATAGGCTCCTTCATCTTCCTCGGCCCCACCGGCGTCGGAAAAACGGAGCTGGCGAGGGCCCTCGCGGAATCGCTCTTTGACTCCGAGGACAACATCGTGCGCATCGACATGTCGGAATACATGGAAAAGCACTCCGTCTCCCGCCTTGTGGGAGCGCCTCCGGGATACATCGGCTACGAGGAGGGCGGACAGCTCACCGAGGCGGTGCGCCGCCATCCCTACTCCGTGGTGCTCTTTGACGAAATAGAGAAGGCGCACCCCGACGTATTCAACATCATGCTGCAGATCCTCGACGACGGACGCGTGACGGACAGCCACGGACGCACGGTGAACTTCAAAAACTGCGTCATCATCATGACCAGCAACATCGGCGCGCAGATACTGATCGACGGCATGGACGACGACGGCAAACTCGCCGAGGGCGCGGTGGAAGAGGTCATGGGGCTTATGCGCACCAAATTCCGCCCCGAATTCCTCAACCGCGTGGACGAGATGATCTGCTTCAAACCGCTGACGCTGAAAGACATCCGCCAGATAGTGCGCCTCATCCTCAGACAGCTCGAACTGAGGCTGCATGACCGCAATATCAGCCTCGAACTTACCGACGGAGCCCTCGACGTCTGCGCGAAAAACGGCTACGACCCCATCTACGGGGCGCGTCCGCTCAAGCGCTACGTCCAGAAGGCCCTCGAAACGCGCATCGCGCGCGCCATCATCGCGGGAGACATCCGCGACGGCGGCACGATCCACGTCGTCGAAAAAGACGGGGCGATCGACATGCGGTTCGAGAACCACAAAACCGACTGATAAAGGCCGGTATCCGGCAGAAAAATCAGGGTAAACGCGTCAAGTCTTTTGAAGAATATTGCGCAGCCCGTGCTGTCGGACGGCGGCATTTTTCGCTTTCACATGGCAGTGGAAGGCCGCGGTTAACATTTACAGAAGGGAAACCGCGGCATTTTTCTTAATATCCGTAAAGTAAATTACGGCGAACGTTGCGAAAGCGATAAAAATGACGCCGCCCGGCGGCATGGGCGCAGACGGATAATTTTCATGCTTTTACCCTGGCAGGAAGATAAACCGGGTGTAAAAAGCCCGGTTTTTATTTATAATATCCAACGTATTATCATTAAGGAGGAAAATTTATGGCTGAAAAAATGGAATTCCAAAGCGAGGCTAAACAGGTTCTGGAGTTAATGATTAACTCCGTCTACTCAAACCCCGACATCTTCGTGCGCGAACTGATATCGAACGCCTCTGACGCGATCGACAAACTGCGCATAGAGAGCCTGAGCCATCCGGAGCTCGCCGAATACGCGAAAAACGGACGCATCGACATCACGATAGACAAAAAGGCGGGGACGCTCACCATCTCCGACAACGGCATCGGCATGGACAGGGACGACCTCGTCTCATACCTCGGCACGATCGCGCGCAGCGGCACCGGCGAATTCATCCGCGCGATGCAGGAGGCCAAAAACGGCGCGAACAGCGACCTCATAGGGCAGTTTGGCGTCGGCTTCTACTCCAGCTTTATCGCCGCCGACCGCGTCACCGTCGAGACGCTGAAGGCCGGCGGCAGCGAAAGCTGGAAGTGGGAATCGACCGGCGACGGCACCTACACGATCGACGGCGGCAGCCGCGCGGGCCACGGAAGCTCAATCACCCTCCACATGAAAAAGGAGGAGCAGTCGGGCGACGACCACGACATCACGAAGGATTACCTCTCGGAGTGGACGCTGCGCGGCATCATCAAAGAATACTCCGACTTCGTCACCTATCCGATCTACCTCACCGACGTTGAGAAAGAAAAGAAAGAGGATGAAAAAGAGGAGCCCGTCAACTCGATGAAGGCTCTCTGGACGCGCCCGCAGAAAGATATCAGCGACGACGAGTTCAACGACTTCTACCGCCACATCTCGCACGACTGGGAAAACCCGCTCGAGCGTATCTACTACAAGGCGGAGGGCACGAGCGAATTCCGCGCGCTGCTCTTCATCCCCTCGCGCCCGCCGATGGACCTCTTCTACCAGGACGGCAAACACGGGGTACAGCTCTACATCCGCCGCGTATTCATCATGAACGACTGCAAAGATCTGATCCCCGAATACATGCGCTTCATCAAGGGCGTCGTGGACTCCGAGGACCTCTCGCTCAACGTCTCGCGCGAAATGCTCCAGCAGGACCGCCAGACGGCGCAGATCAAGAACAGCCTCGTAAAGAAGATCCTCGACACCCTGCACAAGATGCGGAAGGACCAGCCCGACAGCTACAACAAGTTCTGGCAGACCTTCGGCGTCGTCCTTAAAGAGGGCATCATCTCCGACCTGCGCCACCGCGAGGATATCATGAAACTCTGCCTCTTCGACGTCTCGGAGGGCGACAAGACGACGCTTGAAGATTACCTCATCAACATGCCCGCGGGCCAGGACAAAATATACTACCTCGCCGGTTCGTCGCTCAAAAACCTTAAAAACTCCCCGAAACTTGAGGCCTTCAAAAAGAAAGGCATCAAAGTGCTGCTCCTCGGCGACCCCGTGGACGAGATATGGGTAAACCACGCGCGCAAATTCGATAAATACGACTTCGTCTCCGCCGCCGCCGAAAACCTCATGCTGCCGGAGGGGGAAAAGGACGAGAAAAAAGACTCCGAGATCGAAAAGAGCGGCCTCGTGAAAAAGCTTAAAGATGCGCTCGGCTCGCTCGTGGAGGACGTCAAAGTCTCCGACCGCCTCGTGGATTCGCCGGTCTGCTTCGTGCAGAAGGGCGAGGAGATATCGCCGCAGATGAGGAACCTCTTCCGCTCGATGGGACAGGAGGTCCCCGAGGAAAAGCGCGTCATGGAGATCAACCCCGACAACGCCCTCATCAAAAAGATCGCCGACGAATCGGAGAAGGAAAACTTCAACGCCGAAGACTGGTCGCACCTGCTCATGGGCCTCGCCTCCATCGCCGACGGCGAGCCGGTGCCCGACGGACAGCAGTTCACGAACCTCGTCAGCAAACTGCTGGAGAAATAAACGCCCCGGCGGCCGCGCCCGGCGCTCCGCAAAAGGCCGCGCCGCCGCGTAAGACGATAGACACCGGCGCGAAAAAACCAATAAAAAACTCCCCCGCTCCGCACAGGCGCGGGGGAGTTTTTTTATTGGCCGTTCAGTTATCTTATCCGCATCGAGCGATGGCCGGCGTCCAGAATATCGCCGCGCACCTCGGCGCTGAAAAAGCGCCGGAGCCCCTCCGTTAAAGCGTCAAGCACATTCTGGGCAGTATCCTGCGGCAGTTCTCCAAGTATCTCCGAGACAAAAAAGATATTTTTACTCTCAGGCGTGATGATGGCGTGCCGCGACTGCTTCCAGACGAAGTGCCGCGTAACGATCATGCCGCCGTCGGCGTAGCTCACCTCGCCGGGCGGGATATCGACGCCCGTCTCTCCGTCCAGCGCCGTAAAAGAGTCGCCCTGACGGGAAAGGCGCAGCGCAAGCCCCTCCCGCAGCGCGTCAATATCAAAGCCTCCCGCGGGAACCAGATAACTGAGCGAGACCGCGTTATAAAAATCGACGAAGGGGTGAATGCTGAAGGGGCTCTCACTCTTCCCCGCGCGCCGCGTCAGGGCCTCGATTGAGCTGGGAAAATCCTTCCGCGGCGCTCCGGCCCCCTTCATCCGCTCGCCCCACGGCTTGATAAAGGGGTGCGACTGCGGATTGCCGTAGGCCCTGGAGGCCGCGGCGGCGTTACGCCAGCCCTCTCGGAGAAAGGCCGTCACCGGCTCGCTGTCGGTTGGGACAGACATTCCCTCGGCAGCCGCGACAACCAGCCTCATACCTGGAAAATAATCAAAAATACCGGCTTCGATAGAAAAATCCACGGCGTCATTCTCCTCTCAAATAACACTATACTAAATCCCATTAAATCATTTTTCGGTCAAATCAATAACATATTCCGCCCGTCGCCGGCGTAAGAGATAACCCGTCTGCCTCTCTCTTTAACACTCGCCGCCTATCTTCAGCTTACCCTGCGCGACCGGCAGCCAGTAGCGCAGATAGAGCATCGAGGCCGCCGCGAAGACCGCGAGGCCCATGACGCGGAAGGTATTGCTGACCCCCAGATAGGGGGAGAAACAGCCGTAAACGAGGGGGCTTACCATCCAGCCGGAGTCGATGACGAGCAGCACAAGCCCCGTAGCCTTCGGATGATAGGCGGCGGGCAGCATATCGCCGACGAGCGCGAGATCCGTGGGAAAGCCGATCCCGATCCCGACGCCGAAAAAGAGCCCGAAGAGGACGAACATCAAAGCGGTCGAGCTGAAAGACAACCCCAGCAGCGCGAATCCCATCAGCGCCGCCGCGGGCGCGGCGAGCCTCACGCGCGGGATGCCCGCGATCAGCCGGAAACCGACCGTGCGGATGAGCACCGCCGCCGCGGCGCTGGCGATCATAAAATAAGAGACGGAGACCGACCTCGCGTTCGCGAGCGAGGCCATGGAGATCGTCATCGCGTCGGCCAGCGACATCGTGGCGGCGGTAAAGAGCAGCACCTTGACCCCCTTGACCTTAAAGAGATCGGAATAACGCCCCCACCGCCTCTCGGCCTTGCCCGAATAGCTGAGGTCCTTCACAAAGCAGCTCACCGCCGCGCAGGCCAGCGCCGTCAGCGCGGGAAACCAGATATAAAGCTCGTTGAAATTATGATGCAGCAGCCATTCGCTCACGGGAACGACCGTCGCCAGCGGCAGCATCGAGCCGGTGGTAAAGAGCGCGAAGCCGATGCCGCGCGACCTCTCGTCCAGCAATATAGACTGCGCCGCCACCGTCGCCACCACAAAGACGCTGACGCTGACGCCGAGCATCGCGCGGAAAAAGAGCAGCAAAAGCGGACTGTTCAGCGAGAGGGCGATCCCCGCCGCCATCGCGACGCAGAAAAGCGAACTGCCGATCAGCGAACGCCGAATATCGAGCCGCTCCATCACCACGCTGCCGAGGGGACGGCAGAGCAGCATGACCATATAAAAGATACTCAGAAAAAGCCCTACGGCCTGGGGAGAGGCCCCCATCCGCTCATAAAAGGGGCCGAACAGGAAATAAATATTCGTGACGCAGGTGATGCCGTAATATGCCAGGAAAATCAGAAATATCTGGCGGTTGTCCTTCATATTCTCTCCTCCTGCCTCCAAAAAAGGCGCCCTCCGCAAGAGGGCGCCTGAAACACTTCGTAAACCGAGTCTACTCTTCCTCTTCTTTGCGCTCCTGGGCCGCCTGTTCGATGACCTTCTTCGCGATATCGCCGGGGACCTCTTCATAGTGGCTGTACTCCATCGAGAAGGAGCCGCGCCCCGAAGTCATCGAGCGCAGGATGATCGCGTAGCGGAACATCTCCGAGAGCGGGCACTGGGCCTTCACTATCTGGAGCTTGCCCTCGCTGTCGATACCCATGATGCGTCCGCGGCGGCTGTTGAAGTCGCCCATGACGTCTCCGAGACACTCCTCGGGCACCGTGACCTCGACATTCATCACCGGCTCCATAAGAATCGGGTTCGCCTGCTCCATACACTTCTTGAAGGCGATCGAGGCCGCTATCTTAAAGGCCATCTCCGAAGAGTCGACGTCGTGATACGAGCCGTCGAAGATCGCGCAGGAGAAGTCAGTCGCCGGATAACCCGCGAGGAATCCGCGCGCCGCCGCCTCGCGGAGACCCTTCTCCGCCGCGGGGATATAGTTCTTCGGCACCACGCCGCCGACCACCCTGTCGATGAACTCGATGCCCGCGTTCTTATCGAGCGGCGCGAGCTCAAACCAGACGTCGCCGTACTGGCCGCGTCCGCCGGACTGCTTCTTATGCTTGCCCTGGGCGCTGGCCTTCTTCTTTATCGTCTCGCGGTAGGGCACCTTCGGCGTGCGGGTATCGAGATCCACCTTATAGCGCTCCTTGATCTTCGAAAGCATAATATCGAGGTGCATATCGCCCATGCCGGAAAGCACCGCGTCGTTCGTCTCCGGGTTCTTCACGAACGAAAGGGTGCGGTCCTCCTTGAGCATCTTCGTGATCGCGTTGCCGAGCTTGTCCTCGTCGGCGCGGCTCTTCGGGAAAACCGCCACGCTGTAGACCGGCTTCGGGAACTTTATCGGGCGGAACTGCAGCACCTCGCCCTTGACGCCGAGCGTATCTCCGGCGATCGTGCTCTCCAGCTTCGGAATGGCGACGATATCGCCGAGGACGATCTCCTTGCCCTCCGTGCTCTCCTTGCCCTTCATGAAGCGGAAAGAGCTGATACGCTCCTCCTGGTCCTCCGTGACGTTATAAATCGTCTGGTCGCTTGTGAGATGTCCTGAGAAGACCTTCACGAACGAGAGCTTGCCCACATAGGGGTCGACCATCACCTTAAAGACGAAGGCGAGGAAGGGGCCGTTCTCATCGGGCGGGATATTGACCACCTCTTCGCCCTTCAGCGCCGCACGGTGCAGCATATCCTTCGGCGAGGGCATATACTCCACGATCATATCCATCAGCTGCGGCACGGCGATATTGGCCGAGCCGGAGCCGGGGATGATCGGATAAATCGAACGGGCGCAGACCGCCTTGCGCAGGACGCCGAGCAGCTCCTCCGTAGAGAGCTCCTCTCCGTCGAGATAGCGCATCATCAGCTCGTCGTCGGCCTCCACGGCGCGCTCCACAAGCGTCTCGCGGGCCGCGGCCACGGCGTCGGCCATATCGGCGGGCACGTCGCCCTCCGTATACTCGCTGCTGCCGTCGCCCTTGTACATATATGACTTTCCGGTGAGGACGTTTACCACACCTTTGAATTCAAGCTGGCTGCCGATCGGCAGGTATAACGGCACCGCGCGGTCGGAAATATTTTCCTGTATATCTGCTACGACATTGTCAAAGTCGGTATTTTCCCGGTCAAGTTTGCTGACGAAAAATATTGCGGGCGTCTCAAAGGTCTCTGCGAAGTCCCATACGCTCTGCGTCTGCACCTCAACGCCGGAGGTGGCGTTCACAAGGACGAGGGCGCCGTCCGCGACGCGCATCGCGCTGCGCTGCTCGCCGACGAAGTCGGCAAAGCCCGGCGTATCCAGTATATATAAGGTCTTATTCTTATATGGAATCGTGGAAAGCGAAGTGCTGATAGAAATGCCGCGCTTCTGCTCCTCCGAGTCAAAGTCGGAAACGGTATTCTTATCTTCGACCCTGCCCATGCGCGAGATCAAGCCCGCATCAAAGAGAAAAGCCTCGTTAAGTGTGGTCTTTCCCGCGCCTCCGTGTGAAATGAGTGCGATACTGCGAATGTCTTCCGGTTTACGTGTCCCCATTACCTTCACTCCTTCTTTGCTGTTGAAGCTTCATATAAGGTTATCGCATTTGCCCCATTGATGATACTTGTAATGTTAGGTTACGTCAAGAAAAAAGAGCTTTCGGCGGCGGCGCGCGCCCCCCGAAAAAGAGACCGCTCCGCCCCCTTCCCGGCCGCGCCGCGCACCCGTGCGCAGGCCGCGCGGCGCGGCCGCCCGATCCGACATTGGCGCGAAAAATCAGATAAACGCTTGACAAAGAAAGCGCGGAAACTGTATTGTTATGTGGTTAAGTATTTTTACCTGTTATTTATTTCATACTTTACGTACCGAGAAAAACCAAAAAAGGAGGGCGATACACATGTCGCCGCACAACAGTCAGCACGCCGTAATCCCCAACTCGAATACCCCCCCCGTATTAAGTTCAGCGGGGGCCGCCGGAGCATCCTGCCGGTACTTCTCCTGCTCTCGCTCCTGGCCCTCTCCCCCCTCGCCGCGCCCGTCAGGGCCGACGCGCTGACGCGGGACGCCGACGGCGTCTACCTCATCGCCACCCCGGCGGACCTCCGCGAATTCCGCGACGGCGTAAACAGCGAAGAATTAACCTCCGCCGACGCGCGCCTCACCGCCGATATCGACCTCTCCGTAAACGGGACGCCGGAAGAATGGACCCCCATCGGCGACGGTCGTAATGGTACTCAAAGTAATGTTGGAGAGCCAAATTACTGCGGCGCCTTCGACGGCGCGGGCCATACCGTCGGCGGCTACAAGATAACGACGACGATCAATAAAACCGACATTGGATTCTTCGGCCACATTGGCACCGGCGGCAGCGTAACGGGGCTAACCGTCAGCGGCAGGATAGATATACCTGCTGGTAAAGACCACCGCGCCGGAGGCATCGCGGGACAGAACGTCGGCACGATATCAAACTGCGTCAACGAGGGAACAGTCACCCACGGCGCTGGCGACACCGGAGGCATCGCGGGAGCCAACGGTTACAACCCCCTTACAGGCACGATATTAAACTGCGTTAACCGCGGCGACGTCACAACCGTCAAAGAGAATAACCCCGCCGGCGGCATCGTAGGAGTCAACGGCAAAGGCACAACGTCAAACTGCGTTAACTACGGCCGCGTCTCCGGCTCCAACTTAGCTGAAAGCGGCGGCGGCATTGCGGGAAAAAACAACGGCACGCTATCAAACTGCGTCAACAATAACACTGTATCCGGCGCCCAATACGCAGGCGGCGTCGTGGGACAAAGCACAGGCACCAACATAACATTAAACTGCGTCAACTACGGCGACGTCTCCAGCCTCAAAAGCGCTGGCGGCGTCATTGGATATTTCGACGGGGGCAAAATATCAAACTGCGTCAGCGTCGGTAATATCATCTCCGGCGATATCGCCGGCGGCGTTGTGGGAAAGCGTGATAGAGGCGATAGTTTAAACTGCGGCTGGCTCTATTCACCGGAAAATAATAAAGGCGTAGGAAGCGGCGACGTCACCCCCGAGCCCGTCAGCCTCGACCAAACCGAAATAAACGAAAGCGTCGTCGTCGCGCTCATCGCCGACCACATGAACATCACGCTCAGAACCGGAGATACGGCGAAGATCACCCTAAACGCCCTGCCCGGAAAACAAGCGGCATTCGGCAAATATGTGAAAAACATCACCGTACCCCCCGACTCCGAGAAAATCTCCGCCAAAGTCAACGAAGAAAAGGGCGAAATAACGCTCACCAGCCTCAAAGAGGGAACCTCCGCCCTCTGCGTATCGGCTGACCTCTACACAACGGACCTCGCTAGCCTCAACCCCTCCGTCGATCCTGTGCCGCTCTCCCTGACTATCTACGTCTCGGCCCGCCGCACGCTGGGCGGGATAACGCTCTCCCCCGACAAGATGAATCTCCGGGTCGGAGAAAGCGGCAAATTCACCGCCACCGTCACGGCGGAAGGGGCCGCGGATCAAACCATAAACTGGCACAGCAGCAATGAAAAAATCGCCACGGTGGACAATGAAGGCAATGTGAAGGCCCTCGCCGTTGGCGAAGCCACAATCACCGCCGTAACGGCGGACGGAAAACACGACGCGGCGGCCAAGGTGACCGTCGCCAACCGCCACAGCGGCGGAAACGGCTGCGCCGCCGGCGTAGGCGCGCTGGCTCTCTTCGCGCTGATACCGCTCCTGCTGCGGAGAAAGAAAAGCTAACGACAAAATAAAATAAAGTACATATACATAAAAGACAACGAAAAGGGCGCCGAAAAAACCGTCGCCCTTTCCTTTGCCGCGCCTTCGCCATGCCCCGGCCCGCGCCCCGATGGACAGAAAAGGTTATGACGGCGGCATAAAGTAATGAGACGCAATGAGACGAGATGAGCCTTTTGACATTTCCGCGCGCCGCCGTTAAGATAGGGAAAATCAGGTTATCTTTGTTCACCTTTGACGGGTAAAGCATACTAAAAATATAACGCAGGTGTTCGGCTTTCACATGGCAGTGACAGGCCGCGGTGAACATTTACAGGAGGGAAACCGCGTCATTTTTCTTAATATAAGGTAATTTACGGCGAACGTTGTGAAAGCGCTAAAAACGACACCCTCCGGCGGCGCGGGCGGCCAGCTTTCACACGCTTTCGCTGAAAGGAGAAAACATATGCCGGAACTTCTAAAAAACAGATATAACCGCGAATCCGTCCGCGAGCTGGCCTTGCGTATCAGGGCCGTATATCATTCGTTTCAGGTCAATGATTTTGTAAACGGCATTATGGACAACAGCTGGGCGGGCTTAGAGCTGAAGGCCCGTATGCGGCAGATTACGCTGAATTTAGGAAGGTATCTGCCCGCCGATTACGAACGGGCGCTTGGCGTCATTGACAGGGTCGCCGCCGGTTATCCCGCGGGGTTCAACGACTTCGCCCTCATGTATTTTCCTGATTTTGTCGAAGTCTACGGGCGGGATGAGCGCCATTGGGAGCTCTCGATGGCCGCGCTGGAAAGGTATACCCCCTTGTCATCCTCCGAGTTCGCCGTGAGGCCGTTTATCATCGAGCATGAAGCGCGCATGATGGCGCAGATGGCCCTCTGGACGGCTCATGAGAACGAACATGTCCGGCGGCTGGCCAGCGAGGGCTGCCGCCCGCAGCTGCCCTGGGGACAGGCGCTGACCCGTTTCAAAGAGGACCCGACGCCGGTTCTCCGTATTTTGGAGCGGCTTAAAGCCGACCCCTCGCCCTATGTCCGTAAAAGCGTAGCCAACAACCTGAACGATATCTCCAAAACTCATCTCGCTCTGGTCGTAAAGACCGCGTGGGATTGGTACGGAAAAGACGGGCGTACCGACTGGATCGTAAAGCACGGATGCCGGACGCTTCTGAAAAAGGGCGACAGGGATCTGCTGGCCCTCTTCGGCTTCGCGGACGGCGGCTCCGTGGATATTGACGGCTTCGCGCTGGACTCCGCCTCCGTCCCCATTGGCGATAAGGTGACCTTTTCCTTTGTCGTCGAGACAAAAAAAGAGGCCATGGTGCGGCTGGAATATGGCGTTGATTATGTGAAGGCAAACGGCGGCCGAAGCCGCAAAATATTCCAGATATCCGAACTTTCTTTGAAGGACAACACAAGAAGGCCCTACACAAAAACTCATTCGTTCGCGGACACAAGTACAAGAAAACACTACCCCGGCCCCCATTTGCTCACGCTCATCGTAAACGGCGCCGAGCGCGGCACGCTGGATTTCGAGCTCTCCGCGAAATAGCCTCCCCACGGCAGCCCGCCGCGGTCGTTTTTTGTATCACCATTTCTCAATAGAGGCAAACGGGGATAAGCGCATATGCACTAGCAGTTTTCCAAGCAAAACCCAACCTCGCGGGTCCATATAGTTAGCCCGGTGGAAACATCGGGGATACGGATCGTCATTCAATTGGAAAATATCCGTATCCCCCTATTTTTATATCCGTCCCTCATTCCAGTGCAGACTGGAAGCTCACGAGCGCCTTTCCGCAGCCCAACGCTTCGGCGAGACCGGCTGGATCGTCGATTCTTCCAAGGGGCGTATAGCTGTAAGTGGTGGAAAAGCTTTTATAAAAGAGCACCAGGCAGTCAGAACCATATAACATCAGGTCTCCGGCGCGGATTCCCGGCGGGCGGGCCGGATTCACGGGCAGGCTGCGGGAAAGGCCGCAGTATTTTTCATTGCCGTTCAACTCGCTCATCTCGAACCTCATCGGCAGCATCGCCGCCAGCGCCACGGCCGCCTCGTTATCATATAACGCCGCGGAGAAGCTCCTGCCGCCTGCGCTGATGAGAATTTGCCGTCCCGCTTCGGCTTCGGCGATTCCGCGCACCGCAGGAGAAAATATCAGCGACAGGCTAAAAAGGGCGGTTATAATCCGCCCCAGAACAGCGCTTCTCTTCGAGAGGAAGTTTGTCATGGCCGCGGCGCATATTAGAGGAATGCGCCGTTACAGACCTGCAGCACCTGCCCCTTCACATGGCGGCCCATCTTACTGGCAAGATAGAGGCAGGCGTACGCCTGATCGACAGGCTCGCACTCCGGCCCGGGGAAGTAGACGAAATGACCGCTGTGTTCCAGCATCTTCGCGCCGCCGGGCTGCACACCAGCCTTGTTGGCGAGGTGGGCCGGGGTAACGGTGGCACCTGGCGCTACCGCGTTACAGCGGATATTGGTTTCGATGAGGCGCATGGCAACATTCTTCGTCAGGGTATTCAGCGCCCCCTTCGTGGAGGTGTAGGTCGCGCCGCAGAAGGGGCGCGCACCGTTCACCGACGAGATATTGATGATGACACCGTCATTTTTAGGCAGAAAATATTTCAGCGCTTCGCGGATGTACCGCATCGGACCACCGAGGTTGACGTTCATAATATACTGCATCCATTCGTCCGTCGTTTCGTCAATGATGGTCTGCTCCCCGATCCCCGCGTTGTTGACGAGAATATCCACATCGCCGAAGGTTTTGACTGTTTCCTCAAATACGCGCACCGTATCCTTGGTAGAAGAGGTGTCGGCCGCCAACCCCAGGGCGCGGTAACCTTTCCGCCGCAAATCATCCACCACGGCGTCCAGTTTTTCTTTGCCGCGGGCGGTCAGCACAACCGCCGCGCCTTCTTCCGCAAATACCTCGGCTATCGTCTGTCCCATGCCATAGCTGGCCCCCGTGATTATCGCGACTTTACCTTCAAGCATCTGTTTATCCATTATAATTTCCTCCTGATTGTTTTTGTTTTATTTCGTAATCAAAACTACAAACTCCTCTGCCGTCCTTTTCGCCGCCAGCCTGGGAGTCCCCGTTTCGCTTACTGATTAAGTATATGTTTGTTTACTGGACATAGCAAATACTTATAATGGATATTTTATTATGCTTACAAAGCATGATAAAAAGGACATTCTTTACTGCCGCAACAACAGCAGGTTTACCGACTATTCGGACAGGCGGAACAGAGGCGGGCTTCGCCGCCTGGCGCTGACTGAGACGCGCTCTGTTTTGCAGGATAAATTCAATGAGAACCGCGGCGGGATCATACAATAACAAAACCGCCCCGGGCAAAAATATCCCAGGGCGGTTTTATTTACTATAGGCGCGTCCTTGTCCAGAGCAAAGTATCTCAGGCAGCGGAGGCCGCATATATTTTTACGTTTATTGAAGCATCTCCGCGAGTGTCCTCGCCACCTCGGCGGGGTCGGCGCTGCCGCGGGTCTCGCGCATTACCAGCCCCTGAAGGAACTTTACCTTCGCGCCCTTTTTATCGGCGCCCCTCTTTATGGTCTCGACGGCCTCCGGTTCGGCGGCGAACACCTTTTCAATCACCGCTTTGAGCGCCTCGCCCGTCAGCCGTCCGCCCGCCGCGCCGCATTTTTTCAGCGCCGCCTCGAGCGTAAGTTTTTCGCCGTACATCGCGGCGAGCACGTCTTTGGCCTGCGTGTTGGAGAGCTCTTTTTTCTCGACCTTCGCGATCAGCGCGCCCAGCTCTTTCGCGGGAACGGGGAAGGCGGTGATGTCCAGGCCCTCTTCGCGCAGCAGCCGCTGTACCTCCATGCGGGCCCAGTTGGCGGCCTTCGCGGCGGGCGCGCCCGCGGCGACCATCTCTTCGTAGTAGTCGGCCATCTCCCGCTGTTCGGTGATCTGCTGGCTCTCTTCAAGGCTGAGGCCGTACTGCGAGACGAAGCGGTCGCGCCTGTCCCAGGGCATTTCCGGAAGGCTGGCGCGTATTTTTTCGACATATTCGGGTTTCGCGTCGATCGGCGCGAGGTCCATCTCCACGTAGTAACGGTAGTCGCGCGCACCCTCTTTACTGCGCATGGAGCGCGTGACGCCCGCCGCGTCGTCCCAGAGGCGCGTCTCCTGCACTAGTTTGCCGCCCTCGTCAAGCACGCGGTTCTGGCGCGCGATCTCGTATTCGAGGGCGCGTTCGATCGATTTTAGGGAGTTGATGTTTTTCAGCTCTACGCGCGTTCCCAGCGAACCGTCGGGGTTCGAGAGGGAGACGTTGACGTCCACGCGCAGCGAGCCTGATTCCATCTCTCCGTCGGAGGCCCCGAGGTAACGCGCGAGCTGGCGTATCTGGGTGACGTAGGCGATAGCCTCCGCAGGCGAGTTCATATCGGGCATCGAGACGATCTCGGAGAGGGGCATGCCGCCGCGGTTGTAGTCGACTAATGAGTAGGCGGCTCCCGAGAGGCGGCCGTCGGAGGTCGGGTGCACGAGTTTGCCCGCGTCCTCCTCAAGGTGCAGGTGGTCTAGGTGTACCCGCTTCGGTTTGCCGTCGGCGATGATGTCAAGGTATCCGCCCTGGGCGATGGCATGTTCGTACTGCGTGATTTGGTAGGCCTTCGGCAGGTCGGCGTAGAAGTAGTGTTTACGGTGGAAGCGCGTGTTGTCCTGGATGTCGCAGTGGAGGCCAAGCCCCATTTTTACCGCGAGGTCCACCGCGTGGTCGTTGATGACCGGCAGCGTGCCGGGCACGGCGAGGCAGATCGGGCAGACGTTGGTGTTCGGCGTCGCGCCGATGTAGTCCGTGGAGCAGCTGCAGAAGAGTTTTGTCTTTGTCTTTAGCTGGAGGTGTATTTCAAGTCCGATAACGACCTGTCTTTTCATCTTAGCACTCTCCTTCCATGATCTCGGCCACCGCCGGAGCGCCCGCCGTTTTTTCGATGATGGAGGCGTAGGACAGAAGCTCCGCGTCGCCGAAGCGCGGCGCGAGAAGCTGGACGTTGGTCGGCAGTCCCTCGGGCGTGAATCCGAGGCTGAGGCTGACGCTCGGCAGCCCGGCAAGGTTGGCGATGGTGGTGAATACGTCTCCCAGGTACATTCTCACGGGATCTTTTTCGCCGAGGCCGCGTTTGTAGGCGAGCGCCGGGGAGATCGGGCAGATGAGAAGGTCGGCCTCTTTGAAAAGCTCCTTGAATTCGTCGGAGATGAGCTGGCGCACCTTTGTCGCGGGCACGAAGTAGTTTTCGTAGTAACCGCGCGTGAGGATGCAGGTGCCGACGAGGATGCGTCTGCGCACCTCTTCGCCGAAGCCCTCCATGCGGCTCTTTTTGTACATTTCGGAGAGGTTTTTGCCGTCGGCGTGGTGGCCGTAGCGCATGCCGTCGTAGCAGGCGAGCTTGGAGCTAGCGTCGCCGAGCGCCACCATGTAGTAGCAGGCGACGGTATGTTCCATCGTGATGGGCAGTTTCGCCTCGATGATCTCGGCCCCCGCCTCGCGGCATATCGCGGCGGCGCGGTCTATGGCCTCGACAAGCGGACGGTCCACGCTTTCACGGTCGAAGCCGGTGAGGATCGCCACCTTTTTGCCGGCGAGCGAGGCGCTGCCGACGGCCTCCGTGAATGAGGGACGCTCGTAGGCGTCGCAGGTGGTGTCGTTGGCGTCCTCTTTTGCGAGCACATCCATGAGGAGGGCCATGTCGCCGATGTTTCTCGTCAGCGGCCCCACCTGGTCGAGCGAGGAGGCGTAGGCGACGATGCCGAAGCGGCTGATCTGCCCGTATGAGGGTTTCATGCCCTGCACGCCGCAGAAGGCGGCGGGCTGGCGCACGGAGCCGCCGGTGTCACTGCCGAGGGCTACGGGGACGAATCCCGCCGCGACGGCCGCCGCGCTGCCGCCGGAGCTGCCGCCGGGAACGCGCGTGATGTCGCGCGGGTTAAGGGTTGGCCCGAAGATAGAGCTTTCGGTGGTGCTGCCCATCGCGAATTCGTCCATGTTGGCTTTGCCGACGAGGACGGCCCCCGCCTCTTTCATGTTTTTTACGGCGGTGGCGTCGTAGTGCGGCACCCAGCCTTTGAGCATTTTGCTGCAGCAGGTGGTTTCGATGCCGTCGGTGCAGAAGTTGTCTTTGACGGCGAAGGGAACGCCCGCGAGAACGCCGGGATCTTCGCCGCGCGCGATCATTTCGTCTATCTTTTTCGCGTCGGCGACGGCCCGCTCTTCGCATACGGCGACGAGCGAGTTGTATTTTTTATCATATTTTTTGATGCGCTCAATGGCGGCGCGCGTCACCTCTTCGGCGGTGAATTTTTTCTCTTTGACGCCCGCGGCTATCTCCCGCGCGGAAAGTTTGTGGAATTCCATGTTTTATTCCTCCCCTTCCCCGTCGTCTTCAAGCGCGATGATGCGCGGCACGCGGAAGAAGTCGCCGTCGCGCACCGGCGCCTCTTCAAGGAAGAGGTCGCGTCCCGTCCAGCGCACCGGCTCGTCCGCGCGGCGCGCGGGAGCCTTTTTGACGTCCCATTCAAAGGGGGCCACGTCCTCATGCGCCAGCTCCTGCATCTTGTCGCAGAGGCGGAGGATGTCGTTGACGCGGTCGAGGACCTCCTGATACTGATCTTCGGGAAGGCCGATACGCGAGAGCGTCAGCACCTCGCTCAGCCGTTCCTTATCCATTTCCATTTTTTTTATCATGTCGTTACCTCCTGAAGTGAGGATTTTTTCTGATGCCGCCCGCCGTATCCGCCGGCGGTAAAGGCGCTGCTTCCGTCTATTCCGCCTCTTTGAGTTTTTCCAAAAAGGCCGCTTCGTCGAGTATGGGGACGCCGAGGCTCTGCGCCTTAAGGTATTTGCTTCCCGGCGATTCGCCGACCACCACATAGCTCGTCTTTTTGCTGACGCTCTCGGCGGTTGCGCCGCCAAGCGCCTTGATCCTCTCGCCCGCCTCGGCGCGCGTCATCTGCGAGAGCTCGCCGGTGAGGACGAATTTCAGCCCGTTCCACGGCAGGGCCGCCCTGTCGCGCACCGGCTCGTTGGACTCAAAGCGGACGCCGGCGCTTTCAAGGCGCGCCAGCAGCCGTTCGTTATGGGGTTCGGTGAACCAGGCGTGGAGCGACTGGGCGATCACGGGACCGACGCCCTCGGCAAGTTCCAGCTCCGGCTCGCTGTCGCGCGCGGTTTTTTCAAGTTTACGCAGCGAACGGTAGCGCTCCGCGAGGTCGCTCGCCGTCTTTTCGCCAATGTTGCCGATGCCGAGCGCGTTAATCACCGCTCCAAGCGGGCGCTCTTTTGACTTTTCGATTGCGGCGACGAGGTTCTGCGCCGATTTTTCGCCGAGGCGCTCAAGGGCGGCGAGCTCCGCGGCCTTGAGGTCGTAGATGTCGGCGTAGTCGTGGATGAGGCCGTTTTCCACAAGCTGGTCGACGATTTTTTCGCCGAGGCCGGAGATATCCATCGCCGAGCGCGAGGCGAAGTATATTATGCGCTCTTTCACCTGCGCGGGGCAGGAGCTGTTCCGGCATTTGACGGCGGACTCGCCTGGCAGCCTCACGGCATGGGAGCCGCAGACGGGGCAGGTGTCGGGAAGGTTAAAGGGTTCGGTGCCTTCGGGGCGTCTGTCGTGTTCGACGCGCACCACCTCGGGGATTATCTCGCCCGCCTTATGGACCCATACGTAGTCGCCCACGCGCAGGTCCAGCGCCTCTATTTCGTCCTGGTTGTGGAGGTTGGCGCGGCGCACGACGGTGCCCGCGAGGTGTACGGGGTCGAATATCGCCGTCGGAGTCAGAACTCCCGTGCGTCCGACGCTCACCTCGATCTCGCGGACCTGCGTCAGCTTTTCCTCTGGAGGGAATTTGAAGGCGATCGCCCATTTCGGGGCCTTCGCCGTAACGCCGAGGACCCCGCGCAGGGCGATGCCGTTGAGTTTTACGACGACGCCGTCGGTGTCGATGGGATGTTCGAAGCGTTTTGTCTCCCACCCGTCAAGGTAGGAATATATCTCCGCCAGGGACGAACAGAGCAGGTCGGAGCCCTGCATCGGCAGTCCGAGCGCGGCGATCTCGTCTAGCATCTGCCGCTGGGTGAGGATGCCGAATTTTTCCGGTTCGATGATTTGGTAGAGGTAGATTTTCAGGTTCCGCCGCGCCGTCTCACGCGGGTCAAGGGTGCGGAGGCTGCCGGCCGCCGCGTTGCGCGGATTGGCAAAGAGGCTCTCGCCCCTCTCCTCGCGGGCGGCGTTCAGGGCGGCGAAGCCCTTTTTATCGATGCAGACCTCTCCGCGCACTTCAAAGCGTCCCGGCAGCGGTTTGGCGAGCCTCAGAGGCAGGGTCTTGATCGTGCGGAGGTTCGCCGTCACGTCTTCGCCGGTCTGCCCGTCGCCGCGCGTGGACCCGCTGATAAAAAGACCGTCTTCGTAGACGAGGGAGACGGCGAGGCCGTCTATCTTCGGCTCGCATACGACCTCGACTTTATCGTCGCCGAGGCTCTCGCAGAGCTTCGTGTAAAAGACCGCAAGCTCCGCGCGGTCGAGGGCGTTGTCCAGGCTCATCATCGGCACGGCGTGGGTGACCTTCACAAAGCCGTCGCGCGGGCTGCCGCCGACGCGGTGGCTCGGAGAGTCCGGCGTCACCAGCTCGGGATGTTCTTTCTCAATATCCTGCAGCTCCCGCATGAGCCTGTCATACTGAAAATCCGAAATCTCCGGCGCGTCCTGCTCATAATAGAGCCGCGCGTGGCGCTCTAATTCGCCGCGCAGCTCCTCCGCTCTCTTTTTCAGATTTTCAAAATCACTCATTCTGTTTTTCCTCTTTTTATCCTTAAAATATCACAAACGCAAGTTCCGCCGATTAGACGTGCCGGCTGCTAAGCGGGAAGCCGCGGTTGGAGGCGCAGGCGTATATCGATACGTTGGAGCCTCCGGCGGGGGCTTCCCGCGACGCAGAGGGCGCGTATAATCGGCGGCGCTTTAGTCTTTGGGCTTCATCGTGGGGAAAAGGATAACATCCCTGATGCTCTTGGAGTCCGTGAGCAGCATGACGGTGCGGTCTATCCCCACTCCCATGCCGCCCGTCGGCGGCAGTCCGTATTCGAGGGCGTTGATGAAATCCTCGTCGAAGGGGTGCGACTCTTCGTCTCCCTCCTCCTTCTTGCGGGCCTGATCCATAAAACGCTCGCGCTGGTCGAGCGGGTCGTTAAGCTCGCTGAAGGCGTTGGCAAACTCCCATCCGTAGATAAAGAGTTCAAAACGGTCGGTGACGTCGGGGTTCTCTTTGTTGCGCTTCGAGAGCGGCGAGATGACCGTCGGGTGGCCGATGACGAAGGTCGGCTGGATGAGATTTTCCTCGACATATTCCTCAAAGAAGAGCGGCAGGATGTCAAAACGCGTGAAGGAGGGGGTGATCTCCATGCCGCGCAGCGCCGCCTGACGGCGCGCCTCTTCATCCGTGATGTTCATGAAGTCGATGCCGACGTGCTCCTCCACAAGCTCCGCCATCGTCGCGCGGCGGAATGGCGGGTTGAGGTTGATCTCCGTTCCCTGATAGTTGATCACGCGGCTGCCAAGTTCGTCGGCGCAGGCGACGATCAGCTCTTCGGCAAGGTTCATCATGTCCACATAGTTGCCGTAGGGCCAGTAGACCTCCATCGAGGTGAACTCGGGGTTGTGGCGCTGGTCCATGCCCTCGTTGCGGAACTGCTGGCCGATCTCGTAAACGCGTCCGAGCATGCCGACGACGAGGCGCTTGAGGTGGAGCTCGGTGGCGATACGCATGTACATGTCGATATCAAGGGTGTTGTGGTGCGTGACGAAGGGACGCGCGTTCGCGCCGCCCGCGATCGTCGAAAGGATCGGCGTCTGCACCTCGAGCGTTCCGTGCGCGTCGAGCACGCGGCGGAAGGTCTGGATTATCTTCGTGCGCTTGCGGAAGGTCTCGCGCACCTCGGGGTTCGCGATCAGGTCGGCGTAGCGCTGGCGGTAACGGACCTCCATGTCCTTAAGGCCGTGATACTTCTCCGGCATCGGGCGCAGCGCCTTGGAGAGCAGCGTGAATTTCCTCACGGAGAGCGTAAGCTCGCCGCGCTGGGTGCGGAAGGGCACGCCGACAAGTCCGATGAAGTCGCCTGCGTCGACCCACTTTTTGAAGAAGGCGTAGTCCTTCTCTCCGAGCACGTCGAACTGGAAGCAGAGCTGGAGGCGGTCGCGTTCGTCCTCGAAGGTGGCGAAGGCCGTCTTGCCGTGGCGGCGCAGCACGATGATGCGTCCCGCCGTCTGTATTTCATCTTCCGACCACTCTTCGGGCTTAAGGTGCTCGTAGTGCTCCTTCACATATCCGAGGGTCTGCTTTACCTCATAATGGTCCTGCTGGAAGGGGTCATATCCCTCCTCGCTGCGCAGGCGCATGAGTTTATCCTTGCGCTGGCGGAATATTTCCTCCTCGGGCATGGTATTTTGCTGCTCTTTGGGGGTGTTCTTGAGTTCCTCTGCCAATTGGATCACTTCCTGTATGGTATTTTTAAATTTATCGTGAAAATGCCGCGGTGCGGCACTTACATATCTTCGTTCTGCGCGGCCTCGCTGAAATCGATCTTCCGCCAGTTCCGCAGCAGCTCCTCCATCTCCGGCCAGCTTTTGGTCATCGCCCCGGCCCTGCGCAGCTGCGAGGCCCCGGCGAAGCCCTTGAAGAGGGCGCCGAGCATCCTCCGCGCAATCGTCAGCGCAAGCGGGCCGCCCTCGGTATTATAAATGCTGCCGCCGAGTTCGAGAAGGATTTTCGTCTGCGCCTCGGGAGAGGGATCACAGAACTCCTCCGGCACCTCGGCTCCCATCAATTTAAGCGTCCGCGGCACCAGAAAGGCGTCGCGCAGCACTCCGCGCGCGGCAAGCACCGCGGCGCAGCCCATCTCCAAATAGCAGGAGAAGTCTTCCGGGCGGTAGCAGTCGCCGCTGCCGCCGATCCTTCCCGGATAGAGGCGCGCCACCTCCGCCACCGCTTCGCGCGAAGCTGTCCCTTCGTACCTCTGCGCGGGCGTGCGTCCATGCACAAAGATAAAGTCAGCGCCGCCGCTGAATAGTCTTTCGCAGAAGTCCGCCGTCCGTTCGGCGGCGTTCGGCGGCATGATGCGTACCTTTGCCCAGACGGGCAGGCCAAACGCTTTCAGAAGGCGCATCATCTCCGCCGCCTCCTGCGGATTTTCCATCAGCTTCGAACCGCTGCCCTTTTTTGTGACCTTGGGCATCGGGCAGGCCATATTGACCTCCAGCGCCGCGAAACTCTTTATCTCCAGCGCGATCTCCGCGCCGCGTGCGATGTCCTCGGCGTTCGCGCCGAAGAGCTGGAGCACGCAGGGCTCTTCGCCCTCGCCGCCATGCAGAAGCTCTTTCGTCTTGCGTCCCTTGTATTTCAGCCCGAGGGCGCTCACCATCTCCGTATGCACCAGCCCCGCCCCCAGCATTCTGTGAAAGCGGCGGAAGGAGCCGAAGGTGATACCGGCGAGCGGCGCGAGCCAAAGCGGATTTTCCACCTCCACGCCGCCGACGGTGCGCGGCCAGCCCGGAATTCGCGGGCTGAATGGACGTTGGTTTTCGCTATTTTCCAAGGTTGTTCCTCTCGTAAAGTATCCGCAGGCCGTCGAGCGTCAGCCACGGGTCCACGCTGTCCACGCGGTTTGAATATTTTGCGATTATCGGCGCGTGGCCGCCGGTGGCGACGACGCGGCAGGGGCCGCCGAGCTCCTTGAAGATACCCTTTATCACCTTGTCGACCATCCCGACCGTGCCGTAGATGAGGCCGGACTGGATCGCCTCCACGGTATTGCCGCCGATATAATTCTCAGGCGCGACAAGCTCGATCTGCGGCAACTTCGCCGTGCGCGAAAAGAGCGATTCCATGCCGAGCTCCATGCCGGGGGAGATAACGCCTCCCAGATAGGCGCCGTCCTCGGAGATGACGTCGAAGGTGATCGCCGTCCCAAGGTCGACGACGATGAGCGGCGTGCCGTACTTTTCTATACCGGCGACCGCGTTGAGCAGACGGTCGGCGCCAAGCCCGGTCGGGTTTTTCATCTTTATCTTAAGGCCGGTGTTGAGCTTCGTTGATACCCGGATGCACTCAAGGCCGACGTACTTCCGCACTCCTTCGCGGAACATCTCGTCCAGCGAGGGGACGACGCTGCCGAAGATCGCGCCTTTGATATTCTCTTTGGCTATTCCGGAGGCGGAAAGCAGACCGAGAACCATAAAGCCGACTTCGTCCGAGGTCTGTTTTTTTGAGGTGAGACGCCATTGATTGACAAGCTTTTCACCGTCGTAGATCCCCATCACTGTATTGGTATTTCCAATGTCGAATACGAGGAGCATATCCTCATTCCTCCCAATCTGTTATACGGTCAATTTTTATATTTTACAACATAGAGGGGCAATAGAATAGAAAAAGTACAAAAATCGCCGCGATAATTGAGGCCCGCTTCAGCTCCGCGCCGCACCGCAGCGCGGCCGCCGCGGCAAAGAGCGCCACGGAGAGGGCGAAGAGCGGCGCGTCCCAGCCCACCGCGCCGGTGATGACGGAGGAGCCCCATTCAAGCCCCCTCTGAAAGAATAAAAGTATCGTCTCAGAGCACCCGGCGGCTATCCAGGAAAAGGGCATCCCGAACAGAGGCGGGAGCGACAGTATCAGCACGAGGGGAAATATCACGCCGAAGGCCGGTACGGCGGCTGCGTTGAGCGCCAGCCCCGCCAAGGGAGCCTCGCCAAAGGCCCGCGTCACCAGCGGCGCCGTCACGAACCATAAAAGGACCGTCAGGCAGACGGCGCGGCAGATCCCGCCCCTTATAAACGGCGCGGAGGCGGCGATAAACAGGGCGCAGAGAACCGAGAGCCGCCAGCCGAGGTCGAAAAAGTACCAGGGATTCGCCAACAGCAGAAGCGCCGCCGCGGTACTTACGTTGTTAAAGGCCGACGAGGGACGCCCCAATACCATCGCCGCGAGAAATAACTCGGCCATCAAAGCCGCCCTTACGCCGCCCGCGGGCATCCCCGACAGCAGCAGATAGCCCCAGAGAAGAAAAGAGATCACCAAAAAGCGCGAAAGGTTTCCGCGTATCAGGAACATGAAAAAACCGGTGATTATCCATATATGCAGCCCTGATACCGCCAGAAGATGCGAGGTACCGGCACGGCGGTGCAGCGCCTCCGCCGGAGGCTCCCTTCGCCCCACGGTAAAGGCCGCCATATAGGAGGCCGAGAGGGGAAGAAGACGTTCGTCTATCAGCCTTTCCAGCTTCGCGCGCCAGGCCGCGGGGCCGAAAGGAGCGCCCGTCTCCCTGATCTCAAAAAATATGATCCGCTTCACCGCGCCGCGGGCGCGCCAGTAAAGCCCCTCGTCAAAACCACCGGGTTTCGCCGCGCTCCGAAAGTCAAAGAGCGCCCCGCGCAGCGCGACGCCGCCGCCCTCCGCGGGCGCGCCCTTATCCGGCACATATCCCGCGAACTTACCGCAGGGGGTAGCGATAAGCAGCGCCCTGCCCCGTCCCCAGCGGCGCGAAGAGAGCACTCTGCCGCTGGTCTCAATAGAATCGGGCAAAATAATTTTTTTATTTATGATATAAAGAGAGTAAAGAGAAAAAAGTCCGGAGACGGCGATAACCAGAATAAATACCGGAAGCCAGCCCTTAACCGGCCTCTGCGTGATAAAGAAAATCAGCGCGGCGGTAAGCGATAAAGAGGCCGCGGCAGACACCGGAGAGGAGTGGATAAAGGTATCCAAATAGAGCGAGAGGCCGATACAAAAGAGGATAAAAAAGGCGGGAGCCTCGGAGAGAGGCCCGCCGAAACACTCCCTGCGGCCTGAGGCAACCGGCCTTGCCCTCAGCGGCTCGTCAGCCGCCAACCGTGATACGGTCCTTCATCGATTCAAATTTTTTCGGGCCGATGCCCCTGACATTCATGATATCCTCAATGCGGGCAAAATTTCCATTCTGGCGGCGGTATTCGATTATCGACTGCGCCGTTTTGGGGCCGACGCCATTTATTGATTCAAGCTCCGCCTGAGAGGCGCTGTTGATATTTATCTTTCCTGACTGCCGCGCGGCGGAAGCGCCGCCCTGCGAGCCTCCTGCGGGAATCTGCGCCGCACCGGCTACACCAGCTGCCGCCTCGCCTTTGCGCGGAAACTTTATCTGCGCGCCGTCCTCCAGCTTCGCCGCCAGATTGACGGCCTCCTGATCGGCGTTCGCGGCAAAGCCCCCCGCCGCGTTCAGCGCCTCGTAGACGCGCGCTCCCAGCGAGACCTCATACACCCCCGGTCTCTTCACCGCGCCGGTGACATAGACGACCCACTGAGAGGAGGTCTCCCCTCCGCCCGTGACGGCCTTTATCTGGCGCGGGCCGCTGTTTTCCGACGAAGCCCGCGGCGTGACGTCGATGGTATCCTCCATCTCCGGCATCACGGAGGACTTGCCAGCGGTATCCTTGCCGAACTCTCCTTTAAAGGCCCCGAGAATAACAAAGGCAAGCGCGAAACAGAGCACCCCGGCCACCGCCAAAAGCTTTCCGGAACTGCGTGGATTCATCGTTTTAGATCCTCTCTCCCTCTAAAGACCAGTGGCTGGCGCGCACGATCCGGACCGGGATGAGCCTGCCGAAATCCTCTTCCGAACCGGGAATGATCACGACCTTGTCGGTCATCGTCCGTCCCTGGATCTTCCCCTCGCCGCGCGGCGCAGGACCGTCGGCCAGAATCTCAAACTCCGCGCCGACATACCCCTCGTTGGCGCTGCGGGCTATCTGCGCCTGCAGCGCGTTTATCTCGTTGAGGCGGGCCGCCTTGACTCGGTTGTCTATCTGCCCCTCCATCATCGCCGCCCGCGTGCCCTCGCGCGGCGAATACACCGCGGTGTGGACGATATCAAACTTCACCTCTTGCAGAAGCTCGTATGAGGCGCGGAAATCCTCCTCCGTCTCGCCGGGAAAGCCAACGATGAGGTCCGTCGTAAGGCTCACGTCGGGCAGGGCTTCGCGTATCCGATCGACAAGCGCAAGATACTGCCCCGATGTATAGCCGCGGTTCATCTCACGCAGTATCCGGTCGCTGCCGGCCTGCACGGGAAGGTTTATCGCGCGGCAGATATCGGCGCGTTCCCGCATCACCTCGAGAATATCCTCGTCAAAATCCTTCGGATGCGAGGTCGCAAAACGAAGGCGCGTCAGGCCGGGCTGGTTTGCCACATCACGAAGCAGCGAGGCGAAGCCGTATCCGTTGTTCAGGTCCTTACCGTAGGCGTCGACATTTTGCCCAAGAAGCGTTATCTCCTTGACGCCGCCGTCGATAAGCGTACGCGTCTCCTTTAAGATATCCGCCGCCGCGCGCGACTGCAGCCGCCCCCTGACATAGGGAACGATACAGTAAGAGCAGAAGCGGTCGCAGCCGTAGGTGATCGTCACATAGGCTTTAAAGGGATTTGTGCGCGCCGTCGGCACGACGTCGAGGTCGAGCAGCGCGCGCGGGTCGTCGTCCATAAAGAAACGCGGCGGCCTCTCCGTGGATATTTCCGTCACCGCCTGCGGCACAAGTCCCAAATGGCGGGGGCCGGAGACCAGGCGGACACAGGAAAACTTCTTCGCCATCTCGCGGCCGATACGCTGCGCCATACAGCCGACAAGCACCACCGCGGGACTTTTCCTTTTCTTATATACGGCGTCATAACGCCCGATCTCACTCGCGACCTTCTGTTCCGCCTTTTCGCGGATACTGCAGGTGACGAGAATGACCACGTCGGCCTCCCCGTCGGGGACCTCCTCCCACTTCTGATGCAGCATAGCGGTACGAAGACGGTCTCCGTCGTAGGAATTCATCTGGCAGCCAAATACCCTGATTGAAAATTTATGCAAATACCTATCCCCTTCAAGTGTTTTTACTCTGGAATTATATGTCAAACTCGCTAAACTTTCCATTAAACGATATACTTAATAATAACAGAGATATTCCAAACGGAGGTGCGGATTTTGTTAAAGAAATCCATTTTATTTGTAATTGTATTGCTGTTCACGCTATCGGCGGCCGCCGCGCTGGCAGCGGAAGCCACGAAGCTGCCGGAGATCGCCGGCTGGGAGAACGGGCAGCTGCGCACGACGGAGCTCGACGCGCTCTCTGGATATAAGGGGATGTGGCTTGAGCGTACATACCGGACAAGCGGCGGCACGCCCTTCCGCGCCATCTGGGTTGAGGGCGCGGGAGCCAAAGGCTGGGAGGCAAACGAAATGTCCAGCGACGACGGTGAAATATGGGGAGGCGAGACCTCTGAAAAGGTAACCGTGGCGGGACATAACGCGATGCTCGAATACCGCCCCGTAGTCGGCTACAGCCTGATCGTAAAAATCGGCAAGGACGGGGTTCTGACTCTCGAATCACAGGTCGCGACAAAGGATGCCCTGACGGAAGCCGCCGGCATCCTCATTAAAAACATGAAATAAACTATTCTGCCCGTGCGTATGCGCGTTAAATGCCGACAGCTTTGAAAGCGCTCCTAACACGGGCGTTATAAACTGCTGAAGGCCTTCCAAGATAAATAGCTAGCTTTACAGCACATTTTGGCTCCCTGTCCACCCACACAAAACAAAACAAGAGAGGGAAGTCTTACTTGACTTCCCTCTCCCGCTTAAATTAATTCCGGTAACGACCTACTCTGACAAACAAACTAGCCGACTCGCACAAATCAGAAAAGCACTGATTTGGCTCCCTGGCCATCCCACGGATACCCTCCGTAGAACCACCCGTGATGGAGTGCTTTACTGCCGGGTTCGGCATGAGACCGGTCAAACATCTCTCATCCCGCGTTACCTAACAGCTTCTCACAAGACAAAACAAGAGAGGGAAGTCTCACTTGACTTCCCTCTCTCTCTTAAATTAATCCCGGCGCCGATCTACTCTCCCACGGATACCCTCCGTAGTACCATCGACGATGGAGTGCTTAACTGCCGGGTTCGGCATGGGACCGGGTGGATCCACTCCTCT
>ERZ1673695.177-NODE-177-length-113047-cov-13.093909_pt1 | contig 113047 bp, 115 predicted proteins | sample MGYA00580225_ERZ1673695 | MGnify/ENA primary metagenome ERZ1673695 (study PRJEB41218, sample SAMN15661739) | gut metagenome | host: Homo sapiens | place: Canada: London | collected 2015-08-20/2019-03-30 | study: EMG produced TPA metagenomics assembly of... | reverse complement strand
GCTTTGGTGGTCTCGGTTACTTCTGCAAACTTGCAGTTACTTTTGCTATTCACCTCCAGAGCACACCAACTCAGCGGCGGCGGTCCCTGGCACCGTACATTGCCGTTTCGCCGCATAAAAATAACCCCGCGCCGTTCAGATAAAAACCTGTTTGCGCGGGGCTATTATTTAATGCGAAAAATCAGCTTCGGAACGAGTCCGGTCAGTTGTTATAAACCGTTATCTCTTCCCCGTGCTGCCGAAGCCTCCCGCCGCGCGCTCCGTGTCGCCGAGCTCCGCCGCGGCCTCAAGTTCGACCTGCGTCACGGTGGCAAAGACCATCTGCGCGATACGGTCGCCGGGCTCGATCTTGAAGTCCTCTTTGCCGAAGTTCGCGAGGATCACGCGTATCTCGCCGCGGTAATCCGAATCGATCGTGCCGGGGGTGTTGAGCACCGTGACGCCATGCTTGAGGGCGAGGCCGCTGCGCGGGCGCACCTGCGCCTCGCAGCCCTCGGGCATCTCAAGGTAGAGCCCCGTGCCGACACAGCCGCGCTCTCCGGCCTTTATCACGGCGGCTTCGTTGGCGCGGATGTCCATACCTGAGGAGCCGGGGGTCGCGTAGGCGGGAAGGGTCACCCCTTCGGCCGCCTTAACCTTCACGGTCATCTTTTCCATTTTTAGTTCTTGCGGTCTCTTTCAAAACGACGCGCCGGACGGCCCTGTCTGTCGCCGTCGGAGCTGCCGCCGCGTGAACGGTCATGGCCGCGGTCTCCGCGGTCACGGTCGCCTCTGTCGCGTCCGCCGCCGTCCCTGCGCTCGCCGCCGCCCTTGGGGAACTGCGAGTATCTCTCTTCGCGCGCCTTTTCCGCGGGCACCTGCTCCGCGAACACCGGATCAAGGGCAAGTTCGTCAAGCTTATCGAGGATACGTTTACGGCTGAGGTTGACGCGGTGCATGTCGTCGATCTCTTTCACCGTCACGATCACCTTATCGCCGATCTCAAAGGCCTCTTCGATTGTCGGCACGCGGTAGTTGCTGATCTCGCTGACGTGGAGCAGCCCCTCTTTACCGGGCAGCACTTCGACGAAGGCGCCAAAGGAGAGCATTCTTGTCACGGTACCGACGAAGGTCTCGCCCGCCTCTACCTCGCGCACGATGTCTTTTATGATTTTGACCGCCATCTGGGCCGCGTCGTCGTTGACCGCCGCGACGCTGACTTTGCCGCTGTCTTCGACGTCAACCTTAGCGCCGGTCTGCTGGACTATGCCGCGGATCGTCTTTCCGCCTGAACCGATGACGTCGCGGATCTTTTCCGGATCGATGTTGAAGGTTACGATCTTCGGAGCGGTGGGGGCGAGGTCGGGACGCGGAGCAGCGATCGCGCCGTCCATTATGTCTAGTATCTGGAAGCGGCCCCTCTTGGCCTGCGTGAGGGCGTCCGTCAGTATCTGGCGGGTGATGCCGCCGGCCTTGTTGTCCATCTGCAGAGCGGTGACGCCGTCGCGCGTACCGGCGACTTTGAAGTCCATGTCGCCGTAGTGGTCCTCAAGGCCCTGGATGTCGGTGAGGATGCAGATCTGCCCGCCATCGGCGATGAGTCCCATCGCGATGCCGGCAACGGCCTTTTTCACCGGCACGCCAGCCGCCATCATCGAAAGGCTGCCGCTGCATACGGAGGCCATCGAGCTGGAGCCGTTGGACTCCAGAATATCGGAGACCTGGCGCACGACGTAGGGGAATGATTCGTCGTCAGGGAACACGGCGCGGAGCGCGCGTTCCGCCAGCGCGCCGTGGCCAATCTCGCGGCGTCCGGGGCCGCGCATCGGGCGCACCTCGCCCACCGAGTAGGGCGGGAAGTTGTAGTGCAGGATAAATCTCTTGGAGGGTTCGTCAAGCTTGAGGCCATCCATCATCTGATCGTCAAGTCCGATCATGCCGAGGGTGGTGACTCCCAATGACTGGGTCTCGCCGCGTGTGAAGAGCGCCGAGCCGTGCGTCATCGGCAGGATGTCGACCTCGCAGGTGATCGGGCGAAGCTCGTCCATCGCGCGTCCGTCGGCGCGTTTTCTGTCCGTAACGAGCAGTTTGCGGACCGCCTTCTTGACCATTTCGTCCATCAGCGAGGCGATATACTTTGACGAGTCGGGATAGCTTTCGGCGAACTGGTCTTCGGCCTTCTGCTGGGCCGCGGCGATCGCCGCGCCGCGCGCCTGCTTCTGGTTGATCTGTACCGCCTCGTATATTTCGTCGGTGAGGTTGTCTTTCACCCAGTTGTCTATCTCTTCGATGACTGCGGGCGCGGGGAGCTGGGCCTTCGGCTTGCCTATTTCGGCGACCACGCCGTCGATGAAGTCCACTATTTTGCGGACCGCTTCGTTGGCGAGCTCCATGGCGTCTACAAGAAGGTCCTCAGAGACCTCTTTCGCTCCCGCCTCGACCATCGTGATGCCGCCCCTGTGGCCTGCGACCACAAGGTCCAGCGTGCTGTTGGGGATGTCCGTCTCATCGGGGTTCACGACGAGCTCGCCGTTGATGCAGCCGATGCGCACCGCCCCTATCGGGCCGTTCCAGGGAATGTCGGAGATCGCGAGCGCGAGTGAAGCGCCGTTGATGCCGAGGATATTCGCGGGGTTTTTCTGGTCGACGGACATGACGGTCGACACGACATGGACGTCGTTTCTCATCCACTCGGGGAAGAGGGAACGTATCGAGCGGTCGATCATGCGTCCGCTGAGGATCGCCGTCTCAGAGGGACGTCCCTCGCGTTTTATGAATCCGCCCGGCACCTTGCCGGCGGAATAGTAGCGTTCTTCAAAGTCTACAAGCAGAGGGAAAAAGTCAAGTCCCTCGCGCGCCTTCTCCGCGAGCACCGTCGTCACGAGAAGCGCAGTATCTCCATGCCTGGCAAGCAGCGCGGCATTCGCCTGCTTCGCAAGACGTCCCACTTCAAAGGACATCTTTTTGCCGTATAGTTCCAGTTCAAAAATCCGTTTCATTTTCTTCCTCCTACCTTTTATCTTCAACATTAGAAGAATAGCACAAAAATATAAAAAATGGCGAAAGGATATACCTTTCGCCATGCAAATCTTTTAATTTTTGCGTGATTTTGATTAGTGACGCAGCCCGAGGCGCTGGATGAGCGTCTGGTAACGCATGAAGTCCTTCCTCTTGAGGTACTGGAGAAGCTTGCGGCGCTTTCCGACCATGATGAGGAGTCCGCGGCGGCTGTGGAAGTCCTTCTTGTGCGCCCTCATGTGCTCCGTGAGTTCGCGGATGCGCGCCGTGAGGACCGCCACCTGCACCTCTGTGGAGCCGGTATCGGCCTCGTGTGTCTTATACTCTTCAATAATTGACTGTTTCTTATCCTTTTCGATCATTTCGATCACTCCATTCTGAGCCTATTGCGCTCGATTTCCCTTAACTCAGGCAGGTGTAAAGACGCCTGTCCGTGTAAAGGGCTCATGTATATTACCAGAAAGGAGCCGCAGATGGCAAGCTTTTATTTTGAGGCTGGGACGGGATAAACATCTCGGCCCTCCAGCCCTCACGATAAAGATACCAGGCGGTCCGCCCCTAACGACGGGCTTTTATTCATTGCCCCGCTTAGGCAGGTGAAGCGGCCCTGATATTCTCCGCTTTCCGCCGCCCGTGCCGGTATGTTGGCAATAGATTATTCCTCATCAGCAAAAAATTACATTGACTCGCTGTCAGCCGCTTTATAGAATTTTAATTATCGTTAATAATATAAATCTCAATGCAGGACGAAAGGGGCAATAGGGCTATGGCGAAGTATATCATGGCACTCGACGCGGGCACTACCAGCAACCGCTGTATCCTCTTCAACGAAAAGGGAGAAATATGCAGTGTGGCGCAGAAGGAGTTCACCCAGTATTATCCGCAGCCGAGCTGGGTCGAGCATGACGCGAATGAGATCTGGGCCACGCAGCTCGGCGTCGCCATCGAGGCGATGGCCAAGATCGGCGCGAAATCGACGGACATCGCCGCGATCGGCATCACGAATCAGCGCGAAACGACCGTCGTCTGGGATAAGAACACCGGAGAGCCCGTCTATCACGCCATCGTATGGCAGTGCCGCAGGACCTCCGAGTACTGTGACAGCCTCAGGGAAAAGGGGCTGGCAGACTCTTTCAGAGAGAAGACCGGCCTCGTCATCGACGCCTACTTCTCCGGTACGAAGCTGCGCTGGATATTGGAGAACGTTCCCGGAGCGCGCGAACGCGCGGAGAAGGGCGAGCTGCTCTTCGGCACGATAGACACCTGGCTCATCTGGAAGCTATCGGGCGGAAAGATCCACGTGACCGACTATTCGAACGCCTCGCGCACGCTGCTTTATAACATAAAGGAGCTCAAATGGGACGACGAGATCCTCGCCGAGCTCAATATCCCCAAGTGCATGCTGCCAGAGGTGAGGCCCTCCAGCGCCGTTTACGGTGAGACGGACGAGGCCCTCTTCGGCGATCCGGTCAAGATCGCGGGGGCCGCGGGCGACCAGCAGGCGGCGCTTTTCGGACAGGCCTGCTTCACGCCGGGCGAAGCCAAGAACACCTACGGCACGGGATGCTTTATGCTGATGAATATCGGCGACAAGATAAAGTACTCAAAGAACGGGCTCGTCACGACGATCGCCTGGGGGCTTGAAGAGGGCAGGGTCTCCTACGCCCTCGAAGGCTCGATCTTCGTCGCCGGCGCGGCGATCCAGTGGCTCCGCGACGAGCTCAAGATCGTGGACACCTCGCCGGATTCCGAATACTACGCGAAGAAAGTCGCCGATACCAACGGCGTCTATGTCGTCCCCGCATTCGTCGGCCTCGGCGCGCCCTATTGGGACCAGTACGCGCGCGGCACGATCGTCGGCCTCACACGTGGCGCCAATAAGTCGCATCTCATCCGCGCGACGCTGGAGTCCCTGGCCTATCAGACTTACGACGTTCTCAAGGCGATGGAAGAGGACAGCGGCATCAGCCTCGCGGCCCTCAAGGTAGACGGCGGCGCATGTAAAAATAATTTCCTCATGCAGTTCCAGTCCGATGTGATACAGGCTCCCGTCCGCCGTCCGATGTGCGTTGAGACGACGGCGATGGGCGCGGCCTACCTCGCCGGTCTCGCGGTAGGATACTGGAAGACAAAGGACGACGTCCTCAACAACTGGGCCATCGACAACGAATTCAAGCCGGAGATGTGCCCACAAAAGGCGCAGGAGCTCATCGACGGCTGGAAAAAGGCGGTCCGGTGTTCCTTCGGCTGGGCGAAAGACTGACCGACAGCGGAGACCTGTTTCAATAAAAACATGACAAGACCAAAGGGAAAAGACAGGCCCGCAAAGGGGCGGGCCTGTTTTCGTTCCTTTGCGGGCGGGAGAGCCACGCGACGGGAGGAATATGACATTGAAGTATGACGTCCTGATCATCGGAGGCGGCGTCGTGGGCTGCGCCGTCGCCCGCGAACTTTCGCGCCGCCGCCTCCGAATAATTCTGCTGGAAAAGTCATCTGATATCTGCGCCGGGCAGAGCCGGGCAAACACCGCGATCGTCCACGGCGGCTATGACGCCGAGCCGGGGACGCTTAAGGCAAAGTATAACGTCGCCGGCAACGCGATGTTCGGACGTGTATGTTCCGAGCTGGAGGTACCCTACAGGCGCAACGGTTCGTTAGTCGTCTCTTTCAGCGAAAGCGACGACCCTAAACTGGGCGGGCTGCTCGCGCGCGGCGAAAAAAACGGCGTCTCAGGGCTTTCGATAATCGGCGCGGAGGAGATCCGGCGGCGGGAGCCGCATCTCTCAAAGGCGGCCTCCAAGGCGCTGCTCGTTGAGAGCGGAGGGATCGTCTGCCCCTACGGCCTTACGATCGCCTACGCTGAAAACGCCGCGCGCAACGGCGTCACCTTTATCAGAAACGCGGCGGTCACCGGTATAAAAAAATGGCGGGATGGCTGGCATATCTCGGCCACGGCGGGGGATTTCACCGCCGACGCCGTCGTGAACTGCGCCGGTGTCCACTCGGACGAGATCAATAATATGGTCTCCGAAGAAAAATTTTATATCACGCCGCGCCGCGGCGAATATTACATAGTGGACAAAAAGTATGCCGGTTATTTCAACTCCGCGATATTCCAGCTGCCGACAAAGATGGGAAAGGGCATCCTCGTCGCCCCCACCGTGGACGGCACGCTGCTCATAGGCCCCACCGCCGAGGATATCGATGAACGAGAAGACACGCGAACGACGCGTTTCGGCCTCGACAAGGTGCTCGCGGGGGCCTCGATAAGCTGGGAGGATATTCCCACGCGCGCCTTTATAACAAGCTTCGCGGGGGTGCGCGCCCACTGCGACCACGACGACTTCATCATTGGCGAAGTTCCCGACGCGGAGCTGTTTTTCAACGCCGGCGGCGTGGAATCTCCGGGGCTCACCTCCGCCCCCGCGATCGGATGTTACCTCGCAGAGCTGATCGCCGATAGGCTCTCGGCGGCCGATAATCCGTGTTTCGACCCCACGCGCCGCGCCATTCCCTCCTTCCGCGAGATGACGAACGGGGAACGCGCGCGCGCGATCGCGGCAAACCCGGACTACGCCAAGGTGGTCTGCCGCTGCGAGAACGTCACCGAGGCCGAGATACGGCAGGCGATACGCCGCCCCGTCGGCGCGCGCACCACAGACGGCGTCAAGCTGCGCGTAAGGGCGGGGATGGGCCGCTGCCAGGCAGGTTTCTGTACTCCGCGGACGATCGGGATACTCTGCGAAGAGCTGGGGCTGGACCCGCTTGAAGCGTCAAAATCTTCCGGCGCCTCAAGGCTGCTCTCGCACTATCTCTTTGAAAAGGAGGCAAAGCCCCATGCGTAAAGTCGGACTGGCGATCATCGGCGGCGGCCCCGCGGGACTTGCCGCCGCCGTCGCCGCCTACGAGGCTGGCTGCCGCGACCTGCTCATTCTGGAGCGCGAGGACTCTCTCGGCGGGATACTAAAACAGTGCATACATAACGGCTTTGGCCTCCACACCTTCAAAGAGGAGCTCACCGGGCCGGAGTACGCGCAGCGATATATCGAAAAGATAATAGAATACGGCATCCCCTGCCGCTGCGGCACCATGGTGATAGATATAACCAGGGACAGAAAGATCACCTGTGTGAGCAAAACGGCGGGGCTAGAGGAAATAGAGGCCGGGGCCGTCATCCTCGCTATGGGCTGCCGCGAGCGCCCGCGCGGTTCGCTCGGCATTCCCGGGCAGCGCTGTTCAGGCATCTACACCGCAGGCACAGCGCAGCGTTTTGTGAATATGGAGGGCGTCATGCCGGGCAAAAAGGTGATGATCCTCGGCTCCGGCGATATCGGCCTCATTATGGCGCGCCGCATGACCTTCATGGGCGCGGAGGTCAAGGGCTGCGTGGAGCTGATGCCCTTTTCCGCCGGCCTTAAGAGAAATATCGTCCAGTGCCTCGACGATTACGGCATCCCGCTGCTTCTCTCGCACACCGTCGTCGACATCGCGGGCAGGGAGCGTCTCGAGGGCGTTACGGTGGCGGCGGTCGACGAACGCCTCAGACCGATACCGGGCACCGAAAAATATTACGAGTGCGACACGCTGCTCCTCTCCGTCGGCCTCATACCGGAAAACGAGCTGTCGGCGATGGCCGGCGTTGAGATCTCCGAAACGACAAACGGCGCGGTCGTCGACGAATCGCTGCACACCTCGGTGGAGGGGGTATTCTCCTGCGGAAACGTCCTTCATGTGCACGATCTGGTGGATTTCGTCTCCGAGGAGGCGGCGAAGGCCGGGGAGAACGCCTGGCGTTATATCAAAGGGGAGCGGCCGCACGGCGGCGGTACGGTCACAGTCTCCGCCGGCGCAGGCGCGTCGGGCGTCGTGCCGCAGCATATATCGCGCGGCGCGCAGGGCGAGGTCACGATGATGTTCAGGCCGCGCGGCGTCTATAAGGACGCCGCCGTCGTCGTAACGGCGGGCGCGGAGAAGATATTCTCAAAGAGGCACCGTATCTTGACCCCCGGCGAGATGGTCTCCTTTAAACTGGATATGGCGCTCCTCGGAGAGCGCCCCGAAACGTCGGAGATAACCGTAGGAGTGGAGGCGCGGCCATGATAACGGAGCTTACCTGCATAGGCTGCCCCATGGGCTGCCAGATAACCGCGGAGAGCGAAAACGGCAAAATACTCTCCGTCAGCGGACAGAGCTGCGCCATCGGCAAAAGATACGCGGAGGAGGAGCTGACACATCCGACACGCATGGTCACCTCGCTGATGGAGACGGTAGGCGGCGGGACACCGCTCTCTGTCAAGACCTCGACACCGATAGGCAAAGAGAAAATATTTGAATGCCTCGCGGAGATCAGGAGGACGAAGGCCCAGCTTCCGGTCCACATTGGGGATATCCTGATAAGGAACGTCTGCGGAACGGATACGGATATCGTCGCGACAAAAGAACTATACTAAAATGCAAAAAATTCAATAATTCAGAGGGGCCGGGAGGGACAAAATCCCGGCCTCTTGCCATTTTTATATCCCAAAAAGAGATTTTTATGTTATAAATATTGGTAATGTGCATTTTGAATTGTGAAAAAAATGAGAGAGCACAACAATGTTTTACGGAGGGAATCGTTGCCATGCCATCACCATGGAACCTGCCTAATATGCTGAGCCTGTCGCGGGTCTTTCTCGTCCCCGTCATTCTCGTCTTTCTGACCCTGCGGACACAGTTCGGATTCATCGAGGGGGTAAATATCGGAGACCTCATCGCGGGGCTCGTCTTTATCATCGCCTCGATCACGGACGCCGCGGACGGACATATAGCGCGTAAAAGAAATCTTGTCACCAACATGGGGAAATTTATCGACCCCTTAGCAGACAAGATACTCGTCATCGCCGTGCTGACGGCGCTCGTCGAACTCCACCGCTTCCCAGCCTGGATGGTCGTCATCATCGTCTCGCGTGAATTCATCGTCTCGGGGCTGAGGATGGTGGCCGCCTCGGAGGGCGTGGTGATCGCCGCCTCCAAGGGCGGGAAACTTAAAACCGTGACACAGATAGTGGGCATCGTGATGCTTATCTTCAACATTCCCTACGCCATGGCGGTCATGTGGGTCGCCGTCATTCTCACGGTATGGTCCGGCATAGACTACGTGATAAAGGGAGCAGACCTGCTGAACTGAACGCAGCGCAGACAGCCTGAATAAAATATGCCGCCGGAGCAAAGGCTCATCGGCGGCATATTTTTATATTTAAGAAAAAAATTCCATCCGGCGGCCATAAAAAAATTCATCGGCACGGCACGCCACCCGGCAAAGCTCCGTGACAGCGCTTACAACCGCAGGAGAGGCCACGCCTATCCCGGATATTCGCCGCTGACAGCATTTACAGCGCCGCAGAGGCGGCAAACACCGTGATTCGGAACAGGAACACAGACAGAAAGCCAACGGCCCGTTTAAGGGCTCAGTGCGGCGGCGCGGCAATATTTGTGAAGATAGATATCCCGCCTGACCCAGTTACCGGCCCCGGTGTTTCTCTATCTGCCCCTCAATAAGGGCCGTGTCGTCGAAATAATTGATGCGCATCGCAGTGCGCACGTCGCAAAGGGTCGCGGCAGCCGCGGCCCTCGCGGCCTCGCTGCCGCGCCGCAGGATGTCGTATACCTCCGGTATCTGCCGCTCCCACTCCCGACGCCGCTCGCGGATAGGGGCAAGACGGCTCTGCATAACGCTGTTAAGAAACTTTTTTACCTTTATATCGCCAAGACCGCCGCGGCGGTAGTGGGCCTCAAGCTCATCCAAGCCACCGTATTCGGGCATAAACTCCGCAAAATCCTCCGGGCGGCTGAACGCCTCCAGATAGATGAAGACGGGGTTGCCATCCGTACTGCCGGGATCGTCCACTTTGAGATGATTGGGGTCGGTGAACATCGACATCACCTTTTTGCGTATCTCCTCCGGCTCGTCGGCAAGGTAGATGCAGTTGCCCAGAGACTTGCTCATCTTGGACATTCCGTCAATGCCCGGAAGCCTCATACAGACCCTGTTTTCCGGCAGTACGATCTCCGGTACGGTCAGCGTGTCGCCGTAGGTGGCGTTAAATTTATGCACTATCTCCCGGCACTGTTCCAGCATCGGCGCCTGGTCCTCCCCAACGGGCACAGAGGTAGCGCGGAAGGCCGTGATGTCGGCAGCCTGGCTGATGGGATAGGTAAAGAACCCCACGGGGATGCTGGCCTCGAAATTGCGCTGCTGTATTTCGGCCTTGACGGTGGGATTCCGCTGCAGGCGCGCGATGGTGACAAGATTCATATAATAGGAGGTCAGCTCCGTAAGCTCGGGAACCATAGATTGAATAAAGATGGTGGACTTGGCGGGATCTATGCCGCAGGCCAGGTAATCGAGCGCCACCTCGATGATATTATCGCGCACCTTCTCCGGGTGCTCGGCGTTGTCCGTTAGCGCCTGTGCGTCGGCGATCATGATGTATATTCTGTCGTATTCACCGGAATTCTGCAGCGCAACGCGCCTCTCCAGAGAGCCTACGTAGTGTCCCACATGAAGCCGTCCCGTCGGGCGGTCTCCTGTTAAAATTATTTTTGCCATTTTGCCTTTATCCTCCGTGTGCAGTCCTATATACTTTTCCGACTACGGCAGTATATCACATCAGCTTGGACGCCACATGCCATTTAGCCGCGCTCTCCGCGGGGCTAAGATTTTACCTTCGACTCCGTGCCGTTTTTCAGCCGCACGATGTTTGCCCTGTGACGCCAGACAGAGAGGAGGGCGAGGAAAAACGAGGCGGCCGTGTAGGGGCGCGGCATCCCAAAACAGGCGGTGAGCCCCGCGGCGGCGAGCAGCCCCACCATCGAGGCCACCGAGACATATTTCGTCGTCTTCATGACGGCGTACCAGATAATGCCGCCGATTATCGCAGGCCACGGCATAAAGAAGTTATAAAAGCCGATCACGCCAAAGGTGGTAGCGACACCTTTGCCGCCTCTGAAACCAAGCCACAGGGGAAAATTGTGTCCCAGCACCGCGCACACCCCGGTAAGCGCGAGTATGGTCGGGTCGGAGATGAAACAGGAGGCTGCGAGGACGGCGAGGCCTCCTTTAAGCATGTCAAATACGGCGACGGCGACGGCCCATCTTTTGCCCATAAGCCGGCCTACATTCGTCGCCCCGATATTGCCGGAGCCGAAGGCGCGGATATCGGCTCCCTTTATATATTTCGCGACGAGAAAACCTGTGGGACACGACCCCGCAAGATATCCGGCAAAGGCCCAGAAAACAGCTGTCATAAGATCATCTCCACATGAAATTTTATCAGGATAAAGACGCTGAAACGCAGTTAAATTTTACGATAGAGGCCCCGGCAAGTCAAATAAAAAGCCCGCAGAAGCGGCGGCGCAGACGCATAAGTCAGCCGCCGGCGCCCGAGACTCCCTGCGGCCCTCCTGAACGGTCAAAAGTTTGATTTTTCATAGTTTTGGCGTTGCCCTCCGCGGATCAAACGGATAATATGTAACATGCCCTAAGGGCAAAAAATATTATGACAGGCATCTCCATGGGGAGATATCAAATAGGAGGTCATATTTATGAGAATAAGGAGACTGCTTACATCAGCGGCATTTATCATGCTGCTGGCTGTTCCGGCATACGCCGCGCCGCAGCTGATCCAGGCGAACAGGTATGAGGGATATCTTTTACGAAACGGCTCCGCGGCGGAACGCACGGCTCTGGTGCTGAAGTACGACGCCGTCACCGGAGCTCCGGTAAGTTATCTTGAGACCACTTACACCGGCGCGGCAGGCGAAACAAAACGCAACGGAACTTTCACCGTGAAGGAAGACCGCGCCGCCGGTGCTTCGCGCTTTACGCTGAAGGCAAAGACCAGAGGCCATGACGAATATTTCCTGCGGACCTCCATGGGCACTAGCCTGCGGGCGCGGAACACGGGAGACGGCGGCACGCTGCTGGCGACAGGCGCCCAGCTTCTGAAAGACGGCAAAGAGATAATGCGCTTTCCCGCAAGCTACAGCGGCACTATTCCGGCGGCCTCCGGCCCTGGGATACTGATGGAGGTCACCTTTCGGGCAGACCACACCTTCCGCATCGCCGAGACCTACATCGGCGAGCCTGAGGGAAGTAATAAATTTTACGGCAGCGGACGCTGGTCGGTGAGCATGGTCAATAAAAAGCCCCTCCTCACCCTCAAAACCAGGGACGGCGACCGCTATTTCGCAGTCGGCGATAAGAGCGTGACGATGGTCGACAGCCGCGGACACGCCGCCGAAAGCAAACTGAATTACACGCTGACCAAAGCTGCGGGAGGCGACCTCTTCAAAGCGGCGGCCCTGATGGAGGGCGAATACAGCCAAACCGAAGAGAGGGTCGTATTCCGCGACACGGCCACGGGCAGGAGTTACCTTGTGGCCAAAGGCGGAGACAACGCCGATATGGAACGCGCCTATTCCGATACTGGGACCACACCGGGCAAGTATCTTCCCGCAATGGTGAAGGGCAGCCTCGTCGTACAGCACGGCGCGGACGGCCAGCCGGAGGAGATGCTGCTGGTGGAACGTCTGGTCGCTCTCGGTTCCCAGGAGGTCGAGCTGGTAAAGGGAGACTGGAAGATCGTCAGCGCGGGAGAGGTAAATACCGCTGAAAATATCGAGGAAGGCAGAGAAAGGCCTTTCCTGAAGTTTGACACGGACGGACGCTTTTACGGATACGCCGGATGCAACCGCATCGCCGGTTCATATATCGTCTCCGGCATGAAGCTGAAGCTGGACGGTATCCTCAGCACCAAGATGGCCTGCAGCGACATGAGGCTGGAAGACGCGCTCCTGGAAGCGCTCCCGCGTATGCGCTCTTATTTTGTGGACAAGGGCGTGCTAACCCTCAAAGGCGCTGACGGAAACACGCTGGCCCTGCTGACGGACGAAAACGCCGCAAGATAGAGATAAACGCAAAGAGGCTCCCGAAACGGAGCCTCTTTTTATGCAGAGCGGCGGCTCCGCGAAGAGAGTAAATATTTTTAAAGATGACAAAAAGGGCTCGGCCGGTTTCGGCTGAGCCCAAGATATTGTTTTTACAGCTAGTCGTTATAAATATCTTTTCTATCTCCTATTTTCAAAACAAGAATTGTCACTCTCTCATCCTCATCTGAAATTTCCGCAAGTATCCGATAGTTTCCCACACGATAACGCCATTGCTCCGCTCTGTCTCCTGTGAGGGGCTTCCCGTGTAATCTTAGGTCTGTACAGCCTTCAAGATTCTTGCGTATCCACGCCGAGATCAGCCGTGCCTCTCTGAGGCACATACTTGCAATTTTACATAATCAAGTGCACACTATGTATATACTTAAGATGGGGGGATTTATATGCAGACAATGATCCAAAAGTGGGGCAATAGCCAGGGGATCAGGCTGCCAAAGCATATTTTAGAATCAGTAGGTCTTGAAATACCGGCGACAGGCAAGCCTGTGGAGGTGGAGGTTATCGCCGAAGAGGGTAAGATAACGATCAAGAAGCCGCTTCCCAGCCGCAAGCGCAGGAACATTATTGAACTTTTGGCCGGTTATGAGGGCGATTATAAGGCTTCGGAGACAGATTGGGGAGTCCCCGTAGGTAAGGAAGTATGGTAAGCCAGGGGGATATCATCTGGCTGGAGTTTAACCCGCAGGCAGGACACCGCCCCGCCGTCGTGGTGAGCAATAACATCTTCAACAATGTTACTGGAATGGCCATCGTCTGCCCGATTACAAGTAAGCTGAAGGCCTTCCCTTTGCATATACCGCTTGACGAACGGACGAAAACACAGGGGATGATCGCCTGTCAGCATATTAAATCTTTGGATATTGCGGCGAGGAATTACCGGCATATCGAGAAGCTGCCGCATGATATTCTGGATCGTGTGCTGGAGGCGGTCCTATCTGAGATCGAAGAGATTTGACCTTTACGTCATATTGCCTGCCATGATACATAACGGATACAGGCACATAAAAAGGGCTCGGCCGAAATCGGCAGAGCCCTTATCAATTCTGGTCGGGATGAGAGGATTCGAACCTCCGACCACCTGCACCCCATGCAGGTACGCTAGCCAGACTGCGCTACATCCCGTGCAACGCGAGATATGATACCGCGTTATTTGTTTTTGGTCAAGGGGAAAAGTAAAATTCCCTCAGCAATGCAGCAAAGGGAATTTATATTTTAAGCTGCTATAAATCAAATTAAAAAGATAGATTTACTTCTTTTCGTTTACAGCTTCCTTGAGAGCCTTACCTGCGCGGAAAACGGGAACGTTCTTCGCCGGGATTTCAATGACCTTCTTGGGGTCCTGAGGGTTACGTCCCTGGCGTGCCGCTCTCTTCTGGACTTCAAACGTACCAAATCCTACGATCTGTACCTTCTCTTCCTTCTGAAGCGCCGTGTAGATATCGTTGAATATCGCTTCTACCACTTCGGCAGCCTTCTTTTTGGTAATACCCTCTACCTCTTTGGCCACTGTGTTGATGAGGTCTGTCTTTGTCACTTCTGTGCCACCTCCAGTCAAGATTGACACTGCTTTTAACGCAGTACGTATGATTTATACCGATAAAATAGCTAGCCGTCAAGTGCTTAAAACGGAAATATAACGTCTATTACGCGTTTTTAAGCACTATATCTTGTTTCTCATGAATATTTTTATCGGAACGCCGGAAAAATCCGCCATTTCACGTAGGAGATTTTCGAGGTGGCGCTTAAAAGATTTCGAGCAAAGTTCCGAATCATTCACGAAAAATATGAACGCCGGCGGCGCTCCGTCGGCCTGCGTACAGTAGTATATTTTTAGGCTGTGCCCCTTTCCGTCGCCCGGCATTCTCTCAAAGACAAGCACCTCTTTCACGAGTTTGTTGAGCTCGGAGGTGGCTATACGGCGGCGGCGGTTTTCCTCTACCTTGAGGATCAGCTCCGGTAATTTACCGAGGCTACGGCCAGAGAGCGCCGAGATGAATACGCGCGGGGCGTGGGCGGCGAATGGCAGCTCTTCGATCAGCTTCTTCGTCATGACGTCGCCGACCTTCTCTTCGCGCGGGGCGAGGTCCCACTTGTTGACGACGAGGATGAGCCCCTTGCCGCGTTCGAGCACCTGTCCGATAAGCCGTTTGTCCTGCTCCGTCACCGGGTCCTGCGCGTCAAGCAGCACAAGCGCCACATGGCAGCGGTCGATCGCCTGGTAGGTGCGGACATTTGAATAGTATTCGAGGTCTGTGTTCACACGGCTTTTGCGGCGCAGCCCCGCGGTGTCCAGGAAACGGAATCTGTGCCCGTTCATTTCAACGACGGAGTCGACGACGTCGCGCGTCGTTCCCGCGATATCGCTGACCATCGAACGCTCCTCGCCCGCGAAGGCGTTCAGCAGGCTTGATTTGCCGACGTTGGGACGGCCGACGAGCGTAACGCGGATTTCGCCGTCATCCGAGTCGAATTCCTCCGATTCAAGCTTGGAGGTGATGAAGTCCAGCATCTCGCCGAAGCCGGTGTTATGCTCCGCGCTGGAGGCGACGACCTCGTCAAAACCGAGACCGTAGGCCTCTCCGAGCATCGCGTCCTCCTGTTTCTCGTTGTCGAGCTTGTTCATTACGACGACGACTGGCTTGCCGCTGCGGCGCAGTTTATGCGCGATCTCCTCGTCGGTCGGCGTGACGCCGGTGCGCCCGTCGACGACAAAGATGATGGCGCTGCTTTCGTCGAGCGCGAGGTCGACCTGCTTCTCGATAAGATCCATGAAGGGGTGTTCCGTCTCGGACATAATGCCGCCCGTGTCGACAATGTAGAATTTCTTCCCCGCCCATTCGGTCTCACCGTAGAGCCTGTCTCTTGTAACGCCCGGCTGGTCGTCCACGATCGCCGCGCGTTTTCCAAGTATCCTGTTGAATATTGAAGATTTGCCGACATTAGGCCTGCCGACAATTGCAACAATTGCCATATTTTTCGTCCTCTTCCGTTAATTTTTGAAGCTATGGATCGGCGCCGGTATCCTTCCCCCGCGGTTGATAAACGCGGAACAGTCAAATTTGTTTACCTGCATGACCGGAGCATAGCCGAGCAGACCACCGAAGGTCACGGTCTCGCCGGCGGTCTTTCCGTATACCGGTATCAAACGCACCGCCGTGGTCTTATTATTTATCATGCCGATCGCCATTTCATCGGCAATGATGCCTGATATCGTCTCAGGTGAAGTATCGCCGGGGATCGCGATCATGTCAAGCCCGACGGAGCAAACACAGGTCATAGCCTCAAGCTTGTCGAGGGTCAGCGCCCCCGCCTCGACGGATTCGATCATGCCGTGGTCCTCGCTGACAGGGATGAAGGCGCCGCTGAGGCCGCCGACATAGGAGGAGGCCATCACGCCGCCCTTTTTCACGTTGTCGTTGAGGATCGCCAGCGCCGCCGTCGTCCCCGGAGCGCCCGCGTATTCAAGCCCCATCTCCTGGAATATCTCCGCGACGCTGTCTCCCACGGCGGGCGTCGGCGCCAGTGAAAGGTCGATAATGCCGAAGGGAACGCCGAGGCGCATAGAGGCCTCGCGCGCCACAAGCTGCCCGACGCGCGTTATCTTGAAGGCGGTCTTTTTCACGGTCTCGCAGAGGGTCTCAAAGTCCGCGCCGCGCACCTCTTCGAGCGCCCGCTTGACGACGCCGGGGCCGCTTACGCCGACGTTGATCGCGCAGTCGCGCTCGCCGACGCCGTGAAAGGCTCCCGCCATGAAGGGGTTGTCCTCGACGGCGTTGCAGAATACGACGAATTTTGCGCAGCCGAGCGAATCAGCCTCACGCGAGAGGTAAGCGGTCTCTTTTATCACCTGCCCCATCTGTTTTACGGCGTCCATATTGATGCCGGAACGGCTGGTGCCGAGATTTATCGAAGAGCAGACGCGCTCCGTCACCGAGAGGGCCTCTGGCACGGAGTCAATGAGGCGCTGGTCGGCCGCCGTGATGCCCTTCTGCACCAGCGCGGAGAAACCGCCGATAAAGTTCACGCCGACCTCTTTCGCGGCGCGGTCCATCGTACGCGCGATCTCGACATAGCTCTCAGTCTCACAGGCGGAGGCGGCGATCGCCACCGGCGTCACCGATATCCTCTTGTTGACTACGGGAACGCCGAACTCCATCGCGATCTCGTCGCCAGTCTTCACGAGGCGTTCGGCGGAGCGGGTGATCTTGTCATATATTTTTGCGCAGAATTTTTCAAGGCTCGGATCGGCACAGTCGAGGATATTGATACCCATGGTGATGGTACGGACGTCAAGATTCTCGTCCTGTATCATCTCGTTTGTCTTGCGCGCTTCAGATTTGCTGATCATCTTCGGCTATATCCTGTGCATGCTCTCGAATATCTCTTCACGCTGGAATTTTATCATCAGCCCTATCTCCTCGCCGAGCTCCTTGAGACCGCCGGCCATCTCGCCTGGGGTGCAGGTGCAGGCGCTGATGTCGATTATCATAAGCATGTCGAAGTATCCCTTGACTATCGTCTGCGATATCTCAAGCACGTTGGCGTTTTTATCCGCGAGGTATGTGCAAACCTTTGCAATTATCCCCACCTGGTCTTTTCCCAATACCGTAACGATCGCTTTCATTATGCTTCATACCTCCAGATCTTTTATTTAATCGGACGCAGACCAAGTCAAGACGCCCGTCAAAGCCGATGTTTATCTTCCGCCAGCCGTATACGGAACCCCGAAACACGCGCGCGGCGTATAAAAACGGCGCCACGCCGATGGTTCAGTCAAGGTATAATAATACCGTAGGAAATCCATTTCTGGTAGCCCTTATGTCAAAAAAAGGCTGCAATATATTTTTTAACTGCTGAAATCGTTTGGTACGTACCCATATTTCTCCGTTATTTTCTTCAGAAATCCAGTATTCTATCTCCGACTCATCCAGCCGCGGGGTGATTTTTTCCGCCACGCCGGCGGGCGTCGTGATCTTTATCATCGGCATAAAGGGCGGCAGCTCCCATTCACGGCGCTCTTTGAGCTCGCGCTGCCAAAATACGCGCCAGCCGCGCCGCAGGGCGTCCTGCCACTCGCGCCCCGGCCTGCGGCTCTGGACGACGATCTTCCGCTCCCGCGAGCCGCCGCCGCGCCACATCGATTCCCAAAGCATCGCGTAGGCACGCGCCTTCGCGTCATACTCCTGCGAGCGCGCCTCGGCGTCGGCGTCTATCCAGCCGACGACGGCGGGCGACAGTTCGTCGCAGAGCGAGAGTATGCGGCGGGTGCCGATTATCAGCGCGCCGCCGGGATATTCTTTCATAAGCTCTTCGGCCTTCGGTATCTTTTCTTCCTGATTTTGTATGAGGAGCACATTCTTATAAAGATGTTTCAGCGCCCCCTCCGCCCGCTCATATAGCGCCTCCAGGCCGGGGCGCACACCGGTGAGCAGCAGGCCGCCGCAGTTCGGACACTTTTCCGGGATCGGCTCCCGCTGCCCGCAGGCGGTGCAGCGAAGGGTATGGCGGCTCTCCTCCCAGCGCATCGAGGAGCCGCAGCGTTTGCAGCGCAGGGTCTTGCCGCATTCTTCGCAGAGTATCTCCCCCGCGTAGCCCTTGCGGTCAAGGAGCCAGAGCGCCCATTTACCAGCGCGCCGCGCCTCGGCGGTCTCCCTGATGAGCGGTTCGCTGATCGGCAGCGTCTCGCGCAGCGCCTCAAATTCGGTGGCGAGCGCCTCTTTAAGGCTGACAAATATTATGCGTCCGTCGTTTTTCTCCTCGCCGCACAGCGGTTCGGCGCGCAGGAAACCCTTTGAGGAGGGCATCGCCCCTCCGAGCACGAAGCGCGCTCCCGCGAAGGTCGCGCGCATCCCCAGCAGGCTGCGCAGGTGGACGACAGGGTGGCTCTGCGAGCGCCAGCCTCCCTGGTTCTCCTCGTCCATCGCAATCACGGAGAGGCCCGCGAGCGGCACAAAGGCCGCCCCCGGCGAGCCGACGATAAAGCGTCGTTCGCCAAGCCGCGCGCTCTTCCAGAGCTTCCACTGCGCGGGCGCGGAGACGGGCCAGAGGGCCCCCTCCTCACGCAGCCCCTTCGGAAGCGAATCCCAAAAGGCTTTGGCAAGTTTCACCTCAGGAAAGAGCACAAGCGAAGGGGCTTCGCCCTCTACGATCTCCCGATAGTATTCATAACGGCGCGAAAGGTCGGCGCAGTAGATATCGCCCGCGGAAAACTTTTTTTTCGCCTGTTCGGGCTCGGGCAGAGGTGGAAGGTTTTCGTCGGTAAAAAATTTCGAGGGAAGTACAGTCCGCATCGCGAAGCCGGTGCCGATGAACCATGTTTCACCAAACCATTTAATAAGCCGCCAAAGCTCCGCCGGCAGGGGCGGCGCCTCGTCAATGACCTCCGTCACGGCCTTAAGCCGTTTAGGGTCGAGAGCCTCCTCCGCGGCGCCGGCGAGGGTCATCGCCACCCGCCGGTCCCTGCCGAGCGGTACGGAGACACGAAGCCCCTCGGGGAGGGCCTCATCATGTCTATAGGTGAGGGGCGTCCACCAAGGGGCCGGAATCGCAGCCTGTATCAGGGCCATTATCGTTTTGCGGTAAGCGCGGCGACTGCGTCAAGCAGACGGTCGGCCGCCTCCTCCTTCGTACCGGAGAAGCGCGCGGGCTCCGCGCCGCGTTCCAGTATCGTTATCACATTTGTGTCCACCGCGAAGCCCGCGCCCTGCGCGAGAACGTCGTTGGAGACGATGATGTCGAGGTTTTTCTCCGCCATCTTCCGCTGCGCGTTTTCGAGCACGTTCTGGGTCTCCGCGGCAAAACCGACAAGCACCTGTCCCGGCCGTTTCCGTCTGCCGAGGGCGGCGGCGATGTCCCGGTTCTGCACCAGTTCAAGGGTAAACTCCTGCGCGCCGCCGCGTTTTATCTTCTGTTCGGCGCGGTTGGCGGCCTTGTAATCGCCGACGGCGGCGGCCTTCACGATGACGTCGGCCTCCTCGGAGGCTTTCATGCAGGCCTCGTACATATCGTCGGCGCTGACGGTCTCCACTACCTTTATCCCCGCAGGACGCGTAAGCGTGGAGGGGCCCGTTATCAGGGTGACCTCCGCGCCGCGCTGCCAGGCGGCGCGGGCCACCGCGTAGCCCATTTTGCCGCTGCTGGGGTTGCTTATGTAGCGCACGGGGTCTATATACTCGTGCGTCGGCCCCGCGGTCACCGCCACGCGGAGACCGGCGAGATCTTTTTTCGCACAGAGCATCATCTTTACGTAGTCGTCTATCACCGCGGCGGAGGGGAGACGTCCCTTACCCTCGTAGCCGCAGGCGAGCATCCCGCTGTCAGGGTCCACTACGACCGCGCCCCGCGCCTCCAGGGTCTTCATGTGCCTCTGCGCCGCCTCGTTGGCGAGCATCTTGCAGTTCATCGCGGGAAAGAGCAGCAGAGGCTTCTGGTTAGCCAGCAGCGCCGCGCCAAGCAGCGTCGCGCTGTCGCCCTCCGCCGCCATGCGCAGCACATTGCCGGAGCAGGGCGCGATGACAAATATATCGGCCCAGTCGGTGAGCGAAATGTGCGGTATCTGCCACCCATATTCCGGCGAGAGGAAGTCGCGCTCACGCCAGACGCGGCGTTTGCTGAGCGTCGAGAGCACCATTGGGCTGACAAAGGCCTCGGCGGACTCCGTCAGGATGGTCTCCACCTCAAAGCCCATCTTGACCCAGCCATGGAGCAGGTCTGGCGTCTTGTAGGCGGCGATGCCCCCGCTTATGCCAAAGAGTATTTTTTTATGCCGCAGGCACATTTTCCGTTTTGGGGAGCGGATCGATTATCTTGTAGGATATCTTTCCATCCGTCACATCGCTCACGGCCTTTGAGATATACTTCTCATCGCCGCCGAGATCCTTGCGCTCGCTGAGCTGGCGCGCGCGCGCCGCGATGACGAGGGTGAGGATATATTTGTTGGGGATATCCCTTTCACGGTAAATTTTCTCAAGATCCATATAAATCATTTAAGTTCCTCCCTATGCTTTTTGACAATTTTTATAAATTCTGCCACTGCGTCTTCCACAATGTCGTTTACAATCACATAATCATATTCTTCGGCGTGCAGGAGCTCCTCTTTCGCGTTCTTGATGCGCAGCTCCTGTTCCTCGCGGCACTCGCTGCCGCGTTTTTTAAGACGGCGGACAAGCTCGTCGAGCGAGGGCGGCTTCACGAAGACCGTCACCGCCTCCGGTATTTTTTTTTTCACGATAAAGGCTCCCTGGACGTCTATCTCAAGAACTATGTCCGTTCCTGAGGCCAGAGCTTCCTCCACGATGTCTCTGCGGGTGCCGTAAAGGTGTCCATGAACATTCGCGTATTCAAGAAAATCACCGGCCGCTATCCGGCGGCGAAACTCCTCCTCTGAGAGAAAATAGTAGGTCTTTCCCTCGACGTCGAGGCCGGGGCGCGGAGCTCTCGTGGTGCATGAGACGGAATAGCTGATATTGGGGAGTTTTTTCAGCGCCTGCTGCAGCACCGTCCCCTTCCCCACGCCCGCGGGGCCGGAAAAGATATAGAGAGTGCCCCTCATGGCCGTTCTCCCTCCCCCTCAAAGCGCGCCGTAATCGTCTCCGGCTGTATCGCGGAGAGGATCACATGCCTGCTGTCCATTATCAGTATCGCCCTCGTCTTGCGTCCCTGGGTCACATCAACCAGCAGCCCGGCCTCGCGCGCCTCGTCCTTGAGGCGGCGGATCGGGGCGGAATCGGGGCTGATGATGGAGACCACCCGTTCCGCGACCACCATATTGCCGAATCCGACATGCACAAGTTTGTAAGGCATCTTATTCAAGGTTCTGTATCTGCTCGCGGATGCGCTCAAGGCAGGCCTTGGCGTCAACGGCGAGCCAGCGGATATCGGCGTCCGCCACCTTGGAGTCAAGGGTGTTTACCTCGCGGTTCATCTCCTGGACGATAAAGTCGAGCTTGCGTCCCGTGCTCTCGCGGTCTTCGCCGGTGGAACGGAATTTCGCGGCGTGGCTCTTAAGCCTCGCCAGCTCCTCCGAAACGTCCCATTTATCGGTCAGCAGGACTATCTCCTGCATATAGCGCGACTCTTCGAGCTTCTCGCCCATCTTTTCTAGCGCCTCCGATACGCGCGCGCGCATCGCGGCAAAGGCGGTGTCGCGCGTCGGCAGCCAGCGTTCCTCGATCTCCGCCGCCAGACGTTCGAGCTCCGCGAGGTGAGAGAGCACCTCATCGCACAGATGAGCCCCCTCCGTCTCGCGCATCTTCTGCCAGGAGGCGGCGGCGTTCGTCAGAAGCTCATCAAAGACCGCCTCGACGGACTGGGAATCCTCTTCGTCGTCAAAACGCGGAAGGTCCAGCACTCCGGGGAAAGAGGCCACCTGCTCGACATTCAGAGCGAGCGGCAGCGCAAGGCCGCGGCGCAGCTCCAGCAGCTCGCTGCAGTAAGAGAGCAGCACCTCGCGGTTTACTCGCCCGGTCTTAAAGCTCTGCGCCCAAAGCACCTCCAGGCGCATCTGCACCTTTCCGCGGCGGAAAAGCTTTCTCAATTTCTGATGGAACCACGGCTCCCAGCTCGCGAACTCGCGCGGCAGGCGCACCGATATCTCCTGATAACGGTGGTTCACGCTCGATATCTCCATGCTTAGCGTGCCCCATGATGTCTGCATCTGAGAACGGCTGAAGCCGGTCATGCTTACGTACATGCAAATCACCCTTCTAAACAGTCTCGTGTATCTTCTTCGTGCAATCCGCCGCCGTGCCGGGAGGCGAAGGGCTGACGATTACCCCGCCGTTCAGGGCCGCGGATACGTCTATCCCTTTATAATATATCTTTTATGCCATTTAAGGCAACTTCGCCGGCAAAACTTTTTTTGATTTCGCCAAGCAGTTCGTCAAAACCGCGGCCGTCGCGCGCACAGGTACATACCACGCGTTCGCCGCGCGCGCGGAGTTCCACGGCGATAAAGTCCGCCGCCTCTCCGCTCTTGTCTATCTTGTTGAGCACGATAATACGCGGAAGATGGTCGGCCTTCAATTCACGCAGCGTCTCAAGGACTATCTCAAAGGTCTCCGTCGGCTCCTTGCCGGCGGAATCCAGCACGAGCAGCAGCAGGTCGGCGTTCGCCGCCTCCTCGAGCGTCGCGCGGAAGGCCGCCACCAGCTCCGGCGGCAGCTTGCGGATAAATCCGACGGTGTCGGAGAGTAAAAAGGCCCCCTCTCCGTCCCGGTAGCCGATCTTCCTCACCACGGTGTCCAGCGTCGAAAACAGCTGGTCCTTAGCGACGATCCCGGCGTCCTTGGAGAGCGCCTGCAGAAGTGTGGACTTGCCGCTGTTCGTATAGCCCACCAGCGCCGCCACCGGCACTCCGTCGCGGCGGCGGCGTTCGCGCCGCTCTTCGCGGCGTCTGCGCACCTCGTCAAGACGCTGCTCGATGCTCTTCGAACGTCGGTCCAGCTTACGGCGGTGCCTCTCAAACTCCGTCTCGCCCGGGCCGCGCGTGCCGATGCCGCCGCCGGTACGCGACATCTGATGGCCCAGCCCCTTAAGGCTCGGAATCTCGTACCGGTACTGCGCAAGCTCGACCTGCAGCTTGGCCTCCGCCGTGTGGGCGCGGCTCTCAAAAATTTTCATTATCACAAAGGCTCGGTCCCATACCTGCAGACCGGTGACCTTTTGCAGATTGCTCTTTTGCGTCGGCGACAGAAAATCGTCCACCACAAGGTGCGTTACCTCGTTGGGGAGAGCGTATTCCTTTATCTCAAGAGCCTTCCCCGCGCCTATGAAATGGGCCGGGTCCGGTATCCTCCTCTTCTGCACGATGCGGGCCGCCACCGGCACGCCGATATTTTCCAGCAGCATCACCAGCTCGTCCAGCGACTGCTCCGTATCGTCGGCGCTGCCGCAGTCTACGGCGGCGATGACCGCCTTCGGCGGCTTCAGAGAAAGGTCGATCGCGCTGCGCTTCTGCCTGCTCAACGGCGCTCCTGCTCCATAAACCGCGACGCAAGCGAGGATATGGCGTCGGTCACCTGCGCCGCGTCCATATAGGAGCTGTCGAGAATGATACATCCCGGCGCCGGACGCAGCGGCGCGATCTCCCGCGTCATATCGTAGTTGTCGCGTTCAACAACCTGTTTCAATATCTCGTCGTAGTCCGCGGCCTCGCCTCTGTCCAGACGTTCCTTATAACGGCGGCGCGCGCGCTCCTCGGCGGAGGCGGTGAGAAATATCTTAAGCTCCGCCTCGGGAAAAACGACCGTCCCCATATCGCGGCCGTCGGCGACGAGACCGTTTTTGGCCTGAGCGCGCTGCAGTTCGATCAAAGCGCCGCGCACCTCGGGCCGCGCGGCGTAGGCCGAAACTATCCGGTCGATCTCCGGAGTGCGTATCGCCGCAGTCACGTCAGTGCCATCGGCCATCAGGCCGCCGGGGATAAATTCCAGGCGGAAGGAGGCCAGAGCCTGTGATATCCGTTCGCCGTCCTCCGGCGCGATCCCCTCTCTGTCCAGCTTCCAGGCGATCGCCCGGTAGAGCGCGCCCGTATCGAGGTAGGGCAGCCCTATCCTCTCCGCGACGGCGCGCGCCACCGTGCTCTTCCCCGCGCCTGCGGGGCCGTCTATTGCTACAACGATATTATTCTTTTCCATGATCTCCTCTTTACCTGACAAATAACTATCCGAGCCTCGCGAAGCCGACAAGCTCCGCCAACCGCTCCGCCTTATAGCGGGTGATCAGCTCCGGCAGTCCGGCGCTGATCGCCTCGCCGGCGCTGATATTATTAAAGAAGGCGCTGCCTACCTCGACGGCGGAGGCTCCGGCGACGGTCATCCCCATGCAGTCAGAGGCGGTCGTTACACCGCCGCAGCCGACCACCGGTATGGAGACGGCTCCGGCTACCTGCCAGACCATACGCAGCGCGAGCGGGAACACCGCCGGGCCGGAAAGTCCGGCCACTACGCGGTCAAAGGCTGGTTTTCCCGTCGCCATATCAATGGCCATGCCGAGCCAGGTGTTCGCGCAGACGATGGCGTCCGCACCCTCGGACTCAATGACGCGCGCGACGGCCGCGGGGTCTGCGGCCTGCGGGGTCATCTTCACCCACAGGGGGCCGCGCCAAATCTTCCGCGCGGCGCGCACCGCCTCGGCGGCGGAGGCGCATTCCACGCCCCAGGCCATACCCTCGCCGTCAACGTTGGGGCAGGAGATATTCAGCTCCGCGGCGGCAATGCCCTCCATATCCTCCAGCACGCGCAGCGTCTCCTGCGTCTCCGCCGGACGCTCCATGACGACGTTGGCGATAACGGGACGTGGACAGCTCCCCACCAGCTCGCCGTAATGCTCCGCGAACTCCCGCACGCCGCAGTTTTGCAGGCCGATGCTGTTGAGCAGGCCGGAGGGCGTCTCCCAGACGCGGACGCCGCGGTTGCCGCGCCGCGGCTCAAGGCTGATCGCCTTTGTGCAGAGCGCACCGATCCCGTTCAATTTAGGCTCACACCAAAATTCCGGCGCGTATGGCCATACGCCCGAGGCGGGAATGACGGGGCTTTCAAGGCGCAGCGAGCCGATTCTTACCGATATATCAGTTGTCATGTATATTCACCTCATCCGCCCTGAAAAGGGACTGATCGACGCAGACCCGTTTGAGACCGTTCGCCGTCTCGATCACGCAGCCCATACAGCCCCCGTAACCGCAGGCCATACGCTTGTCCAGAAGATAATAGAGCCGCCGCGGAGTGTCCACATAATGGCGGCGCATCGCCTCAAGGAAGCCGCCGGGTCCGCAGCACCACGCCTGCACGCCCTCGCCCAGCGGGCGGGGCAAAACCTTGAACATCGAATCTCCCTCGCCGAAAGAGCCGTCGTCGGCGAAAATCTTCACGTCAGGGTGTATGGAAAGTATCTCCTCCGCATAACCCTCGTAACCCCTTCCGGGCATACCGATATAGAGCGAACTGCGCTCCCTCCGCTCGCGTTTCTTCATCATCAGGGCCGCCGCGCCGACGCCGCCGCCCGCGAGAATCAGCTCGTCATCGGTATCAGGGCAGGGTTTGCCTAGAAAACCGCGCACGCGTAGCTTCGCGCCGGCGGATACCCGGCTCATCATCTCCGTGCCGCGGCCGACCAGCACATAACAGAGGGAGATCTCTCCGCGCGCCGCGTCCGCGTCGGCCACCGCGAAGGGGCGTCCAAGCAGAGGGTCTGTTCCCTGATTCGGGAAGACCATTATGCTGTGCCCCGCGCGCACGCTCTCCGCGAGCGCCGGCGCCTCGAAGGTCATCCAGTAGAGCCGCTCGGCGAGTTTTTTATTCTTAACGACGGGGAGGATATAATCATTTACCTCCTGCGCGTTACAGTTACAATTCGTCATCCGCATTCCCCGCTTTCGCAATTTACCTTTTCCCTGCTAAAATATAGGCGTCCGTTTTAGGAGAGCGCCGGTCAGGCCGCAGCCGCCCGGCAGAACCAAAAACGTTCGTTCCGCCTGTTAGATGTGCCGGATATCGAACGGGCAGGCCCCAGCCGGGGCTCCGGCGTATTATACGCATATTGAAAGCCTGTCCGTGCCGCGTACGGCGCATATAATCAGCGGTTCTCCGGAGTATATTTTACCATTTAAGAGCTGATATATTGGGGGCGGTCAGAGATGGATTTCAAACCATTACTTAAAAGCGCGCTGGGCGAAGAGCCCTGCGACCTGCTGTTCAAAAACGCAAAATTCGCAAACCTCTGCACAATGGAATACGAGACGGGCGGCATCGCCGTGAAGGATGGCGTCATCGTCGGTATCGGCGGGGGATACGCGGCGAAAGAGACCGTAGACTGCGCCGGACATCTGCTGCTGCCGGGATTCATCGAGGGGCACATGCATGTTGAGAGCACCTTTATGGTGCCGCGCAATCTCGCCGCGGAGATATCGCCGCACGGCACCACTACGGTAATGCCGGACCCGCACGAGATCGCTAATACCTGCGGCACGGAGGGAATACGCTTCATGCACCGTGAAAGCGAGGGGCTGCCGGTCGACTTCTACTACGGCGCGCCCTCCTGCGTGCCGGCGTCGGCGCAGGAAACGCCCTTCGAATACATTGAGGCGGACGAGATAAAAAAACTCTTCGCGGACGGGAGCTGCACACACCTCGGAGAGATGATGAACTTCCCCGGCGTATACCTCGGCGACGACAAAGTATGGGCGAAGCTGGCCGCCTCCGAGGGCAGAGTCATAACCGGCCACGCCCCGCGCGTAAGCGGAAGAGAGCTGGCCGCCTATCTGCTCGGAGGGATAACCTCCGACCACGAATGCGACAACGCCGAAGAGGCGCTCGAAAAGCTGCGCCGCGGCATGTACCTCATGATCCGCCAGGGAGCGACGGCGAGAAACCTCAAAGAGCTGGCTCCGCTGCTTGCCGCGCAGCCCGGCCTCGCGGCGCGCTGCCTCTCCGTCAGCGACGACATCTCGCCGAACTTCATCCACGAACGCGGCCACCTCGACGGCTGCCTTCGCGAGCTGATAGAGTGCGGCGTCGAACCGCTAGCCGCACTGCGGACGATAACCCTGACGCCCGCGGAATACTTCCGGCTTTACGACCGCGGCATCATAGCCCCGGCAAAGCTGGCGGACATCGTCATGGTCGACAATATTGAAAAATGCACCGTCCTCAAAGTCTGGAAGAGGGGAAAACTGGTCGCCGAAAACGGCGCGCCGACCGAAAAAATAACGCCCGCCGTCACCTCCGCGCTTCCCGGATACGGCGGCGAAGTACGCACGCCGACGGCAGACGAACTGCGCGTGAAAATAGACGCTCCCGGCGTGGAGATAAACGTCATCGGCGTCATCCCCGGACAGGTCGTCACCAAAACTATCCGCATGGCGCCGACCGACATAGACGGATACGCCTGCGCCGACGCGGAACGCGAACTGGCGAAGATGGCCGTCGTTGAAAAAAACCGCGGCACGGGGCGCTGCGCCGTCGGATTCCTCCATGGCTTCGGCCTCGTGCGCGGCGCCGTCGCCTCCTCCATCGCCCACGACGCACACAACTACACATGCGCGGGTATGGACGACATCTCCATGGAGACGGCGCTGCGGGAGCTCGCGCGCCTCGGGGGCGGCATCGTCATCGCCGAGGGCGAAAATATCCTCGCGGAGCTGGAGCTGCCGGTCGGCGGCCTTATGAGCCTCCTGAGCGCCGCCGAAATACGCGAAAAGACCGCGGCCCTTAACGCGGCACGCGACGCCCTGGGCTGCACGAACCCACACGCGCTCATGCAGCTGAGCTTCATGTCGCTCTCCGTCATCCCGGAGCTCAAACTTACCGATAAAGGGTACTTTGACATTTCGCGATGTGAAGTTATGCCGCTTTTTGTGCATTAATTACGGTTGTTAATTGCTAATTTCGATGATATAATCTAAAATAGTTTCAAATAAAGATAACTGAGAGGCTTTTACTCTTATCTGTTACAATAAGAGACATAGAGAACCAGTTATAACCATTAAAATGCCTGAATAAGGCACAAAATTACAGGGAGGAGCTTAAAACATGGAAGCATACACAGAACCTTACAGCCTGCTCAACAAACAGACGGTCGATATAGCGCAGGCGCTCAAAAGCCTTCAGGAGGAGCTTGAAGCCATCGACTTCTACAACCAGCGCGTCAACACCTGCACCAATGAGGACCTCAAACGCATCATGGCGCACAACCGCGACGAGGAGATCGAACACTCGGCGATGCTGGTCGGCTGGCTCAAGGTTTATATGAACGGCTGGGACAAAGAGATCGGCGAATACGTCGCCAACGCGAAGGCCGGAACGATGGGCATCGACCTCGAAGACGGCCCCGACGCCGCCCCGGGAGCCAGCGGCCAGGACCTTAGAATCGGCAAACTTTAATATTCACGATACAGCTATAGAGACAGCATACATAGAAGGGAGTTTAAATTATGGACATTCTTAAAAGATCACTCGCGCCGATAACGGCGGAAGCATGGACAGAGATAGACAAGCAGGCGGCGGACGTGCTCCGCGGCGTGCTCACCGGACGCAAGGTCGCCGACGTGTCGGACCCGAAGGGCTGGCAGTGCGACTCAATTTCAGAGGGCACGCTGACGCTCGCCGAAGAGTCGCCGGTTGAGGGCGTAAACTATGGCGTACGCGACGTACTTCCCCTCGTAGAGATCCGCGTCCCCTTCACCCTTCCGATGTGGGATCTCGACGACATCTCCCGCGGCTGCAAGACGACGGACTACACACCGCTACAGGAAGCGGCGCGCCAGGCGGCCCTCTTTGAGGACACCGCAGTATTCAAGGGACTTGAAGAGGCCGGCATCCTCGGGATAGAGCTCGAAACAGACAACGACCCCATCGAAACCGCCCTTGACGACGACGCGCTCATCAAAGCGGTCTACGACGCGACGCAGGCCCTCGCCTCACGCAACGTCGGCGGCCCCTACGTCTTCGTCTGCTCCAAGAAGGTCTGGGAGAAGATCGTCACCTCCAACACCGCCTACCCGCTCAGAAAGAGCCTCGAAAAGATCGTCGACAAAGTCGTCCTCTCAAAGCAGTACGAGACGAACTTCGTCACCTCCATGCGCGGCGGAGACAGCGAACTCGTAGTCGGACAGGACTTCTCCATCGGATACCAGTCACACACCGCGACCGAGGTCAACTTCTACATCACGGAGACCTTCACCTTCCGCGTCACCACGCCGGAGGCCTTTGTGGAGCTTAAGATAGCCGAATAATAACGAATAATAAGACCTAGTAAGAAAGGGAGGCCTCAGCGGCCTCCCTTTCTTATTTCCGCGATCTTGACCAGCGGCAGATTGATATTGAAATAGACCGATACCAGCCGCACCGCGAGGATAATGAAAAGCGCCGCGTAGGCCGCGGGGCCAAGCCCTATCATTCCCCTCGCGAACCAGAGGAAAGAACAGCCGACGATCGCCGCCAGGGCGTAAATATCATGGCGGAAGATAACCGGTACCCTCTGCGCGAGCAGATCCCGCAGGATGCCGCCGCCGATGCCGGTTATCACCGCGGCGAAGAGAAACTGCATAAAATTATAATGCAGATAAATCGCCTTGATCCCCGCGTCCACCGCGAAAAAAGAGAGCCCCATCGCGTCGAGCACGATCAGCAGCCACTGGACCCGGAAAAGCTGCGGCACCGCGACCACTGCGGCGACGGAGAGCATCACGATGAGGACGGTTTGGTAATTTGAGAAAAATACGGGGATGCCCCTGTCCATCACGACGTCGCGCAGCACACCACCGCCGCAGGCCGCGGTAAAGGCGAGTATCGTTATCCCGAACAGATCCATGCGCCGCTGCACCGCCGTGTGCGCGCCAAGCAGGGCGAAACTCACCACGCCGATTATCTCCAGCACGCTGAGATTGGCGATCGGCGACATCAGTTTGTCCCCGCACAGAGGAGGCGAAAGGCGCCGGACATCAAAGCAGCCCATCCCCTCTGATTTTATTCAGCAAGGATTCGCAGCCCTTCCTGATATCGTCATAGGCCCGCGTAAAATTTCCCGTATACCACGGGTCGGCGACATCCTCCCCCGCCTCGTCGGTGAAATCCATCAGCTTCCACACCTTATCCTCTGGATCGCCGCCGCATATCCGCAGGATATTGCGGATATTCTGCCCGTCCATCCCGATAATATAATCGAACCTTCCATAATCCGCGCGCGTCAGCTGTACCGCGCGGCGGCGCTCAAAGGGCACCCCCTCCTCGCGAAGCTTGGCCTGCGAAGCGCGGTGCATATCGCTGCCGATCTCCTCCGCGCTCGTCGCCGAGGACATTATCAAAAACTGATCCGCAAGCCCCGCCCGCGCGGAGAGATCCTTCATCACAAACTCCGCCATCGGACTGCGGCAGATATTGCCGTGACAGATGAATAGTATTTTTATCATTTTGTTTATATCCCTTTATAAGCCTTCAAACCTTGATATTTCTGGCTTTCTGGCGTTTTTCTTATTTTTCGTAATTGCCCCGAACTTACTCTAATCTTTATAAATCTACGCAAATTCACGGGCAAATGGTGTAATAAATGGTATAGTAACCTAATACCTTTTAACCAACTCATATTTATTACATACTCTATTTCCATGAAGTATAAATTAACTGGCGTTTATCAAATGCTTCCTTTCCACCTTCCATAATATCCACAATCTGTTTATGAGTTGTCTCAAGGTCAATATTTCCTTGTGAAATGTCAATTTTGGTATCTTGATATTCAACCACAAAAACTCTCTCAGCATCACCCAGGACAGGAATGTTAGCATTATGGGTTGCAAAAATAAACTGCATTCCTTGTTTTTTTCGTGTAATTGCAGTAATAACCTCATCATAAATAATTTTATTATCTAAATCATCTTCTGGTTGATCTATAAGGATAATATCGTTATCCGACTGCATAAGTATAAAAAGGATAAGGGCAGATGCTCGTTGACCAATCGAATGATGGCGCAACAGTTTCTCATGATAGTATATTTCAACCTTATTCGGGACTTGATTCTTCAGAAGTTCTGGATATTGTTCTTGTAGTTTCTTATCAAGTTTCCCATATTCAGAAAGAGAAATTATTTTCTTTATTTTTTCTCCATCAGACAATATCCAATCTTCAATAAGCTCTACGTAATCCCTAAAAGCATCACATAACGATTGATACTTTGAATCAGAAATACCAGAACCTCTAAAATCCGATTTCATTTGCGATTTGAATCCTTCGCGATCCCCCTTAAAATCAATCGAGATTCTTAATTCGCTCTGCGTTTCATTGATTTTCTGAGTTTCATCCTGATATGCTCTAAACTGCGACAGCAATGTATCATTTCTCTCACGAGCTGCCTTTTTAAATGCACTTTCGATTTGTTCTTTCGATTTTGCTCGCCCCTCAAGTTGCTGTAGCGTTTCCTTATATTTTTCCAGTTCCGCAGTCATTTTTACATATCCATCAATATCTAATGTGTTATCTTGGATTTCACGCTTAATTTCTGCAAACTCATCTGCGAGACTGTCTATTTTCGCTGATAATTCCGTTATTACCTCAATAAATTCTGAACGATAATTTTCTATTTGAGCAATAGCTTCTCCGATCTTGGCAATTTCTCCTCCAATCAAGCTCAAAATATTTACAGCTTTTTCAATTATATCAGGATTATAGTTGCTGTTAATTTTTTGAAGGCTCATAGATAACCCCTGATTTTTCACAAAAACTTGTTTAAGTTCCTTTATAGCAGAATCAATTTTCCCACTAGCAGAATCCAATCTTGTTTTATCTGTCGTGTAACCAGTTTGCTTTTTTAACTTTTCTGCAACACCTTTTTCTTTATAAATAGACATTTTGTGTTCTAATTCAGACTTTTTCGTCTCGCATTCTTCGATCTGCTCCGGAATTTTACTTACATCTAATAATTGAGAAATAGCGGTTGTCAATTCGCTCACATAAGATGTTACTTCTGCTGTTTCTCCAATCTTACCTCCGACAAGCTTTTCAAGGAGTCCATTTTCATGGTCAGCACTATTCGACAAATCTTTTTGTCCAAAATATTGAATTCCATCAAACAAACTGGAAGGCTGAATATTTAAGTCAGTTCCATTTTCATCTACAACATTGCTCCGTTCACCATAGATACGGCTAATAAAATACCGTTTACCGTGCTTATCTGTAACCGTTAAAACTGCCTTTCCGCCTGAACCAAAAATATTCTTTATTAGAGAATCCTTATATTCTTTGTCAGTCTGGACTGGCTGATCAAACATATATCGAATCGCTTCAAGTACCGATGATTTACCACTACCACGAATTCCAATTAAAGAATTAAGTTCTGATGAAAATCTAACGGTCTGTCCATCAAACTTCCCGCCTTGAAAATAAATAGATTCAATGTATCCATGTTTTTGTTCTGGCAACAATTCTGAAGCCCTATTCTTGTAATCCTGTAAAGCAAATTTAATTGCAGAATATGAGTATTCCCCAATTTTTAGATATGTTTGTTTATCGCCTTTACCTATGTCTTTCAAAGACTTCGGATCAGATCCCTCTATAAGAGCAGGAACATATCCGAAACATCGACTAAATTTATCTATGTTATCTCGTGTTCTCGACTTTTGAAGACCAAGAACCCTTTTTCTAAATGGAGCCAGCCCGGAAAGTGACTCCAATAGACCGCCGCCACATTCACTGAACAAACCGCTGCTCTGATCCACATGAGCAAATATCACAAAATAATCACGTCCATACTCTTCCAGTTTTTCCAACGTATTCTTCAAATCATAGCAACACTTTGTATTTCGGTTTTCAGGATTTGAGATTGTTGCAAACGCAGCGGTCAAAAATGTTTGGATATGATTATTGCCGTTTTCTAACCACTCGTCAGGATTGAAAATAATAAGGGTATGTATACCGTTTGAACCTTCTTTCACTGTTAATTCTACTCCTGGCAATATAAATATACTTTCTTTACTCGCTGCTCTTTTTAACGCCTTATATTCATCTTTATCAAATTTATTATGATTTGTAATGATACCAACAGAAATATTTGCCTGTTTAAGAGCAGTGGCATATGACTTCACAAAATCATTTTTCTCCCCAGAATATGTAAATTCTTTATCTTTTTGTGTATGGAGATGAAAATCTGCTCTTACATACTCCAATCCAGATTCAAACATTTTATTCCTCCTATTCCACTCCCAAAGCCTTAAACACAGCATCCTCCGCACTCTGGTACGGAATCAGCTGAAATGCACTCATAAGTTCTGCCGGTACAGTTGCAAAATCGACAAAGGAAGTACTTGGAATAAGAACTTTCTTTGCACCGCTGTCCAGGCACACTTGCAGAGAGTTCGCAAGTTCATCGACCTTCTGGATAGAGCCGCTGATCGTAATTTCACCCAAGACAGCAAGGTTGCTGACAACTGTTCTTTTACTCGACGACGCATTTCCAGCGCCAGCTGAAGAACTTCTTCCAGTTGCTCCTTGATAAACTTTCCGTCAGGGTAGACCAGCTTCAGATAACCGTCCACCATTCTTCTGACCGCAATGGTATCCATCTGATTCAGATTCTTCCCAAGTCGGAAAGATTGAACTCTTTCATCGGAATAGCCACTTCAAATTTTTTGAAAATTGCATGTATCTGCCGTTCATATGCTATAGTTGCATTCTTGTATTTTTTCTTAGATAGTTCAAAGCATTCTTATCCAACACATTCTTATATCTGTTCAAAAATTCTGATACAAACGGTGCAACCAAATATTGAGAATCTTCTGGCGGGACATCTCCGCAATCCAGGTAATCAATATAGTCATACGACATAATTAACAAAGGACGTATTAACACTACCAAAAATAAGAAAGTAACCGTAATATATACTGCTACCCGAGACAACTCATTACATTTTCCCTCAACTTTTTGCTTCGTAATCAATCTGCTATATGGCTCATTATAAAATGAATATCCATTTGAATGTACATAATTATTTAAGTCACCAGCAATTTTATCAAAAGACTCTTTTAATCTAAACTTCTTTATTGCTTCATTAGCTGAAGGATGAGACGCAATACATTTTAATACCAAACCTATATGCAAATCTTTTTGTTTATTATGTACCCAATCCCAAATATTTTTTTCCTCTATGCTTAATTCGTCTAATGTTACAAACTGAGTAAAATCACTTTTATCTGATACCACAAGCAGATATACGTAATAAAATAAATCATCTCTAAATTTCCTAAGAAGAGTATATGCATCTGCAAAATTTCCATTAATATTGCAATAACGAATACTTTCCATTGTTCTTGTTGCCGAATCCAAAACAATATTTCCATTAATCACACCCGATATTCGGGCAATAGATAAATCTCTTCCAAAAGTCAAATATCCAAATTCGTTAAGAAAGTCTCTGATTTCCGTAAGTGTTTCTAATAAGCAGCTAACATTTTTATCTTTTGAAACTTTATTTCTATTTTGCTCAAATTCACATTCAGACAAAAACATATAGTTTTCTCCTTTTCTTTATTAAATAAATATCACATCAAGGCTCTTTCAAAAATGGTGTAGTAAACGCTTTTTCGCCTTGTGAAACCATTAATTTTACTGGCTTTTTCGGAACATTTAGAGATACTATAGTGGCAGACAAACATTATCTTAATCAAACATACCCCACCTATACGTACCAATCATATATTGCAGGCTCCGACAATCTGCCGAACGCCCAGCCGCAAAGGGCTGGATGATTATAGTATTATCTTTCGGCGGGCTTGGCAATATAGAAGCGCCGGCGCGGTCATGTTCGCCTCCATCTTCGCGCGGAAACGACGGATTTAATCTCCAATTCTTTTGGCATGGCACGTAAAATGACGAATCCTGCTACACCTAGAACAGTTCCAAGGAACGAAAACTACAGGAGCATTCTCACCACTAATACTGGATTCAATCCGAGCTGCCGCAAAATTCTGCCGCCCATAGTCGCGTATATAAATCATCTCCGCCGGATATATTTGCCGGCGGAGATGATTTAGGTCGTCTATTGACTGACCGCGTTATTTGCCTTTCAGCTGTGACGCCGAATTGTTATTTCCCGTATTTCGCCGCTTCGCTCTTTAGGTAGACCTGCGGCTCCGCAGGGAGCTTGAAGAGCGGGATGAAGCGGTCCCAGCCGGTGAAGGTGAGAACGAGCATCGAGCCGACTGCTATCCAGGCCATGTAGTTGTGGGTGATTATCTGTCCCACGGAGAGGGCAGTGGCAAGAGGATAAACGGAGGCGCTGATACCGAGGAAGAATCCCATGTAGCAGTGCCAGGGGACGAGCTGCGAGCCGAGAACGCCCATCGCGTCGGACATGGTCGCGTTTCTCAGGGCCAGCGTGTACATATCCTCTTTGGAACCGACAACGTTTTCTTCCGTGATGTTCTTAATGATCGGGCCGATGGTTACGATCTGCGCCATTTCATCGGAGAGCGCCGCGTTGCCGAGCAGGCAGAGGATGCCGTTGGCGAAAATAAGGTGGCGGACCTTGTGGACCATGCGCGAGATCAGCGCGGCAACGGGGTCAAAGGCGTTCATCAGCCGCATAACGCCGCCGAAGGCCCCAACCCAGAGCATCATCGCGATCGACCAGCCGCCAGCGTCGGAGAAACCGGTGTAGACAAGGTCAAGGAACTCCGTGATGCTGGTGACCGTGCCGGCCATGAGGCCAAATGCCAGCGAGGAGACGATGCCCGAGCCAAGGCAGATCAGCGTGCTGTAACCCATGACGGCGGTGACGAGAACGATGATGAGCGGGATCACCATGTAGACGGGGACTCCCTGTTTCACAAGCTCAAGCAGCGTGACAGCCGAGGGACGCTCCTCTGCCAGAGCCGTCCAGACCTCTTTCGGTATCTGCGCGATGGCGTCGGCGGCCTGTCCGGTCGTGCTTGGCAGTCCCATGCTGACGCCGATGAAGTAGAAGACTACGGCCGAGGCGATGAGGCAGAGCAGCGACCAGACTCCCTGGTGGCGGACTCTCTTGATTATTTCGACCTGCTGGATACCGGAGCTGACGATCGTCGTATCGGAGATAAGCCCAATGTTGTCGCCGAAGCAGGAGCCGCCGGCGATGGCGCCGACGGTAAGCGCGATGTTGCCGCCGACGATATGGTTAAGCCAGAGGAAGATCGGCGCGCAGGCTGCAAACGTTCCCCACGAGGTCCCCGTAGCTATCGATAGGACGGAGGTGACGAGCAGGGCAACGACGGCGAGAACTTTCGCGTTGAGCCCCGCGGCGAGCGACATGTTGATGACGGAGGCGGCAACGCCGGTAGCCATAAAGCATTCGGCGACGGCGTAGGCGGCCTGGAGAATGAGGAAAACGATCAGGAAGTGTTTCAGGTTGTCAAGAGCCGCATCAAGGCAGTCCTGGAACTTGTAACGGTCAACGATCATCGCAACGATGACCGCGTACATAAACGAGAGCGGCGCGGCAAGAAGAATGTCCATCCCAGAGAGCATAAGACCCGCTATAACACATATAGGCGTAAGTTTCAACAAAGCTTTCATTACCAATAAATGCCTCCTTTTAAACGATACCTGTTTCTATTACAGGCATAGATCGGAACCTGAGAGAAAGCGTGACGCGGAATCACAGAGAAACCGCACGCGCTGACTTTTCTCTCATCTGCAGGACGCTTTGGATTATTCCGGGAACACCTCCTTTTTAGTGCGGAACAAATATCCAGTCACTCCAAATTATCGGGCTTTTTAATAATTATTTTGTACAAACTACTTACATGATACCAGCGTTTTAGCATAATAAAATCAAATTATGCCAAAACGTACGGGACTTAATACTTAGTAAAGCCCAGCCGTTTCGCCGCCGTCTATCCTGATGTCGGCTCCGGTTATGTATTTCGCGTCGTCCGAGGCGAGGAAGGCGTAGAGCTTGCCGATCTCTTCCGGTTCGGCGTGGCGTTTCATCGGGATGCCTTCGTTCACCTTCGCGAGCATCTCTTCGGTGTATTCGGCCTTCTGCATGGGGGTGAGGACGTAGCCTGGGCATACGCAGTTTACGCGCACGACGGGGGCCAGTTCGAGGGCCATACTCTTTGTCAGCAGAATCACTCCGGCCTTTGAGGCGTTGTAGTCCGTATACCAGCGGTGCCCTTCGGTGCCGTTCGTAGAGGCGGTCATGAGGATGACGCCGCTCTTCTGGGCCGTCATGCGCCGCGCCGCTTCACGCGCACAGAGGAACATGCCGTTGAGGTTGATGTCGATTACCTTTTTCCACTGCTCATAGGAGATGTCTACGAAATCTGCCCTGATACTGATACCGGCGTTTGAGATGAGGACGTCTATGCCGCCGAGCGTTTCGTCCATTTTTTTGAAGGCGCTCTGCACGTCCTCTTCTTTGCTGACATCGCCGACATAATATCCGGCAAAGTCCGGGTTTTCCGCCATCACCTGTTCGGCCGCCTTCTGGTTGTAGTCCACGACGAACACCCTGGCTCCCTGCCGCGCGAATACCTGCGCGGTGGCAAGTCCGATGCCGCTAGCCGCTCCCGTTACCAGGACCCTTTTTCCCGCAAGTTCTTCATAACGTGCCATGGTTCCACTCTCCTGCAATATCTTGATATTTTATGAGACTTTGGCCATCATCTTCCGCGCGTGTCCGGTGACGACGGGGATGTACCCTGAAAGTTCCCGGTCAAGCGCGCCGTCGCCGGTGTCGGCGATCAGGCTTTTGCCAAAGAGCTGCGCCATCTTCGCGGGCGTCGCGATTACAGTGATGTTTTCTTTCGGTATCATGCGGATGACCTCGGGGCTCAGCTGCTGGTTGCCGCGTCCGAATATGTGCCCCTGTCCTCCGATCACCGTGATTATGAGCACTCTCTTATTCCTCTCGACGCCGGAAAGTATCTCTTTTATGCCCGCCTCGGTAAGGTCTTTGCCGATGAGTTTTCCGTCCCTGACGGCGTCCACGCCGAGCAGGGTGCCATCAAGGCCGAGACGGTCCGTAAGCTGTTTGGTGGTCGAGCCCGAGCCGATGAGGTATATTACGCCAGGCTTCATGGAGAGGGCCATGAAGGCGGCGAGATTGGCCGCTTCCTCTGTCGAGCCGCCGCTGCCACCGGACTTGCGGTCCTGCATGAACTCGCGGTCGTCGGGGATCATCATGTAGCCGTAGAGGCGCGCGCGCACAATATTGTCACGGAAGGCATCTTCGTCAATGTCGACGACCTCCGCAGTCGTGAAGCGCTTGACTTTTCCAAGCAGGAAGTTATTGATGAGCAGCCCCGCGTCTTTCGGCCTCTTGGCGTAGACGCCGGAATGTATCTTGACTCCGGCTGGGATGCCGACGACGGGGAGGCGCTCGCCGATGACGGAGCAAATATCGCGCGCAGTACCGTCTCCCCCAGCAAATACGACAAGGCCGACACCGCGCTCAAGCATCATCTCAGCTGTGCGTTTCGTGTCGGCCGGTGTCGTATGTGTCGACGGGTCAAAGAGCAGTTCAGTCTCTAAACCGTAGGATTTAAGCAAATCGGCTCCCATGCCGCCCGATGGACTGTAAAAACGGCAGTCTCCCGCGTTTTCGGCGAACTCTTTTACAGCCTCCGCGGCGCGCGTGCCGGCCATCGGCACGGCGCCGAGCTCAAGGGCCCGGCGGAGAGTCTCCTCTCCGTCGGTTCCCTTGAGGGCCACCTTGCCCCCCATTCCTGCCACAGGGTTGATGAGGAAGCCTATCTTCATGGTCTTCTCTATTTAGGCTCGAAGTAGCCTTTGTACTTCTTGTTGTAGGCGCGCCAGGTGATCGCGTACTTAGCCGGATCGTCGAAGTAATCGTGATCGATGTGGTGCACCGTGCTGTTCACGGGGGCGTGTTTGACAGCCTCGGGCTCCTCGTAGCACATGCGCGATATCTCCGCGAGGACCGCGCAGTAATCATCAATGTCCTGCTTGGAGTATGATTCGCTGGGCTCGATCGTAAAGGGCTCGGGGATAACGAAGGGTTCGTGGCTCGACCAGTAGTGGGTGCCGAAGTCCGCGATGCAGCGCTGCACGTCCGCGGTGCCGAAGCCGGTGTCCTCTTTCATCTTCTGCCAGCTGTAGCGGGCCTGTTCGATGCGTGAGGGGTGGTTCGGGAAGCTGATCGAGGCGCCCTTTATCGCGAGGATCTTCTTCATGCAGTAGTTATTGTTGAGGATGGCTACGCGTGAAACTTCGCGCAGGCCGTCCGCGCCGAGCGACATGATCCAGGAGTAGGCCTTGACGACGACGGGCGCGACTCCCCAGAAAGACTTAATCTTGCCGCATGATTTCGGCAGATCGAAGTCCAGGTAGTAGCCCTTCTCCGGCGCGTACTCAACGAGAGGGACGGGCATGTAGGGGCGCAGCTCCTTCTTGGCCGCGACAAGTCCCGTGGCGGGGCCGCCGCATCCGTGCGGAGCGCCGAAGGTCTTGTGGAGGTTGAAGAATGACATGTCAAAGTTGGCCTCGGCGGTGCGGGTAATTCCAAGCAGGCCGTTGGCGTTCGCCTGGTCGTAGCAGCAGAGGATTCCCTTTTCATGGGCAAGGCGCGTAAATTCCTTGATACGGACGTTGAAGATTCCCGTATCTTCCGGGTTTGTGAAGAATATCGCCGCCGTGCGGTCGGAGATCGCCGCCTTGAAGGCTTCGATGTCGGGATATCCCTCCGCGTCAGGCTGAATGATGGTAACTTTGTAGCCCTTCGCCGTCGGAACGGCACAGTCGGCGGGATGTGAGAAGAGGGTCGTGATTATTTCGTCGCGCTTCTCCTCTTCGCCCTTGTCGCGCCAGTAGGCGCGGACTATCGAAGCGAGGGCGAGAACGCCGTGCGAACCACCGCCTGGCTGCATCGAGAAGACGTCGAGTCCGGATATCTCTTTGAAGAGCTCGCCGGTCTTATAGAAGAGCTCAAGGATGCCCTGAGCGGTCTCGTCTGGCTGGAGCGGGTGCATGTTGGCAACCTTGGGAAGTCCCGCGAGGCGGTCGTTGATCTTCGGGCTGTACTTCATTGTGCAGGTTCCCTGACCGATGTCGATGTTTCCGTCGACGCCGATGTTCTCCTGCGAGAGGTGGTTGTAGTGGCGCACAAGCTGGAGCTGCGCTATTTCGGGAAGGTTGGCCTTCTCTTTGCGCACCATGCCAGCGGGCAGGGTGGCGAGAGCCTCTTCCGTGCTCGTGCAGTCGCAGCAGGGGCCGGGAACGAGGACGGCGCGCGCGCCGGGCTCGCTTATCTCATAGATTATCGGCTCATTCCATTTAGCCTGATGAAATTTCTTTAGTCTTTCCAGATTGTTCATTGAAATGGCCTCCTTTACGCCAGGATCTCGCTCAGTGCCGAAGCAAGAGCTTTGATATCGTCCGCCGAGGTCTGCTCGGTCACCGCGAGAAGCATGCAGCCCTCGAGTTCGGGGAAGTTTCTGCCGAGGTCGTAGCCGCCGAGGATACCCTTTTCAAGCAGCTTCTTGTTGATCTCGGAGACCTTTTTGCCGCTCGCGGAGAAGTCGGCAACGACCTCCTGGAAGGGGGTGCCGGAGAGTCTGTCGAAGGAGAGTCCCTTCACTCCTGAGAGCACCTTCTTCAGGCATAGCTGACGCTGCACGACGGCTTCGCCAAGCTCTTTCATGCCCTGCGGCCCCATCGCGGCGAGGTATACGCCCGCTGCGATGCCCCAGAGCGCCGAATGCGTTCCTACGAACTCTTTGGCGCTGTCACGGTTCGCGAACGAGGTGCGCTCCCAGAGAACGTCTCCGAAGCCCCACTCCTTCTCACTCGTCGGCGCGATGCCGAAGAGGCGCGAGGGATATTCGTCAACGAAGCGCGGGTCGTCAGCGGTAGCGATGAAACCGGCCACTCCGCCGCCATAGTTCATATGGAGGCCGAGTCCCTGGATGTCTCCGCAGGCGATGTCCGCGCCGTAGTGCGAGGGAGGCGTAAGCACGCCAAGCGTCGAGGGCTCGACGTAGGCGACCATCAGAGCGCCCTTGGCGTGAGCCATATCGGCTATCTCCTGGGCCTTATCTTCGATGACGCCGAAGAAGTTGGGATTCATCACAAGTACGGCGGCGACATTTTCGGTGAGCTTCTCTTTGAGGCTGTCGAGACAGATACGCCCCGTCTTTGAACCATAATCTACAAAGGTAACCTTGACGTCGGGCTGGAGGTAGGTCTGCACCGCCCTCAGCGTGTCGGGGTTGATGTTGCGGGGGATGAGCACCTCTTTGCGGCGCGCGATACGCGTCGCCATGCGGAGCGCCGTGCCTACAGCCTGGCTTCCATCGTAGTTCGGCACGTTGCAGACGTCCATGTCAAGCAGCTCGGCCATCATCGACTGGTATTCAAACATCGCGTGGAAACGGCCGTGGTCCTCGTAAGGCTCGCCGGCGTAGGCGGTGAGGAACTCGGAGCGGTTGATTACCTCGTCTACGACCGCCGGTACGTAACGGTTGTAGCAGCCCGCGCCGAGGAAACAAACCAGCTCCTGCGCGGTCCTATTTTTGTCTAGCATCGTGCTGACATGACGGAAAAGTCCGGCCTCATCACAGATAGGTTCGGGCAGCTTCATCGCCTGCTTCATGCGCATATCTTCAGGAATGTCTGCAATCAGCTCCTCGACCGAATCCACTCCTATGAACTTGAGCATCTCGGCCTGTACGGCCGCCTCAGAGTTGGGGATATAGGGATACATCTTCTTTGACATCTGATTCTCCTCCTATGCTATTCCGCCGCCGTCTACGACAAGCGAAGAGCCTGTCACCCACGGGGCCATATCACTGCAGAGGAAAAATACGCACATCGCGACATCCTTCGGTTCGCCGAGGCGGGCCATCGGGCGCTGTGCGCATTCTTCCTTATACTTCTCGTCATATACGCCGCCCAGCTGCTCGCACTCGCTCTTAAGCATCGGCGTGTCAATGTCGCCGGGGCATACGCAGTTTATGTTTATATTGTCAGGGCCGTGGTCGATGGCCATCGCGCGCGTCATATTCCAGACGCCGCCCTTCGCGGCGCAGTAAGAGACGGCGTGATCCCCGCCCTTAAGCGACCAGCCGGAGCCGATGTTGACAATCTTGCCGCCGCCGGCCTTTTTCATATGAGGCACGACATGCTTGCACATGAGATAGACGCTCTTGAGCGTCACGTTGATCGCGAGGTCCCAGTCGCTTTCGGGAAGAGTCTCGACAGTGTGGCGGCGTGCGACGCCGGCGCAGTTCACAAGGATGTCGATCCTTGAATGCTCTGCCGCTACCTTGTCGGCGAGCTCCTTGCAGTCGGCCTCTTTCGTGACGTTGCACTTGATAAACTCGGCCTTTCCGCCAGCGTCCTTAATCTCTTTCACGACTTTGTCCGCAAGCTCTTCGTTGATGTCGGCGATGACTACCGATACCCCCGCGTTCGCGAAAAAGCGCGCGATCCCCGCGCCGATACCTGAAGCGGCGCCGGTGATGATGGCCGTCTTACCGTTCATTCCGCACAGTTTGTTCAAATCCAGCATGTCTGTCTCTCCTTTATTATTTATTTTATATATGAAGCGTCTTTGCAAGTATCCACTGTATACACTATTTCTTGATTAATTTATATATTATTCTAGGAAGATTGTCAATACTCTATTTACAGATAAAATAACCTTTATTCAAACAGGGAAGATTCTTGGCTCCATAATTTCCAATATAAACTAATGACCACAGTCAATGTCAATATAGATTGCAGCGGTAAGTTTTCACTTTTAAATTATACGACCTCAGCCCCCTGAGGATGGTGAATATCAGGCTGGAGAAAATATAAACGGCGCAGCACTTATATTTATTCAATGCGTCAAACGTGCGTTCAACAGGATGCGCAGACGCGCGGTGCGGCGAAGGACGCGCGCTTCGCGTCCTCCACCGCACCGCTTACGAAATACTATTAATTCCAGAAATCCGTCTTTTCCTTCAGACCGATGGCGGAGGCCTTGAAGACCGGCTTCTTGCCCAGGCGTCTCTGCGCGGTATAGTCGTTCAACGCCGCGAGCACCGTCCGGGCGAGGATAACAATGACCGGCAGGTTTATGAGCGCCATCACTCCCATGAGAACGTCGGCCATATCCCAGACGAGGCCGAATTCCAGCTGCGCGCCGACAAAGACCGCTATAATCGCCGCAATACGGAAGATGTTCATCGCCCTTTTGCTCAGCGCGCGGCCCGCGATGTAGTTTAGACAGCCCTCACAGTAGAAGAGGTTGCCCAGCAGCGTAGTGAAGGCGAAGAGCAGCAGAGCGGCGGTGATGAAGTACGGCCCCACGGTTCCGAATACTACGGACATCGACTGCTGTACAAAGGGTGCGCCCTTCAGCCCTTCGCCTGGTATAATGCCGGTGCAGAGGCACATCATCGCGGTGGCCGTGCAAATCAGCAGCGTGTCGATGAATACGGAGAGCATCTGCACAAGTCCCTGCGTAACGGGATGGGCCACGTCGGCCGCCGCCGCCGCGTTCGGCGCGGAACCAACGCCGGCCTCGTTGGAATAAAGTCCGCGCTTGATGCCCTGCATAATCGCGGAGCCGGCAAATCCGCCAAAGATCGCGCGGAAGTCAAAAGCGGCGGTGAAAATTTTCGACAGCACCTCGGGCAGCCTTTCTATATTCAGCGCCATAACGATCAGGGCAAGCAGGATATACAGCACGCCCATCAGCGGCACCAGCACCTCCGTCACTTTGACGATACGCTTGCCGCCGCCCATGATGCAGAAGCCGACCAGAAGCGCGAGCGACGCGCCGCCGATGATGGGGACCAGGTTGTGCGGGCCGAAGAAATATTTGTCATAGAAACCGTAGCCGGAAAGCTGTCGATAAGGTTATAGGAGGCCAACATATTGAATCCTCCGGCGTAGGTAGCGATGAGCGCGACGGCAAATACGACTCCCAGCGCGCGGCTGTTCAGCGCCGCCTGGATGTAATAGGAGGGGCCTCCGTAGCTGCTGCCGTCCGCGGCCCTTTTCTTGTATATCTGCGCCAGCGTGCTTTCTACAAAGGCCGTCGCGCCGCCCAGCAGGGCGATGAGCCACATCCAGAAAACCGCGCCGTAGCCGCCGATGGCGATGGCGTTCGCCACGCCGACGATATTGCCGGTCCCAACACGGCTGGCCGTCGATACCATGAGCGCCTGGAACGAAGATACAGAATCTTTGCCTCCCGACCTCTCCCCTACCGACCTGACAGCCTCCGGCAGCATGCGCAGCTGTACCAGCCCCGTCCGCAGGGAAAAGTAGATCCCCGCGGCAAGCAGCATAATGATCAGCAGATAGCTGTACATCACGTTGCTGATCGTTCCAATAAGCGTGCTGAATGCCTCGTACATAAAAAAATAACTCCCTTTCGTCAATAATATATACTCCCGGCGGAAAAGCGTCTATTTTTCGGGAGTTTTTTCACGCACTAAAATTTATCGCGAAAGGGGAAAAACCGCAAGGCGGCAAAGCAAAAAATAGAACGATCTTTGTCTTGTGAACAAGCCGGACAGCGGCGCAGACCGCCGTCATATACCCCGCGGCAAGTAAAAGGCGGCACCGCTTCGCAAGACTATGCGTACGCAGGCGCGGCGGGCGGTAATTTTCTCATTTTTCCCGCTTGCAAATATGCGGTGTACTATGTATATTTTTACTTGAAGCATATTGGGGAGTTGGTTGAATATGGTTATGACGTCATCCTCTGTGCAAACAGCGGCGGGGTTTGTATATGATCAGTTGAGAAAAAAGATATTCGAAAAGGCGCTGGTAAGCGGCCAAAGGCTGCCGGAGGTGGCAATTGCCAAGGAGCTGCAGGTGAGCCGTACGCCCGTGCGGGAGGCTTTAAGACGTCTGGAAAACGAGGGGCTCGTCCAGATCATCCCCGGCTGGGGCGCCTGTCTCGCCTCGCCTACCAGACAGGAGATAATCGACACCTACGAGGTACGAGAAGAACTGGAGATTATGGCCATCCGTAAGGCGGCGAAGCATATCACGCCGCTGCAGTTATGCCGCCTGCAGGAGCAGATTGACGCTGAACACGAAACCTTCGTCAACCGCAACCTCGAGTCCTATCTTACTGTCAACGACAACTTCCATATTATCATCGCCGAATCTTCGGGCAATAACACGCTCGTGGGATATATAAAGAACATCCTCTCGCGCACATTCGTACAGATGATTTTCTTTGAGTCTTTCTTCGACTTCGACACAAACCCGAGCCTTGAGGAGCACATCATCATCCTCGAGGCGCTGAAAAATCACGACGAGGCGGAGAGCGTCCGCCTGATAAGGGAACACCTGCGGCTCTCGATGGAGGGTCTCAAGACCAAATAGAGGCATCCCACTGCTATTTTTCAAAAAGGCACCGCCGAGCACCGGACACGAAGCGGCAGTTGTCTGCCGCGCGCGGAGCTGGACTGCCGTGAACAATGTCGCGGCAACGGCAGCAGAACGACGACTACGCGCAGCAGCATCACGACAAGGCAGTACAACTCGTTGCCAAGCGCCTGACAGACGCTCTGCGCGATGAGCATATAGGCGGTAAATATATAGCCGGCGCTGACGACGCACATCGCGCATCCCCGATCGAAAGCAGCTCCGCCGAGGCGTCGAAGAGACGCGGTAACGGCAGTGTAAATCGCCATACGAGGAACATACCCGCAAGTACGACCGCCGCGGAGTAAAGCAAGTTATATCTTTATAGTAAACGCCGCCTATAAACCGATAGTTTTAAGCGGCGTTTCAATAATTCATCATTCTGTTTTATATATTTTCTTTAAGATATCTCTCGATAAACGGCTCGACCTCTTCCTCGCCTATCCCCAGTGCAGCCGCCAGCTCCGCGTGGAGCAGCCGTTTCGCCCGGTTCCCGTACTCACCCTCAAGGGTCCCCTCCACTCCGCCGGAGCGTTCCTCTCTCCTGAGCCAACAGGACTTCACGACCTTGAGCCACTGGAGCGGCTCCTTTCTGCCGACCGCCTTTTTATAAAGGTCTATCCTGGCCTTGCCGCTCGGCGCGCTGAAGGCCGTGACATACGGTATCCGCTCGATAAGCTCCAACGCCTCTTCTTTCGTCATTACGGCCCTCCCTCCTCTCCGTTATATAGTCGACGATGCGTGGTATCACGCTCTCACGGCGCAGGCCGAGGACGAAGGCGAACTCCTCCGTGATCACCCGCTCCGCGTGTGCCAGCACCTTTTCGTCGCAGGAACGAAACTTCCTTCCGCTCTCGCGCATCTCTATCTTATGCAGGTTAAGTATTTTAACGAGCCAGAGAATCTCCGCGATCTCTCCGCCCCTCAATACCTGCTCAAAGGCGGCCATACGGCTGTCGTCGTTCTCTATCCACCGGCTGCCGATGTCCTCCGTCTCGTCGATGATCGCCCAAATCTCCACCTCGGAGAGCAGCGGGCGGATGCGCCTTTCAATATCATCCATCCCGACGGGGAGATAGAATTTAGCGCCGGAGTCGTAGACGGAGCTCATGACATAATAGAGCCGTTCTTCAAGGCCGCTGAACCTCTCCCTGCGGATATCGTCTATCCGGCAGATTCCGTTTCCGGCATACATCACATAATCACCGACGCAATAATCTCTTTTGCCCGCCCCGCAAAGACCCATTTTCAACCCCTCCCTGTTTCCGCTCATAAATATCTTTCAGCGCATCTTAATTATAGTAGTTACTCATAGCTAAACATAATCTACAAGTAATCATCAACGGTTAAAAAAACGCGCGGCTCTCCGCAACTGGACTTACGCCAACAGAGAGCCGCACGTTGTATGTTAAATTATAACAATTTACGAAAGAACTTTCAAAGTATGTTTTTTTATTTTATGCATACTATATTAACATCTATAAATTGGCCTTACATCAATATTCTATAAATAAACTATAGCGAATCCTCTTTTAGTTTATTTAAAATAAGCATTGTATGAGTCCTTCCTATTTTATACAGTTCATTCAGGAGATCGTCTAACTCCTGGCTGGTTGAAAGATAAACCTCTAGGAGATAGTCATATTCGCCTGAGACAATCCAAAATTGAAATATACTCTCCATCTGGCTCAACATGTAGGGGACACCGTCACGACAGCGGTCATCGTGCAGAAGTATAAATACATGTATAGGGTACCCTATCCGGCAGTAGTCGACGGCGGTCTTGTACCCTTGTATCACCCCCCTTTCCTCCATTTTTTTCATACGTTCGAAGACCGCTGGTACAGACAGGTTTACCGCTTCACTCAAATTCTTATAAGAAATTCTTGCATTATCACGTATCTCTTCGATGATTCGCAGGTCTGTTTCATCATAGCTCATCTTTATTGGTTTCTTCATAAAAATACCTCCTTACAAAACGGGGCCGCTAATGCTACAAAGATTTTATCGCATTAAACGGCCCCTAGGGGTTTATTTTTACGCCTAAATACCAATTAATAATATCACGGTGTGAAACTCAGTATCGTTTCAAAGTTGTGTGCTGCTCTGTAAAACACACTCCGTGATAAGCCATCGATTCCATAACATAACGATAAAGAGAATTATTTACCGCTAATTTTTCCGGGAAGACAAAACCATTGTTGTTAAAGAGAGATTTCATCCAAGCTCTGATAAACGATGTACAACTAAAAGCGGTGCACTTCCCCATCGAGGTGATATTCCTCTCTTCGTCGTATCTATCAACAGTCTCCCACTTAGACTCAACTTCTGCCCCGTCTTTTGTACCCTTTACAACGATACGGAAGAGAGTGAGATCTTTATCTCCTTTAGCCGGCTCCATCTTCCAAAGAGGAGCTAGATGGCTGATAAGATATTCCCTCGGGGTTATCTTCATTCCTTCGAAATCATCTTCGTTCTTGTCGAACATTCCGAGCGCGATCAGGTTCTTTATCTGTTGAATATGACCAGGCCAGCGAATGGTAAATTCAGACATATTTTCCGCCGGTATCGTTTCTGCCAATGTGGCAAGACCATCCGTAAGAAAGGCCTCCAAACCTTCAAGCCCTTCAAAATCAACATTGTGTAAGCAAGACATCGCCTCAACATATTTTTTATTACCATTCTCTATCACCATCGCCGGATCAAGATATTCCTGCAGCGTTTCCTCGAGGCAAAACACCGTCTTATACCCCATTGGAGACTCTTTTTTCTGCGGAATACCACCGACATATATCTTTACATCTTTCACAAAGTCGAGGCCAACACACCCACGGCCAGTAAGAAAATTGGTCATGCCTGGGGCTATACCAATTTTAGGCACATAAAGGGTTTTATTCTCATCCGCAAGCTCTCTGATTTTGCCAAGCAGGACATCGTTCGGTATTGAGCTTATATCAAAAACAGCCTTTCGCTGTTTCAGCGCAGATTCAGCGACACTGACAGCCAAATTACCCGGTAGGGCAATCACAACCACATCACTAGTTGAAATCAATCCCTCCAGCTTTTTTTCATCAAAGACAGAACCTTGAATCAGTTCTATGTTCTTTTCTTTTGAACTGACTCTTTTCAGAGCCGCGTCACTTCCGTCAAAAAGCGTTACGTCGTTTTCCCTGCATAATTCCATAGCGACGATAGAACCGATCATCCCTGCTCCAGTAATCAATATCTTCATAATATATTCACCTCATTAGTTATATTTCTTTGTCATATTTGTAGAAAATCTCTTTTCCCCAAAGAACACGTTTTCCTTCATAATCCTTGAGAATTGCAAGAAATTTTTTCGTGAGAAACAGTATTGCAAAAAGATTTACATAGGTTGGAAGAGAGGTAGCTATATCTGAAACTAACCAAACAATCTCCGTCTTTATTCCTATATTTACAATAAATATCGTACTTAGAATTCCCGGCAGTACATAGCACATTCTCATAAGCCTGTCTATTTTAGCGGCAACTTTCGGCTTTGAACGGAACGCGTGTTCCAGAAGCGTTTGGAAATAGCTAGACCAGCTTGTCGAGGTGGTCCACGAAAATAGGAAGGCTACGAAAGCCACAAAATAGAATCCCATAGGTCCCATGCCGGAACGGAAAGATCTCATTGTCAATGTAGCGCCAGCTTCGCCGCTCGACCATTCACCGGTAACGAGAATGACCAAGGCTGTTATAGTGCAGATTACCATTGTATCGACAAAAACCTCAAATATCCCCCACAACCCCTGTTCCACTGGGTGATTCGTCTTTGCAGAGGCATGGGCCATAGGGCTCGCGCCCCATCCCGCTTCGTTGCTAAAGAGGCTGCGCGAGATACCTGTACGTATCGCAAGCAGCAAAGATGCTCCGGCAAAGCCACCTATCGCAGCGCATGGTGTGAAAGCCTTGGCTATGATCAGAGCAAAAACATCCGGCAGCTTATGAACATTTATCGCTATTATGAACAACCCAGCCGCCACATAAAGGATGGACATCAGCGGCAGCATCTTGGCGGCAAAACCAGCAACCTTTTTAAAACCGCCAATAACAACTATCGCACACATAAATCCATAAAAAAGCGAGGTGTATATCTGATTAATACCGAATGCCTCAGTGAGAGCTTCGGAAACGGTAAAATTCTCAAGAGAGATAAAGTACTGGATCATTATCCCCAACCCAAAGGTCCATGCCAAGGGTATCCAGAGCTTTGTCTTCTTACCAATCCCCTTTTCCATATAAAAGGTCGGACCGCCCCATGTATCGCCGTTAACCTTCTTATCGCGATAATAGACAGCAAGCGTGATCTCCACCAATTTTGTAGCCATTCCAACAATGGCCGTCACCCACATCCAGAAGAGCACCCCAGGGCCGCCAAGAGCAATGGCGCTCGCGACGCCACCGATATTTCCCGTACCGATCGCCCCGGCGATCGCGATGCTTGCCGCCTGATAGGGAGTGACGATCCCGGGAGCCTTTGATAACGACGTATCTTTATCCATATTAAGGCATTGTCTCATAGCTTTACCGAAATATCTTACAGGCCAGAATTTGGTGATCAAAGTAAACCATATTCCTGTTCCAATCAAGCTTATCAGAAGCGACGGCCCCCATAAAATATCCACTAAAGTACTAAGCGTGTTTTCAACTAAAGCCAGCATAAATCCATCCCCCTATAATAATTTTATTTGTATCCTCGGCGTTTATAATATAGGGCAAAAATAAAATAAGGAAAATTATATTTATTCACTAATATTCCATCTTTTCTTAATTATTTTTATGTCAATCGTATGACTTTTTGAAAAATCTGAGGTCATGTGTAAATGATACCCAATCGGTGCAATAACGCGCCGATAGACAAAAATTGAAAATACAAAGCCTGTTATACAGGTATATTTATGAGAAGAATACTACGACCCTGTCAAACAACGATATCACAAAAGCGGATGAGCAGCGGACACATTTCGGCCATTGTCTCCCATACTTTTGTGATGAAGGATAATCTTTGCCAACCTTTGCACAAAGGATGATTAAATTAAAATGATTTCAAGAAATACACTTGACATCACAACAAATAACTATTATAGTTATTTACATATTAAATTCATTATAAATTGTCCGGGTGAATTATGATGGATCAGCAAAAGATCGAGGAATTTCAGGCAATATGCAGATGGAACGGATGGAAATGTACTTCACAGCGGCTCGCGGTTTATGAATTTGTACATGAAAACTATACGCATCCCGGAGTGGATGACGTGTGGAGAAATGTCAGGCAAAATTTGCCGGCAGTGACCAGAGAGAGCGTTTACCGGATATTGAACGAATTCGCGGAGCGCGGGATCATTCAGCGTCTGGACCATATCGACAGTGCGCGTTACGACTGTCAGACGGGGCCGCAGGGGCACTTTATCTGCGAGATCTGCGGCGGGATAACAGATTTCGCCTTCCCGGAAGGGGCGTTTCCCTCCGCGGATATGGCCGGCGGAGAGGTGCGTCACGTCGAGCTCAGGCTCAGCGGCATCTGCGGCAAATGCAGACAGGCCATGGAAATGGAAGAAAAGGCAAGATAAACGCGCATACGGGAGCGAAAACCCCGTAAATAATATGGACAAAAGAGGAGACATTATAATGAAAAGCATTGCGAAACTTGACCTGCAGTACGCACACAGATTCTACGGATTTAAGGGCGAAGCCCAGTATCTTCACGGACATACCGGCATCCTGACTATCGAGGTGGAGGGTTCCGTCAATCCCGGTGTGAATATGGTTTTCCCCTGCAACGAAATCCAGAAGACCGCCTGGGATGTTCTGAAAAATTTTGACCACGCCCTGATCTTGCGGGAAGACGATCCTTTGCTGCCCGCCGTCCTGGACGTTTATGAGAAGCAGGGCATCAGGAACGGCGCGCCAAGCAATACCATGAAGGGTCCTGCCTTTAAGACCGAGCTGGCGACAGCCTATCCAGAGTGTCGGCTCGTCGTCACGAAGGAGACGATGACCGTCGAAGGAATGATCAAGATCGTTTACGACCTGCTGAAGGATAAGCTGAACATCGTCAAGCTGACCTTCTCCAGCGGCGTCAACGAGGCTTCGGAAGAGTACGAACCGCATCTGAACGTAGACCGCTGCCCGCTCTGCGGCATCGCGCTGGACGAAAACGGCGTATGCCCCAAGTGCGGGTACAGGAAGGCATAAGATCCTGCCGCAGCCATAGCCAGTCATAAGTGAACTAATAAGGGGACAGGTCTGTTCAGGCCTGTCCCCTTGCCGTTGTACCGCTGTTTATTTGGTCGCGTCTTTGCCCTTCTGCATCACGAGGCTGTCTATCGGGTTGATGTTCTTTTCCTTGTGGGTCTGACGCCAGGTCTTGATCGGCATGCCCCAAATCTTGATGAAGCCGACGGAGGCCGACTGGTCGAAGATATCTCCCGTTGAGTAGGTGGCGAGCGCCTTGCTGTAGACGGAGCTGTCGGACTTCATGCCGTTGACGATGCAGTTGCCCTTGTAGAACTTCATCCTCACGGTGCCGTTGACGGACTTCTGCGTCGAGTCCATGAAGGCCTGTATCGCCTCCATGAGCGGCGAGAACCAGTAACCCTCGTAGGTGAGTTCGGCGAACTTGACCTCCAGCTCTTTTTTGGTCTTTAGCACGTCCTTGGCGAGGGTGATCGTCTCCAGCTTTTTGTGCGCGTGAATGATCGCGAGAGCGCCGGGGCATTCGTAGACTTCGCGGCTCTTGAAGCCGACGAGGCGGTCTTCTACCATATCGATTCTTCCGTATCCGGCCTTGCCGGCCGTCTTGTTCATGAAGTCGATCAGTTCGATGGAGCCCATCTTCTGCCCGTTGATCGCCACGGGAACGCCGCACTCAAACGTTATCTCGACCGTGACCTCCTCGTCGGGAGCGTCCACGGGGTCGACGGTCAGTTTGTAGGCGTCTTTCGGCGGCTCGTTCCACGGATCTTCGAGGATGCCGCACTCAATGGAGCGGCCCCAGAGGTTGTCGTCGATGCTGTAGGGGCTCTTTCTTGTCGTCGGGACGGGAACGTTGTGCGCCGCGGCGTAGTCCATCTCCTCTTCGCGTGAGAAGCCCCAGTCGCGGACGGGCGCGAGGACTTCGATATCGGGATTCAGAGCGTTGCAGGCGACCTCGATACGCACCTGGTCCTGCCCTTTTCCGGTGCAGCCGTGGGCGACGGCGACCGCGCCCTCCTTCTCGGCGCACCAGATGAGCGCCTGGGCAATCATCGGACGAGAGAGCGCCGAGTTGAGCGGGTAGACTCCCTGGTATACGGCGTTCGCCTTGAGCGACGGCCAGACGAATGTATCGATGAACGCCTCGCGGAGGTCCACGACATAGGCTTTAGAAGCGCCGGACGAGTAGGCCTTCGCCTTTATCTCCTCCAGGTCGTCCGCCTGCTGTCCGACATGCATCGTGAGCGTGACTACCTCATATCCCTGATCATGAAGCCAGGGGATCGCCACCGAGGTGTCGAGTCCGCCGCTGTAAGCCAATACTACTTTTCCCTTTTTTTCCGGTGCCATCATTTGAAACTCCTCCTAAAATTTTCTGTAGATTAAAAAAAGCTCGTCCCTCTTCCTTTCGGAAGAGGGACGAGCAAATTTACCCGCGGTACCACCCTCGTTGACATATTTGTCCACTTCGTTGTGTTATGCTCTGGGGTGCGGAATTGTGATCCTTTCTGCGAAAAGCGCTTTCAGCCGGTGGCGCTTTATCTCTGTCGCCGAGTAATCGAATTCATATCCCCGTCATCGCATATTACTCTATGCAGTAAGGAATCGATTCGTCGTATACGTCTATCTCGCTCGGCGGCCTGCAGATTCACAATAACGCCCTCCCTTCGTGGTGGTCTTAAAAACTTGTGTGGTATTCTATCACGTGAACTTTATTTGTCAACCGGTTGACCAAAAAAATTCAAAATAAACTTTATTCTTCTATTGGTTCATTATTCAGACTTCATTCCCCTGTATATCTCCGCCTCCATCGGCGTCTCTTTCGCGGCGTTGTAAGAGTCAAAGGAGGTCATCTCAAGATGCACGGGGGTGACGGAGACGTATTTATGCGCGACGGCCCAGACGTCGGTGTCTTCGTGCAGCTCGTCGTGGATGCTGCCACCGACCCAGTAGGCCTCCCCTCCAAAGGGCGTCCTGACGACCGTTATCTTGTCATGATAGCGGCGTTTTCCCTTACGGGTGAGGCGCACGCCGGCGATATCTGCCAGCCTTTCGTTGGGAACGTTGACGTTGTACATGACGCCCTCGGGCAGCGGATGGCCGGCGAGCCAGCGCGCCGTCTGAAGCGCGGCCTCGGCGGCGGTGTCAAAATGTTTTTCCGGCGAAGTTGAACCGCAGACAAGCGAGACGGCCACCGACGGATAGCCGAAAATGAGCCCCTCCATCGCGGCGCAGGCCGTTCCGGAATAGGTAAGGTCGTCGCCGAGGTTCGGCCCGCAGTTGATGCCTGAAAGGACGAGGTCGGGGACGAAATGTAGCACGTCGATGCCCATGATAACGCAGTCCGTGGGCGTGCCGTCACAGGAGTAGGCGGTGAAGCCGTCCGCGAGCATCTTATTCTCTATCTTTTTGATCTGCAGCGGCCTGTCCATAGTCATCGAATGGCCAGAGGCGCTGCGTTCCCGGTCGGGGGCGACGGCGAGCACTTCGTAACCGGCGGCGTGAAAGGCCTTCGCAAGCGTCTGGATGCCCTCGGCGAAGATCCCGTCGTCGTTCGTTATAAGTATCTTTTTCATCTTTTAAATACCGCCTATATCAGTAATATGCTGAAAAGCAGAGCCATGATCGGTCGCATGATATAGGGGAATACCCCCAGCACCAGCAGGCCGACGATGACAAACATGCCGTAGCGCTCAAGCCAGTAGTAGTATTTCATCCACTGGTAGGGCAGCAGGACGTAGAGTATGCGCGAGCCGTCGAGCGGCGGTATCGGGATGAGGTTGAAGGCCGCCAGGCCGAGGTTGATATAGATCATCAGCAGAATGAACTGCCGCGCCCCCCAACTGACGAAGAGTCCGGGGACAAAACGCACGAGCTGCGCGCAGACGAAGGCCGTCAGCATATTGCCGGCGACGCCCGCAAGGCTTACGATGATGATGTCGCGTTTGGGATGCTTGAAGTAGCGAGTGTCTATCGGCACCGGCTTCGCCCAGCCGAAGCGGAAGAGCAGCAGGCAGAGCGCGCCCAGCGGGTCCAAATGGTCCAGCGGGTTCAGCGAGAGCCGCCCCGCGCGCTCAGCCGTGGTGTCGCCCAACATCTTGGCGGCGAGGCCATGGCAATATTCGTGAAAGGTGATGGCCCAGAGGACAGCGGGCAGGCTTAAAAGCAGCTCCGATATTCCCTCGGCAGAAAATAGATTTCCCAGCATTTAAACACATCCTTAATTTTTTCTGTCAAAATCACATGAGATATTTTAACACGACAATGCCGTCATACCTATCTGTGTGAAATCAGAATATCTCTTATTCTTCCCCGCGTATATGCGGCAGGGTCTCCGCGCCGTACGGCATGAGGCAGACGGGCCTTTCCAGAGTGCCGCCGCTGAGCCTCTTCACAGCCAAAGTTTATAAGCTCAGCGGGGAGGTTTACTTTAAATTCCACGCCGCCGTATTTCAATGGACGGCACGAAATATTTTTCGCTTCCCCTCCTGCCCCCGCAAAAAAATTTTTGCGCGTTATATTATACAGCCGCCGCCGCGCGGCGAAAGAGAGGCTCAACACAATCCGCGCCGGAGATTACGCTTCGTCCCATACCCAGTAAAAACCGAGCAGGCCGCTTTCGCAGCCGGCACGCACGCGCTGACCGCCGTCAAGTCGGTTGCTTATCGCGTAGGGAAAGCCGAGGCGGAGCACTACCTCGTTAAGGGGCCAGCGGACGCCGGCGATCGATACACCGGTACAGCTCTCGGAAAAAGATAAGAGCGAGAGCGCCTTCGGCCTCCGCGTAAAGGTGAAGGCCGCCGCCGCGGGCCCCTCCATGAGGACCAGCCCCTCCCTCTCGTCAGCGATGCAAAAAGGAACGTGCGGAGAGGAAAAGTTCAAAAAAGAGAGGACCAGGCTCCATAAATGGTCAAATCTGCCGCCCCAGGCGCCCGTTAAAAATATTTTTTTTACCCGATCTTTATTTTTTTCGCGGAAGATATCGAGCGCCAGCTGAAAATCGGTCAGGTCTTTTTCGCTCTGATACCTCTCTATGGGAACGCCGTTATCCTCCGCCCAGCGCCAGCTTTCAGCGGAGGCGCTGTCGCAGTCGCCGATAAGACGCCGAGGGATGATCCCCGCGCGGCGGCAGGCCTCTATCCCCCGGTCGACCGCCCACACCTCGCCGCGAAAAGCAAGCTCCGAGAGCCAAAGTGGCGAGGGCTCCCAGCCGCCAAGCACCATCAGCGCGGAATCCGTTTCCGTCCCATTATCCTGCTCTATCGTCACCTGCGGCAGTCTTATCGTCTCCATACGGCGGCCCCCTCTTTTACCTGAATTTTTCCAGCCTCGGCATTATTATATATACAAGCGCCATCAGAATGGCAGTCTCGGGAAGCACGCTGCTTCCGTTGTAGAGTATCGAATAGAGCCAGATATTGGTCCCCTCCGGCGCGTACGAGGCGAAAAATACGACGCCCGAGAGCACCGCCGCGGCAAAGTTCGCGAAACAGGCGCAGAGCACGCCGAGCCATTTTTCCCGCGGGAAGAATCCCGCGATCCCGATCAGCCCGCTGGCAACAGGATAGTCAAGCAGCGCCTGGAGCGGATGCACCACGTAGCCGCCGAGCATAAGACGCAGAAGCCCCGTGACCGCGCCGACGAATATTCCGTAGCGCCAGCCGTTCCTGAACGCGAAAATCAGCAGCGGCAGCAGCGTGAGGCTCACGGAACCGCCCTGCGGCATCGAAAAAAGTTTGAAATAGGAGAGCACCACTGCAAGAGCGATGGAGAGGGCTCCCTCAACGAGTATCCTAAGCGGTATTTTCATTGCTGTTTCCTCCAGAGGTCATTATTACACCGGAGATGAAAGAAAAGGTATATGATTTCTCCATCTTCCCTACGACGGCGTTATCCGTATCAGGTTCAAAGGGTCATGACATGCGTCAATTTCTCAGCCTCGCGACTCCCCCGATGTTAAGAATGTTTTAACAACTCGCCCCATCTTTGTCAAGTTGACAGTACCGTTCGTTAGGATGATAATAGCTGCGACTCCGGGGGAGCTTAAGAAGCTGAGAGGAAGTTTTTGACTTCGACCCCAGACCTGATCCGGTTAATGCCGGCGTAGGGAGCGAGGCCGAGAAAAGAAAAGATGCCCCGCTCTGATTAGAGCGGGGTTTTTATTTTGAAAAGGGGTATGGCGATGAAATATGGGATATACCGCGGAATAGCGATGACCGTCGCGGGAAGCGACTCCGGCGGCGGCGCGGGGATTCAGGCCGATCTAAAGACTTTCGCGGCTCTGAAGGTCTTCGGAACCTCGGCGATAACGGCGCTTACCGTGCAAAATTCTCTTGGAGTGACCGGCATCCATAACGCGCCGCCGGAGATAATCAAGGCACAGATACTCGCCGTGGGCAGCGACTTCCCGCTCGGCGCGGTCAAGACGGGGATGCTTGGCAACCGCGGGACGATCAGGGCCGTCGCCGAGGGGCTGTCGGAGCTGGGAATAAAAAAGATCGTCGTCGATCCGGTGATGGTGGCCCAAAGCGGGGATTCCCTGCTCGCCGCCGACGCCGTCGAGGCGGTGAAGGAGATCATCGTGCCGCTGGCGTTGATAGTCACCCCCAACCTCCCGGAGGCCGAAAAGCTGACGGGGATGAAGATAGAGAGCGTCGAGGAGATGACGGCCGCAGCGCGCGAGATCGCGAAGCTCGGCTGCGGCGCGGTGCTCGTCAAGGGCGGCCATCTCGCGGGCGAGCCGGAGATCATCACGGACGTGCTGCTAGCAGACGGCAAAATCTCGCTGCTGCAGGACAGAAGGATCGAGACGACGGCAAACCACGGCACCGGCTGCACTCTGAGCTCGGCAATCGCCGCGGAGCTTGCCGCCGGTCTCAGACTTGGGGAGGCGGTGGCACGCGCGCGGCAGTACCTGCGGGCGGGACTTCACTACGGGGTGACGGCGGGGCACGGCGCGGGCTGCCTCGGACACGCCGTCACCATGCCGTGGACCGAGATCGTTCATGGCTAGGCCTCTCGTCTACCAGATAACGAACGGCGTCTCCGCGCAGCTCCAGGCGGACTGCGTCGCGCTGCTCGGCGGCGCTTCGATAATGTCGCGCCAGACCGCGGAGGCGGGAGAGATCGCCGCCTCCTGCGACGCGCTGCTGATCAACATCGGCACGCCGCCGGACAATGCCCTCGCGCTCTACCGCAAGGCGGCCTCCGCGGCGGCGAAAAACAACGTGCCGATAGTGATAGACCTCGTCGGCTACGGATTTTCAAAATACCGCACGGATATCGCCGACGCGCTGCTCGCCGAATTCCGCTTCTCCGTGATAAAGGGCAACGAGGCGGAGATCGGCGCTCTCGGCGGCAGCGGCGCGGCTCCGCGCGGCGTCTCCTGCGACACGGCGGTAAACGGCGCGGCGCGGCTCGTCGAAGCGTGCGCGGAAAAATACGGCTGCACCGTCTACAGCACCGGAGAGACGGACAACATATCAGACGGAAGAGACAGCTTCGTCATTGACGGAGGCTCGCCGCTGCTGCGCGGTACCAGCGGGATCGGCTGCGCGCTCGGCAGCGCGACGGCGCTCTACTGCGCGGGGGAAGGGCCGCTGGAGGCGGCGCGGCGCGCACTGAGGCTCTTCCGCCGCGCGTCGGCGGAGGCCGCGGCGGATGCGGATGGCCCCTATTCTTTCAGAATAAAATTCATGGACATGCTTGCCGAATACGGCTCTATATTACTGGATGAGGTGAAATGATTTGGCGGCAGACAGGAAAAGACTCGCGGAACAGCTCCGCCTCTATCTGATCTGCGGCGAGGGCGACACGCCGGACGAGGTGCTCAGAAAGACGGCCGCCGCTCTCGAAGGCGGCGTCACCGCGGTACAGCTGCGCGTAAAGAGCTGGACGGGGCGCGAATGTTACAATACGGCGCTGGCGCTGAAAGATCTCTGCCACGCGCACGGCGCGGCGCTGCTGGTCAACGACCGGCTGGATATCGCCCTCGCGGCGGGAGCCGACGGCGTCCACCTCGGACAAAAGGATCTGCCGGTCGGCGCGGCGCGGCAGATCGCGGGGCCGGACTTTATCATCGGCGGCACGGCGCGCACGCCGGAGCTCGCGCGCGAGGCTCAGCGGCTGGGCGCGGACTACATCGGCTGCGGCGCGGCCTTCGGCACCGCGACCAAGGACGACGCCGTCGTCATCGGCCCGGAGGGCATCAAAGAAGTGCTTGCCGCGGTTGACATCCCCTCGGTGGCCATCGGCGGCATCGGGCTCGCGAACGTCTCCCGGCTCGCCGGCTGCGGATGCAGCGGGATATCGCTCTCCGGCGCGGTGATGAGGGCCGCCGACCCCAGAGAGGCCGCGAAGGCGCTGATGAGGGAGATAGATAAGAGCTTCGGCTGCTGAGGCACGCCGGTAACTTTTTTGTAAATTTATTGAACCTGGAGGTAATAAAAATGAAGAACGAAGAAAGAAAAAAGCTATTCAAAAGGGCGGTTCTCGCCGGAGCCTTCGCCGCGGCCGGCGTGGTGCTCTCCGTCGTCTCGATCCCCATGGGGCCGACCAAGTGCTTCCCCTTTCAGCACACGATAAACGTGCTCGCGGGGATAATCCTCGGCCCCTGGTGGGCGGTTGGCGCGGCCTTTACGACGAGCGTCATCAGAAACCTGATGGGCACCGGCAGCCTCTTCGCCTTCCCGGGAAGCATGTTCGGCGCGCTCTTTGTCGGCCTCGCGGCTAAGGCCCTGCCCGAAAGATACAAGGTCTGCGCCGCCTGTGCCGAGCCGGTCGGTACGGGCATCGTCGGAGCCTGGGTCGGGGCGAAGGTTCTCGGCCCCATCCTCGGCAAGGGCATCGGCTTCCTCTTCTTCTCCGGCTCCTTCCTCATGAGCTCCGTCCCCGGCGCGGTGATCGGCGCTCTGCTCGTCTACTGCCTGCAAAAGAGGATGGTGCTGACGCGCACCTTCGGGGCGATGATTTAAAAACAACTTCGCCTGACCTCACAACGGCGGACGCCGCCGTCCATAAACGGCAGGCGCCGGAGCGCGGGGAATTGATCGCCACCGCTCCGGCGCCTTTAATATTTCAGCGCCGCAGCCCCGCCTTTACCGCTGCCTTTTCCCTATCGACGCGTACGCCTCCGCGATCTTCACCAGCGTCACGACGACCAGCTCCATATCATCGGCGCAGGCGAATTCCAGCCGTCCGTGATGGTTGTGGCTCGCCGTCCCGAGATTAGGGCAGGGCAGCCCCATAAATGAAAGGTTCGCTCCGTCCGTGCCGCCGCGTATCGGGGCGATGAATGGCTCGCCGCCCGCCGCCCTGACGGCCTCCTTCGCGATATCGATCATGAACGGATATTTTTCGACCACCTCGGCCATGTTGCGGTATGTCTGCGTTATCACCGGCTCCGCGCGGCCCTCGCCGTACCTTTCATTGATGCGGCGCGCCGCCTCACCTATCATATCCTCGCGCGCCCTGAGCCTCCGCGCGTCGTGGTCGCGGAGGATATACCGCTGAAAGGCGCTCTCCACGCTGCCGCCGCTCTCGTCGAGAAGGAAAAAGCCCTCGCGCCCCTCGGTATTTTCGGGACGTTCCGCCGCCGGCAGCATCGAGAAAAACTTCATCGCCAGCAGCTGCGCGTTTATCAAAACATTCTTCGCCGTACCCGGATGGACGCTGCGCCCCGTGAAAGAGACATGAGCCGCCGAGGCGTTGAAATTTTCGTAGGATATCTCGCCGAAGCGGCCGCCGTCCACCGTATAGGCGAAGTCGGCGCCGAACCTTTTCAGGTCGAAGTGCTCCGTACCGCGCCCGATCTCCTCGTCGGGAGTGAAGGCTATCACGATCTTGCCGTGCTTGATCGAATCGTCGGCCAGCAGCCTCTCCGCCATCGTCAGGATCTCGGCGATCCCCGCCTTGTCGTCCGCGCCGAGCAGAGTCGTGCCGTCGGTGACGATGAGCCTCTTACCCGCGTAATCTTCCAGAAAGGGAAAATCGGAGACCCTCATGACGATATTTTTATCTTCGCTAAGAAGGATATCGCCGCCATCGTAGTCCACCAGGCGCGCCCTGATATCTTCGCAGGGCGAGGCGGGGGAGACGTCCATATGGGCGATAAAACCAAGGACGGCGGCCTCCGCCTCCATATTCGCGGGAATGGCGGCATAAAGATAGCAGTGCTCGTCGAGGCAAACCTCGGAGAGCCCCATCTCCCGCATCTCCCTCTCAAGCAGACGCGCCATATCCCAGATGCCCGGCGCGCTCGGGCTGCCCGCGCCCTTTTCGTCGGAGGCGCTGGCGATACGCACATATTGAAGCAGACGTTCATACGCTTTCATTATTCTTTTTCCTTTCTTATTCCCGTAATAAACCGCAAACGCCGCCTTTACGGCAGGGACCGCGCCTAGCCGTTACCGGCGCTCTCGTCCACGTCGAGAGCCTTCAGCCCGTAGCGGAATATGGAAATCATTATCGAGGATATCGCAAAAAGCTCGCAGAGCACGCCGGACCATGATCCCGCGTGCGCGTCGTAGACGAGCCAGAAGGGCGAGCTGACAAACATATTCGCCAGCCTGATCTTCTTGCCGTTGGTGCTCCACATCGCCGAGGTGGTGACGATCATCGCGGCGCAGGGCAGCAGGCTGAATGCGTCCATCCAGGTTGCAAAACAGCCGGCGGCAAAGAGCCCGATAAAAAGCCACAGCCAAAGCGGGCTGCGGGCCCAGCGTTTTTTAGCGTTGAAGAGAATGACGCCGCGCAGCAGCGCGATAAAAAGGGTCGTCGCGCCGGAGAGGGCTCCCAGCATAAAAAGTGGATGATATAGAGCAGATGTCCGCAGATCTGCATCCCAAAAAGACGGTGCGACGTCTTGCACTGATATGCTCCGATGAGCATCGCCGCGCCGCCAAACCCTATCGCCTGTGCCAGTATATAATGACAGTCCATTTACAGCCCGTCTCCGGCTGTCATATTCCGCCGCCGAAAGCGGGCGCGGCGTAAAATAGGACCACTCTCACAGCGAGGCCAACTTTGCGCCCAATTCCCGCGCCTTCTCCCGCCACTGTTCCTCCGTGCCGTCGTTTACCAGGACAAAGTCGGCCCTGGCCATCTTCTCTTCGCTCGGCAGAAGCCTGTTCTCACGACGGGAGACCTCTTCGGCGTTCCAGCTGCGCTTCGCGTTGCGTTCGACACGCTTCTCGAAGGGGGCGGCGGCGTAGACCACATAATCGAGCCAGCCGTCGTATCCGGCCTCGTAGAGCAGAGGTATCTCCACCACCACCCAGCCGCCGGCCGCAACCGCCATCTCCTTTATATCATCCATCGTCCTCTTGTGCAGCAGCTTCGAGGCGAAGCGGTACTCCTCTTCGTCGGTGAATATCTTCGCGGCGATCTTCGCCCACAACTCCCTGTGCGGCGCGTTGAAAAAACCGGCGCCCCAACGCTTTTCCGCCTCTCTCTGTATCTGCGGGTCGTCCCACAGGGAGCGCGCAACGCTGTCCGAATCTATAACGCGCGCCCCCATCGCAGCCCACTCTTTACAGAGCGTGCTCTTACCAGCGCCAACGTCGCCCGTTAGCCCTATTGTCGGCATGATAGCCGCCTCCCTGCGCGTCGTCTGTAAATTCTTTGACATCTTTCGGTATCTCGCCGAGGAAACGCGACATCGGATTGCGCTGGATGCCGCCAAAGAGCAGGCGGCTCGAGGCGCAGCTGATGTAAAGCTGCTCCCGCGCGCGCGTCATCCCGACATAGCAGAGACGCCGCTCCTCCGCGATATCGCCCTCGCCCGTGACGGAGCGGGCGCTCGGGAAGATACCCTCCTCAAGCCCGATGAGGAAGACCACGGGGAACTCAAGGCCCTTCGCCGCGTGCAGCGTCAGCATGTTGACGGAGTCCTCCATGCCTTCGGGCGAATCCTGGTCGGTTATCAGCGGTATTTCCGTCAGAGCCTGCGTAATGTCGCTCTCCGGCGAGACGATGGAAAGAATTTCCATCACGTTCTCCACGCGCTCCTCCCAGTCGTCAGGGTACTCGTCGCGCAGATACTTTTCGTATCCGTTTGAGTCAATGATCGTGCGCACCGCCTCGCCGATGTTGTCCTCGTTCGCGAGGATCGCGAGCATGTCGGAGGCGAGCGCCTTCGCGCCGCCGCCCTGCTTGCCCTTGAGGCCGCCGCCGTTCGCGAGGACCGATTTCCACAGCTCCTCCGCACCGGCGGACTCCAGCGCCGCGATCGCCTCGCTCAGCAGCTCGACGCTCTTTTTTCCGAGCCCGCGCGTCGGAATGTTGGCGACACGCACCAGCGAAATGGCGTCGCGCGGATTGACGGCGAGACGCAGCATCGAGAGGGCGTCCTTGACCTCGGCGCGCTCATAGAAGGCGACGCCGCGGATGACGCGGTAAGGTATCGAACGCTCCAGCAGCGCCTGCTCCATGCCGCGGCTCAGGACGTTCATGCGGTAGAGGATCGCCATCTCCCCGTAGGCGTAGCCGTCGTCGTGCAGCGACTCGATCTTTTTCGCGATCCATTCCGCCTCGTCCGAATCCTTAAAGCTCCGCCGCACGTTTATCAGCCGCCCGCGCTCGGCGGCGGTCCAGAGATCCTTCGGGTGGCGGTCGTCGTTGTTCTTTATCACGCCGTTGGCCCCGTCAAGGATATTCCCCGTCGATCGGTAATTCTGGTCCAATATCGTCATCTTCGAGCCCTTAAAGTCGCGCTCAAAGTTAAGGATCATCGCCATCTCCGCGCCGCGCCAGCCGTAGATAGACTGATCCGGGTCGCCGACGACCATTATCTTGCGTCCGTCGTCGACCAGACAGCGCAGCAGGAGATACTGCGGATGGTTCACGTCCTGATACTCGTCGACAAGCACCCAGTCCAGGCGCGAACGCTCGTGTTCGAGCACCTCGCGGTTGGTGGCGAGGATGTGCAGCGGCATCACCATCAGATCGTCGAAGTCGAGAGCCCCCTGCATCTTTAATTGCTTTTGGTAGGTGTCGTAGAGGGTGCGCCAGCGCTCCGATATCTTAGGCTCGCGCGACACGGGGTTCGCCTTCGTCTTGGCCTGCGATATCATGTCAAGCGCCGCGGACATCTCCAGCTTCTTCGGGTCTATGTTCAGCTCCGCCATCGCCCGCTTGACGACCGCTTTGGTGTCGCCGCGGTCAAAGATCACGAACGGATAGGGATGTCCGAGCTTCTGAAGCGCCTCCGAATAGCGGTGCAGAAACCTCAGCCCGTATGCGTGGAAGGTCGATATCTCCAGCCCCTGTAAATTACCGTCGAGGATCGCCTCGGCCCGGCTCTTCATCTCGCGCGCCGCCTTGTTCGTAAAGGTGAGCGCGAGTATGCGCCAGGGGCGGATATTCTGTTCCTGTATAAGGTAGGCGATCTTCGTCGTAAGCACCTTAGTTTTGCCGCTGCCCGCGCCCGCAAGCACGACCTGAGGCCCGTCGCAGTAAGTCACGGCCTCGCGCTGGCGCGGATTGAGCGATTCTATCATTTCACAAACCATGAGCCACACGTCCTTAATAAAATATAAATTAACTTAACCCTTATGGCGGACGAGGTCAAGAGCAAACAAAAAATCCCCTCGTGAGAGGGGATCCTGTAACCGTAAAAGTATAGCCTTTATCTGGGTTCGAGCAGCCCGTAGCCGCCCTCTTCCCTGCGGTAGACGACGTTGATCGCGCCCGTCTCGTCGTTCTTGAAGAGGAAGAACGAATGGCCCAGCAGATCCATCTGCATCGTGGCCTCGACCGGCGTCATGACGTCCACCGTGAATTTCTTTCTTTTTACGATTTCACGCACCGGCTCGTCTTTATCCGTCGCCGGGGCCGGGATAAGCTCAGGGTCGATATCGAAGGAAATATCCTGTACCTTCATGCGGACCTTGTCGGTGAGGTAGCTCTTATGTTTTTTAACCTGGCGTTCGATATTCTTAAGCGCCTTGTCAAAGGCTTTGCGAAGGTCAGGGGCGTAATCCTCTCCGCGCATTACGACTCCGTTTACATTTGAGGTGATCTCAACCACGTTCATTCCTCTTTTGTAGTTGAGCGCGACCTGAGTGTCCAGGATACGGTCAAAGAACTTTTCGATCTTGAAAAGCTTCTTCTCCATATAATCCTTAATATCTCCGGGGAGTTCAACATTGCGCGTGACAAAACGTACCTCCATAGCAACTCCTCCATTCGTATGGTGCTTTATATTACTGTTACTGACATTATTCTAGCATGATATCCAAATAGGCTCAAATGTGCAAATTGTGTAAATATTAGTCACATTAGTAATGCCAAAAGGTTTATATTTAACCATACCGCAACTTAAAATAGGCAAAAAACAATAGTGGCACAGGACAGGCTTTAGTATTATAATATCTGCACTTTATGCGTTTCTTAATTCAGAACTGCATTATTGCCATTTAAAGAATGGAGGTCATAAAAGTGAAGTTTTCTAAGAGGATACTGAACATCCAGCCATCGGCGACCCTGAGCATTTCCGGCAAGGCGAAGACCATGAAGGCCGAGGGCAAGCCCGTCATCTCCTTCAGCGCGGGTGAGCCCGACTTTAATTCGCCGAAGTCCGCCCGCGAGGCGGGGATCGACGCGATCAACCGCGGCGAGTCGCACTACACGCTGAACCCCGGCATAATAGAGCTGCGCCAGGAGGTATGCAGCTACTATAAGAGGCGCTTCGGCCTTGACTACACTCCGGCGGAGGTCATCATCGCTCCCGGCGCGAAGCCCCTTCTCTACGAAGCGCTGCAGGCGCTCGTCGACGAAGGCGACGAGGTTATCCTCTTCGCTCCCGCGTGGGTCAGCTACGTCGAGCAGCTGCACATGGCCGGCGGTGTGGAAAAGGTCGTCGATACCATCGCGACCGGACTGCTGCCGACGAGGGAAAGCCTTCTCGCGGCCATCGGCCCGAAGACGGTGGGGCTCATCCTTAACTCCCCCTCGAACCCCACGGGCGCCATCTACCCCGAAGAGACGATGAAGATGATCGCCGAGGTCGCGAAGGAAAAGGACCTCTGGATAATCTTTGACGAAATATACGAACGTTTTGCCTACGCCCCCGCAAAGCACGTGAACATCCTCAACGTCGCTCCCGAGATTAAAGACCGCGTGCTGATAATAAACGGCGTCAGCAAAGCCTATGCGATGACCGGCTGGCGTATCGGCTACGCGCTCGGCCCCAAAGAGATCATCGCGAAGATGAGCACGCTGCAGACGCACCTCACCTCCAACGCCTGCTCGATCGCCCAGTGGGCGGCCTGCGGCGCAGTCAAAGAGGCCGACGCCGACGTCGACGCGATGCGCGACGAGTTCGCGAAGCGCCGCCGCGTCATCGTCGATCTCATCCGCGAGATGCCCTACGTCTCGGTAAAAGAGCCTGAGGGAGCCTTCTATGTCTTCGTCGACATCCGCAAGTGCCCTATCCCCGACGACATGGAATTCTGCGAGAGGCTGCTCAACGAAAAGTACGTCGCCGCAGTTCCCGGTACAGCCTTCTTCGCCCCCGGGTTCCTGCGCCTCTCCTATGCCTGCTCGATGGAAAACATCAAAGAGGGTATGGCGCGGATGAAGAAATTTTTGGAAGGGCTCAAAAAATAACAGGGTAACCTATAACGGACGAAAAGAGCCCGCGCGATTCGCGCGGGCTCTTTTTTAACGTCAATTATTTTTAACGGCGGCCGCTACCGCTTCAGGAACAGATCGACGATCTCGCGCAGCGAGGAAATTTTCAATACCTCGATCGGATAACTCTCCTTCGGCGTGCGGCGGCTTATCACGGCGCGTGTGAAGCCAAGGCGCGCCGCCTCCTTTACGCGCATCAGCGTGCGTCCCGCGGGACGCACCTCCCCCGCGAGGCCGACCTCGCCGATGAAACAGACGTCCGAGGGGAGTTCGATATCCATGACGGCGGAGGCCAGAGAGGCGCATATCCCCAAATCGGCCGCCGGGTCCTTAAGCTGCAGTCCGCCGGCGACATTCAGATAAATGTCGCTCGTGCGCGAGGAAATGCCGCAGCGGCGCTCAAGCACCGCGAGAAGAAGCTGCAGACGGCTGACATCGATACCACGCGCGGTACGCTTCGGATAGGGGAACGGCGTGACGCAGCCGAGCGCCTGTATCTCCGCCGCAAGGGCGCGTGAACCCTCCAGCACCATTGAGATCGAGACCCCGGAGCTGCCGAGATCGGTGCCGTTCCAATAGAGCCTGCTCGGGTCGTTCACCGCGGTCAGGCCGCGCTCCGACATCTCAAATATCCCCAGCTCCTCCGTGCTGCCATAACGGTTTTTCTCCGCCCGCAGCAGACGGTTGGGCGAGTTCTGCTCGCCGGAGAAGAGCAGCACCACGTCGACAAGGTGTTCAAGCAGCTTTGGCCCCGCGATCTGCCCCTGTTTTGTGATGTGGCCGACCAGTACCGTCGGTATGCCGCAGCGTTTCGCCGTCTCGACGGCCATCGCGGCGACGCCCTTGACCTGATTCGGCGAACCGGCCCAGCCGCTTTCGCTGTCGGCGCGGAAGGCCTGCACACTGTCTATAACCATAAATTTATAGCCGTGGTTTTCCGCCGCTGCGAGCGACGAGGGCAGATCGCTCTCACAGAGCAGATCCAGCCCCTGCGTCATAAGCCCGAGCCTCCGGCCGCGCAGCGCCAGCTGTCCGGATGATTCTTCGCCGGATATGTAGAGCACGCGGCTGCCGCGCTTCGCCATCTCGGCGCAGACCTGTAACAGGAGGGTGGACTTCCCCACCCCCGGTTCGCCGCCAAGCAGCGTAACGCCGCCCTGTACCCAGCCGCCGCCAAGCACGCGGTCCAGCTCATCTATACCGGAAGGTATCCGCTCCTGCTCCTCGACCTCAAGTCCGGATATGGGAACGGCGGCCTTCGCCGCCGCCACAAGCCCGCCCTTGACCGTTTGTATGGGAGTGTCATCCTCCATCGTGCCCCAGGAACCGCATTTCGGACAGCGTCCCATCATCGTCGTGCTGCGGTATCCGCACTCAGAGCACTTGTAACTATTTATCTCTTTTTTTGCCATTCCTATATTAACCCCACGGCCACGAAATACGCCGGCCGTCCTCTCCGCGTATAGCTTTTTTTATCTCTTCAAAGGTAGGCTCCTCGAGCATCATCTTCGTGCAGTTGGCGCGCGACAACGTCTCCAGCATGTGCGAGTCGGATGACCTTATAAAGGCGCGCTCCGGATATTGTTCACGCCACTTTTGCGCCTCGTCGTGGTTGAGGCGGCAGGAGAGCTCGAAGGCGTCGGCCGGATAATCCTCCGGCATCGGCCCCAGCGCCGCCGGATACGAAAAGGCCGGACGGTCCACATGGGCGAGAATCGCGAGGCCGCCCATCTCCTTCGTCTTGGCGACGATCTGGTCGACTTCGTAGCCCGCGCCCTGGATGAGGAAGGTCTCCTCCTCCTTCACGATCTCGTTGTTCGCGTCCACGACGATCTGATAGCCGAAATGCTCGACGTCGTTGGGAATCGGGCGGATGCGCTGCCAGAGCCATTCTTTATAGGCCAGGGCCGTATCGTAATCGGGAAAGACGCAGAGTATATGGATATCTTCCGCGCTCTGAGTTTCGATACAGGGAAGCACAACTGGCGAACCCGCCGCGGCCCCATATATGCCGGGAAAGTTCTCGCAGGTATTGTGGTCGGCGATGCCGATAACGTCCAGCTTCGCCGCGCGCGCCTGTTCTACGATCTCCGGGGCCCCCATCTCAAGCTCTCCGCAGGGGGAGAGCAGCGTGTGTATATGAAGGTCTACCCAAAAGGGTTTCAGCAAGACGCTATCCCTTTACTCCCAGCGCGCTGAGTTTCGCGCAGACCTCATAGAGGCTCTCCGGCACAGAGAGTATCGTGATGTTTTCCGTTTTGCAGCGTTCGATGAGATCATCCGGCGCACGGCGGCCCGAGGCGATGATAATCATCGGCAGATCCTTGAGCACCGCGACGGCAGCGACATTCAGGTGCGCCTGGATTGTAACCCACAGCGAACCCTCCTGGGCGACGCCCATTATAAAACTCAGCAGATCTCCGGCTATCGCCTCCGTGACCTCGCGTCCGCCGTCTCCCCTGCACTGCCGTTCACCGCCCAGCGCCGCGCAGATATCGTCTATCGTCAATTCGCTCCACCCTTTCTCTTCAATGTCTGAGGCTGTGATTCCGAAAGAATCACGATCTTATTGGCCAGCGAGGCGATACCCTCGCGAAGCTTGAAGATGCAGTCGGTGACCGAGCCGTGGCCGCGCACGATCTCCTCGGCCATCGCCTGGCACGAGGGACGCCCGCAGGAGCCACAGTCGATATGCGGCAGCCCGGAATATATCTCCTTCATCTGCTGGAGCTTCACCATCGCGTCCGCCACATTGTCGGAGAGCGGCAGGCGCGGGCGCGGCAGATATTCTTTGGTGATGGACCAGAAATCCATCGCGTAGAGCTCTTCAACGCGCCGCAGGTCCTTTGGCGTTATATTCCAGCTGGTCTCCATATTATTCAGCCTGAGGTTGGCGAGGAAGCGCGAATCAGCCGTGCCGATGCCGCCGACGCAGCCCGTATCACAGACGCGGCATTCGATGAAGTCCACCGAGCGCAGCCTTCCGAGCTCGAGCTCCTGCAAAACGTCTATAGTGTTCCTCATGCCGGAGACGGCAAGCATCGTCAGCTTCTTTTCGGAAAACGCCTGAATATGGCGGGCTTCGCCGCCGCGGCGCGCCCACTGCACCCAGCGGTTGTTGCGCTCTTTCAGCGCCTGTCCGGCGCCCAGCGAGACATTGCTCGCCATGATGCTGCGCGCCACCCGGCGTACCGTGACCGCATGGTCTATCGGCGAACGTTCGCGTCCCTGAGGCTCCTTGATCATCGTTATCTTTGAAGAGCAGGGCGCAAACAGCGTTACGGGCACACTGCTGTTAGTCCTCATGCGCCAGAGGTCGGCCCCCAGCTCAAGCGGAGAACATATATGTACGACCCTCGACAGCAGCTCGGGGAAACGCGACTGTATAAGCCGCAGCACGGAGGGGCAGTAGCAGGATATGAGCGGGAGCGAAGAGCTCGGCGTGCGCGCGATCATCTGCGCGCTCGCGTAGGCGCAGAGATCGAAAGCCTCTTCCACCTCGTCGATCAGTACGTTGAAATCAAGGGAGCAGAGGACCTCTTCAAGCTGGGACGGATTCATGTAATGGCTGAACTGCGAGAAAAAAACGGGGTCGGGGACCAGTGAAACCCGTGAGGTTTCCTTTAGGCGGTTCCAGTCATCCTCCTCTATGCCGAGTGCCTGCCGATGGCAGGAACGTAAACATTCGCCGCAGTCGATGCATAACTCCCCGATAATGCTGATCTCACCGTCAACGATTCGGATGGCTTCGGCTGGACATACCCTGATGCAGTTTACACATCCCTGGCACGCCTCTCTGGAGATTTTAACGCTGTGGAGCATTGGCACTCACCCCTTTGCCTTTAATTTTTATTAAAAAACACCGTACTTCTGAGCGTAGTTCCCTTACCTACCTCTGATTCTATTTCAAATGTATCACTGTTGCGCTTTATGTTCGGCAGTCCCATGCCGGCGCCGAAACCCATTTCCCGGGCCTGCTCCGTCGCGGTGCTGTAACCGGCGGTCATCGCCTTGCTGATATCGGCGATTCCGGGACCTTCGTCTTTAACCACCAGGTCCACATGGTCCTCCGATATCATCGCCTGCAGGGTTCCGCCGCCGGCGTGGATCACCAGATTGATCTCGGCTTCGTAGGTGATGATAGCGACACGCCTGCAGACCTCGGAAGCTATTCCTAACATTTTGAGGGTATTTTTTATATTATTCGAGGCTGCGCCGGCAACCATAAAATCGTTCCCCTCAATTCTGTATTCAAGACAGACAGGGGCTCCCATACTTTACATCTCCTGAATCTGTATGCTCGGTTTCATACCCTTCTCATAGAGGACGCCGCAGGCTTCAAACATACTGTATCTTGTAAGGAGAATAGGGATCCCGTTATCTTTCGCAAGCTGGACGGTCTCTTCAAGCGGGACCTTTCCGCGCACAAATACAATGGCGGGGATGTCGAGCATCTGCGCGGTGCGCACGATCTGCACATTTGTCAGCCCGGTCAGAAGAAGCGAGCCCGGCGTGCAGAATGCGAGCACATCGCTCATAAGATCACATGCATAGGCGTTGTTTACCACAATACTGTTAAGATCATCCGATGTTGAAATATTCTTAGCATCAAGGAATGATGCCAATTCTTGCAAAGTCATCTTCTCTGCCCCCTGAAAACTTTATTTGTATGCTATAGAGAGAGTACAAACTCATTGTGTAAAGAATAACAAAGAGATGAGAGAAAAACAAGTGCGCATCGACGCCACTATTTACAATAAATGTAGTAATATATGGGCGAAACCTAAGAGGAAGTGATTTTTATGCTCTTATTCTATATTTCCGCCTTCGCTTTGCTCGCCCTCTTTGTCGGAACGGGTATCGTTATCGGCAGCAGGGGCGCGGGTAAAAAAGACTATAGCCTTGGCGGACGAAAGGCCGGCGCGGCGGGAGTCACTGGAATACTGCTCGGCGCGCTTGTCGGCGGCGCATCAACCGTTGGGACCGTCCAGATGGCCTATACATACGGCATGACGGCCTGGTGGTTCACCCTCGGCGGCGGCATCGGCTGCCTGCTACTGGGGCTGCGCTTCGCGGTACCGCTGCGCAGCTCGGAGATAACGACCATCGCCGACTACCTTGAGAGAAGCTACGGCGGCTCACGCTGCGGCTCGGCGATCGCCTTCACCGCCACCATCTCCTCCTCGATCGGCACCTTCATCTCCATCTGCGCACAGTTCCTCGCCTGCCTCGCGCTCATACGCGGCGTGCTGCCGCTCCCCGCGTGGAGCGCCGCCATCGTCGCCGCCCTTTCGATATGGGGCTTCATCGCCGCCGGCGGGATGAAGAGCTTCTCCACCCTCGGCACGGCAAAAATATTCATCCTTTACATAGTGCTCGTGATCTGCGCGGGAGCGGCCTATTACCACGGCGGCGGCTTCGCCGCGACGGCAAAGACGCTGGGCTTCCACCCCTGGTTCAACCTCTTCGGGCGCGGTTTTTTCCCCGAACTTGGCTACCTCGCCTCGATGATCGTCGGCGTCTTCACGACGCAGATATACATACAGTCGTTTGCGGCGGCCAAAGACGCCGCGGCGGCCCGGACGGGAGCCTTCGCCTCCGCGGTGCTGATGCCGCCGATGGGACTGCTCGGAGCCTGGATAGGACTCTCCGTACGCGCTAGCGGCGTCGAGATCGCCCCCGACAGGGTCTTGTCGTGGTTCATCATGGAATCTTTTCCGCCGCTCTTCGGCGGGCTGATCTGGGGCGGCGTCCTCATCACCGTCGTCGGCTGCGCGGCCGGGCTTATCCTCGGCATCGCCACCAATATAACAAAAAACTTCATCCCTAAAAAGATAATGGAAAGATACGCCTCAAAAGACAGCGCTATACAACAGGGGCTCGTAATACTGATGATAATCCTCGCGGCACTCTCCGGCGTCGGCGGCGCCGGTTCAATGATACTGGAATGGAGCTTCGTAAGCATGGGGCTGCGCGGCGCGGGAACCTTCTTCCCCTTCGTGCTCGCGGTGCTCAAACCCGGCTTCCTCTCTCCGCCCTGGGCGCTCGCCTCCAGCATCGGCGGGCTTGTGGGGATGCTCCTGTGGGCGGCGGCGGGCCTGCCTCAGGACCCGCTCTTCGCCGGACTCGCGGTCTCGGCGCTCTGCGTGGCGGCGGGAGTTGCTCTCTGCAAAAGGAATTTGCCTTTATAAAACTTCCCTCAGCTGTGTTCCCTGCCCCATAGACACATGGCGTCCATGATCGGAAGCAGTGAAAGCCCCTTCTCTGTAAGGGAATACTCCACCTTCGGCGGCACCTGCGGATACTCGCGCCGCTCTACGATGCCGGAGGCCGCAAGCTCCTTCAGCGCCATGCTCAGCGCCCTGTAGGATACGCCGCCCATCTCGCGGTGCAGTTCGTTGAAGCGGATATTATTATCATTCTGCGCAATCAAATAAATAATGATCATCTTATGCTTCCCACCGAGTATGGAGAGCGTATAGCCAAAATGAGTATCCTTCAGCAGCTCTCCCGGCGCGACGCAGTTTCTGTTTACTGTCATCGTCACTCACCTTTTGTATAGTAACTGAAAAAATATTGCGTTCTTGTTTTTACCTCCCCCATTATATAGACTTATGCCATAACAGACAAAGTAAAAATAATCTTATGGGAGGAATCGATTATGGGAGACAAAAAAATACTGACGATGCTTCTGGGCAGCCCGAGAAAAGGCGGCAACTCCGAGACGCTGGCCGACGCCCTCGCCGCGGGCGCGGCGGAAAAGGGTTATGAGGTGAGAAAGGTCCGTCTGGCCGGAATGACGCTCAAGGGCTGTCTCGACTGCCGCCGCTGCTGGAGCACGGGCACCCCCTGCGTGCAGCGCGACGACATGGATAAAGTCTACGCGGATATCGAGGCGGCGGATACCGTCGCCCTCGTCTCGCCGCTCTACTTCTTCACCTGGTCTGCGCAGATCAAGCCGATATTCGACCGGCTGCTGCCCTTCTACGCCAAAGAGTCCCCGCGCGTGATTAAAGACAAGAAGACGCTACTCCTCTCGGTGGCGGGAGACAACGAGGCGGAGGTCTTCGACGGACTGCTGGCGACCTACCGGCTTACGGCCAATTACCTCGGCTGGAAAAACGCTGGCGAGGTCTGCGCGCACGGAATATATACGCGCGGCGAGATGGAAGAAAAGGGAGCCGCCTGGCTCGAAGCGGCGAAGGAACTTGGCAGAGGGCTCTAAAGACACATATAAAAAACGAAACATGCCCCGTCTTCACTGTTAAGCGGGGCATGTCTTTATCTTTAACGGCGGCGCGCACGCCGCGCGGGACGGCTCCTATCTCTTATATCCGATGATATCCCTCAGTAACATCCTGCGCCATTCCTGGCCCTTCTCGTCCTCAACGCCCTTTGTCGTAAAGCCGTCGATCACGCCCAGCACGCCGCGCCCCTGTTCGCTCTCGGCGACCAGCAGCTGCAGCGGGTTCGCCGTCGCGGCGAAGATGCGGCAGACCTCCTGCATATCCTTTATCCTGTTCAGCACATTAATGGGATAGCCCTTGCGCATCACGATAATAAAAACATGGCCCGCGTTTATCCTCTTCGCGTTCTCCACCGCGGCCTGCTCCATCTCGGCGTTATTCCCGTCGTGGCGGATGAGGCAGTCCCCCGAGGCCTCGCAGAAGGCGATGCCGAACTCAAAACAGGGAGAGGCCGTCACCATCGCCTCGTAGAGATCCTCCACCGTCTTTATAAAATGGCTCTGCCCCACGATGACGTTCGCATCTTCGGGAATATCCACCTGCACGATACCTATATTCAGATTCTCAGCCATAAAAAAACACCTCCGAAAATATTCTTTTTACCTCTACTAGTATAACATCTTCCCCATAATAAAAAAGCGGCGGCCCCATCGCAGAGGCCGCCGCTGACTGACAGTCCGTTACTTCTTCTTGAGCTCCGCGATCACCGCGTCAGTGATATCGATGCCGCCGTAGAACACCGCTTCCTTGTCCACGACAACCGTGAGCTTCTTCTGGTTCGCCACCGTCCGAATCGCAAGGTTGATATCCTTGAAGAGCGGCTCCATGAGCTTCTGCTCTTCCTTTGCAAGTTCCTGGCGCTTCGACTGATAGATCTGGGCCTTCTTCTTATCGTCTGATTCCTTGTCTATCGCCGTCTGGGCCTCTTTCTGCTTGCTCGCGGTGATGTCCTTGAGCTGCTTCTGGACCTGCTCAAACTTCGGATGCTGGAACATGATCTTCTGTGTGCTTATCGTACCGATCACATCAGCTGCAAAGGCCGAACCTGCCATGAACAGGGCGGCTACCACAGCCAAAATTGATACTGAAACTATCTTTCTCGAAACCATTAAATTTCCTCCTCTTGTTCGCAGGGGTATCCTTTAAATAACCTCTGACTGCCTGACCTGAGTATTTTACATTGTTTTTCCCATAAAGTCCACGCATAATCCGTGAAATACCACAGCCGGCGCGGCGAAAGCTCCGTATTTTTCCGGCGTAAATCCGTTTTGTTACGTTGCACAAGAGCGGCGATTATGTTATTTATCTATGTAAGGATGTATGATAAAAATATATAGAAATACCGTCCAGATGAAATATCGGGAGGAGGTCAATAGATGGAATGCCTCGCAACGTTTGATACGACACATATGGCCCTGTTCTTTGAGAAGGCCTGCCGCGCGGAGGGGCTGAGCGTCAAAATAGTCCCCGTACCGCGCCAGATATCGGCAAGCTGCGGCCTCGCCTGCAGTTACCCGTGCGGCGAGCTTGAACATATAAAAAATATCGTCGGCGACAAGGAGATAGAGGTCGCCGAGTATCACGAGCTTGCCTCTTAAACGAGCGGCTACTCTTCGTCCTCGGGCGGTTTTTCGCCTTTGAAGTATTTGTGCCAGAAGAGCCAGCCGAGGAAACGCCAGAGAAGGTAACCGCCGCAGACCACGGCGATCGAGATCCAAAACAGCGTGGCGAAGTCCATTCCGGCTCCGCGCAGCGCCGCCATCCCGCTTCGGCGGGTATGCGCGCTGCCGGGGCCGAAAAATTTCCAGGCCCATACCATCATCATTACGACGGCGACCGCCGTCAATATCCGGTTTATCATCCTGCGGGTTGAATCGCCGTTCATCGTCTATCTCCTCTCGATAAGCTTCGTCTTTATCCTCTCCAGGTAAAAGCGTACGATACGGTGCAGCGAGATGCTGTCAAAGCGCCGCACTAGCTGCTCGCCGCCCTCCGTCTTTTTGATGACGAAGGTACGCGACTTCGGAGAGAGCAGGACCTGTGTGGGATATAGGCTTCTATGGCCGACGACAAGATAGGATATCGCGCAGGCGACGCCGGCAAAGGCCGCGATATGCGCCCCGAATAGCTCCATAGCGAGGATGGTGCCCGATATCGGCGTGTTCGTCGAAGCGGCCAGCACGGCGCTGACGCCGAGCGCGCTGCAGAATGAGGGGTCCAGGCCAAATATCGTCGCGAAGAGCAGCCCCGACGAGGCCCCGACAAAGAGCGTCGGCGTTATCTCACCGCCGCAGCCACCGGCAGAAAGGGTGATGCCCATCGCCACAATTTTAATGAGAAAGCCCAACGGCAGGTTTCTCTCCCCCATGACCATCGACTGGATGACGTCGCTTCCGAGGCCGAGAAAATCACCTCCGAAGAGGATACCGGTGGCGAGAAGCAGCACGGCGCCGCCGACTGGGCGTTTCCACCCCGTTATCTGATAGTAGATGAACATCTTATTTATGAAATGGATGCCCTCGATATTTAGGATCGCCACCAGGCCGAAGAACACTCCCGCGAGGAGGACCATCACGAGCACCCCGGGGCCGATCTGCGGTATCTCTACCAGATAGGAGGGCAAATGCCCCGCTCCAATGCTGGAGGCGGTGAAATAGCCGACGATGCCGCTGATGAGCGCCGGAAGAAGCACATCGTAGAATATCTGCCCCACAAAAAGCACCTCGACGGCGAAGATTGCGCCCGCCACCGGCGTGCCGAAGACGGCGCAGAAGCCCGCCGCGATGCCGCAGATTATTATCTTTTTCATGTCGGAGTCGTCCATGTTGAATATGCGGCCAAGCAGATAGGAGACGCCTGAGCCAATCTGGGCGCAGGGGCCCTCTATGCCGACGGAGCCGCCTGACGATATTGTCACGATCGTAGCGACGATCTTCACGGGGACGGCCTTGACGTCAATCAGCGTTCGATGGCGGTTGTGTATGGCGTCGATCACCGCCTCCGTACCGTGGCCCGCGGACTGCGGCGCGAGCATCCGCACAAGATAGTAGCTGAGGATGAGGCCGGGAAACAGCAGCAGATAATGCAGTGTTCCCAGCGCGGCGGTGATTTTCATCGAGTACCGCAGCGCAAGCAGGAAGCCCCCCGCGACAAGGCCGACTGCGACGCCGGTCACGATCGAGATGAAACACCACTTGACGACCGTGCACATAAGCCAGATCTCGTCGCGCACAATGTTCCCGCTGTCTGGCTTTTCTATATCTATTCTGACGGAATTATCATCTTCCTGCTTATTATTTAAATTTTCCATAATAATCACCGTTCCGTATTCTAGCATAAACTTTCTGCAATTGCTGATATAATAGCCTTTATGAACGTAAAAATTTCAAGCCTCGCCGAACAGACGGCGAAATGTGTTTTTATAGCCGCGGTACTTGCCTCGTTTGTCTTCTTCGGATGGCGCGTAATGACGAAACGCGCCTATGTGGAGCACGAGAGGGCACAGTGCGAGGCGCTTGCCGTGAGCGCCGCCCTCACCGCGGCAGAGGCGGTTTCAAAAGATGAGCCCCTGGCGCAGCTCGTGAAGGAGTTCGGCGAGGCGGAGTTCGTCACGGACCATATGTCGATGCCCGGCAACAATACCGTCTCCGTAACGATAGGCGCGGAGCAGGGCGGCTTCCTGATAAGGTCAAAAGCCGCCTCAGGCTGGAACTCGCGCAGCCCTCAGAGCGCGGAGTTTGCGCTGAGGCTTCAGCCCAGCGGCGAAATCACATACAAAAACGAAAACGATATAAAAAGGGCGTCCCGCATACGCGCCGCGCGCGCTAATATTTCAAATAAAGACCCGTTAAAAGAGCACCTATTCACCTTCCCCCACGAACGCCCCTGCCACGCTCCATTCACGGCCCTCACGGCAAAGGTCTCAGGATTCTCAGACAAGCCGGTCTATATCCTGATCTTAAATGAATAAAGACGGCGCGTAATAGAAACCGGCACATACGCCTGTACTTGATATTAGCTCAAATAACAAAATCGGCCAGAGTGTATTCAGCATTCTGGCCGCGTTATGTTGTTATCTTTATTCTATTAAAAGGTTATGAATACTCCATCGGACGGCGCTGCAGTATCAGCAGGCCTTCGCGCGGCTCGAAGCCCAAACGCCCCATGAAGGAGGTCAGTTCGCTTGTGTAGGTGACTATCACTGGAACGTTCCTGAGCGCGGGATGGCCGAGCGCGTATTCCAGCAGCTGCGAGCCGATGCCCTTGCCCTGGTAGTCGGGGTGAACGAGGATATCCCATAGCGAGCCGCGGAATACAAAGTCTGTGAGCACGCGGCAGAAGGCGATCAGCTTGCCGTTATGGCGGATCGAGAAGCACATGCTCGTCCCGTTAAGCATTTTTTCGATCTGCTCAAGCGAACGGCTCCTGCCCCAGCGCGTAAAGCGGTAGAGGTCCTGCAGTTCTGCGGGAGATATGGCCAGCTTGCTGTCGTAGAAGTAATACTCAGGATTTGATTTCATCAGGCATCCCTTCCCTTATGAAGGCGTACCTTTTATTATCCGGCTTTGCCGCGAGCGCCATGCCGCCGACGATCTTGCGCAGGTCCCCGCGTCTTGTATCTTTTGTGATCGTCAGCTCAAGCAGCTGTCCGGCCCCGCACTTACTGCAGGTCCACATAGCGCGCGCCGTGCCGCTGGCGTCAGGTGAACCGGCGAGCACCATAAGCTCGCCGCATTTTTGACAGGCTAAAATAAGCATTAAAAATTACTTCTTTCCGGGAGGCTCGTCTCTCAGGCGGCCTCTCCTGCGTATTCTCCGCGGGCCTCGAATAGCGGCTTACGGTTAATTTAAGACAAATTTTACCCTCAGAGGCCCTTCGCTGTAAATATCCCTCGCTGTAAGTATCTCCAGCTTTATACTGCTTTTGATCTGTGATATTTTATCAAGCGCTGTGATAAATTCTCCCGTGTCGATAGAGCCGACATTGCCGGAGATCGGGTCGCGCAGCACGCCGTCGTTGGCGGCCTTCTGGTTGAGCGACCTCAAGGCCTGGAATACCGTCTCCTCTATCTTATGCCGCGGCGTGTCCGGTTCAAAGGTATGCGAATATAGCAGCTGGTTTTCTCTGTATATCAGACGCGAACGATACGCCTCTATCTGTGCCTGTACCGCCTCTCCCTCCACCGCGTTGCCCAGCGCCGTAAGCCGCAGCAGCCAGCGGCCTGGGCTGTGCGTCAGGCGTTCTCTGACTTTCGCGGCGGATTCCGCCGCCACCTCGGGCAGCCTCACCGACTCAGGGTCTTTTCCGCCGAAGCGGTAGGCGAGCAGCGCGCGCGCCTCGCTGCGCAGCCTGTTGATGTACTGGTCCACCTGCTGCGTTGTGATGATGGAATCAGTCATCACCCCCTGGGCCAGTATCTCTCCCGTAAAGGCGGCGATGCGCCCCTCACGCAGACGCTGGATACCGGACTTGAGTGATTCGGACTCCGCTTTAAGCGCTTTGACCGATGCGTCGAGCTTTTTACTCTCGGCGAGCAGCTTGTCTTTTTCTTTCTGCAGGACGGCCTGTTCAGCCTCCGTCTCATCGCGCATCCGCGTCATCGCGGCCAGCTTGGCGCGCGTTTCGTTGAGGCTTTTCATACCCTCATCAAGCTTTTCTTCTACCTGCCGCAGCTCCGCCTCTTTTTCCGAGAGGTCCCCGCGGCTCTGGAAGAGGTCTATCTCCATGCGCCCCATAGATTCTTCGTTCTTTTTGAGCTCTTCCCTCGTCGATATCAACTGACGCTGGATGACCTGCATGCTGAAGAGCGCCGTGCGCACCTGTTCGGAGGCGGCGCTGAGGACGAAGATCGTGGCGATGGCGATGCCGACGCCGGTCAGCACCGATATGATACGTGAGGTATATTTAGGACGGATCTTTAAGAATGTTATGCGTTTTTTACCGAGTTTCATGCCGATGACGTCGCCGGCCCATGAGACAAGAGCACTGACGATGATCAGCGCGCCGAGCAATATCCAGTTTATGTCATGAAAAATCTCAAACAATGAGTTACCTCGCTCTTAAAAGATTTTATGTTCACTACATATCGTATACGTTCTTATTATACCAGATGCTTTTGAAGAAAATCGGCTGTATGCAAAATTACAGCGAAGAGAAGGAGGATGTTTCCGCCGCCTTCTCTTCGTCGTTTATTCGTATTTGAGCGCGTCGATGGGATTCAGCAGGGAAGCCTTGTAGGCCGGGTAGTAGCCGAAGCCCACGCCGACCATCGCCGAGAAGACGAAGGCGAGCACGATCGACATCAGCGTAAAGACCGGCGGCGCTGAGGTAAAGGAGGACAGGGCATACCCCGCGGCCACGCCGAGCATTATCCCGATCGTGCCGCCGATCATCGAAAGAACGACGGCTTCGATGAGGAACTGCATCCTGATGTCCCTCTCCGTCGCCCCGACGGCCATCCTGATACCTATCTCACGCGTGCGCTCAGTCACCGAGACGAGCATGATGTTCATTATCCCGATGCCGCCGACGACGAGCGAGATGAAGGCGATCGAGCCGAGCAGCATCGACATTATCGTCGTAGTCTTGCGGCGCGCTTCGAGCATCTGCGAGACGTTGCGCACCGCAAAGTCGTCGGCGTCGCCGGGCTTTATTTTGTGCCGTTCGCGCAGAAGGGCCTCTGTCTCGTTCTGTATGTAGGAGAGGGCCTCCATCGAGACGCCCTTTATGTATATGTTGCCGATGCGTCCCGCGGTCTTCCAGCGCACAAGCCTTCTCTGCGCCGACGTCAGCGGTACAAGAATGAAATCGTCCTGATCGCTTCCCATAGCGGAGAGCCCCTTAGCCTCGAAAACGCCGACCACCGTAAAGGGGATCTTATTTATTCTGATTGCCTTGCCGACTGGGTTTTCCCCGCCAAAGAGCTTGTCCACGACCGTTTTGCCGATGACGGCGACCTTCGCGCCCTGGCGCACGTCGCTCGCGTTGATGTCACGGCCGGATTCTATGTTCCACTCCTGCACGTAGGAGTATTCTTTCGTGCTGCCGACGACGCTCGAGCTCCAGTTTGTATTTTCATAGACGAGGGTCGCGGAGAGGTTTATCATCGGCGCCACGGCGTCCACGCCGGAGACCTCTTTTTCGATCGCCTGGGCGTCGTCGTAGGTCAGGTAGCGCGTAACTCCCGTCGTCGAACGGCCGGGCCGGTCGGGAAAGACCATGATAAAGTTGCTTCCGAAGGAGGATATCTGCTCGTCGATACTTTTATTGGCTCCCGCGCCGACGGCAAAGGCCGCGATGACGGCGGCGACGCCGATGATTATCCCGAGCGCCGTCAGCATGGAACGGGTCTTGTTGCGGCGCAGCGCCGTGAGAGAGGCCGAAAATACCTCGGATATGGCGATCATGCGACTTCCCTCCCATGCGCGCTCTGTACCGGCGAAACGCTGCGCCTCTTTTCGTTTATCTCGTCCTTTATTATCAGCCCGTCGCGGAAGTGCAGGATGCGCTTCGCGTAGAGGGCGACGTCATATTCGTGCGTGACCAGTATTATCGTCATCCCCTCGTCGTTGAGGCGGCGGAATAGGGCCATGATCTCGTCGCTGGTTTTGGAGTCGAGGTTTCCCGTAGGCTCGTCGGCCATCAGTATCGGCGCGCGGTTGACGATGCCGCGCGCGATGGCCACCCGCTGCTGCTGGCCGCCGGAGAGCTGAGAGGGTTCGTGATAGAGGCGCTCCTGCAGCCCCATATCTATCAGCGCCTGTTTCGCCTTTTCGTGGCGTTCCGAGCGCGGCACCCCCGCATAGAGCAAGGGAAGCTCCACATTTTCCAGCGCCGTCGTCTTTGGCAGCAGGTTGAAGCCCTGGAAGACGAAGCCGATCATTCTGTTTCTGATGTGTGCCAGCTCGTCGCTGTCCATCTCCGCGACCCTCACGCCGTCAAGGAGGTATTCACCGCCAGTCGGACGGTCGAGGCAGCCGAGGATGTTCATCGTCGTCGACTTCCCCGAGCCGGAGGGGCCCATCATCGCGACGAACTCCCCCTCCTCGACGCTGAGGTTGACGCCGTGGAGTATCTCGACCTCCTCGCCACCCAGCAAAAAGCTCTTTTTTATATTCTTGAGTTCAACAAGAGCCATCCTAACTTTCCTCCTTGGGAACGATGATGCCAGTTATTACGCGCTCGCCCTCCTCTATTCCGGAAAGTATCTCTGTGTTCTGCCCGTCGGTGATGCCCCTTTCGACCTCCATCTTCACAGGCTTTTTCTTATCAAGCGTGTAGACGGCCGGTTTCGTCACCGCGGCGACATTCTGCTTACGCCCGCCTCCGGGACCTGGCATCCCCATCTCCGCGGACTGTCCGTTTGACGGTTTGAAGCGGAAGGCGCTGTTGGGGACGACGAGGACGTCTTCGCGGCTCTCAAGTATGAGCGAGACGTTCGCCGTCATGCCCGGCAGCAGCTTGCCGTCCGGGTTCTGTACCTTTACGATGACCGTGTAAGTCACAACGTTATCCGTCGTCGTGGGCGAGAGGCGCACCTGCGTCACCTTGCCCTCAAAGCTGTCGGCCGGGTAGGTGTCGACGTTGAATATCGCCTGCTGCCCCTCGTGGACGCCGCCGATGTCAGCCTCGTCCACGTTCACCTCAACCTGCATCTGGGTCAGGTCGCGCGCGATCTCCGCGATGGAGGGAGTCTGGTAGCTGGCGGCCACCGTCTGCCCCTCTTCAACGTTCTTTGCGACGACTACGCCGTCAACCGGCGAATATATTCTCGTATAGTTGAGGTTGATACGCGATTTTTCCAGCGTCGCGCGGTACTGCGCCACCTTCGCCTCCGCCGCCGCGAGGTTTGCCTTCGCCTTGAGCCAGGTGCTGGTGTCAGTATCCACATCGGCCTTCGCGATCAGGTCGCGCTTCGCGAGCTCACGGGTGCGCGACAGGTCTTTGGCCGCGACGTCAAGCGCGGCCTGGGCGTTCAGCACATCCGCCTGCGCGGAGGCCACCGTCGCCTCCGCCTGCGACACCTCCGCCGCCTGCGTGGCGGAGTCCATAAGGGCAATCAGCTGCCCCTCTTTTACGCGGCTGTTGTAATCAAAATAGAGTTCCTTAATCGTGCCGGATATCTGCGTACCGACGTCGACCGTTTCGACCGGGTTCAGCGTGCCGGTGGCCTGTATCGTCGAGCGGATATCCGACCGCCTCACGGGGACGGTCTTATACTGTATCTCATCCTCGCGTGTGCTCCAGTAATAAAAGCCTCCGGCGGCCACCACCGCTGCCACGGCGATCGCCGCGGCCAATTTAAAAGTCTTGCCCCTCTTCACTGTCTTATTCTCCATATTTCAGACCTCCCATGGCCTTCTCAAGGTCAAGCTGTGCCGTCTTGCAGTTATACAGGGCAAGCACCCTGTTGGCGGACGCCGTCGCGTAGCTGTCGACCGCGTCTGAAATTTCAAGGTTATCACCGACGCCGGCCGCGTAACGCCCCTCGGCGAGGTCCAGCGTCGCCTTCGCGCTGCGCTCCGCCTCCAGTGAGGAGACAAGCGATTCTTTTGCCTCGCGCAGCGCCTCCCAGGCCTTGCGCACCTCCAGCGTAACACTGTTGGAGAGGCTCTTTATCTCGGCCTGCGCGGTGCGGAGCTCGGCGCTCGCCTGCTCCACCCTGCTCTTCGTCAGGCCGCCGTCGGAGATCGGCACCGAAAGCGAGAGCTTGGCGCTCCATTCGTTGCTGTCAAAGGGCGCCGACCCGTATATATCGTACCCCGCGGAGGCAGAGAGCGAGGGGGAGAGCCCCTTCATCTGCACTGTAAGGTTCGTGGCGGCATATTCGACACGCCGCTGCTTCGCGATCAGCTCGGGACGCTGCGCCATCGCCCTCTTCACGGCTTCGTCAAGCGGGATGTTCCATTCCTCATAGCCGAGGATATCCTCCACCTCGCTGATCTCCAGCATTGGCTGCCCTATCGCGTTCGCAAGCTCAGCCTTGAACTGCTCCATTGAAGCCTGGCTTTTGACTACCGCCAGCTTTGATGCGGCGAGATCGGCCTCCGCCTTCGTCACCTCGATCTTGGGCTTGGTTCCGACTTCATAATAAGACTGCGCCCATTTAAGGCGTTTTTCAAAGTTATCATAGCGGGTCTTGGCAACTATATTTTCGCGCATCGCACGGTTAAGTCCGTAGTAGGCGTTGTAGACGTCCTGGATCACGCTCTCGCGCGTGCTCCGGTAGTCCGCCGCCGCCGCCTCCGTAGAGAGCTGCGCGCCCTCCACCTTCGCCTCACGGCGTCCCCAGTCGCTGATCGACTGTTCGACCCTCACATTGCCGGAATAAGAGCCGCTGTTGTTGTCTCCAGACAGTCCGTCTCCCCCGCGCGAATATGAGCTTCCCGCCGAAAGCTGCGGACGTCCGGCAGAGGCCGCCTGCCCGATAGTGGCGCGCTGCGCCGTAATTTTTTCCTCCGCGGCCAGGAGATCCGGATTGTTTTTCATTGCGGAGGCAAGGCACTCCTCGATCGTCAGCGGCGCCCCCCAGGAGGCCGCGGCGCAGAACATCAGCGCCGCGCAGGCCAGAGGCCATCGTAATGCGGCTATTTTCATGGAATACACTCTCCTTCTTTATTCCCTGTTTTTCCTTGGTATCCTGACGGTGAAACGGCTGCCTTCGCCGTGTACGCTCGTGACGGTTATCGTCCCGTCATGCGCTTCGACAATCGCCTTCACGATGGCGAGGCCGATGCCGATCCCGCCGCTCGTCCTTGCCCGAGAGACATCCGTCCGGTAGAAGCGTTCAAATATATATGGAAGATCCTCCTTGGCGATACCGATACCGCTGTCGGCCACATCAATCCTCATCTCATCCGCGTCGCTGTGCATCGACACCGAGACCGTGCCTCCGGGGTCAGTATAGCGCAGCGCGTTCGAGAGAAGGTTCTCAATCACCTGACGGATCTTCGCGCCGTCCATGACCATCATCACGTTCGGTTCGATATCACGCTTAAGTTCAACTCCCTTGTTCTTATAGAGCGGATCAAATACCAGAGCCGCCCTTTCGATCACCGATGTAGCGTCTATATTTTCAAGAGCCAGAGAATGTCCAGCGCTCTCAATGTAGGTCAGCTTCTCCACCTCGCATATAAGCTGCGAAAGACGGTCCACTTCGCTTACTGTGAGCCGGATACGCTCCGGCGTCGGCTCCCACACCCCATCCTCGATCGCCTCAAGGTGCGACTTAATTATAGTCACAGGATTACGCAGTTCATGAGCGATATCGCTTAACAGCCGCTTACGCAGCTCCTCCTGAGCCTCGAGGCTGTCGCCGAGACGGTCGACGCTGTCGATCAGCGCCTGCAGTTCCGTGATATCCGACTCCATCCTGTCCTCCATGCGGTACTTGCCGTGGCTTATCTGCTGCGCGCGCTTTGCCGCATTCAGGACTGGGCGGCTGATGCGGTAGGCCATAAATACCGCGATCATCGCGGCGATAACGAGCATAAGGGCGACAGCGTAATACATAATACGGTTAAACTTGCGCAGGAACCCACCCTCGGGACTGTTATTGAAGGGCAGACAGGTAAAGCGCACCTCGCCCACCCGCACACCGTCAATAACGATCTCCCTGCTGCTGACGACTAAATCTCCATTGAATACCATCGGCTGCGGGTTTTTATTGTGATGCCCCTCGCGCTTCATCATGCGGCTGTATGAGCGCACCTCGATACCGTCCGCGTCAAAAAGCTGCACCATCACCATCGGCCAGCGCAGAAAGTCGGAGCCGCGCGGGAATAGGCGGCATCCGCGCCACGAACCATTTTCAATGTACATCTTGGCAAAAAACTCCGCGATCTCCACTTCGTTCTCACGCAGGCGGTCGGTCGCAAAACCGCGGAACTGCCGGTCGAGCAGCTCGGAGATGGCCGTCGGAATGACGAGCATGCAGACGATGACGATCACCATATATTGAAAAATCAGCTTCGTCCGCAGAGAGCGCTTCACATTCATCACCGGCTACTCCGATATCTTGTATCCAAAGCCGTGAACAGTGCGTATATAACCGTTCTCATGCTCTGAGTCACAGAGTTTCTTGCGGATATTCTTGATATAGCTGTCGATAGAGCGCTCAAAGCCGTCGTATTCATAGCCGAGCGCGTAGGTGATAAGGTCGTCGCGGCTCCACGTCTTTTCGGGACGCGCCGCCATCTTTGAAAGGATCATAAATTCGTTGCGTGTGAGGGAAATCTCTTCGCCGTTCTTCTTGACGGTAAAATTCTGCGGGTCGATCACAAGAGAATCGCCCACCGCAATGACATCCGAGCCGGCGACGCCCTCGACCGCGCCATTCTTGCGCAGGTTCGCCCGAATGCGCGCCATCAATATCTTTGGTGAAAATGGTTTTACAATATAATCGTCCGCCCCCGCGTCGAGCCCGGCGACGATATCATCCTCGCCGCTCTTCGCCGTCACCATGAGGATCGGGGCGTTGGAGCTACGGCGTATCTCACGGCATACATCGGTGCCGGCCATACCGGGGAGCATCAGATCCAGCAGAACGAGGTCAAAAGAGTCGGCGCGGAACTTGGCGAGCCCGTCCAGGCCGTCCTGAGCGATCTCCGCTTCGTAGCCCTCGCGTTCTATATAGGCCTTTTCAACCTCCGCTATCGCCAATTCATCCTCAATGATAAGTATCTTCATGACCGACCGTCGCTCCCCTGTATATGTATTTCGTTAATTATATTCCAGAAATGTCTCCTCTGTCTCTTTTACGATTTGGGCGGATCAAAAATCCGCCCAAATCCTCCTGTTGGTCTCTATAATAAACGCAGGGGCTCCTTTAGGAGCCTCATGCGATATTTTATAATTTAGTTGATGACGCAGTCGTGCTGCGGGCAGGTGCCCTGTCTGTGGCAGTCGGGGCAGTCTCTGTGCGAACCGCAGTAGTAGCGGTGTCCGTCATGATATCCGTGTCCGTGCCCATGTCTGGGGCTCAGCCGCTGCATAAATTTAGAGGGATCTTTGAGCACCTCTTCAAAGCGCGCCTTCGCGTATTCGCGGCGCGTCTTTGCCGCCTCCTGATAGAGCTCGCGCGCCTTCGCCTTATTGGGGTAATCTTTGCTCATCTCCTCGCGAAGCTCACGCCACGCGCTGTTGTTTTCCCCGCGGAAGTTTTTGTCCCTGCCGCCGAAACTGCGCCAGCGGCAATTATCGTCCTTGCTGTGGTTGGCGAGACAGTCGTCGAAACGCGCCGCGGCGAATTTCTCTCTAAGATCAAGCTCTTTTTCAAAGAGCTTTCTGGCCTTCGCCTTGTCCGGCTTCTCCTTGCCGAGCTCGGCTCTGATCTCGCCGCGCAGATTCCTCATTGTCTCAAACTGCGCGCGCTCCTCCTGCGAAAGCTCCGGCCTTCCGTCGCGGTATCCCCTATGCCTTGGAGCCTCTCCGCACGGCTGGTAGGCCGCCGCCGTACCCGCAATCGCCATAACCATCAATAATGCGCCAATGATCTTACCTTTCATTTATATCTTCCTCCCAGAAAATTTTACCTTGGCTGCCCCGATTCAGGCCTGAGGCCGCCGCCCTGTTATTCGCTGGACATATAATAACAAGAGGCTATGAAGATTTTATGACCGAAATGTGGGAGTTTTGTGAGGATGAAAACAGCGGCCGTATCAACAACAAATACCGCAAGCCAGCAGTCTGGGGCGGACCGGCGGTAAGATTCACTCCGCGTAAAGCATTTCGCAATATTGCCAAAAATGACGAATCCAAGAAATCAGTACAAATTTACCCATGGTTTCCTTGACACCACAGGTTATGATTGTTATACTTTCTCTCGTTACGGCGGCATAGCCAAGTGGTAAGGCAGAGGACTGCAAATCCTTTATCCCCAGTTCGAGTCTGGGTGCCGCCTCCATATGTTGTATTGTCCCTTGCTATTGCAAGGGATTTTTTATTTTAGCCTCCTCTAAAATTCCCCTATTTGACCAATGTACAAGTTATACGGACAAAAGGAGAAGTTGCAAAAATGTCGCTTTTCAAGATACGCAAACACCCTGTATGCCTGGTAAGAAAATACACGACGTTATATTTTAGGCAGATAATCCCTAGCGACTTACGTACATATTTCGGCAGGGCTTCTATAAAAATATCGTAAGCGTCAAATATACCGTACCTACGCCAATAATCAGATCTATTGTATTATCAGTCTGCAGAGTCGTTGAGTCCGGCACCGGAGACAGAGATGTCATCCGTGCTTAGCCCTCTGTCACACTCCGAAATGCTATAATCGTTTACCTCCAGGCCTCGGCGCGCGGCCTGTTATAGCCCTCTGTCACACTCCGAAATGCTATAATGATACGGAGTTCCCATGCACAGAAGAACTGGTTATAGCCCTCTGTCACACTCCGAAATGCTATAATACGCAGCGCCCGGATCCTTGCCAGTACTTGTTTGGTAAGGATCCGGACGTTTATTTTTTTTGTTAAAAGAGTAATGTTTGGCGGGAATCTACGAATTTTTCTTTTTTCGTTTTTACTCCGAGCAGCGGTTTCATCGCGGCATATTGCCTGTCTGTTATCTGCAAAAATCTCACGGAGTCCTTTTCGGGCAATTCTTTTTTCAGTCGTTCTAAATGTTTGTCCGCAGAGTCTTACCCGTTTACGATCCTGCAATAGACGGAAAGCTGAAGCATGTCATAACCGTCGGAGATGAGGAACTTTCGTAAGCGTCAAAACAACCGTACCTACGCCAATAAGCAGATCCATTGTATTATTAGTCTGCAGAGTCGTTGAGTCCAGCATAGGAAGCAAGGTCACAGGATTCGTCGTTGTCACCAGCCATTGCTCTTCAGGCATCAGTTTTGCATAGTCACGTTCAAGAGCGAAGAGTCTCTGTCGCAGTATTCAAATCCTTTCTGTGAGGCGCAGCTCTTCCGATACAGCCAGAAACAGTCGCCGTCCCACTCGATGATCTTCACCCTGTTACGGCTCTTATTACAGAAGATAAACATAGACTCTCCACTGAAATCACAGGCAAGGCTGAGATTTACGATGGCGGCCAGACCATCGACACTCTTACGCATATCCGCAGCTCCGCAGACAATATATATCTTTGTTATTGCTCTTTGTCATAAAACTGCTCCCTTCTGTGATGCTTGATGAGGGAAGTTAACGTGCTTTTTGACTTAATTTATAGGTACGGCTGTTTTGATGCTTACGATAGAGTTTGTGTGTGATGATAGTTGAATAATAATGTAAAACTAGCCAGCGCATATAATGGCGGCTAGTTTTACCTTTATATATATATCTATTGCAGAGCGTAGCCAGTTGTCGCTCCTTTAAAAGCTGTCGTGCAAACAGTTGCGGCAGACTGACTTCTCGCTCACAGAAAACTGCCGGGAATAGACCTTTATATCAGCTGGATATACCGTCTGCTGCGCCGGCGGTCCTGATTCCGCAACCCTTTTATCTCCTATGCAAGCGGGTCTTTGAACAGTTCTCCCGTCTCAAAGCGGTGATAGCTGAATTTTGACGGATCCATGAAGGGTGTTTCTCCGTTAATGAGCGACGTCATAATCTGTCCGGCTACGGGTGAAAGCATGAAGCCGCGCCCCGAGAATCCGGTCAAGTGGAAGAAACCCTTTACTTCGTCTGTCTCTCCGATAATCGGAGCACAGTCCGGAGTCATGTCATAATATCCGGACCACAGACGTACCACACGGATGTCTTTGGTTCTTGGAAGAAGCTTCAGGACCATTTGAGCTGTATCCGCGATAACATTGACGTTTAGCTCATATCCTAGCTTTTTCTCTTTTGAAGAGTCTCTTCCGGCGATAATGGAACCGTTCGGACGCTGCTGCACATAGTAGTTTCCACTCATACTCATGAGCATTGTGGGACAGACCCCCGGCTCAACAGGCTCGGTTACAAGGACCTGATGCCGCTCGGCCCAATTCGGAATTTTGATTCCGGCCATTGCTGATATCTCCTGTGCCCATGAACCGGCGCAGTTGATAACCGTACGGGTATTTATAGTTCCGCGGTTCGTCACAACTCCAGTGACCCGGCCGCCATCGACATTGATGCCCGTCACTTCTGTGTGTTTGAAAAATCTCGCGCCGTTGCGCCTTGCGGCCTCTTGAAATGCGTTAGTCGTCAGGAAGGGATCGGCATGTCCGTCCCTGGCATGAAAAGTAAATCCTATCGCATCGTCTACCGCGGCGCCGGGACATATTTCCTGTAATCTTTTTTTATCAGAGAAGAGCTCCGTCATTACACCAGCTTTGTGCTGAAGCTCGACATTTTTGTGGAACTGCTCCCATTCTTTTTCATTATATGCGACAAACACGTAGCCTGACTGATTGAGTCCGGTAGGGAGGCCTAGTTCATCATCAAGATGCTCGAAGATTTCAATCGCGCTAAGCGCCATACGGCAGTTAAGCTCGTTGCCCCACTGGGCGCGCATACCAGCTCCACAGCGCCCGGTAGAACCCGATCCGACTGTATTCTTTTCAAGAACGACGACATCTTTTACACCGGATTTAGAAAGATAGTAGGCCGTCGAGGCCCCTACCGCGCCTCCTCCTATAATGACTACCTCAGCTGTTTTTGGAAAATCCATCGTCATTACCTCTTTTCGCCTTCTTCCACATAGTCCTTCGCTAAAAGCCCTATCTTTATCGGCTTCACAGGCGGCCGGATCGTCCCCGGATCGACCTCGGCCACGGATTTGCCTGTAGCCCGGGCTATCTCGCGCATGATAATGTCGCGGCATCCGCGTCCCTGACACGGCCCCATTCCGACACGAAGCTCCCTCTTGAGCTCATCAAAGGTGTCATAACCTCTGGCTATCCATTCCCTGATTTCTTCTATTTCTACCTCTTCGCAGCGGCAGACTACGTTAACTTTATTTACCATATCACCGCACCACCTTAATCGATCTGATGTCATCAACAAGATTCTTCGGTATCACGATGCTTACGACATGCGTGCAGTCCTTTAGAGGTTCTGATACTGAAATAACCTCTCCGTCAGCGACAACATCTCCAGTCCGGCTGAGACATTTTACAACTTCTCCTTTGCCGGGAAGAGGAAGCAGCTCATATGGCAGTTTGAGAACGGCGCTCTCATCAGAATATGTAAGGTCGGCGACAAAACAGGCCAGCCCGGGACAGCGCGCCACGCAGATGCCGCACCCGGTGCACTTTGCGTAATCAATCTCAGGAGTATCGTTAATGTCGGCGTGTGGAACTATTGCTCCGGAAGGACAGACCGTAGCGCATGGGTTACACGGAATTCTCTGCGGACATTCAACAATGACATAGCCGCCCCGTTTTTTCTTCCACTCCTCCGCAGGAGGTAATACAGCACCTTCACAGTGTTCCACCAACACACCGCTGTTATAAAGCTTTTCCTTGTCGTCTATGCAACCGCAAGCCATCGTTATGCCTCCCATCCGTCTACCATGACCTGGCTGATCCCGCTGAGGATCTTTGTCCCTACTTCGCCGGCACGGAGATGCTCAAGCCTCGCCCAGAATTCATGGAATTTACGGTCATCGACAGGATATCCCAGCGCCTTTGCCGCGCTTAGGCCGGCTATCCTTCCTTCAACCATCGCCGCCGAGGCCTCCTCGATTCCGGCGGCGTCTCCAGCCACCCACAAATCTGGGTTGCTTGTACGCATCGTCTTGTCCCTAAAAGGAACGTAGCCGCAGAGCTGAGGGACATAACGCATATCGGCGCCGGCCATCCAAAACATTTCTGTCGTAGGGGTAAGCCCTACGGCCATGCAGATAACGTCACAGTCGATTTTTACAGGCTCGTTTATCGGATGGAACTTATCGTCGATCTCCGATATTACAACCCCCGTTACCGTAGTGTCGCCAAGCGCTTCAATAATTGTATGCCTGAGAAGAATCGGGATTCCCAAACGGCGGATCTTTGCCGCGTGGACCCAATAGCCTCCGACTTTCGGCATTGCTTCGATGACAGCCGCAATTTCAACTCCGGCCTGCATAAGCTGATAGCTTACAATAAGCCCTATGTTCCCGGCTCCGACCATGACGACCTTCTTGCCCGGCACGACTCCGTATAAATTCATAAGTGTCTGGACTGCGCCGGCTCCGTAGACTCCTGGCAGGTCGTTGTTCGGGAAGAGGATCATCCTCTCCTGCGCTCCAGTAGCCATTATAGTTTTCTTCGCCTTTACCCTGTAATACGACTCCTCTCCCTCCATCGCGGTGTAAACCCCGTCCTCATGAAAGAAGCCCGTTACTGTTGTATTCGTACGAATTTCGACCTTATCTCCAAGACTCTTTATTTCGTCCATAAGTATATCGGCAATCTTAAAGCCTCTGGTTCCGGCATATTCATCTTTGCTTCCAAAGAATTTATGTGTCTGTTTGACAAGCTGCCCACCAGCATGAAGGTCGCTTTCCATTACCAGAACCTTTGCGCCGGCTCCGGCCGCCTCTGCCGCGGCGCAGAGGCCAGCCGCTCCCCCGCCTATTACAAGCAAATCTGTCTCAACTAAGTTATTCATCACGTCTGCCCGCCTTACTGTACTTCAAGAGGCACAAAACCTCTGCCGTGCTGCGTCTCAATGTTCATTCCCTCTTTAAGAGGGGTCACGCAGGTTCTCACATTCGGGACTCCGTCCACAACCATAAAACAGGAGCTGCATTTACCAATTGCGCAGAAAAAACCGCGGGGGCGTTTCATCTCAGGCGTAATCCTGTAAACGTGCACCCCATTTGCGTGAAGTGCCATCGCAATGGGCTCACCCTCGTGTCCTTTGAGCTTTTTCCCATCAAAAGTGAATACTACTTCCCTGCCATGCCGGAACTCCAATATTGGATGTTTCTGAATAAGTTCCATGCGTTTTCCCCTCCTTAAAGCTTTTCTGAGTTATTGTTCATAACAAAAAATACACAAAAGCACAGCTAAAACCTACACATTGTATTCCAATAAAATTAAGGAGTGGTTATGTTCGTTGGAATACACAGTATACGATGTATATTAGTGGTAATTGAGACTTTTTGTCAAGCTGTCTTGATTTAATACATCTAAGATGATTTTCCGTTTACCATACATAAGTTACTGCATCTGAAAATTTCAGGTATGCAAGATGGCGCAGAGAGATGTTTATCTAATGCATGGAGGCGCAAATAGTGATTTTCAAGGCCGATTCGCAATACGCACCCTGCAAAAATCTTCCGGTTGTTCGTAAGTTTCCCAGCGACATGTTTAACGATCCTATTGGTGTTGGCAGTGTAGATGGCGCCGCGGGCTTCTCGCCTTATAGGGATTCTCATTGCCGTCAAGATGATAATCCCTCTTGTGGTTCATAATACGCTCAATAGCCTTTTTGGCCGGCTGCTTGACGGTACCTTCCAAACTGAACAGGCCGGCTGACCCATGATGATTCTTTCAGAAACTGACCTGGCAGCTATTCGTCAACTTCCCCCCCCCTGACTTATCTGTATTTATTTTTTCATCTTTCTTAATGTCTAAAATCTCCATGCCCGCTGGCACTGTAATGTAAGCTGGCTGCCATTCCTTATTCGGTGTTTTCTATATAGGCCTTACACACTTTATTTATTCTCTCGAATATTATTTTTTCTCCATACTAGCCTGGGCTTGACTCTGTAGAACATTTCTTGCTTACGTCCACTGAAGAAAGCCGTTACATGCAGAAAGTGACGCACTATACGCTTTTTTAGCTCTGTTCTGCATTTTTATCTAAAAATATTATGAATAAAACAGTAATATATGGACTTATAAGTATTATATCCGCATATTTATATTTATCTTTCAATATTTATTAATTCAGTGTAATACATTCTATTTTTTACACATTATTGTAAAAACAATCTAAGATATAGTAATTTACTTTAATATCTTAACTATTTTATCTATCTAATAACATATTATGAACAACACAAGGATTGACAAAAACCGCATCTGATTATATATATATATTCAGATTTTAAATGAATAGTTAGTTTATCTAAATCATATGTATACAGAGTATGCATTGAGTGCGTTGTCAGCTTAATTTAAAAATGGCTACTATCTCATTGCATATTAAGCATATTGTTGCACATTATTATCTCTAGTTTTACGAAAAATTAATAAAAAATTAAGAAGTATTTTTATATAGCACAGTTTTAATCGTGCTATATGGGGATATATGCGTCAAAAAAAACGGGAGGCGATATGCTAATGGAAATATCGATAGGGCATCAGGTGGAAGCATTGTTGGAGTATGTGGCATGGACAATATTATGGAATAAGTATTTTGCTGTAATGTTTCTTGTGTTGGGACTTTATCTAACAATAGGCCTTCGTTTCTTTCAGTTCCGCCGTTTTGGGGATATCATGCGCAACACGATCTGTACTCTATTCAGTAAGAAGAATAAATCAAACAAAGAGGGTGACGGTAAGGTTTCGTCCTTTGGCGCTTTTGCTACAGCTGTCGGAAGTTCAGTAGGCAACGGCAACATCGCCGGAGTTGCCAGCGCAATCGCAATAGGCGGCCCAGGCGCCATATTCTGGATGTGGATGTGCGCACTTGTCGGCATGGCGACAAAGATGAGTGAAATTGTCCTTACTCAAACCTATAGACAGAAAGATAACACAGGGGTTCCGCGCGGAAGCGCAGCATACTACATCCAGAAGGGCCTTGTTGAAGAGAGAGGCTGGAAATGGTGCAAGGGCCTTTCTGTAATTTTTACGATAGCGATGCTGTGCGCTTTCTACTTCACCCCCGGACCTTATGTCGTCGCCGAATCTGTCCAGGCCGGATTCAACCTTTCCGCTACAGGGTCAATTATCTTCTCCGTCGTATATGTAATACTCCAATTCGTCATCATCCTTGGCGGTATAAAGCGTATCGTCAAGTTTGCCGAACGTATAGTGCCATTTATGGTTGTCGCATATTTCGGCTTGGCGTTTTTCCTTTTCTTAAGTGATATCTCAGCTACCATTGAGGCATTTAAGTCCATATTTTACTGCGCATTCAATCCAACAGCGGCGGTCGGCGGTTTTGCCGGCGTCAGCGTAATTATGACGCTTCAGGTAGGTGTCGCAAGGAGCGTTTACAGTAACGAAGCCGGCTGGGGAAGTTCCCCCATTATTCACGCTGCCGCTGAGGTTGACCATCCCGCGCGTCAGGGGCTTTGGGGCGCCTTCGAGGTGTTTGTCGATACGATAATTGTCTGCACAATCAGCGGTCTAATAGTTGTCATCACCGGCGTGTGGCAGACTGGCGAAGGCGGAGCCGGTTCCGTTGGAAAGGCGCTCACCCAGGTGTTCGGCCCCGTAGGTGGAATTGCTTTGGCCATCTTTATATTCATTTTCTCGCTCACAACGTCAACAGGCTGGTATGCCTATCTTGAAGGCCTCGTCGGTTTCCTGGTTCGAAACAAGCCCGCTGAAACGCGCACGAAGATCGTTAAATTCATTACATGTACCGGGCCGCTCTTTGGGCTCTGCGCCACAATGTTCTTCTTTGCGCACGGTACGGTCCCTGCAGTTGCCTGGATGGTTCTCGATATTCAGTCCGCTATACCGGTCTATGTCAATGTCGTAGCTTTGACGCTGTTATCACCGGTAATCTTTAAAAAGGTCAAAGAGTTTGAAACAGATTTCCTTGATCCCGAAAAAGCGGCCCGCAAAGCTGTAGCCCTTAACGCAGAGGACTAAAATACAACAACACGGCGTTGGTATAAATATCAACGCCGTAATGACTTCGGTATCATAGGGGTAGTTTAACGCAAACCTATGGCAATATCAGAAAACGCTGCGAGTCATTGCTGAATAATTGGAGTTCGTGTATCTCCCCCGCTCTTGGTGCCGTATGCAGCCAACATTAATGATTATGTTGTACTTAATATAAAAAAGCCTGTCTTAGACGGGCTTTTTTGTTATATTACGGCAGGCCGCCATGATATTCTTATCTTTATCTATATCAGAAGGAATGCGAGATAGCAGGCAATTATCAGTATGGGGCACAGCCAGCGCAGGCGCACCTTTCTGTTCCAGATCAGGCGCAGAAAAATCAGGTTCGCCAGCGCGCCGAAGATGAGCAGGTTGAGCGTTTTGGGGTCGGAGTAATCGTATACGCCTTTGCCGATGTATGTGATGTCGGCGAAGGCCAGGATGACAAAGTTGAACAGGTTGCTGCCGACGATGTTGCCAACCGCGATATTATAGCTCCCGAGGCGGAAGAGCATCATCGTCGAGGCGGCCTCCGGCAGGGAGGTGGCGACTCCGAGAAAGAGAGCGCCGGCAAGCCCCTCGCCGAGATGGTGGCGTGTCGCGATGCCGTCCGTGAGGTAGGTCAGTATTATACTTAGCAGGACAAGTCCCACCGCCGCGAGAGCAAAACGCCGCTTCACCTCTTTCAGGGATAGTTTCCCCAACGAGGCGGAGGGCTCGGGCTCCGCTCCGTTTTCTCCCGACATGTGGAATACGCCATAGATATAGAGGGCAACGATGACGACCGAGGCGATATTGATACTGAAGTATTCAATGTTCAAAATGCCGGCCATATTCAGGAAGAGGACCGCATATACGGCGGCAACGGTTATCGTCACCGTTATATGGCTCTTAGATATTTTAAATGAACTGAAACTACGGTAATAGATAATTATGAATACCGCGAGCATCGCACAGTTGAAGATATTGCTGCCCAGTATGTTGCCGATCGCCAGTCCCGGTTTGTCGAGAAGCATTGTAGAGGTAAGGCTTGTAAAGAGCTCCGGCAGCGAGGTGACGGCGGAGAGCACGACGCCTCCGATAAAGGCTCCGGAAAGAGTCGTATGCTTTTCCATTATATCGACATACTCCGAGGCCCTGATCGAGCACCAGACCACGGATGCCGCTATTATCAAATATACCGCATAGATCATCATTATATCCCGCCTTTTCCCAATAACAGTGGACAATTATACTTTATTGTTTCGTAATATGCCATATCTCCCGGCGGTATGCGGCAATAATCGAAAATCATCACAATTGACATGGATAAAATAGACTATGAGGCTCTTGAACTGCTCGCAGCTCTACAATTATAATTTTACAGTACAGTCTTACATTTCCTTCTCCAGAGATTAATTCTGCCATGAAAAGGAGGGACGGATATGAATCTATTTAAGGAGAGCAACTCCAGAAAGATATTTATCAGACGCCACAGCGCAGAAGGCGCTTCGCAGATCGCGGAATGTGGGCTTTGCCGGCTCGGGCCGGAGGATATCGAAGAGATGGCCGCTCTTCACAACGGAGTGGCTAAGGGACTTTCGCGCGACATATTTGCCGCGAGCACTTACGAGGAGCTGGAACGATTTCTCAGTGATGAAGGGCTGTCCATCGGGATACGCCACAAAGGAAAGCTCGTCACGGCGCGCACGATAAAGATGGGGCGCGCGTGGACGGACGAGGCGCTGGAGGCATACGAAATAAAACTTGACGAGGACGAGAGGCCGGCCGTCACCGGTTTCTGTGTCGTAGACTGGGAGTTCCGCGGCAACAACGTACAGTATCTGACACAGTACCTTGTCGAGGATATCGTCGCGGAGACACACACCTCGCTGATAACGACCGTTTCGCCGAAGAACATCTTCAGCCTCGACAACATCCTCACCTGCAATTTTCGGATCGTCGGCATAAAAGAGGTCTACGGCGGTTACCTGCGTTTTATTCTGAAAAAAGATTTCCGCCCCTCGCTGCTGCCGATCTGGACACACGGACATCTGCAGATCCCCATCAGGGACAAGTCCGCGCAGATGAAGGCCATCGCCGAGGGATATGCGGGATACAAGCTGGTCCGCAAGCACAAGAGCGGCTTCCACATCCTCTACGCAAAAACAGCGGCGGCTTAAAACCGCCTATCGCGCGCCGCCGTTCTTCATTTTGCCATATAATGAAATCAGTTCGGTTATGGGAAAGATAAGCGTCAGAAGCCTTCTGCCCGAAAACGCCGTCAGCGCTCCGGCCGCCGCCGCAGCCGCGGCGCTCTCCAGCGGATGGCTCTTGATTATCTTTGCTGGACTCATCTCATCCATCGCCGCGGCAAAATTTTTCTTCGCCTCGGCGATATTTGCCGGTTTAACTCTCGTCATCATTTTGCGCTTCACCGCCCTTCGCAGACGGGCGCGACTTTAAGATAAGAGCAGCTCCAACCGCTCCCAAAAGCAGCGCCGCGATGAGCGCCGCCGCGGGGCGCCCAAGCCGCGAGGCAAGCGTAAGGTAGAGGGCATAGACGGCGGTGAGCACGCCCACTGAGAGCAATACCCCGCCAAAAAAGAACATGGCGGCCCCCCGCAGAACGCCCTGCGCCTGTTCGCGAAGTTCGCGGCCCTCCGCCTCCACAAGCTCAAAAAAGCTGATTACAAGTTCTGTCAGCCGGTTCATTCAAGCGTGCCTTTGCTGAGTGGCAGCTTCACAGCGCCGCTTCTTGCCTCCGTCATCAGGAACGGTGCGAGCGGCCACCGTTACAGACTCTATTTTCCAGCAGTTTCGCGAGTATAAGCCCTGTACCAAAGGCCGCCGCTACGGAAACAAATGGATGTTCGCATATTTTAGCGCCCACCGCGCGCAGAACTTCGTCCTGCTCTTCCTTATATTTTTCAACAAGCGGCGAGACGTCTTTGTAAAGACGCTCAGCGCCGTTTTTTATGTTTCCTATAAGCGCCGCTCTGCCTCCGTGCAGCTCTTCACCGGTCTCCTGGACCTGTGCCTCAAGTTTTGCCTCAAGCTCCAGTATCTTTGCCTCCAGTGCCTCAATCTTCGCCTGACTTGTCTCCATAAGCTGATCGCTCATTTACATGACCTCCTTCAAACGGACCTCATTTTGCATCACCGTTTTGATGTGACTCTATTCTAACATCAGCCCACGCGTATGGTTATAAGGAATTGCCTGAAAAAAAACGGCAAAATCAACGGTTAACGTGTCTCGTTATGCGGCTTTCCCTTGATGCGCTCCTTATCAAGATACATATTATCATCGGCGGTTTTGAATATTTTTCCTATCGTATTTAATTCCGCGGCATCACGGAAGGCCGCCCCGAAAGCGGCGCTGATATTCGGTTCGCCCGGCCTGCCCATCTCTTTGAATTTTTCCAGCAGCATATGCCAGCGGTCGCGCACCTCAGCCTCATTTATATTGATAAAGAGAACGGCAAACTCGTCGCCGCCTATTCGGAATACGGCATCGCCGCCAAAGGCGCCGCAGAGCATGGCGGAGAATTTTTTTATATAGGTATCTCCCGCCTGATGTCCGTAAATGTCGTTTACCATCTTCAGGTTGTTCAGGTCAAAGACGCCGATACCGAAATGCTCATACTTCGCCATATTCAAACTATGCTTTATCGTCTCGCGTTCATAGCTGGTACGGTTCTTGACGCCCGTCAGGAGGTCCTTTTCCGCAAGGTCCATCACTTCGCGGTTATACCTTCTTATAATGACCGTGGTCACCGTAACGACAAGGATGACCACCAGCAATGTAAAAATAAACTCCAGTCCCAGCTGGGAGAACATCTTTATTTTGAAGTCACGCGTATTCTTTTCCACCACGAGGTACCAGTTGAGATTGGGAACATATTTCGTGATCACATATCCGTCCGCCTCTCTGCTGTGGTACCATTTATACTCCGGCGCCTCGGTATTTCTCACAATGGCCGCAGCCATAGCTCTAAAACTCTCGTCTTTGAAGAGATTGACCCCGGCGAACTCCGTTAGTTCCGAAGAGAGCTGAATATTCCCCTGTTCGTCGATTAAAAATGCGTTGATGCCATATTTTTTTTCATTTTCTACCAGAAACTGCTGGACGTAGGGGGTCTCCATACCGACGCCCACGACCGCCAGCAGTTTGCCATCACTGTCTGTAAGCTTACAATTAACAAAGACTGTAATTATATTATCCTTTGCCTCGTCATTATCTACATTGAGGGAACACTCCTGCTGCTCCTTCAGAAACTTGAAATACCATTCGTTTTCAGGTTCACCGGGGCGCATATAGCGGTCGATGCCATTTTTGTAATGGTAATATGCTCCGGTCTTTACCGAGACCAGGAATACCGAGTCAAAGCAGTATTTTTTTTGATATGACTCAAGATAGTTTCTCAGCAGCTCAAGGTCGCCGGGCGTCAGCTTACGCTCCTCCTCTTTCAGCATGAAGCTGCGCAGAAAGGTGTCGTTTGCCATCGCCAGCGAAACATTGATCGGCCTGTCCATCAGATTGTTGATATTGACGAAGATATTCTCGGAGGTAAGCTCAGATACGGCCTCAACATCTTTTTTGAATAACGTTTGAAAGGAAAAATATGAGAAAAAAGCCGACATGGTAAAGCCGCCAATTATTACAAAGGCGATGACTAAACAGACGGGAATGATATTTCGCCGCATATCCCAAACCTCCTGCAAATTTTTCTGTCTCTAAGAGCCGAGGACGCTACGTAACATTGCCTATTAACATTCGCCGCTCATTCGTACAAATATATATCTATTTTAGCCGGATAGCAAACGGCAGAATTAAATTGGAGGAAAAAACATACTTCATAGAGGGGCAAGCGCACAAATATTTCTTTCCGTGCGCTGTGCCGGGCGGCAGGTACCGTCTCCGCAGAGCAGAGTAAAATGATGCGAAGAAAGAGCTTTCAGGATAGAATAATAATATTGTTATTCTGTCGAATATAGGGAGGTTTTTATCTTGAGGGAAAATTTTAAAGAGATACCGCTGCTTCAGCAGAGAGAGATTGAAGCAAAGGTAATGGGGCCGTTGATCCGCGCCTTCTGCCGCGAATTTGGCGAGGAGCGCACCTACGAGATCGTCAGGCGCACGCTCAAAGAGGTCTCGCGCGAAGCGGGGAGAGAACTCAGCGAACGCTGCGGCGGAGGACTTGATTCTCTGAGAAAAAACTGCATCTCACGCTGGGGCGAGGGCGGCGCTCAGAAATCGACCCCTAAAGAGGACAGCGAGGACTGCTGCAGCTTTGACGTCACCTACTGCGCCTTCGCCGAAATTTACCGGGAGCTCGGTTACGGAGATATTGGGACCATCATCTCCTGCGAGCGCGACGAGGCCTTTCTCAACGGCTTCGACGAGAATCTTGAGCTCGTCCGCAGCAAGACGCTGATGGAGGGCGGAGACTGCTGCGACTTCTGCTACCGCAAGAAAAAATAACCGCCTAAATAAAGGCCCCGCCCCGCCGGTAATTATTTCGACCAGCGGGGCGGGGCCTTGTCTATTGTAGATTTTTCAACAGATATCCGTCAGATATCTTCCGCCGCTCTATGCGCGGAGGCGATGCTGATACTGCGTACCTCCCGCGGCGCTTTACTTGCCGACGGAGATGAAGAGCGTCTGTCCGTCCCGCGAAACCAGGAAGCCAAGCGCGCCCTTCTTGGCGCTCATCATGCGCTCCCAGTCGGCGATGGAGTTGATCTTCTGGCGGTTGATCTCCAGGATCACGTCTCCGGGGCGCAGGCCGAGGCGCTGTCCCTGCGAACCCTGGGCGATTTTCGTCACTACCACGCCGTCAGTCTCCGAAAGTTCATACTGCTTACTGAACTCAGGGCTGTTGAGAACCACCGTGATGCCCATCCGCGTGGATTCTTTAGGAGCGCTCTGCTGGCCGCCGCGGGAGCTGCTGCTCTGGCGTCTGGCTCCTGGGACACTGTCCATATCGCCGAGAGTGACCTCGACAGTCATCTTCTTGCCGTCGCGATAGATCTCGAAGGGAACCTTCTCTCCCGCCAGCCTGTTGCGTACCGCGAAGACCACATCTTCACTGTTCTTAACCTTGCTGTCGCCTACCGATATGATCACATCTCCGCGCTTAAGCCCGAACTTCTCCGCCGGGGAGCCCTTCTGGACGTCGGCCACGATAGAGCCTTCCTTAGTGGGAATCTTATATGCCTCCACAAGCGAAGCGGTGAGCGGCTGCACCGTAACGCCCAGCCATCCGCGGCGTACCTCTCCGTGCTTGATGAGGTCGTCCATTATCTGCTTCGCCATGTTGACGGGGATCGCGAAGCCGATACCCTGGGCGTAGGGAACGATGGCCGTGTTGATACCTATGACGTTGCCGTTCAGGTCGATGAGCGGACCGCCGCTGTTTCCGGGGTTGATCGCCGCGTCGGTCTGGAGGAAGCCCTGGAAGTTTATTCCGGGGGCCTGCAGAGTTCTGTTTTTCGCGGAGATGATACCCGCGGTCACGGTATTCTCAAAACCGTGCGGGTTTCCGATCGCGACCACCTGCTCGCCGACTTCGGTGGCGCTGGAATCGCCAAGCTGCAGAACGGGAAGGTCCTTAGCCTTTATCTGAATGACGGCAAGGTCGAATGTCGGGTCCTGACCCACCTTCTTCGCGTCAAAGGTCCTTCCGTCGAGCATTGTCACCTTTATCTTATCGGCATCCTCTACGACGTGGTTGTTCGTAAGGATATAGCCCTCTTTGCTGACGATGAACCCCGAGCCTTTACCGCGGCGCGGTACCTTTCTGGGCTGGCTCTGGCGCTGCTGGGGACCGAAGAACTCCTCGCCGAAGAACTCCTCAAAGAACGGGTTGCCCTGGAATGGGTTGACCATCGGCTGCTCCGTCACCATCGTCTCAACGTCGATATTGACGACCGCGGGCGAACTTCTTTTGACGATCGCCACATAGGGATTTCTCTGATCATACTCGGTCGGGGTAGAGGCTACCGCCGCCCCGCCGGGATTCGTCGCCGTGCTTATGCCCGCCTCTGTTACTGTATATCTTGTTGCTATATAGGACCCCGCGGCCCCGCCAGCAAATAAAATCAGGGCGGCAAGCGCAGCAGCTCCGAACTTTTTCAAACTGCTGTTCAAATTGAATTTCTCCATGTAAACACCTCCAAAATTTTTGCTTTCTATTTACTGCATGGCTCATAATAATACCAGATGGTCAACGAAAGTCAACGTGGTTTTTTGTGGAATATTTGTGGAGATGGCAATGCCATATATGTTATAATCAATCAATAGCACATAGAGCCGGGGAGGATTTATAAAGGTTTGAAGAATAAGATAAAGCCGCGATTTTTCCTGACACGTACCTTCGTTCTTCTTATAATAATGCTCCTTCTATCCAGCTGTCTGGGCATTATGCTGCTGCTGCGCACACGAGATCTGTACAAGGAACAGGACGACGCCCAGACCGATTCCGCAGTATCCCTCGCCGCAAACATCGTCAGCGAAAGAATAAACACCCGCATCCAGATGCTCTCATCCATCACGCGAATACACAGCGGTGCGGCCACCCGAGAGCCACGCAGGGTGCTGGCTGAGCTCAAAGAACGCCTCATGTACTACGCAAAGACAAAGAATGATATGAATTACAGGCATCTCTTCGTTGCCGACGCAGACGGAGAGGTGACGAACTCTGAGGACTGTTCCTACAACATCGGCGACTATGATTTTTTCCGGCAGGCGCTGCGCGGCTCCGCCACAACATCTTCCGTGATATCAGACCCAGCCGGTAACCACAGACACTGCGGCGGATTCATTGCGATCTGCGTCCCGGTTCATATGGGCGCGGAGGTCATCGGCACACTCAGCGCCGTTATGGACCTTCGTTACGCCGCCCTATTCCTGAAGGATATAAATATTAGGTACAACGGAGCGGTCCTATTCCTTGTAGACGGGGAGAACACCGTGATCGCCAACTCCGGAGTCTTCAGAGATCTGAATATGTACGTCAGCGCCCCGACAAACGTATTCAAATTTATGGGCGGCATCCTTTCCGAACAGGAGCGCGGGGAACTTGCCATACAAATGGCCTCCGCCGCCGGAGACTCCTCCGTCTATGATTACGCCTCAAAGAGCACGGGGCGCTTCATATCCTACGTGACGCTGCCAAACACCAACAACTGGAAACTCATCGCCGTCTCGTCAAGCGACAGCATCAGGAACTCTCAGCAAAAACTGATGATGACGCTGGGCACCGCATTCGTAGTATTGGCGCTGCTGCTAATGACCATCATCCTCTTCGTCTATTTCTACGCCTGGCGCTCCTCACGCCTCCAGCATATCTCCAACGCGATGCTCAACGCCACAGGTCTGCATCTGCTGACGCTCCATCCCTCCGGACTGGCCGAAGATTTCGACGGGCGTTTTGCGGAGCTGCTGGGCCTGCCGCCGCAGACACGGAGCTTCAGCTTTGACGAGGAGGTGAGCACGAAAGGACGGAAAATGTTCCCGCACGTCCCCTTTAAGGGCGGCGAATCCCTGCGTTTATGCTGTACTGCGCCTGACGGAAGAAATATATATCTTCTCATTCAGATCGCCGAGGCAGCTCCCAGCGGCATCGGGCAGGCCGTCGCGCTCGACGTCACCGCCGACGAAAATTTACAGAGGCGCGAACGCGAGCTGGCCTACGTCAATCAGCTGACGCACCTCCCTAACGTGGAGAGCTTCTCCATCATGCTGAAAGATAAGATAGCCGCAGCAGGCGCGGACTACGGCGCGGCATGCTTTTTTATCGGTCTCGATGAAAAAGACCATATATCGGAAGTCTTTGGCAGAATCGTCTTGCAGAAGGTGTTGATCAAAACCGCATCTCTGGTCGCGGAGGCCGCGCGCGAATTCGGCGGCGAGGCATACAGCCTGGACTATGGGGATTTCGTGATCTATTGTGAAGAGGACGATTCCCGCCTCCTGCATTCCATAGTTGAAAAACTGAGGCACACGCTCCGCGCACCCTTCAAGATAGAGAACCATGTGATAGAGATCGCCTCTTCCATAGGCGTGATCACCTATCAGGAGTATATCAAGAACAATACCCCCACTGTCGACGAAGTTTTCAGGAACGGGATCGTCGCCATGAATTTGGCGAGGGAAAATGATGGGATATTTGTTCTCGACCGCGATACCTACGACTCCGTCCTCCACAACATTGAATTGGAACATGAGCTGCTTCACGCCATAAAGAACGGCGAACTTGCACTCCACTACCAGCCGATATATGACGCGACGACCGACCGCATAGGCGCGGTCGAGGCGCTGGCGCGCTGGAACAGCCCCCTCTTCGGAGCGGTACCTCCCGACGTCTTTATACCCATCGCCGAAAAAAACGGCTTTATCAACACGCTGGGAGACTGGGTACTCGACAGCTGCATCGAGTTTGCGCGGACATTGTCGAAGATGGATGTCTGCATAGAGTTCAATGTCTCCGCGATACAGCTGTTACAGATCGACTTCGCGGAGAAGTTTGCCTCGCGCGTGAAAAACTCAGGGCTCCCGCCGCACGCTTTGGGGCTTGAAATAACTGAATCGTCTATCGCCTTCGGCAGGGAGAGGTCTACGCGTGAAAAGCTGGAGGCCGTCAGAGGGGCGGGAATGTCCATATACATCGACGATTTCGGCACCGGCTATTCTTCATTCACATACTTGAAGGATATGGAGGCCGAATGGCTAAAAATAGACAAGAGCTTTATCCACGGTATAGACGGCTCGAAAGATAAGAGGGAGATATTCAAGGCGATCACCGCGGTGGCACAGACTATGGGGATGAAGACCATCGCCGGAGGCGTGGAGAGCCGCGAAGAGCTTGAGACGGTATTGGAGCTCGGCTGCCTGTATATCCAGGGCTATCTGATAGCAAAACCGATGAGCGACGAGGCCTTACTGCGCTTCCTGGCTGATTTTAGCGGCCTCGAGTCCTTAAAAGACGCATAGCGGAAAAAACAAGCCATAGAATACCGAAAACTACGGCAAAGAGCCATATCAATTCGCCGCTGCCAGAGGCTCCGGCAGGCTGCTCCCTGAAGTTGTCAAATACAAATCTGTAAAGGCCGTAGAGCGTCATGAAAAGAGGGAAGGCCACGGCAATGCTCCGCTCTCCCCTTATTCTCCGCGCCATTCTTTCGACAGCCAGCAGCAGCAGCAATATTCCAAAAGAGGCGAGAGACTCGAAAAGCTGCGAGGGATACCGGTAAAAGCCCGCAGGGTCATAATGCAGGTGCACAGTCCACCAGGGCGCGTCGCTGCAATACTTTCCTATCCCCTCACAGCAGCCCTCCATAAGGCAGCCGATACGCCCCACACCGAGCAGCGCGGCGGAGGGAACAGCGGCGGCCTCAGCAAAATCCTCGATGTTGATTTTGTACTTCCACAGCCGCCATATTCCCACAAGTCCGCCGGCAAGCATACCGCCGCCGGAAGAGAGGCCGCGAAGCGTCATCTTGAGCGTCAGTTCGCCGCTGAGATATAACGGCAGCTTCTCCGCGACGCTTGCCGCGAAGGAGCCGAGGATACCCGCGCAGTAGACCCAAAGCAGCACGGAGGTCACCGCGTCGTCGTCCATCCCCCAGATCCTCTCGGCACGGCGGCGTGTCCAAAATACGAAAATAAGCAAAGCGGAAGCCCACAGCAGATAATAGCTGCGGGCCTCCACAAACGAAATTTTAAAAATTATCGGGTACATATTACCCTTTTGCTAATTAAACTTTCCGTGCGGTGAACGTCTCCGGCCGCGGTCCGTCCCACGTCCGCGCGCGGCCGCGCCGACCGGACAGACAAGGACGCGGCGCAGCGGTTCTTCACCTATTGAGCGCGTCTCCACATCCTTATTGTCGCGCAGCGCGATATGGATGAGACGGCGCTCCCAGCTCGACATCGGCTCCAGGCTGACGGGCGACCCCTTATGCTTCGCCTCGCGCGCGATGGACTCCGCGAGCCGGCGCAGCGTCTGCTCACGGCGGGCGCGGTAACCGCCGCAGTCAAAGCGGACGCGCCTCGTCGACATGTCTTCGTGGCAGACGAGATTCGTGATGTACTCAAGCGCCTTAAGCGTCTCCCCGTAGCGGCCGATGACGACGCCGGCGTCCTCGCCGACGAGGTTTATCATGCCGTCGTCCGTGAGCTCCGGGATAAGGTCAAGATCCATTTTGTCAAGTATCTCGTTTACGAAATGGCACGACTTTATATAGGAGATCGGCGCGAAGGGGCGTATCTCTATTTTATAGGTAGAGCCCAGCAGGCCAAAGAGCTTCTTGTCTTCGGAGAGTATGGTGGCATCTACGTCTTCGGCCTGGATACCCCACATCTGGGCGCCCTTGGCTTTGGCCTCTTCGAGCGACGAACAGTCCACCACAGTGCTGTCTATTTCAGGCATCGGTACTAAATCTGTCTCTTTCATAATTAATCCTCGTCATCCTCATCCGCGGTATTGACCGGTTTGTTCTTGTGAAGCGTCGGCTTTACCGCAAGCTGTTCGCTGGTCTTCTTCATGACAAAATACTGCTGCCCGACGCCTATCAGCGAGGAGAGGCCCCAGTAGAGCATTACGCCGCCCGGCATTGAAAGGCAGATAAAGGCCATGAAGAAAGGCATTATCGTATTCATCATCGCCATCTGAGGATTATTGCCGCCCGATAGCTTCTGCTGCGCCCAGGTCAGCACGGAGATGCCGATGAGCAGAATCAGATTGCCGAGATAAAAGCTGACATGCGAAAGTCCGGCTGGATTCGTAAGAACGGCGGAGAGGACGGCCATTATGCTGTACTCACCGTTGGCGGCCGCCGCTACGCCGAGCGCCTTCGCAAGTCCGGCCGTCGTCGATGAGCCGAGAAGGACGCCGAAGAACGAAGTGTCCGCAAAATCATAGGTACGCAGTACATTGAAGAGGAGAATGAGTATCGGGAGCTGAACGATAAGCGGCAGACATCCCGCGGCGGGGTTGACCTTGTATTCCTTGTAGAGACGCATCGTCTCCTGGTTCATCTTTTCCTTGTCGTTAGCGTATTTTTCCTGGATGACCTTCAGCATAGGCTGTATCTTCTGCATATGCTGCATTGAAAGCATCTGTTTCTGGTTGAGCGGGTAAAGCGCAATCCTCACCGCTATCGTGAGAAGTATTATCGCCAATCCGTACGAATGAGTGATACCGTAAAAGAACTCGAGTATTGCCAGAAGGAGCTCGCTAGCCCCGTTCCATATCGCGCCCAAAACTTTCACCTAACCTTTCGAAGTTTGCTCCGTCTTTTCGCAGAGCATTCCTAACCATTTCCGTTCTGCTATTTCGGCCGGTTCCGGCACGGGATCAAAGCCGCCCTCGTGCCAAGGGCCGCATTTTACCAGCCGGGCCATCGTAAGCCACAGCCCCGTAATGGGTCCATACCGCCGCAGCGCCTCCGCCGCGTACTCGGAACAGGTAGGATAAAATCTGCACTTACCGCCGCCCAAAAGCGGGGATATGACAGCCTGATAGGCCCTGATGCAGAATATCATACAATAAGAAACCAAGCGCACGGTCAGTCGTCCCGGCAATCCACATTCCAATCCACGCCGGGCCACTCCGCTTTCAGCAGCCCCCTGCGTTTCAGGGAAAGAGCCATATCCGCATAAACCTCGTCAGCCTTCGCTCCGAGGGCGTTCTCACGCAGGGAGGCGACGATCCATGTTCCCTCTTTGATCCACGGCAGAAGCCTGCGGAACGACTCGCGCATCACGCGGCGTCCGCGCGTGCGCCTCGCCGCGCCGGCGATCTTCTTGCCCACCGTAACGCCCACAAGAGCGGGCCCCTCCGCCTTCGTAAGAAACAACAACCGCACCAGTGCGCCTGTTTCACGACGTCCGGTGCGGAATACGAGATCAAATTGCCACCCGCTCTTTAGTCTTTTAGCAGATGAAAAACCGAAATCCACAGCTAAATTAGACGGCGAGACGTGCTCTACCTTTACGGCGACGATTTCTAAGAATACGGCGTCCGCTGGGGGATGCAGAGCGTTCAAGGAAGCCCATTGAGCGCTTGCGTCTTATATTGTGCGGCTGAAATGTTCGTTTCACAGACTACACCTCCTGCGTTGTGTCATCGTTATCAAACTATCAAAAATTCTTTGCAGAATAATTGGCCCATAAACAACCTGATAAATATAACATAGACTTGCCCTCGCGGCAAGAAAAGAATAATCTTTTTGGCGATTTTTTTTTGAACTATTGCGCAACGGCCTACTTTTGTGCTAAGATACTCGCTGTCTTTGTGAAGGAGGTGACGGCATTGCCAAACAAGAAATCAGCAAAAAAACGAGTCCTGGTCACTGAGAGAAACCGCATCTACAACCGCTTTTGGAAGACCCGCTGCAAGAACGCGGTGAAGAAGCTCCTCGAGGCGGTAGCGAGCAAGGATCTTGATCTTGCGACAAAGAGGCTGAACGAGGCTCAGGGCGTACTGGATAAGGCGGTAGTTAAGGGCGTCGTCCACCGTAATACAGCGGCCCGCCGCAAGTCGAACATGGCTGCAAAAGTCAAGGCCCTCTCAGCCTAGGCTAACATCTATATTTTATTAGAAAAATAACAGCGGAATCCCACATGGGAGACTCCGCTGTTTTTATTTTATCAAATACCTTCATATCTCAGCGGCCGCTCGGACAGGCAGCTAGAATATGAATCATATCTCAGCGGCGCGTATTATCCGCCGAACCCATGAGCCCTATTATCGCCGTCTCCAGCCCCTGCCAGCCGGAGCCGATTCCGCTTCTTTCCTCTATATTCATCCTGATAAGCGCGGCGATAAAATCCGTGACCGCCCCGTGTCCATATCTCTGGTCGGCCTGCTTCGCCATGCGCCAGGCATAATCCTTAGCGCCAAGCGCCTTGGCAAAGGCGGGAGCGTCCTTACCGAGCCCCGAATACCAGGCAAGACGCATACGGTTGTGAATCGGCGTAAGCGTCGGGATCAAGTCTCCTGTGCGCGCCATCGCGTGCAGGCTCTTCAGCACCCCCGCGAAATCCCCGGTGCAGAGGCCGTCAAGCAGGCGCAGGAGATTTCGGCTCCCGTCGTCAAGGCAGAGCTCCTCCACATCAGCGGCGGTGACGGGGGACTTTTTTTTCAGAAGCCCCAGGCTCTTCAGCTGGGCGCGTATCTCCTCCGGGTCCTCCAGCAGCTCGACGATCATCGCCGCGCCCTGCGGCGCGAGATCCACGCCAAGCTCCTTTGCGAGATTAGCCACCCATATCTGGCGCTCGCGCGGCCAGCGCGGAAACTCCGCGGCTTTGAGCAGACGGCACTTCGCGAGAACATCCTTCGGTATGAACTTAGCGGGCTGGGATTTTATCTCGCTCTCATAGACCAGGACGAGCGTCACCGAGGAATCCGCGTCTATCATTGAGGAAAGCTTTTCGGGAAATGGACCAAGGAGCGGCGCCGACTCCACGATTATGAAGCGGCTCTCGTCAAAAAGGCCGCCGGTCATATTATCGGAGAGAAGGGAGCTCCACTCCCCTCCCTCCTGTTTCCCGGCGGCCACATATCCTTTTTTTTCAAGCTCGGCGGCGGTCTCCTCGAGAAGGCGCCTTTGAGCTGTCCCCGAGGCGGCGATCAGGAGGAGAGCTGGCATCAGCCCTTCACCACTATATTTACAAGCTTGCCGGGAACGGCGATCGTCTTGACGATCTCCTTGCCCTCCAGGCGTTTCTTAGTCTCTTCGCGGGACATCACCTCGGCGAGCAGGTCCTCCTTTGAAAGCCCCGCGGAAACGGTAAACTGCTCGCGCACCTTGCCGTTTATCTGGAGCACGACGGTAGCGCTGTCCTCGACGAGCGCGCCCTTATCCACCTCGAACCACTGGTGGACAGAGAGGAAATCCTCGTTGCCAAGCTGATGCCAGAGTTCCTCCGTGATATGCGGCGCAAAGGGAGAGAGACAGCAAAGCAGCGTCTCGACGCCCTCGCGTTTGATGCTCCAGCCCTTCGCGTCCTCCGGCGCGAAGGAGATAAGGGCGTTCGTCAGCTCCATCAGACGGGCGACGGCGGTGTTGAACTGCCGCTCTTCGCGAATATCCTTCGTGACCCGGTCAAGCGTGCTGTGGATGATGCGCTTCATATCGCGCTCCGCCGGCAGAGTCAGGGAACCCATCGCCACACGCTCCGCGGAGGCGGTCCTCAGACCGTCGAGATTCTGCTCGACGAGACGCCAGACACGTCCGAGGAAGCGGTTAGCCCCCTCCACGCCGCGCTCGGACCAGTCAAGGTCCTTTTCGGGCGGGGCGGCAAAGAGGATAAAGAGGCGCGCCGTATCCGCACCATATTTCTTGATTATCTCGTCGGGGTCGACGACGTTGCCGATCGACTTTGACATCTTAGCTCCGTCCTTGATGACCATGCCCTGCGTCAGCAGACGCTTAAACGGCTCGCGCATATCGGCGGGCAGAAGGCCGAGATCGGAGAGCACCTTAGTAAAGAAGCGCGCGTAAATAAGGTGCAGACAGGCGTGCTCGATACCACCGATATACTGATCGACGGTCATCCAGTAGGCCGCCGTCTCCTTATCGAATGGCATATCCGTGCTCCAGGGGGAGGTGTAACGGTCAAAATACCATGACGAACAGAAGAATGTATCTATCGTATCCGTTTCACGGCGCGCCGGACCACCGCAGACCGGGCAGGTCGTATTGTACCAGTCGGGGCGCTGCGCAAGCGGATTGCCGCCGTTCGCGGGCATCTCTATGTCAAGCGGCAGCTCGACGGGAAGCTGCTCCTCCGGCACGGGGACTATGCCGCAGTGGTCACAGTAGACCATCGGGATCGGCGTTCCCCAATAACGCTGGCGCGAAATGAGCCAGTCGCGGAGCCGGAACTGCACCTCTTTCTTGCCCTTGCCGTGCTCCTCGAACCACTCGGCGGCCCTGGCGATCGCCTCTTCCGTGGGCAGGCCGTCGAGGAAACCGGAGTTGCAGGCGACGCCGTCGGCGGCCACCGCCGCGGGCATCGTCGCGCCGTCGGGAGCCGGTTCGTCTACGGGGCGGACGACGGTGATGACGGGGATATTATATTTACGCGCGAAATCGAAGTCGCGCTGGTCGTGCGCGGGAACACCCATAATCGCCCCCGTGCCGTAATCGGTGAGGATATAGTCGGCGATCCAAATCGGCGACTTCTCTCCCGTGACGGGATTGACGGCGAAGAAGCCGGTGTCCATACCCTCTTTATCGGTGCCGACGGCGGTGCGCTCGATTGTGCTGCGCGAGGCCATCCGCTTGGCGAAGGCGCGCATCTCCGCGGCCTTTTCGCCGCCCGCCATCTCCGCGAACTTCTCCACGTAGGGATGTTCCGCGGCCATCGCGACGAAGGTGACGCCAAAGATAGTATCAATACGCGTCGTGAAAGCCTCGAGCTTGAGATCCGTATCGGCGATCTCCATCTCAAAGTGAACGCCCTCGGAGCGGCCTATCCAGTTGCGCTGCATCGTGACGACGCGCTCCGGCCAGCCCTTGAGATCGTCAAGGCAGTCCACCAGCTCCTGCGCGTAATCCGTGATGCGGATGAACCACTGGTCGAGGTCGCGCTTCGTGACCGGCGTGCCGCAGCGCCAGCAGACGCCATCGTCGACGACCTGCTCGTTGGCAAGCACCGTCTGACACTTGTCGCACCAGTTGACGGGCGCATGCTTGCGGTATACGAGCCCCTTCTTGTAGAACTGCAGGAAGAGCCACTGGTTCCATCTATAATAGTCTACGTTGCAGGTCTCCACGCGGCGGCGCCAATCGTAGCTGTAGCCCGCGTTTTTGAGCTGCTGCGTCATATGCTCGATATTGCTCCAGGTCCAGTCGGAGGGAGCGGTCTTATTCTTAATCGCCGCGTTCTCCGCCGGCATGCCGAAGGCGTCGAAGCCCATCGGGTAGAGGACGTTCAGCCCCTGCATACGCAGGAACCTCGCCAGCAAATCGCCGATCGAATAGTTGCGCAGGTGCCCCATGTGGAGCGCCCCGCTCGGATAGGGGAACATTTCAAGGCAATAAAACTTCTCTTTGCTGTGGTCGACCTCTACCTCAAAAATCTTCGAGTCGGCCCACGCTTTCTGCCATTTCGGTTCAATGGCGGAAAAATCATACGGCATCTATATCTCTCCTTCTTAGATGAAGAATTTTCATTTATACATCATGGTATTATATACACTCGGTTATGAGAGGTCAAACACGGTAAATCGGCGTTTATACGCGCCGCTGACTTAGCTCAACAAGGGCGGAAAATCCTGCGGCAGGCGCACCCGCATGCCGCGGCAATATGGATAATTTGAAAGTGTCCCCGCCCAATGGCGGGGACATCTCGACTTTTGCTATTTTCTGGCATAAAAGATGGCAGAAGCCAAGGAGTTATAA